>Ga0209483_1000313_pt1 | contig 44304 bp, 41 predicted proteins | sample NGEPerA_FD_184508 | JGI IMG/M metagenome (GOLD analysis project Ga0209483, IMG submission 184508) | Arctic peat soil microbial communities from the Barrow Environmental Observatory site, Barrow, Alaska, USA - NGEE PermafrostL2-A... | ecosystem: Environmental > Terrestrial > Soil > Wetlands >...
CTCAACACCTGCGCCCGACACTACTGCTCCGTCGCAACCTGCCAACCTGCAAGCCACAGTCATCTCCTCAAGCGAGATCGATCTCACGTGGAGCGCCTCGACCGACGATGTTTCGGTTGCGAGCTATCACGTCTTGCGCAACGGTGTACAGATCGCAAATCCTTCGGTGACGAACTACGCAGACACCGGTCTCTCCGCCTCGACCACCTACACGTACACAGTCGTCGCCGTTGATACCTCCAGCAATCTTTCAGTCTCTTCGGCGTCGCTCGGAGCAACGACTTTGGCAGCAATAATTTCAGATACGACACCTCCAAGCCGGCCGACCAATCTTGTCGCGACCCCTTCCTCCTCAAGCGCGGTCAGTCTTTCGTGGAGCGCATCGATCGACAACGTCAGCGTTTCTGGATACAAGGTCTACCGTGACGGAACCCAAGTGGGCACCACTACCAGTGGCACCAGCTACAACGACAGTGGACTCGCCGAAGGGACCCTCCACTCCTATTGGGTTGCTGCGTATGATGCAGCCGCTAATGTTTCTACAATCTCTGTGGCGGCTTCCGCTGAGACGCAGGCGGGCCCCGACCAGTTTGGTACCACGTGGAAGCCAGTAAAAGTTGGTGCAGGAGGATTTATTACTGACATGGACATCGCTTCGGACGGTACTAAAGTCATCCGCACTGACACGTACGGCGGTTATATCTGGGACGGCACGCAGTGGGATCAGTTGGTGACCTCGTCGAGCATGCCTGCCGGTGATGTGAGTCTCGGGGCTACAGGCATCTACGAAATAGCGATCGCCGCTTCCAACACAAACCGGTTTTATATGGAGTACAACGGATACGTATATCGAAGCGACAATCGCGGCGCTACCTGGACAAAAACAAACTTCGCGCAAGTGACTGACGGGGCCAACGACAACTATCGCACCGAGGGTCGCAAGATGGCTATCGACCCAGCAAACTCGAACGTAGTGGTTGTCGGAACGCCCACCGAAGGAATGTACATGACCAACAATGCCGGTGCATCGTGGTCTCAAATCGCGGCGCTCGGCACAACAACTGCTGGCGACTTTGTGGTCGCTTATGATCCTGCGTCGAGCGTGGTGGGCGGCAAAACGCAAGGCATCTATGCCGCTAAATACGGCACGGGCGTCTATCATTCGACCGACGGCGGCGCCACATGGACTCTTACGAGCAGCGGTCCGACTACCTTTACGCACATGATAGTTACTCAAAGCGGCGTTGTCTGGCTCGTCGCGGCTACGAACCCTGAGAATGGTTCTCTCGATAAATACTCTGGCGGCACCTGGACGACGACATCTGGGTTCGGATTTGGTGAAAGCGCAGCGGCGGTGGCGGTCGACCCCAATGACCCCAATCATATTTATGTGCTTGACGGAGTCGGACGGCTCGAGGTATCGACTGACGGCGGCGTCACATGGCCGCGTCCGATTGATGCGGCGCAGCCGGTCGCGACCGACATACCATGGCTGGCGTGGTCGGAAGGGCCGGCTCCATATATGGCGGGCGCCGATATACAGTTTGATCCGACAAACAGCAATATGTTGTACATGCCGGCGGGTCTTGGGTTTTGGTATACAACTATTTCAAGTCTTACTACTGACGTTGTTTGGAATTCACAAAATCTCGGCATCGAGCAGCTCACCTCAATAGGTATCATTTCTCCGCCAGGAGGTAAGCCCATAGTGAATTCATGGGACCGCCCCGACTTTTATATCAACAATCCGGACGTGTATCCGTCGCAATATGGCGTTCCGGTTGACAATGGCGCTCTCACCATGGGTTGGGATTTTGATTACGCGTCAAACAATCCAAGCTATATCGCTGGAATAATGAACTGGTATGGGAGTGAAGGGTCTGGCTTCTCAACAGATGGCGGCCAGACCTGGACAGCCTTTGGGTCAGAGTCTCCCGACGTTGGGTTCGCAACGCTCGGCGGTAGTATTGCGGCCGCATCATCCACCAACATCGTTTGGATACCATCGGGCAACTCGCAACCCTACTACACCAAAGATGGTGGTGCTACGTGGACTGCGGTTGACCCGGCCGGCACCACCTCTACCGACCCGGGCTGGGGCTTTGCCTATTATATTGACAGACATATTGTGGCCGCAGACCGGATTAATATCGGCACCTACTATGCGTACAACAACATTGCGGGATTATTTACATCGACCGACGGTGGCGCGACGTGGACGCTAACCCGCGCTGGAACGATCCCCGGCGACTTCGGATACAACACAGAGATGAAAGTTTCTCCAAGCAGAGCCGGTGAACTCTTTCTTACCGGCGGCCCTCAAGGGACGTTTGAGCCAGCAACCCAACCATTCGAACACTCGACCGACGGCGGCGCGACATGGAATGCAGTACCGAATGTCGATGAAGTCGTTAGCTTCGGTTTCGGCAAAGCTGCGACAGGCACCACGACACCCGCGATCTATATCGCTGGCTGGGTCAGTAATGTGTACGGTATATACGAGTCTGATGACGACGCGCAAACCTGGAAGCAGGTTGGTTTGTGGCCAAACGGGATCATTTCTTTGGCACGAGGAATCTCTGGTGACATGAATGTCTATGGCCGCGTGTATGTAGCGGTCGCCGGAGACGGATGGGTATACGGCGATACCGCCCACTAAGGTGGCTTAGCGCGCTCCAGGCATTTTCTTCGAGCGTGCTACAATCGCTGCATGTTGAAGCAGCCGTTCTTCGATCCGAACAAAACGTACGCTGAGAATTGGGAACAAGGACCATTCGGTGATTTCACCGATGGCAAAATCACAGAAGATACAGGTTCCGCGCGCTTCGAATTTTTGGGATTTACATTGAACTATCCGCTCGGCATTCCCGCCGGGCCTTTGCTTAACGGCAAATTCGTCGACGCCGCACTCGACAAAGGCTTCGACGTGCCCGTGCACAAAACGGTGCGGAGCAAAACGCATCCGTGCAACGAGTGGCCCAACGTGCTCGGGGCTGACATTCCCGGCGACCTCACGCTCGAGATGGCGCAGAAGCCCATCGTCGTCCGTAACGAATATAAAGAACCACTTTCGATAACGAATTCTTTCGGCAATCCTTCGTACGAACCGACCGTGTGGCAAGGAGATTTGCGCAAAAGTATCGCGCACGCGAAGCCGGGCCAGCTCGTCATGTGCAGTTTCGAGGGAACGAAGCGCGAGGGGATGTCGACTGAAGATTATATAAACGACTGGGCGAACGGCATGCAGATGCTCAAAGATGCGGGCGTTCAAGTCGTCGAAGCTAATTTTTCTTGTCCCAACGAAGGCGCAGCGCAGCTTCTTTGCTTCGACGTGCCGAAGGTAAAACTCGTTGCAACTGCCATAAAAAATAAGATAGGAAAAACACCGCTCGTCATTAAGATCGCGTATTTCGGCGAAGCGGAATTGCGCGAACTCGTCAAAGAGGTCGGCGGCATCGTCGACGGATTTTCCGCCATCAATACGATTCCCGCGCCGGTCGTTACTCCCGAAGGCGCGCAGGCGCTCCCTGGCGCTCATCGGGTAAAAAGCGGCATTTGCGGTCACGCTATCAAGTGGGCAGGCCTCGATATGGTGAAGCGGCTGAAGGATCTGCGCAAAGAATTTGGCATGCATTACGGCATCATCGGTTGCGGTGGTGTCACCATCCCGAGCGATTTCAAAGAGTACCGAGATGCGGGCGCCGACGTTGTCATGTCTGCGACTGGTGCGATGTGGAATCCGTACTTGGCGAAAGAGATAAAAGAGGCGTATCCAGATGCGTGAAGAAATTGCAGCGCGAGTCGGCCGAGCGATTCATGAAAAGACATTTCCCGGCTGCGTAATAGGAATCGCTCGAGCGAACGGTAAACGCGAAATACTACCGTTCGGACGATTTACCTACGAGGATGATTCGCCGGAAGTTGCCATAGATTCGATCTACGATCTCGCGTCGATCACGAAATCAATTCCTGTCGCCTCACTCGGCGCTTTATTCGCCAGCACATCAAGGTTTAACCTTGATGACAAAGTTGTTACATATATTCCTGAATTGCAGAATGATTTTGGCGCAACGATAGAAGATCTGTTGCGATATCGCGTGCAAGGAGCGCGGATGTCGACACTGAACCATCCGACATTCGAACAAATTCGTGCATATATTTTTGAAAATGGATTCGTTGCGGCGCCAGGCAAAAGTGAATACACCAACCTCCCCGCGTTCCTGCTTGGAATTATTCTTGAACGCGTGAGCGGAGAAATCTTGCCCGCGCTCGCACACAAGTATTTCTTCGAGCCGCTTGCGATGACCGATACGACTTTCTTTCCGCACGACATCAAGCGTGTTGCGCCGACAGAGGTGGTCGACCAGCAGGAAATTCAAGGCATCGTACACGACGAAAGTGCGCAGATGTTCGCACGAAAGCGCCGTGCAGTTGGGCACGCTGGGCTTTTCTCCACCACGCTAGACCTCCTGAATTTTCTCGAAGCACTTCTCCAAGGAAAGTTTCCGACAATTGTTGATGCGGCGGAGCTCGAGCTTGGATGGCAAGTAGATGAGCCGTGGATGGGGAAGAGCCGAAATAGTAAAACCTTCGGTAAAACGGGATTCACAGGTACGTCGGTCCTTGTAGACAAAGAAAAAGGACTGGGCATCGTCATTCTCTCCAACCGTACCTACCCGAAACGCCCGGCTGATGGAACTGCAATAAACCTGTTTCGAGCGGACATTGCTGAGCTTATTTGGTCGCAGTAGTCATTGTGTTACAGTTGCCCTCTGATTATGTGTGGCATTTTTGCGTACACGACGAGTAACGGTAAGAACGCAGGGGAAGTCCTTCTCGACGGCCTCACGGCGCTTGAATATCGTGGGTACGATTCTGCCGGAATATTTTTGCCCGAGTCCGGTGCGATCAAAGCGACTGGTGCGGTCTCGCACTTGCGCCGCAAAATGCCGGCCGGATTTTTCGGTAAAAGCGGCATCGCGCATTTGCGTTGGGCAACCCACGGTGAGCCGACCGAAGCTAATGCGCACCCGCACAAAGATTGCACCGGAAATATCTGGCTCGTGCACAACGGCATCATCGAGAATTACAAAGAACTGAGGGACAAGTTGCAAAAAGAAGGACACACGTTTCTTTCGACAACCGACACGGAAGTCTTGACCCACCTTATTGAAGAGCATCTCAAAAAAGAGAAGGATTTCGAGAAAGCGGTCGTCGCGGCCCTCAAGGAAGTAAAAGGCACCTATGGTCTCGCGGCAGAGTATGCACCGGAGCCGGGGAAGATTATCGGCGCACGTATGGGCTCGCCCGTCGTTGTGGGTGTCGGGCAACACGAACGCTTCATTGCCTCCGACGCTTCGCCGATACGCAAGCACACGTCGAGCGTCGTCTACCTTGAAGACGGTGAGATAGCGGTCATTACGCCAGACAAACACGATATTTATACGCTGAAGGGCAGCCGCGTCGAGCGTGATGCGGAGAAAATAAGTTGGAACCTCGAAGCCGCCCAGCGCGGCGGCTACCAGCACTTTATGCTCAAAGAGATCATGGAAGGGCCGGAGGTCGTGCGTAATACCTTGCGCGGAAGGCTTTTGGAGAAGGAAGGACTTGCGAAACTCGGCGGGCTCGAATCTGTCGCAGACCAGCTTTCGAAGGCGGAACGTATGGTAATCGTTGGGTGTGGCACCGCCTATTATGCGGGCCTCACGGGCGAATACATGCTGGAAGAGCACGCCGGCATTCCGGTCGAGGTTGAATTGGGAAGTGAATTCCGCTACCGTCACGCGGTCTTGAATCCCAAAACGGCACTCCTCGCCATTTCACAATCCGGAGAAACGGCAGATACGCTCGAAGCCATTCGCGAAGGCAAACGTCGAGGCGCACTTACGCTTGGCATCGTGAACACCGTCGGCTCAACAATCGCGAGAGAGACCGACGCGGGCGTTTATAACCACGCGGGCCCCGAGATTGGCGTCGCTTCTACCAAAGCGCTCGTGTCGCAGTTGACCGCGCTCGCACTCCTCACGATGTTCCTTGGACGTCAACGCGGTATGAGTATTGAAATGGGACAGGAAATCGCAAAAGAACTTCTCGCACTTCCCGAAAAGATTCAGCAGATCCTTGACGGCCGAGCAGCGATAGAAAAAGTGGCAAAGAAATACAAAAACGCGCGCGACTTCCTCTACATCGGGCGTAAATATAATTATCCCGTCGCGTTTGAAGGTGCGTTGAAACTCAAAGAGGTTTCCTATATCCACGCAGAAGGATGCGGTGCAGGTGAGATGAAGCATGGACCGCTCGCGATGATCGACGAAAAATTCCCGACGTTCGCTCTCGCGCCGTCGGATTCAGTGTATGCAAAAGTTGCTTCCAACATGGAGGAGATAAAAGCTCGCAAAGGTGCGATTATTGCGCTTGCCACAGAGGGGAACGAAGAAATTAAAACTCTTGCCGATGACGTGCTGTACGTGCCGAAAACACTCGAAATGCTTTCACCGATACTGAATATCGTGCCGCTTCAGCTTTTCGCCTACTACTTCGCACACGAGAAGGGTCTCAACGTCGACCGCCCGCGCAACCTCGCAAAATCGGTCACCGTAGAATAAAAAGAAGGCCGGCGACATGCCGACCTTCGCTTTGATATCGGTCACTTTCCCCACGCGTCCAGCTGAAAGTGATAGTCCAGCACGATCTCTTCGTAGGTCGCCGGTCTGCCGTGCGCCTCGATTTGGAAGCGAGCTTCTTCTTCACCACCGAATGCCTTGATAAGACGCGCACGTGCTTCGGGGGAATCCATGTACCAGACGTCGAAAATAAGCGCTTCGAGATTCACGTCGCATAGGAATTGCCGATGGGCCTGCTGCTTTTGACACAGTGGTTCGATATCAGCCTCGATGCGATGAGCCAGTTGGGCGGGATCGTGGGGGCCAGGTAATTCGCCGGCACATACAAAAGCGGGAAGGACCGCTATCGCGGCAGCCATGATGATGCGTTTCATCGTTCTTCTCCTCTACCATCACTATACTAGATTTTGATGACCTCTTCCCACGAACGTCCAGCGACACCGAAGTGCCCGTAGGCTGCAGTTTTTTGGAAGATAGGTTTGGTAAGGCCAAGACGCTCGATGATGGCGCGCGGTCGGAAATCAAAATTCTTTGTTACGAGTTCGGTGAGGTCTTTTCCGTCATCTCCAAAACCCTCCACCATCACGGGTTCCGCTCTTCCGATGGCGTAGGCGACCGAGACGAGTGCTTTTTTGGCATGACCGTTCGCGACCAAGTTCTTAGCCACGAATCGGCACATGTAGGCCGCGCTCCGGTCCACCTTCGTCGCATCCTTGCCGGAGAAAGCGCCACCGCCGTGCGGCACGAGGCCGCCGTAAGTGTCGACCATTATTTTGCGGCCGGTTAATCCAGCGTCTCCGGCGAATCCGCCGATCGTGAATTTACCGGTCGGATTAACAAGTATCTCGATCTGGGAGACATCACCCAATACGGGTGAGAACACATAGGTGATAAGGCCTGCGCGAATCTCTTCCTGCGAGACCTCTTCTGCGTGCTGCGTTGAAATGAGTGCGGTCAAGACTTTTCCTTGGTCAATCGTCACTTGCGTTTTGCCGTCGGGACGCAGCCATGGCAGCATCATGGAGCGCCGCACCTCTTCGAGCTGACGAGCGAGTGCGTGAGAAAGCACAACGCCGAGCGGGAGCATTTCTTTCGTCTCGTCGGTCGCATAACCGTACATGATGCCTTGGTCGCCAGCGCCGCCGGTGTCGACACCCTGTGCAATGTCAGGAGATTGTTTAGCGATGGTTACAAGAGTCTTCAATTTGTCAGAGTAGCCGATGTGTTCGTATACATCGTGCGCGACGCGTTCAAAGTCCACTACAGCAGTCGTTTTTACTTCACCGCCGAGCATCAAAGTGCCATGGCTGCCGAAACTTTCGACCGCAACGCGCGCATGTGGATCCTGCTCCAAGCAAGCATCGAGTATTGCATCAGACATTTGGTCACACACTTTGTCGGGGTGACCACTGGTAACGCTCTCTGTCGTGTATCTGCGTAAAAGGTTGAACATAATGAATTAGTACAAAGAAATATCTCCCGCAAGGGAGATTGATGATAAAAGTATCGCTCCTTGCGGCTGGGGGCACCACATCTTTCGATAGGTTGCCGGCGGGTCGTTGAGCCAGATCTCTCACCGCACTCTTGATACGATATTCAGTTGTTCGCCTATGCTACCACGCGATGCACGTCGTGCAAGTTATTTCCGCTTCTTTTTCCCCTCGAGCACTTTGATGATGATGTTCGCGAGCTTGCTTGGGTCGTGACGTACAAGCGAACTTTCTTTGGCGGGAGTGCCGATTTTGTTGGTCGTATGCGCATGGCGCGACATGAGATTGGAACCGATAAGCTCACGTTCATTTGGGAGTTTCTCCCAGGAGGTGAGGGTGTCGCCCTCGCGTGCGTACTTCTTCAAAATGGCCTTGTCTGGTGTTTTATTGTTGTAGACCACGACGTCGAGAGGAGCGCCGAGATATTTCTCTACAGAGCCCACATAGTCGGCGACACTCCAGCCGTGCGTGTGTTCCATCTTCGTCATGAGGTTACAAATGAACACTTTTTTAGCTTTGCTCTTACGCATCGCCTCCGGAATGCCGCGCACCAAAAGGTTGGGGACGAGGCTCGCGTAGAGATTACCCGGTCCAACGACGATGAGGTCGGCTTCGCGGATAGCGCGCAGTGCTTTAGGATTTGCACGCGCGATAGGTTCGAGCCAGAGGTATTTGAGAGAGCCGTTCAGCGTTGAGTTCTGGATGTTTTCTTCACCGCGAATTATTTTCTTGCCCACTTGGGCCATCAGTCGCACTTCGTCGAGCGTTGCAGGGACGACGCGGCCGCGGATGCGCAATACCTCACTCGCTTTTTCAACGGCCTCGTCGAAAGAACCCGTTATTTTTTCGAGCGCGGAAAGGAGGAGATTGCCAAAGCTGTGGCCTTTCAGATTACCGCTCTCGAAGCGGTAGTTCATCAGCGTGCGCATCAATTTGTCGGAAGAGGAAAGTGCGACGAGGCACGTGCGCACATCGCCAGGAGGCAACACGCCGAGTTCGTCGCGCAAAACTCCAGTGGAGCCGCCGTCGTCCGACATCGTGACAATCGCCGAAAGATTGAAGGGATATTTCTTCAAACCGGAGAGGACGGTAAAGGTACCCGTGCCGCCGCCGATAACGACGATATTCTTACGTTTCTTGGCCGCCATATAGGTGGGCGAATACTAGCAGAAATGGCGCTATTGCGCATCTGCAATGAGGCGTATACTGAAACGTCAAAGTCATATGTCCTCCCGGGTCGCACATAGGATTTCGTGGGCACTTGTCGCACTCGTCTTTTTGGGTACGCTCGCCGTCTATCCAAATTTGCCGGCCCTGATGGCGACGCACTGGAACATGAGCGGCAAGGTGAATGGCACGATGAGCACATTTTTCGGCGCGTTCGTCCTGCCGTTCGTAATGCTCTTGCTGCTTCTCCTTTTCACTGCGATACCGAGCATCGATCCTTTGCGCATCAATATCCAGTATTTCCGCAGGCAATACGATATGTTCGTTGCGCTCCTCATGCTTTTCTTTGTAGTCATTCAGACATCGATACTTGCGGTCAACCTGGGAGCCACCTACGATCAGCGGCTCGTAGTCTTGCCGGCGGTTGGCGTTCTCATGTTTTACGTAGGTATCGTTATGCCGCAAACGAGACGCAACTGGTTCATCGGCATTCGCACGCCGTGGACCATTTCTTCGGACCGCGTGTGGCAAAAAACGCATGAACTCGGCGGTACTCTTTTTAAGATATTCGGTGTCGTCATCGTGCTGAGCGTTTTTGTGCCCACCTATTCCATCGCCACTATCGTTTCACTTCTTATAATTATCGTTGTCGGATTGTTCGCTTATTCGTACTGGTTGTACGAGAAGGAGCTCAAAGCAGCCTAGATTTCATCGAAATATGAACACACGATTCGCCAAGATCATCATTGCCTTGCTCGCAATCGTTATTATTGTGATGGCCTGGTTCCTGTTCGCGACACCGGCATCTGCGCCGACTGTTACAACAACTGCGACAACTACTTCTCAAACCGCGAGTTCGAGTTCAACAAGCCCAACGCAACCTGCTCCGCTCGACCAAAGCGTCGTCGTGACTTCGCCACTCCAAAACGCAACCGTGTCGCACACATTCACAGTGGCAGGGCAGGCACCAAACGTGTGGTTCAACGAAGCGGTATTTCCGATACAGGTGCGTGATGCCAACGATGACGTTATAGGCGCAGCGCAAGGCCAGGCGCAAGGGGATTGGACGGTCCAAGGTCCCGTTACATTCACTTCTGAAGTAACCGTAGATGCCTCATACGAAGGTCCTGCAACCCTCATTCTATTGAAAGACAATCCATCGGGACTTCCGCAAAATGATGATTCGGTCACAATCCCGATCACAATCCAATAAATGACAAGAGCGCCTTGGTAGGCGCTCTCTGTTTTGCGTGCTGGCGGTCAATGGGAGCAACGGAATTCCCAGCCGGCGTAATAGTCCAAGCAGCTTGGGAGGGGTGCGTTGGCCAACTCCCGCAGCTTATCTTCGATGTCTTTTATCTCGGCGAATACCGGCGCTGCCTCGCGGTGCCATGCGCCGCAATTGATTAGAGGCGCTTGCGGACGCTTATTCAATTCAGCACGACGAACGATGAGCGAAGGGAGCCTTTCCCGCAGATATTTTGGGATTGGCATTGTCGGTAAGCCTTTTGGCGTGTCCGTGAAGGGACATTTGAGAGCTTGTTCCATTGGCAATCCTCTATGCTAGGGCAACTAATACCATTGTCTTTGCCGAGCGTCAATAATGTCGCATGTTAAGATTCTTCCATGAATTCCGCGAAAATGCAGGAACGGAAGAAGCGAGCGGCAAAGATCGTCGCATATCTGAAGAAAGCCTACCCAAAACCGAAGACGGAACTGAAGTACAAAACGCCTTTCCAACTCCTGACTGCCGTGATGCTTTCGGCACAAACGACCGACAAGCAGGTGAATAAAATCGCGACGACTCTTTTCAAGAAATACAAAACGCCGGATGATTTTGCGCGTGCAAATCCGAAAACGTTTGAGAAAGAAATTTCATCTGTCTCTTTTTTCCGCAACAAAGCGAAAGCCATAATTGCGTCTGCCAAAAAAGTTCGTGACGATTTTGGCGGTAAGATCCCGCGCACGGTCGCAGAACTTGTTACGCTTCCGGGTGTTGCCTATAAAACCGCGAATGTTGTTTTGGGTGAACTCTACGAAACGTGGGAAGGTATTGCGACCGACACGCATGTAAAGCGCTTTGCAAAACGATTTGATCTCACCGATCAGGAAGACCTCACGAAGATCTCCAAAGAGCTCGAAGCCCTCGTGCCAAAGAAAGATTGGAAGTTCGTCAACAACGGTCTCGTCTTGCACGGTCGCTACGTCTGCCCGGCGCGCCCGCATGCAGATTGTGTCACGCACCCACTCACCAAACTCTGGCCTGAGGCCGCCAAAAGATGGCCTAAAACAAAGTGATATGAAGCTCATTGTCGACAATCTTGCGGTGGAATATGCGGACGAGGGCGCAGGCCCGATCCTTTTGATGCTGCACGGATGGGGGAATACGATGCAGTACTTCGATACGTTGTGTGAACAGCTGAAAGAGTTCCGCACCCTGCGACTCGATTTGCCTGGTTTCGGGAGTTCCGAAGTGCCGCGCGAACCGTGGAACGTGGAACGCTACGCACGTTTTGTTGCTGCATTCTGTAAGAAATTAAATATTGAACCGAAATTCATCCTTGGACACAGTTTCGGTGGTCGCATCACCACAAAAGCAGTAGGAGCGAATATTCTGCGACCTGAAAAAATAGTTCTCATCGCCTCTGCCGGTGTCGCTGATCGCAAAGAGTTGCGTCTGAAAGCTTCTTCGTTCGTTGCAAAAGTAGGGAAGGCAATCCTTTCTCCATTTCCATCGATTTCTGCCCGTGCTCGTCGCAGATTGTACGACATGACGGGAAGTGATTATTTGAAGACGGGAGCTCTCGCGGATACGTTCGTCCTTACCATCGGGGAGAACTTGAGCGCTGACGCTGCAAATATATCTCTTCCGACGCTGCTTGTGTGGGGGCATAATGACATTGTGACGCCGCTTTCGGAGGGTAAGAAATTGCACGCTCTTATTGTGCACTCACAACTTGAGGTGATTCCGCATGCCGGACATTTTGTGTATCGCGAACATCCGAAAGAGGTTGCGGACCTCATCAAGAAATTCCTTGTATGAAAGAACTTCTGTCTCGTTATCACCCACGCTACGTGCGAGCACTCATCTATATGATGCAGGCCAACGAGTACTATCCGCACGAATTTCTCGCATGGTATCACCGCACGAGCGACTTTTCCAACATCGAAAAAAGAAAGCATCTGGTCTACACACCAAAGGCCGTCGTGCTGAGCATCTTCGCGTGGGCCTCTGCGCTCTGGGGAGTAGTTTCCTCCACGATCCTCGTATTCCACATAGGACTTCCAGGATACGCCTCGGTCCTGTTCGGTGTCATCGTGACGCCGTTCATCATCCCATACGTGCTTTTTGTCTTAATGCTAATCCTGAACTGGGCACAGATTCCCGCCGAGCTGTTCATCATCGCGCGGGCTAAGCGCGTATTGCGAAGACACCCCGCAGTGAAGATCGCGGTTGCTGGAAGTTATGGCAAAACAACCATGCGGGAAATAGTGAGAAGCGTTATTTCCAACGGCAAGCGTGTTGCGGCGCCGGGCGGAAGTCACAATACGCCGCTTGGGATCGCGCGCTTCATCGAACAGTTGCGAGGTGATGAGGAGGTGCTCGTATTCGAGTTCGGCGAATATTATCCGGGCGATATCATGCGTTTGTGCAAATTCGTCGAGCCGGAATGGGGTGTCATTACCGGGGTCAACGAAGCGCACCTAGAGCGGTTCGGTTCACTCGACAATGCGGCCAATACTATTTTTGAGCTCGCAAGGTATTTGAAAGACAAGCCGGTATATGTGAATGCCGAAAATGCGCTCGTCCGTTCGCACATGCAGCCGTCGTATATCGGCTATGGACGCACTGGTGCGGGCAACTGGAAGGTAGAAAGTGCGACCACGAGCATTGAGGGAACGACCATTCATTTTTCTCACAACGACACTGCGGTGCATGTGCATTCCCGATTGCTCGGGTTACACAACGTGGGGCCGATGGCCGCTGCTGCTGATATCGCCTCGCGACTCGGACTAAGCGATGAAGCGGTGCAACGCGGCATCTCGCACACGAAACCCTTCGACCATCGCATGCAGCCGCGCACCGACGGCGGTGTCGTGATGATTGACGACAGCTACAACGGAAATCCCGACGGCGCACGCGTCGCCATCGACTTTTTGCACACACTCCAAGGACACAGGCGCTGGTACGTGACGCCGGGCCTGGTCGAAACAGGAACGCGCAAAGAGGAGGTCCACAAAACCATAGGGCGCGAGCTCGCTGAGGCAAAGATCGAGAAAGTAGTTCTCATGCACAACTCCGTGACGCCTTTTATCGAACAAGGACTGAAAGATGCCGGATACCAAGGAGAGATTATTTGGTTCCACGATGCGCTCGTCGCCTTTAGAGCCCTGCCCACCATGACCGTTTCGGGCGACGTGGTCCTGATACAGAACGATTGGCCGGATCAGTATTTCTAGGCATAATAGACGGATGAAGTCGATTGCGGTCATCTTCGGTGGTAAAAGTGCGGAGCACGACGTCTCAATCATCACCGCGCATATTCCCATCATCGACACGCTTCTTTCCATCGGTGAGTTCGATGTGTGGCCGATATACATTTCGAAAGAAGGGAAGTGGTACTGCGACAAGCGAATGAACGACCTTCGATTTTTCAAAGAATCAGATTGGGAAGCGCAGATCGCAAAATGGAAACCCGTTGAACTTTTGTTCGATAATGGATTGCAGATCTGCTGGTCGAGTATGTTCGGTAAATGCGTGAAAGTCGACGTTGTCTTCCCGTCGATGCACGGAACGTTTGGCGAGGACGGATCATTGATGGGTCTTTTGCGAATGGCGGGGGTGCCGTTCGTTGGGTGCGACATTTTTGCTTCTGCGGTCGCGATGGACAAGGTACTCACAAAACAAGTTGTCGCAGCCGAAGGTATGCCGGTCGTTCCGTACGTGTGGTTCACGAAATCGCAATGGGGAAAAGACGCAAATTCATTCCGCACTCGCATCAAGAATCTGAAATGGCCGCTTTTTGTGAAACCGGTGCATCTCGGTTCTTCAATTGGTATCACAAAGGCCAAGGACGAAAGGGAATTGGAGAATGCGATAGAGGTTGCATTGCACTACGACGATAAGGTCTTGGTCGAAGAGGGCGTCGAGCCGCTCCTCGAAATAACATTACCCATCATGGGCAACGACATAGTAGTGACTTCAGAGTGCGAACGGCCCCTCAACAAAAGCGAACTCTTCGACTTCAATGATAAATATCTTTCTGGCGGGAAAGGGAAGGGAGATGGCGTTAATAATGCGTATAGCGAGATCCCTGCGAACATTGGCGACGAGCTCACGAAGAAAATAAAACAACTCGGCGAGAAGGTATATCGCACGCTCGGCTGCACAGGTATCGCACGCGTCGATTTTCTCGTTAACGATTCGACCAAAGAGATTTTCGTGAACGAAGTGAATACGTTGCCGGGAAGTTTATATCATCACAACTGGAAAAAAGCGGGCGTTTCGAATCGCGATCTTGTGCTTGGTTTAATTTCGCTTGCCGAAGAGCGACACGTCGCGCAAAAGAAAAATACCTACGCATTTACCTCTGACATCCTCAAAAAAGTAGGTGGGCCGAAAATCCAAAACTAGTATGGCAAAGGAGAGAAAGGTTGCGATATTCGATGTAGATGGAACCATCTTCCGTTCGTCACTTCTCATCCAAGTCGTGAATGCACTTATCGCAAGCGAAGCTTTTCCAGAAGAAACGAGGGACACGTACGAGCAGGAATATGCAAAATGGCTCGACCGCGAAGGCGATTACGAAAGTTATATCGATGCCGTCGTGAAAGCGTTTCGCGAGCATTTGAAAGGCGTGCACTACAGCGCGCTCGTCGACGCTGCAGACAAAGTCGTCGAGGAGCAGTGGAAACGGACGTATCGCTACACACGGGACCTCATCAAGCAATTGAAAGAGAAAGATTATTTCTTGCTTGCGGTCTCACATTCGCCCAAAACCGTACTCGATAAATTCTGCCCGCGTATTGGTTTCGACAAAGCCTACGGCATCTTCTACGAGATCGGCCCGCAGGATCTTTTCACCGGCAACGTCGTCGACGAGCATCTCATTTACAACAAAGCCAACATCGTGAAGCGAGCCGTAGAGAAAGACGGTCTCTCGCTCGATGGCTCGATTGGTGTCGGCGATACCGAAAGCGATGTGCCGTTCCTTGAAATGGTCGCAAAGCCTATCTGTTTTAATCCAAATGCAAAGCTCTATCGTCATGCAAAACGTTTGGGCTGGGAGGTGATAGTAGAGCGCAAAGACGTTATATACTCGATATGAAATATGTGTGGGCGGCGCTCGCACTCATCATTCTCACGTATGTCGGGTACGAATATATAAGGATGAGCGCGCTCGTGAGCGTTGGTGAACAATTGGCAAATGAAGCTCGCGCATACCAAAGCGCAACGGGGACACTCTCAGTGCTTGTGTTGGGAGACAGTACGGCTGTCGGAGTTGGTTCGCCGAGCCAGGAGTCGGTTGCTGGTCGCCTCGGCACATATTTGAATGCGTCGATAGAAAATTATGCCGTGAGCGGTGCAGTGACCGCAGACCTTGCTGACCAAATCGCGAAGGCGCAAAAGTCTCACTACGACCTCATTCTGCTCCAGATTGGTGCGAACGATATTATTCGCTTTCATTCGCCCACGGCAACGGCGCAAACATTGGATGCTGCACTCAAATCTTTGCAACCGAAGTCCGATCACATCGTGTTGCTGACAGCCGGCAAGGTTGGTGAAGCGCCGTTCTTCCCGCGCCTGTTCGGATGGCTTTGGAACTGGCAGGCATCGCGCATGCGTACGCAATTCATGACGGTTACGAGCGCAGATAACGTGGCTTATGTCGATCTCTACAACGCGCCGGATCCGTTCAACGCCGATCCTGCTCGCTACTACGCGCCCGACGGGTTGCACCTAACTGGAGACGGGTACGGATTTTGGTTTGATCAAGTACAGCGAACGATATGGGCGCGTTGGCCGAACATGTCTCATGCGTAGTGATTCCATACAGAAATTCCGTCGAGATGTCTGGAACTATTATCGCGCGCACGGACGCAACGATCTGCCGTGGCGGAAAACAACGGACCCGTACAAGATCCTCGTCTCCGAAGTGATGTTGCAGCAGACCCAGGTGCCACGCGTTATCGAGAAATATAAGTCGTTCATCAAGAAATTCCCGAACGTTCGCGCACTGGCGAAAGCGCCTTTGTCCGAAGTCCTCAAAGAATGGAGCGGGCTTGGTTACAACAGACGTGCAAAATATCTGCGGGATGCAGCTGTCATGATAGTAAATGAACACAGCGGCGTGTTTCCACATGAGTATCCATCGTTGCGCGCTATCCCTGGCGTCGGCCAATACACAGCGAATGCGGTGCGCGTCTTTGCGTTCGACGAACCAGAAGTGCTCATTGAAACGAATGTGCGAACGGCTATCATCCATCATTTTTTGGGCAGAAAGAATAATATCGAAGACGAAGAAATAGAACGCATCGCTGCTCAAACGGCTGTACAACAAGATCCTCGAGAATGGCACTCGGCATTGTTCGATTACGGAGCGCATTTGAAACAGTTGGGAGTTCGTACGAACCTACAAAGCGCTCAATATATTCGCCAGCCAAAATTCCAAGATTCGATCCGTGAGGCTCGTGGTGAGGTGTTGCGGCAATTGCACGAAGGGAAACAACCAAAAGGCGCCGTCACCAAATTGTCTTTGGCACTCAAGGGACTGGAACGCGACGGACTGATTAGGAAAGAAAAAGGGAAGTGGCGGGTAGCCTAGAGGCGATGCTACACTGCTCAAATGAAAAGGGTCATCTACCTCATCGGCATCGTTCTCGTTCTTTGCGTCATCTGGTATCTCACGACGCTTATTCCGCTTCCCCCAAGGGCACCGAGTGAAAATGCCATATCCGTTGCGACCTCAACTCTGATGGCGAGCACGACCAATTACACGGTTGAAGCGGATTATCCGCAATTTGGCATTCCAGTGATAGATTCGCAGATTAAGCAGCAGATCGACAATGGCGTTTCCGACCTTGAGTCGCAGGCCGTGAGCGATCAGCCCGCAGCGAACGGGTTCCCGATATATGACTTCACATCGGCATTCGATTCGGTCTACGTTGGTCCAGATTATATTTCGGTGCGCCTCATTCTCGCGGACTACACTGGTGGCGCGCATGAGTTGCCTGTAATCATCGGCGACAACTTTCACCGCGACACAGGGGAGCTTGCGACGCTCGACGAGGCGCTTTCGCTTACCGGCATGACGCTTGATCAAGTCGCTTCGAGTTCGAAAGCGCAGCTCGCGCAAAATCCTGATACGCAGCCGACTGATATCTGGACATCAGGCTCTGATCCAACGCCTAATAACTACAGCACGTTCCTCATCAATAAAGATTCGGTCATATTCATCTTTCAGCCCTACCAAGTCGCACCATTTTCCTCGGGAGCACCGGAAGTAACGTTCCCCAGGACTAAATAGCGCAACACCTCGCAAGTTAGGCGAGGTGTTGGAAGTAAAGCGCTGAAAGGATCGTAATGACGGTCATCGTAGCCGCAAGGCCGTTGCTGTACATGATGAAACGGTCTCGCCTGAAGAATCCCTGCAACGAGAAGCCAACTTGTACGAACAATAATATGCCGAGGAAGCCGAATGACAATCCCGCAGTTTCGTGGGTTTGCCACAGCTGCAGAAGCTGCGGCAGTGTCATGAACGGGTTGATGATGCTGACAACCCAAATTATCACAGTCCAACGTATTTTTTGTGCGACTTGTTCTCGTGTCATGGTTTTTGCTCCAAGAGCTATTCGAACGCTATCGCATAAAAGACAAAGCGGCAAGGTCACCGCCTTGCCGCCTTCGTACTCGTTACCGGCACAATGGTTGCCCAGTGTAGTAGCGCAAGCCGCAACCCAGATTGTGCAGGAAATGTTGCCGATCCTGATACTGGGCGACGACTAACAAACCTATCGTCAAAATGGTGAACGGTATGCAGATGAAAATGTTCGCTTTGTTCAAGTGCGTCTCCTGCCTGTTTGTTTAGACACTGACGATGACCGGGATGACTATAGGTCGCTTTTGAGTCCGCTGCAAGAGGAAGCGAGAGACGGATTCCGCGAGGTCGTCGCGAGCTTGGTCGAGGTCGACCGCGCGAGGATTGCGTAGAGAGGTTTCGACGCTTTTGCGGATGATGAGACGCGTTTGGTCCATCAGTTCTTTGTTGTCACGAAGATAGACGAATCCTCGAGAAATGATGTCGGGAGATTTGTGGAGTTTGCCGGAGCGGCGATCCACCGTCGCAACGACGACGCAGAAACCCTCTTGGCCCAGCGCTTTGCGATCACGCATCAAGACGTCGGAAAGTTCTGAGACGGTCTGACCTTCAACCACGCGCGTTTCAGAAGGCGCTTTGATGGCGTGTTTCGAGATCTTTTCGCCGTCAGTTATTTCAATGACAGAAGAGTTATCAGGGATAGCAATATTCTTTAGATCCATGCCGAGTTCCACTGCGACGTCGGCGTGCACACGCAACATGTAGTGATAGCCGTGGACGGGAACGAAGAATTTCGGGTGGATCTGCTTGTGAATCCACTCGGCTTCGCCGCGATTGCCGTGGCCGGATGCGTGCACGTCGCTCGTGTGATACGTGATGATGTGTGCGCCCTGGCGCGAGAGGTTGTCTTTTAATTTTTGCACTGCGCGCTCGTTCCCTGGAATGACGGAAGAGGAGAGCACGATAGTGTCGCTCGGTTGTAAGCGGATGTATTTGTGGGATTTGTTGCCGATGCGCGCGAGGGATGCGAATTCGTCGCCCTGTGCGCCTGTCGCAAGGATGATAAGTTTTTCGGGTGAGTACTTCTCCATATCTTCGACAGGTACGACCGTGTCGTCCTTGAATTTCACGAGGCCTATCTCGCGCGCGATCTCAAGGTTGGTGCGCATGCTTCGGCCGTCGATGACGACTTTCTTGTTCGCTTCCTCGGCGAAACGGATGACGCGAATGAGGCGCTCGAGGTGCGAAGCGAACATCGCGATGATGAGCCGGCCTTTGGCGTCCTTCACTATCTTTTCGAGCGTTTGATAGACGTTGTATTCGGGGATGGAGAATCCTGGCTGCCAGACGTTGGTCGAGTCCATGAGAAGTGCGAGAACTTTGCGGTCTTTGAAGATACCGAATTCGCGCTTTTCTTCGTCGGAGGGATCACCGTCGCGGTGGTTCAGCTTGATGTCTCCAGTAAAGACAACGTCACCCCACTTCGTTTCAATGATGATACCCATTGAATCTGGCACCGTGTGAGTCACGCCGAAGAATCGCAGCGTTGTTTTGCCGAGTTTGATAACTTCGTCCTTTTCGACTTCGCGAATATTCGTTTGCGGCAGGTGTGAAAACTCTTCCTGACGTTTCAGTATCATTTTTCCAGTCAACTTGCGCGTGTAGATGGTCGGGTTGCCGATGCGGTCGATAATGTAGGGAATGCCGCCGATGTGGTCGAGGTGACCGTGCGAAATGATGAGTCCGCGGATCTTGTCGCGGCGCTCCTCGAGGTAGCCGGTGTTGGGCAAGATGTAATCGATGCCTGGTGTGTCGTCCTCGCGGAATTGGAATCCGCAGTCGAGGATGAAAATATCGTCAGCTGTTTCGATGGCCGTCATGTTGCGGCCGATCTCTTCGACGCCTCCGAGAGGGATGATGCGAACGACGTTCTCTGCCGGTGGCGGGACTTTTTGGGTGCGCTTTCCAGCGCTCTCTGGAGCGTGTTCGATACGCTGTTTGCCGCGGCGCGGATGTGCAGGGCGAGCGTACATAGGGCGCGAGCGGCGCGGTCCCGTTCGGCCGGGACCGAATTGTGGACGTGGGCCAGGGGCACCCGGACCACGAGGTGCGGGTTTACGAGAGGGCTGGGGAGGACGGTTGGGCTGTGATGTTGGTTCCATACTAATTTTCTTAAATAATTATTATTGATTTGATGTGGTGGCAGGAGCGAAGAAATCCCAAATGCGGGATGTCTGGTCATACCATTGATATACGTTGAGGAATCTCTCCGCCGGTGTGGTCAGTGCACCTAACTGAACGCCCTGCATGTTTTGCGGAACGGCGTACAGGAAATCCGGAGCATAGAGGAAGACGGCCGGCTCGTCTTTCTCAAGTTGCTGCGCAAATTTTTGGTAGAGAGCGTCGCGCGTGGTTTGGTCGCTTTCTGCGCGCGCTTGCGAAAGGAGAGAGTCGGTTTGACTGTTGGCGTAGAGCGCGAGGTTGAGACCTGGATCGTTCCTTTGGCTCGAGTGCCAGAACGCGAAGAAATCCGCAGTGCGCCCCACGACTTGTCCGAAAAGAATGGCGTCGTAGGAGCGAGGGCGAAGGATGGTGTTGTTGAAGTCGGAGAGCGGATAGACCTGCACCGTGACCTTAATACCAGCAGCTTGCCATGCCGCTGCGGCGGCATCGGCTGTTGCGACGAGTTCAGGCTGGTCGGCTGTCGAGAGTGTGAAAGAAAGTGTCTGAGTAGCCTTGCCGGATTTCTTCGTCCATTCGCTGGTGGTCGAACTGAAACTCCAGCCTCCGCTTCGAAGTATCGATTCCGCGTTGGCAATATTTGCCGCAACAATCGGAGAGGTGGATGCGGCGAGCGAGAACGGAATTGTTGAAGCGGTCGTTTGTGGCGCTTGTCCCAAAACACCCGGTGGAATGGGTCCATCAAGCGGCACGCCATATCCGCCCAAGACGTCATTCACAATCGTTTGTTTGTTTATCGCCGCATCGAGCGCGGAGCGCACGGAAGCGTCTGCCAAGACTGCATTGTGGTTCTGGTTGAAGAAAATGCCGTACACGCGGGGAAGCGGCACTTGCAACAATTGCGCGCCAGCGGCGTTTATCTGCGGAAGGTCGGAAGGCGTTACACCGGCGATGGCGTTGATCGCTCCACCGTTCAGTGCCTGAACCATGGAAGCGTCGTCGGAGTAGAAGAGGAAGGTGAGGTGATCCAAGTAAGGAGCGCCGAGCGAAAATTCGGCAAAAGGAACGAGATCGTAGCGTGTCGGCGAGCCAGTCGAATCGGTCTGAAAGCTTTTCAATTTGTAAGGTCCACTTCCGATCGGATGCGTGTTGAGCGGAGAGAACGGGAATTCTTCGGCCGTCACATTCTGCCAGAGATGTTGCGACAATATGCCGAGCGTTGCGTCTTGTAGGAACGGTGCGTACGGATGCGCAAGCGTGAAGACGACGGTTTCCGAATCAGGCGTCGAGATTCCCACACCCTGCCAATCCGGCGCTTGCGGACTTTTGATATCAGGATTTTGCGCGAGCTGCACGGTAAAGGCGACATCGGCGGAAGTGACCTTGGAGCCGTCCTGGAACGTTGCATTCGGACGCAACTTGAATGTGTAGGTCGTGCCATCAGGAGAGATGGTGTAGCTCTCGGCAAGGTCGGGGACATAACTGCCATCTGCCTCTGCTCGCATGAGTCCAGAATAGACGAGGTCTGTCAGGTCTTGATCTGCTTGAGAGAGTGCCAAGACCGGATTGATGAAGCGAGCCGGGCCTATTTCGCCCTCAGTGAGAGAGCCACCTTCCGCAGGCACGATGACCGAAAAGTTGTGCGACGTTTCGACGACGAGCACGAACGCGGAAATCGCAAGCACTATCGAAAGCGTATAGAGAAGGAGCCGCTCCGCCGGAGAGAAGCTTGAAAGAAGTCTTTCAAAGCGCGCCAAGAAGGGGACACGGCGCCACGTGAGAAGTTTTTCTTGCCAAGAGAGAGATATGTCGGAATTAGAATCTTCCATAACGCGCGAGTGAGCGCGGCGCAGAACCCAGGCGGGCTCGCGAATTAACTAATAAGAAGACTGATCAGCGCACTTATCGCAAACAGTATACCAAGAATAATCGTCGCGTAAAAGAGGGTCTTTTCGAGCCCGCGACGGGTGTGGAAGCCCGACGAAAAGTTGTCGGCTCCGAACGCACCTCCCAAAGAGGCGCCCGTTCTCTGCAACAAAATCGCCCCGATGATGAGCACCGAGAGGACGATCTGCACGTAGGGCAGCACTGTCTGGAGTAAAACCATGTGGCGATACGTTAGCATGAGAAATTGAAGCGCGCAATACCTCTATATTAAAAAAGCTTGAACAGGCAGCTTTCTATTGATAGTATGCCCCCTCAATAGAACAAGTCTCCAGATATTACTATTTTATACAAGAAATATGGCAAAAGAGACAAAAGAAACGAAGAAAGTAAACATCCAGCCGATTGGGGACAGAGTACTTGTGAAGCGCGAAGACGCGCCAGAGAGGAAATCAATTTCGGGCATCATCATTCCTGACACCGCAGAAAAGGAAAAATCTAAGCGCGGAGTCGTCGTTGCGGTCGGGGCAGGCCGCCTCAATGAGGACGGCAAACTCATTCCGACGACGGTGAAAGTTGGTGCGAAGGTTTACTTTAACGCTGGTTGGGACAACGAAGTCGATGTGGGTGAGGATGACGAAGCGTACTTCCTCGTAAAGGAGTCTGACATTTTAGCCGTCATCAAATAAGCATATGGCAAAACAAGTAATTTTTGACGAACAAGTGAGAAGCGCACTCAAGCGCGGTGTCGACATCGTTGCGAACGCCGTGAAAGTGACGCTCGGTCCTAAGGGCAGGAACGTCGCACTCGCGAAATCGTGGGGCGGACCGACCATCACCAACGACGGCGTTTCTATCGCAAAGGAAATTGAGCTCGCCGACAAATTTGAGAACATGGGAGCAGCCATAGTGAAAGAAGTTGCAACCAAAACCAACGACAAAGCCGGCGACGGCACAACGACCGCTGTCGTCCTCACGCAAGCGATCATCCGCGAAGGTTTGAAGCGCACCGCGCTCGGGGCCAACGCAATGATGGTGCGCCGCGGTATCGAGGCGGCAGCCAAAGACGCTGTTGAGGAACTCAAGAAAATGGCAAAGCCCATCAAAGGAAAATCTGATATTCGCCAGGTGGCGACCATTTCTGCAGAATCCAAAGAGCTCGGCGAAACCATCGCGCAAACAGTGGAGAAAGTCGGCAAGGACGGGGTTGTTACGGTCGAAGAGTCGCAATCTATCGGCATCGAAATGGAGTACGTCGAAGGAATGGAGTTCGACAAGGGCTACGTGTCGGCATATCTCGTGACGAATCCCGAACGCATGGAAGCCGAAGCGAGAGACGTTCCCATCCTCATCACCGACAAAAAGATCTCGACGGTGAAAGACATTTTGCCGCTCCTTGAAAAGGTCGCGCAATCCGGTAAGAAAGACCTCGTCATCATCGCGGATGACGTAGACGGTGAAGCGCTCGCAACATTCATCATCAATAAACTGAAGGGCGGCTTTAGCGTGCTCGCCATCAAGGCGCCGGGCTACGGCGACCGCAAGAAAGAATTGCTGCAGGACATCGCTATCACCGTTGGTGCGCAAGTTGTTTCTGAAGATCTCGGCATCAAATTGGAAAATGCGGAACTGAACATGCTCGGTCGCGCCAACCGCATCGTCTCAACAAAAGATTCGACGACCATCGTCGGTGGCAAGGGCAAGAAGGCCGACATCGAAGCACGCGTATCACAGTTGCGCACGCAGCTCGACAACACCGACTCGAAATATGACAAAGAGAAGGTCGAAGAGCGCATCGCGAAATTGACCGGCGGTGTTGCTGTCATTCGCGTGGGTGCCGCAACGGAAACCGAAATGAAATATTTGAAAGACAAGATCGAGGACGCGGTCAACGCGACCAAAGCAGCGATCGCCGAAGGAATCGTCCCGGGCGGGGGAGCAGCGCTTGCCAAGGTGGGGGCAAAACTCGCGAAGAAGATCGACGGAAAAGCACACGACGAATATGCGGTCGGGTACCGCATTCTCACGTCGGCACTTTCCGCACCGCTCATGCAGATCGCACAAAATGCCGGACGCGAAGACGCGGCCGTCATCTTGCAGGAAGTCGTACGTCGCGGAGGCGCGATGGGATTCAATGCTGCAGCCGAGGGCGATGACATGGAGATCGTCGACATGTTCGAAGCCGGCATCATCGACCCAGTCAAAGTAACGCGTTCGTGCGTCCAGAACGCTGCTTCTGCTGCGGCCGTACTGCTTACGACCGAAGCTGCTGTGGCCGACATCCCCGAAGATAAGAAAAACACTCCGGCGATGCCGGGTGGAATGGGGGACATGGACTAAGGTGCACTACTAGAGCGCTAAAAACATCCACAGAAAGGAACGCGGGCCCGCTTATGCGGGCCCGCGCCTTGCTATGATTGAAGAATCATGTCCCGTTTCAGAGCGGCGGCTATTCTTGCATTGGTCTGCACGTTGATTCCCGTTGCGGTCCAAGCAGCCGGAGATCAATCGTCCGACCTAAGCGGTTGCGCGGCTCCCTATATTGCCCAATGCGGTTGCGGCTTGGTCATGAATCCTCAAACCAAGCAGTGCGTAAAAGGAAATAATTCATATAAATGCACCTGCCAACAAACCGATAGTGGGGTAGTCACGAGCGGCATGTGCATCGCACAGGATAAGTGTCTTGCAACGAAAACCAACGGCCAAACGCCAGAGCAGCCGACGGAACAACAAACCCAGCAAGCCAACAATGGACAAACTGCCGGAGGGGCCGGCACGGGAAGTCCTGGCGCATCAGCACAAGTCACGCCAGCTTCGGGAGTTACGCTCCAACCTACTCAGCCATCGGCGACTCCGTCGGCCGAACCGCCAACGACCGTCCAGACACAAAACTCGATTGTTCCCGGTACTTCCGTTTTGGAAAACGCATTCCAATGGATCACCGGAGAGGGAAGCGTTGCACCAACGAGCGCGGGCAACATCGCTCCCGGCGATTTCGGAAACGATGACATAATCTTTAATCCGCAGCCAATAGTTCCGACCGGAGAAGCCCAATCGTTTACGAGCGAACCGCCGACGACTGATACAAACCCAGCCCCAGCAAATCCCGACTACCAACCCGCAGCAAGTACTTTTTCGCAAACTGTTCCGCAGCCGATGGGCTCTTTGCAGACTCTGACGCAAGAGCAAGTACAAAGCGGCAATTCATATACTCAAAGCACACTCACTGATCAATCGAACGGTCAGGCGACGCCACAAAACATAAATACGAATGATGTGACCGGGACGATTTACTATCCCGGCTGTGTCAACGGACCTGCCGGGTGCAGCTTGTCGCAAGAAGGAGGCTTGTATGGTTCTCGAGGTAATCTGCTCGACCCAAATGTTCCGACTGTCGCTGCGGGATATTCTTCCGGATATCAATACGGGCAAGTGTTGAGCATAAATAATCCTACGACTGGATTATCGGTCAACGCGGTCGTTGGCGACGTTTGCCCAGGATGTGGAAGTGGAATCGACCTCACACCTGCGGCTGCCAACGCAATCGGCTTTACTCAAGAGCAGGGAGTGGCAAGTCTGCAGGTCGGTGTCGTCGCCAACACATCGAACTATTCTGACGGTTCGCAGATGACTGTCGCGTTAAATACCAACCCCAACGCGCTTAATCCGTGGAGCGCTCCGCCCCTAGTCAGCTCGGTTTCATACTCGCAGCCCGATTTCGCATCGCTTTCGACCCCAACCGCGTGGTCGCAAACATCAGCCGACTTGGACACGGGAGCAAACCTTCAACAAATACAAAATCAACTTGCGCAGCAGCGCATCGATCAGGCTCCCGAACCGCCTTCCCAGCCAACGCTCGGAGAACAAATTTCAAAGTGGTGGGGTGGCCTGGTTTCTCCGGCGCCCGTGCAAGAACCGAATGCGGAGCCGGTCCCGACAGTTGCGGTTGAAACAGGCGCGAATCTTCCGGAACCGTCCGTTCCTGTCGAACCGAATCTTGAGCCGAGTCCAAGTGCCGTCATCACGCAGGGGCCGTCTCTCGTGCAACCGTATCCAGTCGCGTCAGTACAAACGGGCGCTTCACTTGAGCAACCATATCCGACGACCCAAGTCGAAACGGGACAGCCGCTTGTTGAGCCGATACAACCCAGTCCAACCGTCGCTGTTGAGACAGGTCCGTCCTTGGAGCAGCCATATCCAACGGTTCAGGTCGAGCAAGGTCCCGCGCTCGAACAACCCCAACCAACAGCACAAGTAACGAGCGAGCCACTCCCGCTTTCGGATCAGCAGGTCGCGTCGCTGGTACCGACTCCGGAATCCGTGCAAACGAACCCGCAGGCGGATGTCCAAGCTGCGAACCAAGCTGAGCAAACTACACAGAACGAAGGTCTCGCGTTCTCACCACCTGCATATGGATATAACTGGGCGAATTCGTCGGAGAACGAAGCGCTCGCGTATCAAGGAGAGAACATTGCATCGGCTCCAATCGTGCCTGCAGAGGCAAATTACTTTACGTATCCGGATAACGGCGAGAATCCATTGGCACTCGCCGAGCAGAACGTGCCGCCGACGAACTCGGAAGTCGCTTCAGCTCCGATCGTTCCGGCCGAAGCGAACGATTTCACGTATCCGCCCACTACCGAGACACAACCTGCGCAGACGTCTGAACTAAACAACGCCAATCCATACGATTCCGGCAATCAATATGCCGTGACGGCGACTTGTCAGGGTGGAGGCGGCATCTGCGGAGGAAATAGTGCGAGCGCAGCTCCAGGCGGCACACCGTTGAATGGAGATACAAATGCTGTCGCCGTGCCCAAAGACAATCCCTACGGCCTAAAGATTGGCGACACGGTGAGCGTGCAAATCGGCGGAAATGTCGCGCAGAACGTCCCGGTCACGGATTACACGGGAAGTGGAAGCACCAACTATGTTGTTTCAGGTGCGCTTGAGCAGCAACTTGGCGGGACAGGCAAGGATGCGGCACTCATAACGCCGAGCCAAGGTTCGATCCCGCTTCCGGGAAGCACGCCACCTGGCCAAGGCGGGATTGGTTCCGATTATGTTTCTGGCCAGCAACAAACACAGGGTACGGTCACGGAACCGCAACCACAGATAACACCGCAGACCACTATTCCTTCAAGCACCAGTATTACTGGGAACGAGGGACTCGCGTTCGATCCTCCGGGTTACGAGTACAGCAATTGGGCGCAGCCTTCGGAAAACGAGGCGTTGGCATATGCCGCGGCAACGACTAATTCGGAGGACGAGGCGCTCGCATATGGAGGAACTACGCCTACGACAGAATCAGTCCAACAAACGCAGGAAAGTGCGACTCCTCCGACAGCGGAGCAAGAAGCAGAGAATAGCGGAAATCCGTATGACTGCAGCGGCACGTGCGCCGAGTTGCAAGCAGCGCAGGAACAAGCGAATAAACAGGCGGCCGCGAGCGGTCTCGTGAACAATAGCGCGGTAGCCAAAAGTGGGTTGAACGCACTCGCGAGCGCTGGTGCCGGTGGTGCCGACATGGCGAGCATAAATGCAGGGATGACAGCGGTGAAGAGGATGAGTTCAGAAGCATCGACGCTTGGCGACACGCAGCTGGTTTCTCAGATAAATAGTTTCTTGGGAGTACAAAACAAAATGGTCAATGCGTACAGTCAATACAACAACGGTAACTGGGGAGCCGTCGGGACGTTGTTGACGCTGCAAGGACAAGCCGTTTCGCTCGGCGGTCAGATATTGAGCACGATCAACAGCAAGTACGGGAGATAAACTATTTTGGACCCAACTGTTCATCCAGGGCGGTGATTTTCTTTACGGTATTCGCTATCTCACCATCAAGACGCTGCTGCTCATCGTGATCTTCGTTTTTCTGCGCCTCGATATATTGATCTCGCAGAGTCTGAAGCTTTGTGATCTCTTCGCGCAACTCTCGCAATGCATCTTCTTTTCCGGAGGCTGCTTCTGCGTTCGATGCGGTAAGAGGCACAGCAGCGATGCCGGCGAGACCTTTCAATACCTCTCTGCGATTTGGCATGTTTTCCATACGGAAATCGTAGCATCCTTTTGAGTGATTTTATATGGCAAAGTTGTATACTATATATCTATGACAATTCTCTACATCATTCTCGCGATAGTCGTTATTCTCATCATCTGGGCCGTGGCTTCGTACAACGGTTTTGTGACGCTTACGCAGCGCGTAAAGGAGGCTTGGTCGGACATCGACGTCCAGCTCAAGCGCCGCTACGACCTCATCCCGAATCTCGTCGAATCGGTCAAAGGCTACGCATCGCACGAGAAAACTGTTTTTGAGGACGTAACAAAGGCTCGCACCGCTGCGATGAGCGCAACCGCGCCCGCGCAAAAAGCCGGCGCCGAGAACCAGCTTTCCGGTGCGCTCAAGACACTCTTCGCCGTTTCCGAGAATTACCCCGACCTGAAAGCAAATCAAAACTTCCTCGACCTCCAGGCGCAGCTCACCGACACAGAAAATAAATTGCAGGCCGCGCGTCGCTTCTACAACTCCGTCGTGCAAGACCTCGACACGCGCTTGCAACGTTTCCCTGGCAATTTCATTGGCAATACCTTCGGCTTCAAGGCAGCAGATTACTTCCAGCTCGGCGCCGACGAACAGGCGGCAGCTCAGCAACCGGTAAAGGTTCAATTCTAGATCCGCGGCTCTCGCCGCCTCTATGGCATCTCTCTACACACAACAAAGTAGGAACGTCTTTCGCACGTGGCTCATGATGGGTATTTTCTTGGTGTTCGTCGTTGCCATTGGCTGGTTCGCTTCCTACTACTACGACTCTGCCGCAATTCTTTACGTCGCGATCGCGATAGCGCTCGGTATGAACATCTGGGCGTATTGGTTCTCCGACAAAATTGCTATCGCACAAGCCCACGCGCAGCTCGCTGACGAAACGCAATACAAAGAACTGCATCGCGTCGTTGAGAATCTTGCGATAACGGCAGGGCTCCCGAAACCCCGCGTCTATATCATTAATGATCCTGCGCCCAACGCCTTCTCAACCGGTCGCGACAAAAATCACGCTGCCATCGCCGTGACGACCGGTCTTCTCGACATGATGGATGATAACGAATTGCAGGGCGTCATCGCGCACGAACTCTCGCACGTGGGCAACCGCGACATTCTTGTCATGACAGCGGTCATCGTACTTGTTGGGGTCATATCAGTTCTTGCCAATATTTTCTTGCGGGTGAGCATGTTCGGAGGTTTTGGCGGTGGGAATAACCGAAACAACAGCAATGTCATCATTCTCATTTTTGGCGTGATCGCCATCATCCTTGCGCCCATCGCAGCGACGCTCATCGAGCTTGCGATATCTCGCAGAAGGGAATATTTGGCTGACGCATCCGGCGCGCTCCTCACGCGTTATCCGGAAGGCCTCGAAAGCGCTCTGCGCAAACTCGGGAGTTATCAAGCTCCGATGAAAACCGCCTCGACCACCACCGCACACATGTACATCACCAATCCATACGGTGCGCATCCGGCAGGGAAATGGGTCCAAAATCTTTTCTCGACACATCCGCCTATCGAAAAGCGCATCGAGGCACTGGAGGGGATAAAGGTTTGACGCTTGCCCGTGCGGGTATATCGTTCAGGTAGGGAGCACTTGTTGCTCCAAGGAAGGTGAACAATGGACAACGTTGTTGGGATTGGGAAAGATTTTCAGCCCGAGAAACATCGGACGCGCAAAAGCACTCTGCCTCGCCACAACCAAGCGACAATATTGCCCGGGCCGAACAAGGACCTTGATGCCGCGGAAATCCTTGGTGAGTTCTGCGAAGCGCGCAAGCCTGGATTCGTTCGCAATTTCTTTCCTCCAGCGAAAGAAACAGACAAGTTGCACATTCCGCTTGGGCTCGACAACGACAACATCTCCGCGTTCCCTAAGTTGTCGGAGAGTCCCGCGACCTTGGAAGCAAAGGAAGATGACGTCGTTAAACTTCCAACGTTTCGCAATCGTTCGCTTAAGGTCAGGACAAGAGCAGAAGGTGGACAACTTAAATAAGAGAGGCGGCCGCGACAGCGGCCGCACCTTTTTGTATACTACGCGTCACACGGAGGGTTCGCATAGTGGTCTAGTGCGCACGCTTGGAAAGCGTGTGTGCCGCAAGGCACCGAGGGTTCGAATCCCTCACCCTCCGCAGTTGGGGATACGAGTCATTTTCAATATCGAAGCGGAAGGGCTTCTTGGCTTCAACGGTCAATATTCTGTCTTTTAGTAGGGGGTTCGAACCGACGATTCCGAAAATCTGGCGTTTTATGTCGTCATCGCCGTCGCGAAACCATTGAATGGCTCTGTTACGGAATGAAATCAATGTCTCCAAGGGTTCGAACGCCATAACAGCTTCGCTCGACTCATCAAGTTGCTGGCGGAGCCGCAATTGATTCATTTCAAGCTTGCGTCGCTCCCGGAGAAATTCGTCATCACCTATTAGGTCGCGAATGCGAAGTGATGTGAGGTTTTCGAGCGACGATTTTGTGCGTTCTTGCGTTTCTTGAAGTATCCGTTTCCGTTCGTCGATCCCTTGCTGCGCTGCTGCGTGGCTGGTCGATACGTGCTTAATGGCCCAGTTGTGTAGGCGTTCGGAAATTACCAGCTCGTGGAGGAAGGCATCGATTTGCGCTTCCAGGTTGCCTTTAGAAAGGCAGAGCTGCCGGCAGCGATAATCCATTCGCCGCTTCGTACAATGGTAATAGGTGTAATGCGACCCGTGCCGGTTGATTTGCTCCTCGGCCGTGACGAGAAATCCACATTCACCGCAGCGGATCATTCCGGTGAATGCGAAGGACCGCGTATGTGGCCGGGGCTTTTCCACCCTTCGTAGCAGGCCCTGAACGCGCTCGAATTCGTCCAACGATACGACTGGCTCATGCGCGCCCGGATACGTTCGTCCATTCCATATGAGGATGCCTGCATAAAACGAGTTCGTCAGAATCTTGTGTATGTAGCTTAGAGGGATCAACCGGCCTCCCACCTGACGCCGCCTCGGCGTCCGAAAGTCCCATTCATTCCGCGCTATCTCCCAAACTTGCCGCGTTGAATAGTCACCACTTAATATGAGGTCGAATATCTGGCGAATTCGGGCGAATCGTTCGGGGTCTTTGACAATCGTTCTGGTCGCTGGATTATTAAGATATCCGAGCGGTGGCTTGTTCGGACGCCACCCCTTTTCGATCTTGGTTCGATTTCCGCGCTTCACATTATCTGACAACGCGTCCGAATAATATTTCGATTGTCCGAACATGATTTGAAGCATGAACTTTCCCTGCGAATTGTTTTCGAACGTGTATGTCGCGAACTTCAGATCGCGGATCACGCCCAGATCGAGCATGTAGATGACGCGTCCACCGTCGATTGAGTTTCGCGCGAGACGGTCAGGTGCCCACGCGATAATCCCGTCTGCGACACCCCGCTCGATCTGAGCGATCATCTCTCCAAATTGCGGACGGCCGGGGGCCTTGGCGCTGAACGCCTCCTCATAAATCCGAACAATCTCAATGTCCGGTCTATCGCCGAATGTTCTCTTCAATGTTGTGAGTTGCGATTCAATCGAAGCGACCTGACGGTCTTCAGATTCCGATGATTTTCTGCAATAGATGAAATACTTCATACGTGGCTTGTAGACTCGCGATTCTAGAATCGAATCCAGATTTATGCGAATCGGTTGTCCACATATCGTGCGGGCAGTGACTCATGCCGCAAAGGCGGTGAGATTTGCCGTATCGGCAGAAAACCCTCCCTACGCTTCTTTTGGAGCAGCCGTAGGCTGGTTGTGTGAAGACTGATGCCGAGGACGAAAAGAAGCAAACCGTGCCGACAACGTCGGCCGTTCTCGACGACAGCACAATGATCGAGTTGGTGTACGATGCCGGCCGGCGTCGGACCTTTCTCGCCGTATTCAGCGCCGGGCGTTGGACGCTTCAAGATAGTGTCACAACAAAAAGCGGAATTACGCTTGTCCCGTTCTCACCGGAAAACAACCTCATCGCCAACGAAGCGGTTTTGCTTCCCTCCGAGCCCCGCATCTACGGTAGTGAAGACGAGCTTGTCTCTGAGATACAGGCATTCATCCATCGCTACGTCGATCTCAGCGTTACATTCGAAAAGATCGCAACCCACTACGTCCTCCTCACGTGGCTCCATGACGCATTCAACGAGTTGCCATACCTCCGCCTGCGCGGCGATTTCGGCAGTGGCAAGACGCGCGCGCTGCTGGCGATCGGCTCGCTCTGCTACAAGGCATTCTTTGCGAGCGGCGCTTCGACAGTCTCGCCGATCTTCCACACGCTCAACGCATTCCGTGGGACGCTGATATTGGACGAGGCCGATTTTCGCTTCAGCGATGCAAAGGCAGACATCGTCAAAATCCTCAATAACGGCAATGTTCGCGGCATGCCGATCCTGCGAACCATGATGAACCGGCAGCGCGAGTTCAATCCGCAGGCATTCCAGGTCTTCGGTCCCAAGATCGTCGCAACGCGCAGCAGCTATGACGACAAAGGTCTGGAGAGCCGCTTCATCACCGAAGAAATGGGACCGCGCCAATTGCGCCCTGATATCCCGATCAATCTTCCTGAAGCTATGAAAGATGAGGCACGCGAGCTGCGCAATAAACTCCTGCTCTATCGCTTTCATCGCAGGTTCGAAACGAAACTCAATGAAAACCTGATCGATCCTAAGCTTGAGCCGCGACTCAATCAGATATTGGTGCCGCTCTTAAGCGTGGTCGGCGATCCAAAGCTACGGGAGGATTTGCGATCCGTTGCATCCGAAATGCAAGCTGGGATCGTCGCGGAGCGTGGTCTCCTGGTGGAGGCTCAGGTTCTCGAAATACTTGCCGAACTGATGGCAATCTCGGAACGCGCCTTCGTTCCATTAGAGGATGTGACGGTTGGTCTGATTGAGCGCTATGGCGCTGAATATGAGCGCCCTATCACGAACCGTTGGGTCGGCGGCGTTCTCCGCCGCCGCCTCAATCTGCGCACCTACAAAAGCCACGGCATCTATGTCGTCCCCATGAGTGAGCGCGCTAAAATCGAGGCCCTCTGCGTCCGCTACGGTGTCTACGTCATAACCGGTATTGCCTCGCCGACCCCGGCGGGGGACGTGGGGACTTCGGGGACGAGTTAGCGGGTATCGCAGGCGATAATTCAAGCGAGGATGGGCGGTCGAATTTCCACGACCAGGCCGATGCTCGGTCCTACCGGCATGTCCCCACGTCCCCACATCCCCGAAATCCTCCAGTCCTGTTCCAGACGGGCACCTGAGCGAAAACGGGACCCTTGGGGACTTGCCAAATTGGCAAGTTTTCACCCCTGCCGCGATTGGCTGGTTTGAGCGAACATAGGCGCTCGTGTCTGCCAGACATCGCGCTTGTCGACACGCCCTATGAAAAAGAAACTCGATTGTTATCTGCGTTCATATCGCCGTCGCTGGGGTCTCACCCAAGACGAGCTTGCAATACTCTTGGGTTGCAAGACCGGCGCGGCTATTTCCCGTCTTGAGCGATACGGCCGGCAGCCTAGCCTCGAAGCGGCCTATGCACTTGAAGTCATCTTCGGCACTGCGCCAATCGAATTGTTCCCGGGCCTTCACGCGAAGGTCAAGAAGATCGTCATCGCGCGGGTGCGCAACCTGTATGACGAGTTGCAAGGCGACTCATCCAAGATCACACGTCTCAAGCTCGATTTCTTCGAACAGGTATTCGAGAGGGCGCAACCGCGCCGCAAAACTAACCGTGTATGAAGGCGCACGCTCGTTACAACCTTGTGCTGGCCGTCTATCCGAGTGCGCGTGGCTTCGCGTTTGTGATCTTCGAAGGTCCGTTTTCACCGGTTGATTGGAGCACGCGAGAGATACGTGGCCGCCACAAGAATCAGCGGTGTCTTCTCGGCATCGCGGCGGTGCTCGAACGCTATCAGCCCGACGTGCTGGTTCTGCAGGATATGTCGCCTTCCGGTACGCCCCGCGCGTATCGGATGAGGGAACTGAACGCCAGCATTGCAGAGCTGGCGGAGGATCGGGGCATACCGGTCCGCATGTTCTCGCGCGCGCAGGTGCGAGCAGCATTTGAGCCGTTCGGTCTCACCAGCAAACATTTCATTGCCGAGACCATAGCGAAACACATTCCTGCATTCGATCGCTACCTGCCACCACCTCGCAAGCTGTGGATGAGCGAGGACGCACGCATGGCTCTTTTCGACGCCGTGGCGCTGGCGCTGACGTTTCTTCAAAGCGATGTCGGCGGATAGCTGTGATGTGAGCAACGGATTCCTCGGTCTTGCACTCCGGCACCTCTGCGGGTGTCGGTAGCGAGACGGAGGGCATCATGACCGCGCACCATTAAATGCTCAGCCGGTCGATCTCCGCCTCGTGATCCGGCACCCGAATGGTTCGGATGTCGGTAACGAGGAGGAGAAGATGTCCACCATTGTTCTTTCCAACAAGGCTGCAAAGCTCATGAAGCTTTGTGAGATGGAGGGTTATAGGAGCCTCTATCAACTACTGCGGCATGCTGCCGCCGATAGCGTGTGCCCGGCCATCTGCATGACGGAAGGCTGCGATCACACAACCGAGATGGAGCCGGACCAAGCGCACGGCTATTGCGAAGCCTGCGGCGGCACCACAGTTGCCTCCGCGCTCGTTCTTGCTGACCTGATCTAGGGGGCCAGCATGACAACGAATGAAATCGGGCTTCTCAACGACGCTTTTCGCAAGAGCTTCTCCGGTGGCAAAGTCATGATGACGGCAGGGGTCGATGCTCTTCCGGACATGGTGAAGTGCGCGGCGCTGCATGAGGTCGCTACCTTCAATACGTTCACTGAAGACAACGACCCATACGGAGAGCATGACTTCGGCAGCTTCGAGCTGTGCAGTCGAAAGTTCTTTTGGAAAATTGACTGTTACGACAAAGAGCTGAAGTCCGGGTCGGAAGACCCCGCTGACCCGGTGAAGACGACGCGCGTGCTCACGTTGATGCTCGCAGAAGAATACTGAGCCCCGAAAGGGGCTCTTTTTTAGGGAACTATATGCAACGTTACCCTACCAAAAGTGAATGAGAGCAACGATTCCCAGAATCAAAATCGCGCCCAGCAATAAGGCAATGATACGTAATGTACGATTCGTAGTATCAACACCGTGATGAATCAAGAAAAGATTCTCTTGATTTTTTATCCTCAAAGTAAGTTCACCGTTAGATTCGTATGTCATTCCGCCATTATATCCCACTCAGAGGTTGTCCACCCCTGAAGCATTCCTAGCGTGAGGTATTCTGCGGCCTTCTCATGCAACAAAAGTTGATCTGCCTCACATAGCAGAACATTCGTGCCCCAGCGTGTAGGCGGCGGAACATATCGCCCGGTTACGGCGAACGTTTTTGCTTCTACTTCCCGTGTCCTCTTCAACGAGGACACTACGGATGAAATTCCATAAACGTTCCAAGTATCGAGTGATCTACGCAGACCCGCCTTGGCCCGAGTACGGCGGAGGCAAAATCAAACGCGGTGCAGATCGGCACTACCCACTCATGTCGATCGCGGCGATCCTCCAGCTTGGCGACAGCTTGCAGCCGCATATCGATCACGATGGGTGCCACCTGTATCTGTGGGTGACGAACACGCACCTCGCCAACGGGTTGCTCGTCATGGACAGGTGGGGATTTCGGTACAAAACGACGATCACCTGGTTCAAGGATCGCTTCGGCCTAGGGCAGTATTACCGTGGCCAGACCGAACATTGCCTCTTTGGAGTACGTGGCCGATTGCCATATCGCACTACGGACGACGGCAAGCGCTCCCAGGGCATCACGGCTATCCACGCTCCCCGCACGAGACATTCCGCCAAGCCCGACGAGATGCGGTGCATGATCGAGCGCGTTAGCTATGCTCCCCGGTTGGAGCTATTCGCGCGCGGAGAAGCTAGTGGCTGGGACGTTTGGGGCAATGAGGTCCAAAGCGACATACTAATTGCTGCCTAGTCGGACCATGCAAACAACCAAACGCCGGTCCCGCATGCGGCGGGTCAGTTCGGGTAAGCGCATCGAGTTGACCGAGCGGGATATCGAACTGTTTGAGCTGCTCAATCGTTATCACTTCCTCCGTTCAAATTTTTTGTATGCCTTCCTCGGCGGCAATTCGGAGACCCGCTTCAAGGAGCGGCTCGGGCATCTCTACCACGACGGCCGGTACATCAACCGGCCGGAACAGCAGTGGCAGTTTGCGAATTGCCGCCACATGCCAGTCATCTATGAACTGGACGACCAAGGCGAGCAGGTGCTCCGCGAACGCGGCCTACTTCACAGCGATAGCCCGCTTCTCAAAAAAGGCCGCATGGGCGCGTATCGCCAGTTTGCGCACACGCTCATGATTTGCGACTGCATGGCGTCGATAGAGTTAGGTGTACGTCAGGATCCGAGTCTTCGTTTTATTTCGTGGCAGGAAATCATAGCGAAGACGCCGGAGCGAACGCGCCAGCTCGATAACCCGTTCGCGATGCCGGTCTCAATAACTCACACGTTGCCGCGTACCGGGGCAACGCAACGTGCGGATATCAAGGCGGTGCCGGATGGACTATTCGGCTTGGAGTACGCGCGCGACGCATCGAAGGCATATCGCTTCTACGCGCTCGAAGCGGACAGGAACACACAGCCTGTCACACGCTCCGACCTGCACCAAACCAGCTACCTGAGAAAGATTCTGGCCTACCGGCAAATCTCTGCCCAGGGCATTCACAAGTCGCACCTTGGCCTTCCCAATCTCTTCGTCCTAACCGTCACGACCAACGAGCCACACATGGCGAACATCATGTCGCTCGTAAAGGAGCTTGCTCATGAGGGTAAAAGCAGGCTGTTTCTGTTCAAGACGATGAGCAGCCTGGGCGATTTCAATAAAGCTCCGGAGCCGGGTGGCAACATGCTCACTAATCCTTGGCAGCGTGTTGGGTACGAGGCATTCCGAATCGATAGGCCATAATTGGTAGGACCAGTCACGACAATCGACCCATTGTACGCACTCACATGATGGCGTTCTGATACTCGCGGCGCTGCAACTTCGCTTCCCGGACTCTCTAAATCAGGATAGGGTGCCAGTTCGCCCAACAGATGAGTCTGTCATGACCGCACTGAAGACGAACCTTCGGAATCAGGTCAAGCAAACTCCGCTTCCGAAATGGAAGCCGCTCATACCCCTGTTCGAGGCAATAATGAACGCGATCCAGGCCATTCGCGATAAGGGTCTCAATGGCACTGCCGGCCACATCCGCATCGAGATGGAGCGCGAGAGGGGGCTCCTGCAGGAGGATCAGCCGATAGACGCATTCACCGTATCCGATAACGGTGTAGGGCTTACGGACGAGAACTTCGACTCCTTCAACACCGCATTCTCCGACTACAAGGAGAAGGTCGGAGGCAAGGGCCTCGGTCGGTTCACTTGGTTGAAGGCGTTCGAGCGGGTCGAGATCGAATCCGTATTTCACCCAAGCGGTGAGCAGCCGCTGCGACGGCAGTTCATCTTCGACGAAAAGTACGATCCCGACTTGGGCGTTCCGAAGTCAACGAGCGACACCACGACCGGAATGAAGGTCCGCCTGGTCGGCTTCAAAGAACCGTACAAAGGCCAATTCCCGAGAAATGCCGATCAGATCGCACAACGGCTCGTCGAGCATTTCTTGCTAATTTTTCTGGAGCCTGACTGCCCGCGGATCGACCTTTATGATCAAGGGCTCCGTCACTCGGTAAATGAGGTGTTCGAGAAAGACTTCAAGACATCGGCGAACGTCCACAAATTTACTTTAAAGGGCTCCGAGTTCACGCTGCATGGTTTCCGTCTGACTACGCCGCGCGTCTCTAATCACAAGCTCGTCTACGCCGCCAATCAACGCGGCGTGGTGAGCGACTACTTGAAAGAGTACGTACCAAATCTATCGACCCGTCTCACTGACAAGGACGGGAAGTCATTCGTTTATCTCGGTATAATTCAAGGATCGTACCTCACCGAGCACGTCAACCCGGCACGCTCCGATTTCGATCTCGGCAGCGGCGAAGATGCGGAGGCGGAGGAGCCGAGCCTGTTTGCCCAGGAAATCAAACGCGCCGAAATCAGGGACGAGGCGCTGAAGCACATTCAGGCCGACCTCGCGGAGGCTATTACAACGATCAACGAGGCGAAGGAAGAAAAAATCCGGACGTATGTGCAAACCGATGCGCCTCAATACAAGGTGCTGATGAAATACAGCAAGAATTTCATCAACAAGATCGCGCCGACTGCCTCCAAGACCGACATCGAAGTGGCGCTTCATCGTGAACTGTACGAGCGCGAAGTGGACATGAAAAAGGAAGGCTCACGAATCATCAAGGAAGCCGAGAAAATCGAAGACTACGAGACATACCACAAGCGGCTTTCCCAATTCATGGACACGTACAACGAACTCGGCACCGCAGCTCTGACGCAGTACGTCATGCATCGCAAGATTATCCTGGAATTTCTGCAGCAGGCGATCTCGCGCGATGAGGGCTCGAACAAGTATCCGCTAGAAGAGGTTGTGCATCAGCTCGTCTTCCCGACGCGCTTAACCTCGGACGATATCCCTACCCACGAGCAGAATCTTTGGATCATCGATGAACGGCTCACGTTCCATTCGTTTCTGGCATCCGATAAACGTCTCGATAGTCTTCCGGGCCGCTTCGAGAGTGTATCGGAGAAGCGACCGGACTTCTTCATCTTTGACGAAAAGATTGTATTCAGCGACACCAAGCTCGGAGAGAGCCCAATCAATTCGATTACGATCGTTGAATTCAAGCGTCCAGGACGTAACGACTACACAGCGAGCGATAATCCGGTGATGCAGTCGTTCAAGCTTGTGGAGCAGATTCGCGCTGGAAAATTTGTCGTTAATGGTCGTGCCGTGTCGGTCGCGAACGACAAGATCCCGGCGACTGCTTATGCCGTCTGCGACTTGACCGACACTCTGCGGTCAGCGCTCAACGACCTGGATGCCTTTGTGACGCCTGACAATCAGGGGTATTACGGCTTTCACCGCAAATATGGCGTCTTCTATGAGGTCGTTGATTACAACAAGCTTTTGCGCGATGCGGAGAAGCGAAACCGCATTTTCTTCGACAAGCTAAATATCGTCGGCGGCACGCGTTAGAGCACGCTCTTCGAAATTACCAATAGCTATCCCCAAATTAATCGCGGCGAACTAGCGTTCCGTCCAAGTGAAGTAGCGCGCCCGCCCCCCGGGCGTAGTAGCTCATAGCAACTCGTGGCGGCGCGGCTGTTTAACGTGTCGGGCAATGATTGCAATTCGCCGAAGCCCGTAAGATTATAGGGGAGCCAAATCGGAGCCAAAAATCAGAAAACGTGCGTTTGCGGGCGTAGTTCAATGGTAGAACGGCAGCTTCCCAATCGGAAAATAAAAAATTGCAGCGCGACTCATAGCTGCACATGCTGACCGCCAAGCGCCTGTGACTGCATAGCTTTTCTGAATTTTTGGTTCCAAAACATACACAAGGAAACCCACGCTTACGCGCCTCTACGCGCGTGATTTGGGAGCCAAATTGGAGCCAAAAATGCCAGTCGTCTATTTGACGGACATTGTCGTGTCACGGCTCAAAGAGCCCGGCACGTACTTCGACGAAACGACTCCCGCGTTCGGAATTCGCGTAGGGAAAAATCGCAAGACCTGGATCGTGATCAGGGGCCGCGAGCGTGTTCGCACGCGCATAGGCCGCTATCCGGCAGTCTCGCTTGCCAAAGCCCGCAAGCAGGCGCTCGTGCTTCTTGGCTCACCCGTCGAACCGCAGGTTGAAGTCCCCAAGTTCGCCGAAGCCGTACAGCAGTTCTACGCCATCCACGTTCCAACGATGAAGCCGAAGACGCAGTATCAAATCAAACGTGTGATCAAGCGCTACTTTGACAAGCCGCTACAGCACAAGCGCCTGGACGAAGTTACCCATCACGACATCACGAAGGTTACGGACGAGCTGGCAAAGCGCGTACCGGGCGAGGCCTTTCACGTCTTCAAGTACATTCGGATATTTCTGCGGTGGTGTGTCCCGCGATACATCAAGCACTCGCCGATGGAGGGTTTGAAGTCGCCTACCAAGTACATTCCCCGCAAGCGTGTCCTGGCGAAAGCCGAGATTGTCGCGGTATGGAATGCGGCCGAGGAGGTTGGATACCCCTTCGGCACTGCCATTCAACTTTCGCTTCTATGGGGAACGCGGTGGGGAGAAATGATCTCTTGTCGCCGCGCCTTCATCGATACCGAGGAGCGGACCATAACGCTGCCGGAAACCAAAAACGGCACGCAGCACTGCCTCCCCTATGGAAACCTCACGGCTGACATTCTCGAAGTCATCCCGCGCTTCAATAGCACTGATTTGTTGTTTCCCGGCCGGGATATGGCGAGCCCGTGGAACGGCTCTGGGAAGGCAAAATGGGAGTTGAAGGATATCTGCCCGGTCGCCCCTTGGCAGCTCTTGGACCTCCGTAGGACGTTCGCCACCAAGCTTGCAGAGCTGAAGGTGCCGCCTCACATCGTGGAGCGTTTGCTGAACCACAAGCTCGGGACCTTGCAATCGGCTGGCGTAATTACGGCTGTCGCCGATGTATACAACCGCGCGCTCTACATGGATGAAATGCGCGAAGCCGTCGCAAAATGGGAAGATTATCTCTCGGCGCTACTTAAAAAATCGCAGGGCGACAAGCTTCCTAATGCCGCCTGAGAGCATCTATGTGCAGCTATGTGGCCGTTGTCCGGGTCGGTATTTGAGCCTATGCTCATCAGTGCCTGCTAGCTGGTTTCCGGTGGGCATCGCGATGCTCCCTTTTTAGGGAGTGTCCGATGACACAGAAGCTAGTTACGAAGAAGGAACTGAGATCGCTATTCGGGGTCCCGTATAGCTTCGCGCACATCGCGCGCCTTGAAGCCTCCGGCCAATTCCCCAAGCGGGTACGGCTTGGAGCCTGCAGGGTGGCGTGGTTAGCGGAAGAGATACAAAACTGGATAGACGAACGCGTCGCTACCCGCGACATGGCATCATCTCCTTCTTGAAGGGTAAAAGCCCCGGGGTCCAACCCGGGGCTTTTTTATTGCTAATGAATCGCCCGCTTTTGCTGCCATGCGGTGCAACCGGCACAGGCGATATGCGGCAGGTAGCGAAGTGTTGACCCTGCAACCCGCATCGCTCAAACTACCCGCCTAACTTTTTTGGGGGGCTACCAATGCAATTAAAACTCAAGCGTTCGCAGCGCGCGGGCGGGATCATGGGCGGCAAGGTGCTCTTCGGGCTAGATGCTCGTGCCGAGCTTACGCCCGACGAGCAATCACTCGTCCGTAAATACAGCCTCGGAAAAATCGTCGTGTACGACAGCGAGGCTCGCAAAAAAAGCGCTGAATCCGCCTACGGTCATTTCGACGATGCCGCGAACACGCCTGGCTATAGTGGTTCATCGGCGGCCCGCAGCTTGTGGAAGAACGCTCGCGGCCTCGCGAGCGCCGCCATGATGGCGCTGTCGCTTCGCGTCACAGTCGACAGTTTGGTGAGTGGCCAGCACATCGAATGCAAGGAACTCGACGAGCTGCTTGGTGCCGAAGGAGCGATCCGCGACGCATGCGGAAATCTCAAGGCATATCTCGAAACGGCTCTCACGTTTGATGGCCGGGAGGAGGTCGTTGAGTTCTAAACTGCCGCCGTACCGACCACCATCTCCGTTTATCCCATTCCTGCGGCGCTTCACCGACGAACGAGCGCGTGATCTGTCCGATACCATCGCGCTCTATAACGAGGTGCGCGCGGCACATCTTGCGTCGCTCTGGTCGCAAGAGGACGCTATTGAGCGCGTGAGTAGTTTCGTTGCCGATTGGGTTGGTAAGGTGGTCGACCTTCCCGAGTCGACGGTCATCTTGCAAGCCATCGATCAGTGCCAAAAAGAAGTCCTGGCTCTCGAAACCACGATTTTCACGAGTCCGAAAATCGATTGGGAAATCGCGACACTCTCGCTCAAGGAGCAGGTCGACCTTCGCCGATTTTTGCGCGCGCAGCAGCATTTCCTCGCCAACGCTGATCGCGTAAGCGACCTATTCACCACCGCTCTCGGGAACGTATTCGGCGGGTTGGTCGCCGAGTTACCCGCCATCCCGGATAGCGCGGACGATCTAACGCTGACGGTACCGCTTATCACGCTCATGCGTGATCCGGGTGGCACCGTAAACCGGGTCATCGGTACGCTCTTGAATAATGAACTGGCTGACGCGGGCCTATTCACGACCCTGCAACAGCAACTGTATGAGAACACCTGTATCGCCTCCGGCTTATTGCCCAACGACGAAAAGCATCGAAAGCCATATATTACCGCAGACGACTCCGAACTTCCGCCCATCGAGCTGGTCGAGACCTATCTGAAGGGCACGCCCTTCGTCGATCTTCTGCTTGCGCCGGTCCCATTCCATCTCCCGATGTCCGCGCGCTTCCAGCACCACTGGATCGTCGCTCCACCGGGCACCGGAAAATCGACGGCGATGCAATATCTCATCGTCCGCGACTTCGATCTCGTGATGAACAACGAAGCCTCCATCGTGGTCATGGAAAGCAACCGCGATCTCATCAAAGCCATCGAGGGGCTCAAGGTGTTTGCTCCCGGCGAGCCGCTCGATGGCAAGCTCTTGAGCATCGATGCCGAGGATGTCGAGTGGCCGATTGCGCTTAATCTCTTCGATGTCGGTCTCGATCAGATGGAGTCGTATTCGCCGGTTGACCGAGAGGCTCTGCACAATGCCGTTCTCTCGCTCTATGACTACATCTTCAGCGCCTTGCTTTCAGCCGACCTAACAAGCCGACAAAACACACTGTTCAATTTCACCATTCAGTTGCTGCTTAACATTCCTTCGGCCACGCTCGATACGCTGATCGACCTCATGCAGCCGAACGGACTCAAGCAATTTGCGGAATATCTGCCGAAGCTCGATCACGACGCACGGCGATTTTTTGATTTGAAGTTCAACAGCCCGGAGTTCAACCGCACCAAGGAACAAGTAGTCGACCGGTTGTTCGCGGTGAAGCGTATCCGGACGCTATCGCGAATGTTTTCCGCACCAAAATCAAAGCTGGATTTTTTCAAGGAGATGGGCAGCGCCAAGGTCATTCTCATCAATGTTCCGCAGAGCCTATTGCAAGAGGAGGGCGTCGAGATTATCGGGCGGTTCTTTATCTCGATGATCTTGCTGGCTGCGCACAAGCGACAGCTATTGCCGAAAGAGCAGCGGCTCCCGTGCTTTGTCTATATCGACGAGTGCCAAGATTTCATTAAACGTGACCCGAAAATCCCGGTCATCCTCGATCAGGCGCGCAAGCTCAATGTCGGCTTGGTCCTTGCGCATCAGCGATTGCAACAGCTTCAGCCCTATGTGCTTGATGCCCTGTATGGTGCGACGGCGATCAAGTTCGCCTCCCAAGTGAGTGATGCCGCCGCGCATGCACTCGCGCGCGATATGCGCACCACACCGGAATTCATTCTAAACCAACGGCCGTTTCACTTCGCGGCCTACGTGCGCGGACTGACAGATACAGCGATATCGATTGGGATTCCTGCCATCGACCTAAATGAGGCTCCACGTATGACCGAAAAAGAACGGCGCGCGGTCCGGCAAGGAATCCGAGACAAATACGCCGTGTCCGTGGTAGCCGCTCCACCAACGACTTCGCCACAAACTCTGCGTTCAACATCGCCAGTCAATGCGGACAGCAATGTCGAGACCGACGCCGCGGTGAAAGACTGGTAGTAATGTCATGACAAATCAAAATGCACCGCGCGAAGGCACAAAAGACCGAATAAAATTCGAGTTACTCACCAGACCACAAGGTGCAACACTTAACGAGCTTAATCGCGCAACGGGCCATGAGGCATGGAGCTACATTAACGACACAAAGCGGCTGGCTGAACGTTGCGGCGGAACGCCACATTGGACTGGTGGCAGTGGAACCAGACGATTCTGGATTACAATACCTAAGAGCACTGACGAACGTTCCGGCATCGCGACCGCGCATGATTTGAAGTATGATAGTGGACAACGCGGCAGCTCAATGCGGGCCGCGCACGAGGGGAAGAAA
>Ga0209483_1000315_pt1 | contig 44148 bp, 47 predicted proteins | sample NGEPerA_FD_184508 | JGI IMG/M metagenome (GOLD analysis project Ga0209483, IMG submission 184508) | Arctic peat soil microbial communities from the Barrow Environmental Observatory site, Barrow, Alaska, USA - NGEE PermafrostL2-A... | ecosystem: Environmental > Terrestrial > Soil > Wetlands >...
GATAGCGCGCAAGCATCGACGTTGATCGTGATTTTTCCGGGGTGGTTTTTGAGCGTGTTGAAGATAGCGAGACCTTCCATAGCCGCGCCGCCGGCGGAATTGAGATTGATTGTCATGTCGCCGGCGCCATGCTCGTCGAGCGCGTCGCGAACGTCTTTGGCGGAAAAGCTGGCGGAATCGGGGAGCGCTTCGGCGCTCACAGCCCCGTACAGGGTGAGCGTCGAATCTTTCAGCAATGGCATGGGATGGTGTCCTTAGTCGGGTTGAACGGTCAGTGGCCTTTCGGCGCCGGCGCCGGATCGATGATGACCGGCTTTCCACTCGCGAGTGCCGTGGCGATAGCTTGTGCAGCGGCGAAAAATTCAAAGGGGATGCCGAGTGCGTCGGCGATGTATTGCATCGTCATCGCTTCGCCGGTCTCGATGCGCGCATTGGTCGTGCGGCAGCGTTGCGCAAAGTCCGGCGGTATGCGGAACAGCACGGGTTCATTGGTCGCCATCGGCGGCCCCCTTTAGCTCTAGTGATGTGAGGTGAGTGTGCCGACTTACGCAGTCGGCAAAACGAATCGCTTAAGCGAACTCGTTATCTTCGATTTTGATTCCGAGATCGGCGGCACGTTTCCGCAGGCGACGGTCGGCAGCAGAAATGTTACTGAGGAAAATGGTGGCAGGGTCAGACTCGGGATGCTCGTATTCATCGTGCTGTTGCCAGTGGATGATTTCAGCCATGACGCGATGTAGGGAACCAAAAAAGTGAACACCAGACCAATATTCGCCGGCACCGAAACTTGTGACAGGGTATGACCCGCGTGGCGCGCTGCCCCACGTATTACGTGCCCGCGCCACGCCAATCCAAAAGTCAGCCAATGTTTTGCCAACATGACGTTCCCGCGGTTGGAAGTACTGCGCGATGTTCGGCCCCGTAATCCGAAGCGCATTTTCCAACGAAATGCCGCCATCGTCTGCGAATTGGCGGGCGGCTTCGATGGCCAATGCTTCGCTGAAACTATAGCGGATGCCGCTGCCATTGAGGCGCGCCATCGAAATGCCGTTAGAGACAAACGGGAGATCGCGCATTGTTGCGCGAAGATCGTCGCGGTTGAACTGCATCAGCTTGGCGAATGGCTCCTGACTAAGGCCGGGCTTCGCTCCGAAGGTGATCGGCATGGCGTAACTCTCTTTTGAGGGGGAAAATAAAACGCCCGGCGCGAGCAGGGCTCGGCCAGGCGCATCTATAGAACTTGACCCATATGGCACAAAATCGGGTACCTGCAAAATCTGGCGCATTTCAGGTACCCCAAAGTTTTTTTGCCGATGCCACCCATTTCAAGGCTTCCCTCAGAGATTGACGGGTGCGCTCAAGAGCAAGTTTTTTATCGTTGCCTTCCGTTTCGAGCGCAAAAGACGCGATCGAAAAATCCTTTACCAGAATTGAATCGAGAATTTTGACATGGCTACCGGCCCACTTTCGATGAAGCCTAGCCTCCTCTGCGAGGTCAACGCGCGCGACAGCGGCGTTTTCCGCGCGCGCCCAGATTGATCCGCTGTCTATCATCTGGCGATTATGGCCCGATGAACTGAGTAGGTGCGGCGCATTCACAGCGGCCCACCACTTCCACCAAATTGCGGCTGCAATCATTAGAACGTCGGTTGTCGCGGGATCGCCAAGCCCGCCGGTGCCGGCAAATGTCTGCAATACGGACTGCCGCCGATGCCTATGGGCGCGCGGGCTATCGGGTATGACCTTTTGAACTTTCCCGACCATTTTGAATTTCCCTGAAACCGGTTGCTACTTGCCAATGGGGGTTGCTCGGTAAGGTCCGGGTTAATGGTCAAGCAGACATTCGCAAGGGGGGCGGCGTTTTTAAGCCGCAGAATCGGCGCTATGTATCGGAAGGTGCGGTTATTTTTCCGATGCAAATATTGACACCCCTCGCGCGTTTTATCGCGCCAGGCTGATTGGCGCCGGGCGCATTTTCGAATCAAGCAGATCGCGCACGACAGAATATAACGCCTCTTGATCGTTAAATTCGCCGGTGCCATCGTCTAGGCCACCGTTGCACCAGCGTGCGCAACGCGCTTTCACTTGCAGCCCTTCAATCGTCGTCGCACGAATTGACAAAATTTGGAGGCCGAGGTCGCGGGCGGCGGCGTGCTGTTTGTCGTGTAGCCGTCTAATTTCGGGATCGCCAAACTCAAAGCTATGGTCGGCATCGAATTTATCCGATTGAGCGCCAACGATATCGAATGACTGGCCGAGTGCGATTAATTCGGCGTCGGAGTCTGTGTTCATTACGGTCCCCCTCTATCCTCACTCGCGCGCCAATCCGCGCGGCAGGAATCAACTACCGCATTTTGACGGGCTATAATATTTCCAATTTCGCAACATTCACTGCCGCGAAACGTTGCGAAAATCGCAACTTTCGAAACGTCTGGACCTACTCAATCGGCATAACCAGCCGTTGATGCCCATGACTTTTCTTGCTTTCCGCCCTTGCGGCCGGATTTCGCGCCGAGCGCGCGAGGATCGACAAGCGACAACTGCGATAGGCTACCGCGAGTGCGGCTCTGCTCGAACTCAATCGAAGATATCGCCATGTCTTGTGCGACGCCGAGCGCTGGACTTTCGAGGAAAACCAAATTGCCGGGCGACCACAATTTGCCGCCTTCGTCGTGGAAGCCTTGCACCGAAACATGCGCCTTGAGGCTATTCCCGGCTTCGCTGTCGCGGCGGTGATCAGCGCGCACCTTGACGCGGTCTTTATCGGTATCGCCGTCGTGGACGATGCTCGTCGGCCGGAAGCGTTGCAGGTTCGAATCGTGTGACTCGGCGCTGATTTCCATCGCTTGCGGCCCGCTGCCGCTGACGCGCTGCCCGCGCACAATGACGTGGCTATGGCGATTCGCCCAATTGTGATCGACCTTCCCGGCGAGCATGTTTTTGCCTTCTATGACCGGGCTGTTGCGACCCTGGCCCGCTACCGTGATCGATATGGACCCGTCCGCCTGGCCGCTGAGCCATACGCCTGCCGATCTGGCCAGCTTCTCGACGGCGTTAAACGCCGTTTCGCCAGGTGTGATCCGATATACCGGCACCTTGTCGAGCGTCTGGTCGCTGGTAATGCCGACGCCGAACTTGTCGAGCGCCTGCGCGATCTCAAGCGGCGTCTTGTTCAAAAACTCGCCGGTGTCGTGTATCGCCGCGCTATCGATAAAATCTTGCGCACGCGAGCGGCCGGAGATCGATATATCCGCCTTTTTGTGTCCGACCGCTTCGGATTGATAGCGGTCAACATAGCCGCGACAAACGAGATCATTCGAAAGGAAAATTTCGATCGGCGTTCCTGCCGCGAACCTCCACAGTGTATCGGCAACCCCGAACTCCGCTGCGATCTTGAAACCGAAAGAGCGCGCCGCATGGCTAAAGCTCGCATGCACATGCACATCGGTGAAGCCCGTCCACCTTTGGCCATCGGCCGATATCGTTACAATTTCTTCGCTCATGATCGATCCTTATGCCGGCCGAAAACACGCGACCAAACGATCCGTGATTTCTGCGAGTGCATCGCTCGATCGGCGCGCCAGATCGGCGGCGACCGATCGATCGTCCGCGTCCATTACCGGCGCCTCGGCCGCCGCGCCGGCTTCTTTTTGGCTGTCCGCGAGCGAATAAAGGTTTTCAAGGAGAGAAGTTTTGCCCTCGGGCGGCAGCAAGCTTCCGAGGATGTAAAACATCGACTCGATCAGTTGCTCATGCGCCATCTGTCTGGCCATAAGCGTTTTTGTGGTGTCGCGATGTGCTGCGACATAGGCAGCGAGGTCAGTCCGCATTTGCTTGATAGCGGGGTGATCGGACATAGAAAGTCTCCAATTTTTATCGATGCAAGAATGACGGTTGTTACCAGTGATTTCGGATGCCACCGGGCAAGGCTTCCGGCATCGAGCCACCGATGCTTCCAGATGTTCCAGTCGGCGGCGCGCCGGTGACGACAAGGCCATGAATGGCGTTGTTGATTTTTTGCTCGATGCGAGTCAGAAAATCCGGCGACGCCTCGACCTTGACGGTGGTCACAACCTCGGCGCTGCCGCTGACCTGCTCCCACGGCCTGCCGGCCTGCAAATCCATCATGCTTAAGCGTGAAAGCGGCTTAAGACTTCCGGGCAGGATATGCTCAAGCCCCTGCGGGTCGCGCATATCCTGCAAACGGTCGAAGTAGCGCCGGCCGGTTTTGTCGCGGTCGAAAACGTCCGGCGTCGTCGCGATCGAATAAGCGCCGCCAAGCCAGAACAGCCAGGGAAAGCGGGCCACAGCGCCGGCCAAACCGCCAGCGCCGCGCGCCGCGCCGGCGGCGGCACCGCCGGCAACGGCATTGCCAACGGCACCACCGGCGCCGAGCCGCACGGCGGCAGCGTCAAGCGCGACCGCCGATTGCGCCAAGGCGGCGGCCGACCCTTTGAGCGCGGTCGATCCGCTCAACAGCCCCCACGTCGCCCGGAAGCCTTTAAGGCTGGCGTAGCCGAGGCCGATCGCCGCCGCGCCGGAAGCATTTTTCGCAGCGTTCGGGTGTTCCGTGGCGAAGGTCGCATAACTGTCGGCAAAGGATCGCGCCCAGCCCGATACCTTGTTCATGCCGTCGATGGCCGGCTGCACCAGCGGACCACCGAGCGACGCCAACAGCGTATTAATCGCCTTGGACATGTTCGAGGCCGCCGCCTGCGGGTCCTCGGCGAGAATCTTTTCCAGGTATTCGCTCGACGGCGCACCGGCGATCAGCCCCCAGTCTTTCTCGATTCGCTGCGATTGATTGAGCAGGATCGAGGCCATTTGCTCGGCGAAACGATTCCCGAATAAATGCGCCAGTTCCTCGGCGATCTTGTTGTTATCGGTGATCTTGGCTTTTGACAGCGCCGGCTTGAGATAGCCCTGAATCCAGGCGTAAGGATTCTCGTTGGCGAGCGCCGAGTCGACCAGGCCGCCCGGCCGGACGCCCTTGACCGATCCTGTTTTGGTATGGATTACCGCCTTCGGATCGATCAGGCCGAGCCGGACAAATTCTTCGGCGGCTCTGTTCGTCATTTTGCCACCGACCAGCGTCTGCCGGAAGCTTGACAAGGCCATGCCGGCGGAATGGCCGCCCAATTCCTGAATCAGCGTCGGCGCGACGCGGGTATAAAATTCGTCGGATAACCGGTTCGCGCCGCCGCGCGTGTATTTGGTGAACTCGAAAAATTCCGATCCAGTGATCTTGCCGTGCGATGCATTGATGGCCTGCACCATCATGTTGGTCAGTTTGTTGAAATGCGCCGGATCGCTAGAAACGCCTTTGATTTCGAGCGCGCGCGCGAGATTGTAGCTCTCGCTTTCCGCATCCATTTGCGGGTTCATCGCCTTCATCATGGCGGCGGCGCGCTGTAGCGCGCCAACATGCTCGATGGCATGATCAGTCGAATTAAACACCATGCGCAACTCGCCGATTGCCTTGATATTGTCGGCGGCGGACATCAACGGCACCCGCAAGGCCATCGCGACGCGCTCGGCCTTCGCGACCTCTGCGGGCGTCATGCCACCGGCGCCGAGGAGGGCGCGCTGGTGCGCAAAATCGCCGGTATCTTTCGCAGCGGCATGCGCTAGGCGACCGGAGGCCAGGCCACCAATCATCCAACCCATGCCCCCGACCGCCGCAATGCCTTGCACGTGCGAGCGCATGCGGCCGAACAAGGTGGCGCGCTCGGCCAGTGCAGTGTTGCCGGCGAGCTGCGCGCGGTTAATCGTCTGCGTTAAAGCAAGCTCGGCTCGCAACAGGGAATTGTTTTTGCGAATCTCGGCGCCTTGCTCGGCCAGCGCAGCATTGCCAGCGCCGTAATTGATGCCGCGCAGTTTGGCTTGCAACTCCTCGGCGTGCTTGATCACACCGGCAAAGGCCGCACCGGTCTTGTCGGTCCCCTTCAATAGCAGTTCGGCTTCGACAACTTTTCCCATTTTCGTTCTTTCAGTGCTGGTTGACCGCATCGTCAACGTTGTCAACCGTGACAACCCTGACAACCGTGATTTTCAAACTAACCAACTGGCGCTTTTCCGGGCCCATATTGGTCGCGGGTGGCAGGGGTGGCCGGAAGGACCCGCGCGATTTACGGCTATAGTTCGCCCGCCGTTTGCTTTTTGGCGATCGCCTTGCCCTCATCGGTCGCGCCCCACATGAAAGGGCCGACGACATCCGGCATCGTCGAATGGCAAATCGCCAGCTTATGGCGAATGAGCGCATAGAGTTCAGGGTCGCCTCGCTCTGAGGCGCTGAGGTGAAACGGGAACATCGCTAAAGCGCGCAATGTGTTGCGTTGCCTACGGGTCATAGACCGCGCGAATTCGAATTGGTCGTCTGTCGGCTTAGTCACAGCGTGTCTCCGTTCATTGGTCCAAGGTGGTCCAAGCACTCACGATTTGCATGGACCGCAAAAGTCGTTGCGCCGCAACGCTTGGTCCAAGCGGTCCAAGTGGTCCAAGCAAAAATAGAAATTAAAAGAAAACTCAGGAGTGGCCGGGCCATATCCATCGCGTGCGGTTTCTTCTACGCGCGCGAGAATGCCTGGACCGCTTGGACCGCTTGGACCAAGCCCCGTTTTATCGGTGTTCCTGTTGGTCCAGGCAGATTGTGACGCTTGGACCGCTTGGACCAATTAGAGGGGCACTGCGTCATCGCCCGGCAAAATCGTCTCACTCTCGCTCGCCAGAGCGGCCGGCCAATCCATGGATTGACCGAGCATGTCGTCCAAAGTAGCCCGGCAATCGTCCAGAGGCGGCAACTGGTAGCGCCAGGGCCGCTTAGTCTCGCCCTCGATCCGAGGCCGCGTTTTTTTGATGCCAGGCGCCAATTTTAGCAACCTCTGGCCGAACGTGGCCCGGTCGCGCTTGCGGCCTACGCCGATCTCCTCAGCGGTTTTCAGATAGTCGGCGTATAGCGCATCAACCGTTACCAAATCCGGCCACTCGGCCATGCCACGGGTTGGCGATCCTTCGATAAGCCGGTTTACCCACCACCCGTCGAGCGGATCGAGTGACCGCATTTTTTGTTCGAGCAAGGCGGACGTGCGCGGAATCTGGCGCAGATTGACCTTACTGAGATCAAAATGCAGCAAGTCGTAGAGCAGGCGTTCACGCCCGCCACGATCGAGTTGCGCCTGCATCTCCGCAAAATATTCGTGGTTTTGCGCGCAACGCGGATGCACGTCGAGTACGCAAAACCGCCGCTCGTCCATGCCGGCGGGGACGACCCAATCCTCGTTAGAGGTCATCATAAGCCGCACGAAATTCCGAATGCGGATCGGATCGATGCCCTTCGATTCAATCATCTGCGACTCGGAGGTGATCAAACCTTTGAGTCGGCCTTCGGCGTGCTTGTCGCCGGCCCAAACGGCCTCCTCGGCTTGCAAGAGCAGGCAGCTTGCCATATGCGCGTTGAATTGACCGGTGATGTAACGCGGATCATCGACTTGAAAATAGTGTGCCGGAATGACAGACCCGATAACCTCGCCGACTTTCGTCTTGCCAGTCCCCATGCGTCCGCGCAGCACAAGCGCCGTCCCGACACGCTCTCTCGGCTTCTGGACGATGTGCGCAAACCAGCCGAAAACCCAATTGAATAAGGCCGAATCGCCTTGGCACACCTGGTTGAGAAGATGGTCGCGGAAAATAGACCAGTCCCCCTCTGTCGAAGGGTCGAAACCAAAACCGCGCCACAAATTAAGATAGCCGGACGCGCCGGGCGCACCGTCATGGTTTGGAAAAAATTCGATGCCGCAAAACTGGCGCCGGCGCCGATCAGTCCGCCAGGCGCGGCCCCAACTGATCGCCCTTAGTTTTCCGTCCGCAGTGACAATTTCGGTAAAGCGGTTAGCGAACCACTGGTCGAACGCCTCGACGGATAGAACGCGCACCCGATCCTCGATCGGGCCGTCTGGCTGTTCCTTGACGACCACCGCACGGCCGCCCCATAGGACAAGTGCGTAATCGCCATTGATAGCGTCAACGTCATAGCCCCACGCGCGCGGCGCTTGCTCGCTCTCGACGGGCGCGGCTTCGGTTGCGGCGGGCACAAGTTCGCACTCGCCGCCGTCCACAAGGGCGGCGATTTGTTCGGCTGTATCGTCTGACATTCAAGACCGTCTAAGTGGGACAATGAAGGCAAAAAGCCTAAAGATTGCGTGGAACGCTCGACTGTCCCACTACAAACTAAGTCATTGTAATGTTAGGAAACTGAAAGCCCTCTCGGGACCGCCATGATTTCAATAGACAATTTCTGATTTGTAGCCCGAGCGAATCATACTTTGTTCGTGAAATAGCCTTCTGGGGCTACATGGGGCTACAAGCCTTGTCGCATCGACAAATTGGCGGCGAGGGCGCCTGTCCACGAATCCGGGGGTCAAGAGTTCGAATCTCTTCGGGCGCGCCACAGCCGAATTTAGACGGCCCCAATTTTTTCAAAAGTAAAGTGGGCGACAAGGTTTTTGAGCCTCACGAGCCGCCGACGCGGTTCCAATGCAAAGGGGTGCTACTAGCGCGAGCAATAACCGTCGCCCTACACTACCCAACGATGAATCAGGTTTCGATGCAGGCGATGCAGGACGCGGCCTTGAAGGCTTTCACCCTCACTCGGGATGAGGTGGACAGTCTTTTCAAGCGGTGCGGCTCCGACACGCCGGACATCACTCCAACTTTAAAGTCCCTATTTTGGTACTTGTCGGCACGAAGTCAGGCTGTCTCTTTTCTTTTGAGCCACGGATATGCTTGGGACGCGGAAATCATTCTCCGCAGCTTTTACGAAACTGCCGCGAAGATAATGCTTGTTTGCTTGGCGGAGCCTGTGGACCAACCGCAGTTGGTCGATGAATTCTGGAACAAACTCGGCACTATTAACAGTCGCCGAAGTGCAAGAAAGGCCGCGTTAGCGGAAAAGGTTTTTGAACCAGACAGCCTCTCCGGGCCAATCTTTCAAGCACTGCAAGACACTCATATTTTCCCTCAAGAAGACGAAACGTCAAAGACCGAGCGCAGGCGGCTTGAACAGAAATGGTCCTTTACGGAAATTATCGAAAATCTTAGTAGGCGTGAAACACGTCTTAGCGGTCTAAGTTCGATTTTGCACATGTACGGAATGGCAAGCCATCTGGCCCACGCTGACAATGCGGCTATGGATTTGATGGCGGATCGTGCAATGCGCGAGCCTCACGAGCGTCGATTGCTGGAAGCATCTCATGCTTCGAGAATAGTTAGTGATCAAGTCAGCTTGTGGTGGTTTTGCGCCGATGCGCTGCGGCACTTCGCCATTTCATGCTGGATCGAAGCTGGCATGCGCCCAAGACGGTGCAAATCTTTGCCGGTCATTCAAGCCTTCAGGTGACGATGGATCGGTACGGCCACCTATTTCCCTCGGAGGGCCAAGGTCGGGCAATGGACGCAATTTCCAAGGAGCTGTTCGCGCTGCTGCCCTCTAGGCACGCCAAAACGCGATCCAGTCCGGCCAACAAGGCTGAACATCGTAATGTAAGCTGGGGCTACGTCTCAGTCTTAAACCATTGAAATTTCAGCATTTAAAGAAATCATAGTTTCCTTATTCTTTTATAATCAAAGCGTGCTAATCTAAAGCTTCCTAACTGCTTGAAATTAGAAATGTAGAAAGCCATATATGACCAAATGAGCTCCTAAAGCTAATAACACCGCTGTAGTAAGTTGGAGTTGACTGTGAACTTAAGGACTGCCGACATTCTCTTCAAGGACGAATTGGCCGGGTCTCTACAAGAGACGGCCAGCGGCGGTACGCGCTTTATATACGGCGCGAAATGGCAGACGCCCATCGCCTGTTGTCTGCCGGTCCTCCAGCGTGAACACGAATGGGCGCAAGGCGTGCATCCGTTCTTCGAGCAACTTGGGCCCGAAGGCTGGCTCCGCGAGAAACAGGCCCGCGTCGGACATATCGCCGAGGAAGACGACTTCGGACTGTTGCTCCGGTATGGCGCGGACTGCATCGGTGCCGTCGGTGTGAGTCGGCCGGCCGGCGCGCAGGACCAAGACCTGCCGGCGGCCAATGAGGCCACCTCCAGCCCAGGGCGGACCATCTCGGGCGTGCAGCGAAAGCTACTTGTGACGAAGCAGGGCGAGCATCAATTTGCTCCTGCAGGGCCAAAGGGTTTCGCGCCCTACATCGCCAAGTTCAATTCTGAATCAGAGCGCACACAAAATCTGGTGCGCAATGAGTCCCTAAGCTTGCGCTGGTGCGCAGCGCTCCTGGGCGAGGGCGAAGTCAACGAATTCGATGTAGGTCAGGTCTCGGTTCTCGATGAGACCGCGCTGATCGTGACGCGCTTCGACCGCAAGCCTGACGGCGCGAAGCTGCGCCTGGAAGACTTCACGCAAATTCTTTGCAAGAAGCGTGGCCGCGATTTCACGGGCAAGTACGACGCTTCCTATGAAGATGGTGCCAAGGTCATCAAGGACCATTCGGTCCGACCGGAAATTGACCTCGCCCGCTTCTTTCGCCGCCTTATCGTCTTTGTGCTCGTCGGCAACTGCGACGCGCACTTGAAAAACTTTTCCCTGCTGGAAACCGATGCAGGTCTTCGCCTGTCTCCCGCCTACGACATCGTCAACACCGCCCTCTATGACGGCTTCGACCAGAACGTGGCTCTGTCCATCAACGGCAAGAAACCTAATTTGGACCAGGTCACGGAAAAGCTGCTTCGGAAATTTGGCCTCAGCGTCGGTGTTCCGCAGCGTGTGATCGACCAAACATTTGCAGACTTGGGCGCGCGGGTGAAGCGCGCCGCCCCCATCATCGAGCCACCGCGCGGCGAGCCGCCGGATGGCTTTGTCCACCGTTACCAAGAGATTGTGAGCCGCGCATGCCTACGCATCCTCAGGGATTAGATGCCCTCAACTGGCAGGCGCTTGTCGCCGAAGCGATCCGCCGCCGCAAGGCGGAGAAGATGACGCAGCGCGAGCATGCAGCGTTAGCTAGCGTGAGCATCCCAACCATTGTCGGCTTCGACCGTGGCGAGCAGACGCTCACACTGGCGAAGGCCTTCGACATTCTTCGCGTGGTAGGGCTTCTGAATGAACCGGGCGAAAAAGGTGGGTCCCAGGAAGCCTTCGTTCAGGAAGCGTTTGCGCGTTGGCGGGAACTAACCGCCAAGCTTCCCGAGAATTCACCGGGCCGAGCTTTAGATGGCTGGTACAGGATCGACTACGCGCTGGAAGGTGACATCAAAGAAATTGAGTTGCATCAGTTTCCCGCGACACTGGAGCAGGCAGTTGTCCATCATACCGGCTGGCCATTATTTCTCTTTCTAACGCGGCATGAGCTTCAACCAAAAGAAGTTGATGGTGTCATCGAGTGCTGGCTCAAGCCGGAGGATGCGGGGGTAAACCGTCCTCTCGGCGACTCAGCGCATTGTGATTTCTGGAGGGCCGCGCCAACCGGACGTACGTTCATCATTCGCGGTTATCAAGAGGATGTGCAGGAAACGTTCTCGCCACGCACGGTCTTTGACACAACGCTCCCCACATGGCGTTTGGGCGAGGCGTTCCTTCACGCAGAACGTCTAGCAAATCTGATCGCCGTTGATCCGAAGAAGGTCAATGTCCGGCTTCGCGCCTTTTACACCGGTCTGAATGGCCGTGTCCTTCGCTCTTGGGCGAATCCCCTCGCGGACCTCACCATCGAAGGGGGAGCTTCACGCAGCGACGAGGCGGTTCTGGAAGCCGTCGTGCCCGTGTCCGACATTAAAGACGATCTAGCAAAGCACTTGCACCCTATGATCGCTTCATTGTTCGAGCGTTTCGGGATCACTGGGCTTTCCATAGCCCGCGTGGAAGCTGAACTTGACCGCATGAAGCAAAACAACTTTCACTCGGTGCGAAACTAAAGGCTCAGACCGAGAACAGCCTAACGGACGCAGTCCATGCTCCAAATTATTACTGAGAAGTTTTATCCTCCGGCGGAGCGTTATGAGACGCTTCACCGTGCGATTTTTTATACGAACTACCGCACTTTTCGTGGTGAGAATCTTGAAACGCCGATAGGTGTTCTATTGCCGACGACAGGATTCGGCGGACTCGCGGCGCTCACATGTGAGATGACGGAGAAGCTTGAGAAACATCCAGACGGGCCGAAGCCTGGTGTGCTGATTTCTACGGGCGGCGATGAGCTGTTGAACGATTTCGCGGCCGTCGTCTCCTTCGTGCTCGATGTTACATGCACTCCAGACCCAGATTTGACGCGCCGATTGCTCTCTACCGAAAGGCCGAGCCTCGGTGTTGAAGCTGTCCCGAGCAAGTTCGTTAAGCGGACATTCGATAAGGAGGTTATGTGGCGAGAGGGTGATGGCCCTAAGCTCTCGGCCTTTATCACGCAATTGGTTGGTCTGAAGCGAAAGAAGTTTGAAGGCGCCATCCGTGCGATCCGTCAGTACATCACGGGTACTCATCGCCTGTCTGACAACCTTAGCCTCGCTTATGCGCTTTTTGTAACCTCTATTGAATCTCTTGCGCAGAAGTTCGATGGTCATGTTGCCGAATGGTCAGACTATGAAGTGTGAATCGGCGCCGGGGTCACGGCGCTGGAAGTACCGGCAGTAACGCTCTGATTAAAATTATGAAATTGTTGTCAGGGTGGGGTCACTATCGGCGCCGATCGTGACCCCACCTGACCGCAGATTCCTCTACTCGCCGCAATGCGTTGCGACTGTTACTTCAAGGGGCCAAGTTCAGCGCCGATTTACAACCAGACCGTCAGAAAATAATCGATCGGTTGGATGAACATCCGATTCTCCAAGCTTTACTCGGGATCAGCGCTGGGCTTTTGGAATCGACTCCCAGTTTTTCGATAGGCGCTCGCATAAGCGTCGCAATCCTTGCGAACCCAATGGTACATGCGAGGGTTCCCAGGATGGCCTCGATAGGTAAACATGGCCCCTCGGTGTTTTGCAATTGAAAGACAACTTTCATAGGTTTCAACGAAGCGGGATGCCAAAGAAGGATCGTTCGGTTGAGCGGCATTTGCTTTCACGATTGAGCCAAGGGAAGCGCACACCGAAGGCAGTTGTGCGAGTTCATCGATGCCGTGATCGCCGTTCTCTTTAGCCGCAAGAACTTTGCAGTCGGCCATGAGCGCGGAGAGGCGTTGCGCGAGCAGGCGCGCGGACGATGAGTGCGCATCAGCGGCGGCGCTGCACTCAGCAAGTGCGAGAATCCCCAAGGCAATAGAAAGGAAATGTCTCAGTGATAAAATCATGGCAGCTCCTTTGAGAGGAACCGGCGGACCACCGTTGCCCGCCGGTAACGTTGGTTATTTAGTTTTTTCGATCTTGGTAATCGTGAACTGGCCGTTCACGCGGTCTGGAATAAAACGGACCTTGTCGCCCGCCTTAACGGCTTTCAGCATGGCGGAGTCTCCCGCGCGGAACACCATCGTCATGCCTTCGTCCATCTCGAACTTCTTCAAGGGGCCGTGCTTGATCGTGATCTTCCCCGCCGACTCGTCCACCTTGGTCACCTGACCCGCGACAAAGTCATCGGTCTGTGCGATGGCAGCGAGCGGGGTGGCCACGATCAACAATGCGAACGCGGCCAGTGCGATTAACGTGCGGATATTCATAAGGTTCTCCTGTGCCGTGCTTTTGATTACTTGACGGTGACCTTGCCGATCATTCCTGCCTCGCGATGGCCGGGAATCAGGCAGGCATATTCGAAGGTGCCAGCCTTCGAGAAACGCCAAAGAATTTCGCTGTGGCCGTTCGGCTGAACGGTCTTGCCGTTCGGATCGTCATGCTCCATGTCTGGATATTTCTTCATCAATTCGGCGTGCTTGAGATTGTCGTTCTCATTGGCGAGGATGAACTCATGCGCCAGCGCGCCGCCGTTGGTAATCACGAACTTGACCTGTTCGCCTTTTTTGACGTCGAGCGTCGCGGGCGAAAAGCCCATGGCGCCATCGCCTTCGTGCATCGTGACCTGCACCGTGCGGAAGGGCTTCTTGGGATCGCCGGGCTCGCCCGCCGAGAAGTGCTCGCCCTCATGAGCGTGGGCGTAATAAGGTGCGGCAAGCCCGAGAGAAATCAGGGCTGCGAAGGCTCCCGTGGCAAGGAATGCCGATAGCCGCTTGGTATTCATGGTTGCTCCTAGTGTTCGTGGGTTGAAGGTTTGTTGCCGGGCTTGATCACATCGAATTCCGCGGCCGGAGCGCGGCTTGAACCGTTTTGCGGCGCGCTGGGTGCTGGGCCCGCATCGCCTTTGAAGAGATAGGCCACCGTGCCTTCGGGATTCTTGTAGGGGCCGGGGTCCTTGTAATCGTCGCGGGCCAGGCCCTCGCGCACCTTCACCACCGAAAACATGCCGCCCATTTCCATTGGGCCGAACTGGCCGAAGCCCGTCATCATTGGCAGCGTGTTGTCGGGCATCGGCATTTCCATCTCGCCCATCTCGGCCATGCCCTTTGAACCCATGGGCATGTAGTCGGGCACGAGCTTGCGAATGGTCTTGGCGAGGTCCTTGTGTTCAGCGCCGATGAAATTCTTCACCTCATGGCCCATCGCGTTCATGGTGTGGTGTGCCTTGTGGCAATGAAACGCCCAGTCACCCGGCTCGCTCGCGACGAATTCAACCGCGCGCATGGCACCCACCGGAACATCGGTTGTAACTTCCGGCCGCCGCGCGCTTTCTGGAACCCAGCCGCCATCGGTACAGGTCAGCGTAAAGGGCTCGCCGTGCTTATGGATCGGGTGATTGGTCATGGTGAGATTGCCGACCCGGATACGGACGCGGTCGCCTAGCCGGACAACGAGTGGATCGATGCCGGGAAATACACGGCTATTCCATGCCCAGAGATTAAAGTCGGTCATGGTCATGACCTTCGGCATGTACGCGCCGGGATCGATGTCGTAGCTCTGCATGATGAAGACGAAATCACGGTCGACGCGGTGTAGCCCGGGATCGCGCGGATGCACCACGAAGTTGCCCATCATCCCCATAGCCATCTGCACCATCTCGTCGGCGTGCGGGTGGTACATGAAGGTGCCGCTCTGCTTGAGCAGGAATTCATAGACAAAGGTTTGGCCGGGCTTGATTTGCGGCTGGGTGAGCCCACCGACCCCGTCCATGCCGTTCGGCACAATGAGGCCGTGCCAATGCACCGTGGTATGCTCGGGCAATCTATTGGTGACGAAGATGCGGACCTTGTCGCCCTCGACGCATTCAATGGTCGGCCCCGGCGACTGGCCGTTATAACCCCAGAGATGCGCCTTCATGCCGGGAGCCATTTCACGCACCACAGGCTCGGCGACAAGGTGAAATTCCTTCCAGTCGCCATTCATGCGCCACGGCAGCGTCCAGCCGTTGAGCGTCACAACCGGCTGATACGATTGGCCGCTCTGCGGCGTGACCGGCGGCTGCATCGCGGGCGAGGTTGCGGTTACCGCTTCGGGTATGGAAGCGGCCTCCACGCGGCCACTCACCGCTGCAGCGCCCGCAAGCGCAGCGGCGGAGAAGCCGACAAATTTACGCCGAGAGAGTTTCATGAGGTCTCCTTTATTTATGACCGGCGGGTTCGGATGGAGCCGCAGCTGTGGTTGGTGTGGAGGCGTCGGCCATGGTGTTGCCGCCAAGGATCGCCGCTTTGAGATTGGTGTCGGCTTGCCAGAAGTCGCGCTGCGCTTCGATCGCCGCGATGGTGGACGCGATCCGCTCGCGTGATTCCGCGAGCAGCGAGAACACGTCGATCTGCATCGCGTTGTAGCGCAGCAGGGTTTCCTCGGAGATGGCCTTACGCAACGGCAGAACGTCGCGCTGGTAACGCCGGGCAATGTCAAAAGCCGAGCGGTATTGCTGGTAGGCGTCGCGGGCTTCCGAGCGCACGTTCACGGCTTTTGCGGTTACGCGATTGACGGCTTGGTTATAGGTCGCCTCCGCCCCGCGGACGCTTACCTCGCCGAAATCAAACAGCGGCACCTCAAATTCGACGGCGAGGCCGCGCTCCGTGAAAGGCTCGCCGCCCGGTTCCTGCACGCGTTTCTGGATGCCCGACACTTCCAACAGATTGATGAAGCGGGTCGCTTTGGTCAGGCCATAGATTTTGGCCAGCGCCACAACATCGAGCCGCGCGATCTGGAGATCGACGCGGCGGCGCACGGCCTCGGCCTCCACCGACCCTCCACTGACCGTACGTGGCGGCAGGACGGGCAGGCTCGAAGGAAGATTGAAGGCAAGGTCGCCTCCCGAAAGACCAATCGCACGGACCAGCCGCTCGCGGCTGCTGGCGGCGCGCTGTTTTGCCGTCGCAAGCCGCGCCGAGGTTTCGGCGTAGAAGACTTTGTTGCGGGCCTGGTCAAGCTTGGTCATGGTCCCGCTGTCGCCAAGACGCTTGGCTAGTTCGACGGCGGTTTCGGCCGAGGATTGCGCTTGCGTGAGGAAGCCGACGAACTGCCGGGCGGCAACGGCCTCGACATAGGCGCGGCGCGCCTCGAACGCCGTGCGCAAAGTGGCTTCGACGGCGCGCAGTTGCGCCTGACGGAAGCGGTCACTTGCCACATCCTTGCGCGCCGAAAGCGTCACGAGAGAAAGGATATTGGCGACAATCTGCGCCTCGAACTCGAATGCACCGCCGCCCGCCACGCGCGAAAGGCTGAAGCGTGGGTTGGCGAGCATGCTGGCGCGGACCCGTGCCGCTTCGGCGATTCCAAGCTCGTTATACGCCGCCTGTAGCTCGCGGTTGTTAAGTAGTGCGACTTGCACCGCGGCGTCCACTGACAACGGGCGTTTGAGAAGTTCGGCTACGGTTCGATGGGCGGCCGCAAACTCCTCGTCGCCGCCGAGCGCGGCAACGTTTGCCTTGAGAGCGGGCTTCGTCATGCCGCTCACCGCTTCCATGCCACCGTCGCTAGAGAAACTAGCGCAACCGCCGAGAAGTGCCGCTAAAAGCAAAGCGGCTGCGGGGCGCGGCGCGCCCAACTTACATGGCCCCAGCCCGGCAATGCGGATGGAGCACAATACATGCGCAAACATGAAAACTCCCATGACAGACGATCAAAGCCGCACGCCGCAGTTACGCAGGCGCGCAAAGCTCACAATAGATCGCTGTCAGGCGATGGGAGGGCGGTGAAGGCGGCTGGGGCCGCAGCCTGCAAGGCCATTCGCCACGGCAGGCAATGCGGGGGATGAAGGGGCAGAGACGGTAAGCGTTATCTCGGGATCATGCGCCATCGCGGACATGCAGAACAAACCGCAGCAATTGCCGGTATGGGCCTTACCGTGGGAGTCGGAGCTTTTATCCGCCACGCCCTTGTCGGCGTGATCGTGCTGATGAGGCGTACTGTGCATGGGTTCATACGTGCTGGCATGATCTTCTGGCACGCTCATCCCGGCGAGTTCCGCCAAGCAATGAAAGGCCGCCGGAGAACTATTCAACGCGAGCGCAGCCGAAGGCGCTAAGGCGCAAAACGCGTAGGCCAGCGCGATCAGGATCGCGGCTCGCATACGGAAGTTTTTGGTCACATTGCGCATAGGGCCTTGGAATACGGATTGTTACAGTCGTTATCCTACACGCTTTAAGCTTTCTGACTCCAGCCCAAAAAACGCCTAATCCAAATATCGGGACCGTTCATCGGGGCAAAGAGCATTTTGCGGAAATTCACCTAACCAAACATCCAATTAGAGCCCCCCGCACATGCCGAGGTTATCACGGGCCACCGCGCCTATCGAGGTACAGCAATTTCAGCGAATTCGCCACATAGGTTACATGAGGCCTGCCGCCTGGGCTGGCGGGAGGATCGATCTTTTCAACATCCGCGGCGACCAAAAACAAGCGCCCGGTCGCGGGATCGATTGCCATCGTTCTCGTACCCCGAGCGGTCTTGACCGTGTCTATGCAAACAAACGTGTTGGCATCTTGCTCGTGAATGACGTTTAGCGTTCCATCGCCATTAGAGCTAAAGACCAATTTGCGGACGGGATCGAAGGCAGCGCCGTCGCTTGAAGTCCCGATCGGCAACGTGGCGACGTTGGTTCCATTATCAGCGTCAACGACGACCATGACATTATTGGCGCACGTTGCGAAGACTCGCCGCGTCTCGGTATCCATTGCGATGCCGTGCGGCTTCTTGCAAGCGGGCATATTATAGTGGGCCTCGACCTTATTGGTCCTGACATCTATCTTTACAATGTCGTGGTTCTCCGCACCATCCACGAAAAGCGAGCCTTGGCCATCGGCAAGTCCCGCTTCCAATCCAGCCCCGACATTGATTGTGGTAATCACAGCATTGGTAGCCGGATCGATGACGGTAAGTGAGCCACTGTCGCCGTTGACGACATAAATATGTCCCGTCACAGGCTCATAAATAATGCCATCGGGGTCGGGTGCGGCGGCAATGCGCTTTTCTGGCTTGAGCGAATTCACATCGAACTCGATTGCCATGCCAGCCTTGCCGTCATCGGTATATCCATGATGGGTCGCCTCCGAGACGGCAATTCCGTGGGTGCCTCCGGGGAACGTACCGATTTGGCCGATCACTTTGCCCGCATTTTCGTCAACGACGGTGACGTGATCGCCATGTGCAATATAAACGCGCTTCATATTCGAATCGAAGGTCACATAGTCCCAGCGCTCGCCGGGCCCAAGGGGAACCGTTTTGGAGATATGATAACCCGCTTTGGCCTGCGCCGCATACGCAGAACCCATCGGCAATAGGCCGACAACTAGCGCTGCACATACTCCAAGATAGATGCATCCTGGATGCAAAGCCCCAAAGTCCGACTGCTGCTTTGACCTCTTCATGCTGCACTCTTGCTGTGGCCGGGATGAACGCCTGGCCTTTGCGGAAAAATCAATATGCAAGCGACCATAAGCGCTGCCAGTATGGCGGACGCATAGAAGCGGCTCAGGGCATGCCCACCCTGGTTAAGCGGCTTGTCGAGCAGGTCGCCAAGCGTAGCGCCGAGGGGCCGCGTGAGAATGAACGCTGCCCAGAACAACAGCGTGTGCGACATCTTGGTATAGAAATAGGCCAACGCCAGGACGGCAAGCCCTGCGCCGAACACAAGTGCGCCGTTTTCAAAGCCAAGCCCGTTGGTATCGGCCATCCAATCACCAAGCGCGGTACCGAGGGTCTGAGAGAACAGAATAACTACCCAGTAGAAACTCTCCACTTTCGGCGTTGTCACTGTGTTGACCGAAACGGAACCTTCCGACCAGTACCAAAGGCCGAGCGAGGCCAGCAGGAGAGCTAATAGGATCGCTGCACCGCCGGGGTATCCCACGCCGAGCGAGCGGTCTGCAAAATCGGCCATCGTCGTCCCTGCCGTCGTGGTCGCGACGATAACTAACCAATAGAGAAACGGGTGAAATGCCTTCGCTCTAATCTGGACAGCGACCGATATAATAAAAATCACTATGAAAATGAGACTGCTGATTGCGTAGCCGAGATTCATCGACATGGAAACGGCATCGCCACCCGTTTCCCCCAAAGTCGTGGCGGCTATTTTGATGATCCAGAAGGCAAGCGTAACTGCAGGCACCTTGCTCAATGTCTGTTTAGTGAAATCATTCATGTTCTAAGCTCTCCACGCCTAACGTACCGCCAACAACGGAGCGGCGATGGAACTGTTCCCTAAACTTACCGTTCTGCGAAAATATGGCAGCGATTGGCCTTATAGAGCGAGACATTCGGGGCCAATTAAATGTGCAAATATTGGGACGTATTCACGACTAATTCTCTTCCGAGCACATCCGATTCATTAATTTTCACCCATGTTGTTATCTGGATAGGCCTAAAGTCGGTCGTCACGCGTCCACGAGATTATCCAACACCTACGCTTTAGCCAATCCGGATTCCGTTCTACAGACGTTTGTCCAGCGCTTCTCGCCGAGTAGCTGGTCCGGTTCTCGTGCGGAAATCGTCGAATCCCGCGCAGGATTGCTCGATCGTTTGCCCTTGAAGCACGCGACCGCATTCGCCCAAACCATTGCATCGCTCAAAGCTCAGCTCGCCGAAGAAGTTGCAAGCACGCGAAAGTGGGAAAACGAGCGAGACCGAGCGAGGGACGAGCGCTTTGAATAGCCGGCTCAATGTCGCTTAATGGCACTTCACGTCATTCGCTGTGACGCACCATTTAGGACGCGATTAGAGTGAAGCGGACATCGGCCTGCTTGGGCGCGAATAAGGTCGGTCATGATTGACCCTCAACCGACATCGCCAATTGCGTCTCACATGAGCATTAGGCGTTTGCCATAAACGCAACGGCGCGTGCCGAGTAGCTAATGCTGCCGTCGCCTGCGATCGGCACGAGGCTTTGCATCGTCTCGCGTAGGCGTGCGCGCTGTGTGTCGTCGAGCTTGGCTATCGTTTTGCCAACCGGAGACACGGTCAGCGTCTGTACATTCCAGAACTCGTTGAAATCGCGGAAGCTCTGCGTCGCCTCGATATGCGTTACCGCTGTATTAGCGAGTCCGGCGGCCTCAGCCGTTCTGCGCAGGCCTTCGACCTGCTGCTCCGGAACGGTTGGCGACCGCATCGGCTCGACCCCGATCGCATTCAAACCGAGTAACATTGGGGCATAGGGCGCAAAGTCTGACGTCCCCGATCGCTCCCAAGTGTACGCCGCAACCACGCCTCCGGGGCTTACGACTCGCTTCATCTCGGCAAACGCTTTGGCCCGATCGGGAATAAAGTGCAGCACGAGGGCGGACGCCACAATATCAAACGCGCCGTTCCCAAACGGCAGCGCGAGCGAGTCGCCAACGCGCAAATCTGCGTTCGGCAGTTTAGCCCGCGCGGCCTCGATCTGTGCTGGTGAAGGATCGATGCCGCTCAAGGACGCGGGCGCGCATCGATCCGCAATTAATTCACTGAAGGCGCCCGTGCCACATCCGATGTCCAGCCAGCGTGCATTCGCGGCCGGTGCGAGCCAGGCCAAAAACTTCTCGCCAACGGCTTTGCTCCATCGACCCATGTAGCGGTCGTATGCGTCGGCGTCATCGAAAGCAGGTCTGATTTCTGGCATCTAAAGCTCTTTCGGTTCACCGCAATACTTAAATTAATCACGAGCCCTCCCGAAAGTACAGGTGATGGACTTAGTTGGAGGCGAGGGGCGCTCCCTCCAAGGTGGTGGCTTCGGGCATTTTTCGAACAGGCGACTTCTTGCACGAAATGTTCGCTATCGGACCAACGACGACCCCCGGCTGCGGCGGACCCGGGCTGGGTCAGAAACGACTGACTCACAACGGACAAAATCAACATAACATAAAAACTGAAACGGTCGCGTTTGCCTGCCAAAAACGCCCAACCAATTGCGTCCGCCCCTCCATCTTTTCTAAACCGACGATCTTCTCAGCACCATTGACCTAATGCTATGATTTATCAATGAACACATCCGTGGTCTGCCTGGGTTGCCAGGCTGAAATCCCGAACGGTAGCCGCTTTTGCCCGCAATGCGGCGCGCCGCAGAGCTTAGCCTGCACGGCCTGCGGGCACATCAATGCCGCGGGTTCCCGCTACTGCACGCACTGCGGCGGCAAGTTCGACGATGCGCTTGGAGGCTCTCCACCATTCCCGCCCGCGCCTTCGACAGCCCCGCGCGTGGCTTCATCGGGCGAACGCCGCCAGATCACCGTCATGTTCTGCGATATGGTCGGCTCGACCGCGCTGTCGACGCGGCTCGACCCGGAAGACCTGCGCGACATCATCGCCGCATATCACAAATGCGCGGCCGAAGTGGTCGAACGTTTTAACGGCTTTGTCGCCAAATACATGGGCGATGGCGTGTTGGTCTATTTCGGCTACCCGGAAGCACACGAGGATGATGCGGAAAACGCCGTGCGCGCCGGACTCGCAATCGTGCAGGCCATCGCCGCGATGACAGCCACTGACGGCGGCCAAAAAGTGCGGGTGGGTATTGCCACCGGCCTGGTGGTGGTGGGCGAACTGATCGGCTCCGGCGAAGTGCAAGAGCGCAACGTCATCGGCGAGACGCCAAACCTCGCGGCGCGCCTGCAATCGGCCGCCTCGCCCAACACCGTCGTGATTGCTTCCAGTACGCGCCGGCTGACCGGCGACTCGTTCGAATATGAAAGTGTCGATCCCGGTCAACTCAAGGGCTTTGACGGGCCGGTCGCAGCTTGGCGTGTGCTGCGCGAACGAAGCATGCAAAGCCGCTTCGAGGCGCTGAGCGCCGCCAACCAGGCTCCGCTGGTCGGCCGCGTAGAAGAATTCGAACTTCTTTTGCGCCGCTGGGCGCAGATAAAAGACGGCGCCGGCCGCGTTGTCTTGATTTCAGGTGAGCCGGGCATCGGCAAGTCGCGCCTGACCGGGGCGCTCACCGACAAGCTCTCCGCCGAGCATCCGGTGTGCCTGCGTTATTTTTGCCTGCCGCATCATCAGGGCAGCGCGCTGCAGCCCGTCGTAGCGCAGCTCTCATACGCCGCCGGGTTTGGCCGCGATGACACTCCGGCGATCAAGCGCGACAAGATCGAAAAGATTCTGGCGCGGGGCAACGATGCCACGGCAGCAACCGTCGCCGCGTTTTTCGATCTGCTCGGCCTCAGTGCAACACTGGCTTCCGGCACGCCGATGGATCCGCAGCGTAAACGCGCACAAGTGCTCACCGCCCTGCTCGATCATCTTAACAGCATGGCGCTGCGCGGTCCCGTATTGATGATATTCGAGGATGCGCAATGGAGCGATCCGACTTCGCTCGAACTGCTGACGCGCACGGTCGATGAGATGCAGACGCTGCCGATCCTTCTGGTCATCACTTTCCGGCCTGGCTTTCAACCGCCCTGGGCGGGGCAGCCTCACGTCACGAGCATGGCGCTCAATCGTTTAAGCCGCAGCGAACGCATTAAACTGGTCGGCCACGTCACCGGCGGCAAGGCTTTACCGGCGGCGTTGCTTGAGCAGATCGTCGATCGCACAGACGGCGTGCCGTTGTTTGTCGAGGAACTGACAAAGTCGCTGCTCGAAAGCGAACAGATACATCAGCAAGATGGCCAATACGTTCTCGATCAGCCGGCTCAACCGCTCGCGATCCCCACGACGTTGCAGGGCTCGTTGATGGCGCGCGTCGACCGGCTTGGCTCGGCGCGCGAAGTTTTGCAGATCGGTGCTGCTATAGGACGAGAATTCTCCTATGAATTGCTGACGGCAGTCGCCGGAATGCCGGACACCATCTTGCAGGATGCACTTGCGCGTCTTATCGAATCCGAACTGTTGGTTATGCGCGGAACGCCGCCCGACGCCAGCTTTTCGTTCAAGCACGCGCTGGTGCAGGATGCCGCCTATTCGACCATGCTGCGCAGCCGCCGCCAGCAACTCCATGGTGCCATCGCCTCGCTGATGGAAAAGCGCTTTACGGATGTGATCACCACGACGCCCGAGATCGTGGCACAACAATTCGAGAGCGCGGCACAGGCGGGAAAAGCCATTCAATACTGGCGGCAGGCGGGCAACCGAGACCTGCGCCGCTTTGCTATGAAAGAGTCGATTGCGCACTACACAAGTGCGCTGCGCCTGGTCGCTGCGTCGCCGCAAACACCGGAGCAGACCGCGATTGAATTGAGCGTGTGCCTTGAGCTCGCGCTCGCCGAACAGATCAGCCTCGGGCCGACTTCCCAAGAAGCGATGCAACACTATCAACGCGGGCTGGCACTGGCCGCGTCACTTCCAGACCGCGGGCGCGAACGCTTTCTGGCGACCTGGGGCATCTGGTTCAACGCCACAATGTCCGGCCGGACTTTGGAAGCCTACGCTCAAGCCGACGACCTGCTGGCAATTGCGCGCGAACTTAAGAATTCGGATCTGATGCTGGAAGCCTACCACGCGCGCGTTCCCGGCTTACTGCGCAAAGCCGATTTCCCGGCTATGCGAGAGGCTTCGGAGGAGGTCATCCGGCTTTACGACCGCGAGCGCCATCGCGATCATGCGTTTTATTTTGGCGGCCACGACAGCCGCGTTTGCGCGCAGAGCTTTCATGCCATCAGCCAGTGGGCGCTTGGCTTCCCTGATCGGGCGCAGCAAACGGCTAGCCAATGTATAGAAGACGCGCGCACTCTGGGGCATGCCTTCTCGCTCGCGCATGGGCTGAACATGGGCGGCCTGACCCATCTTTTACTCGGCGACATGGACGCCTGTCGTGCCGTCACCGATGAGCTATATCCGCTCGCGGAGCGCAACCGGTTTCCGTGGCCCTTGACCTACGCGCGATTCATGCGCGCCTGGCTGCTGGCCCAAGAAGGCGACCGCGACGCCGGCATCGCACAGATGCTGGCAGCGGCTGACGGCGCACCGGCCGCGGTGCTTCAACCGATTTTGTTAACTATGGTCGCGCAACAGCAGATGCTCGCTGGCCGCGCCGATGACGCGCTCTCTGTCATCGAGCGGGCAACACAGGAAATGGAACGTCAGCATAATCATTTTTACGAGGCAGAAATGTCGCGGCTTAAGGGCGAGATTCTGCTCACGCAATCGCGTGACAACGCCGCGCAATCGGAAGCCGCATTCCGGCATGCGATGACGGTCGCTGTTAAGCAATCTTGCCGCGCGCTCGAATTATCCGCCACTACAAGTCTTGCGCGGCTGCTGGGCGAAAGCGGTCGCGCGGCGGAAGCGTACGATCTTCTGGCGCCGGTCCATGGCTTCTTCACCGAAGGCTTCTCGCGGCCGGACTTGCAGGCCGCGGTGACCCTGCTCGCGAAATTGACCCGACATTGAGAATGCGTCTCGCTTGGATTGCTTACAAAGCATTACCATTCGCCTAATGGCACTTCTTTGCGTTCGCTGCATTGCAGCGCCAAGGTCGCGAGCGGAGTAAAGCGGACAAAGGTCAGTTCTGGCCCGCGCCAGCTATGACGTGAATGACCCTGAGCAGACGTTCGTCCATTTCGTGGGCTTTCAGTGGCGGCTTCGTCAAGGTAAAGTCGAACTTGCGCGGAAGAAAACGACAACAACCAATGCGGCATACGGGAGGGACGACATGGAAACTAACATCGATGAGATTTCTGCGAATGTATTTCGCCTATCTGTATTCGTGCCGGACATCGCTCCGCCCGCTGGTTTTACCTACAATCACTTTCTGATCCTCGGCGATGAGCCGTTGTTGTTTCATTGTGGGCGCAGAAAGATGTTCCCACTCGTATCGGCCGCAGTCGCGAAGCTCATCCCCGTCGACCGCTTGCGATGGCTGACATTTGGCCACTTCGAAGCAGACGAATGTGGCTCGATGAACGAATGGCTGGCAGCAGCTCCGCAGGCGCAGCTTGCGCACGGCGCGGTTGGATCCCGGGTATCGATTTCGGACATGGCTGATCGCGCGCCGCGCGTCCTCTCAAACGGAGAGGTTATTGATATTGGGGGCAAACGTCTCCGCTACATCGACACTCCGCATGTCCCTCATGGCTGGGATGCTGGCGTTATTTTTGAGGAGACTACGAACACGTTATTTTGCGGTGATTTGTTTGCGCATCTGGGCAATCCTACAGCCCTCACATCGAATGATATTATAGGTCCTGCAATGGCTTTGGAGGACGCGATGCATCCAACGAGTCTTGGGCCGACAACAGCGCCAACGATTCAAAAACTGGCCGAATTAAAGCCAACGCTTTTGGCGACGATGCACGGGGCGTCATTTCACGGTGACGGTGCAGCCGTGCTAAACGAATTGAGCGAACACTACGACAGCCGCTTAAATGCGGCGCTTGCGGCGAGGTGAGGTAGTCAGAACCAACGAGCCCCATGCGGATGATGACAGCGGATCGCCCTCTGGCGATTCGCGAAGTTTCGCGGCGTCGCATCAATTCGGTCGCTCTTCGACTGGGAGCGAACAAACGTCGGTCCGACGGCTGAATTGTCCGCAGCGATGACCCATCAGCGACAAGTTCGGCCGCCGAGACAACAGCGCGCATAAATTATGGCGCACTACCCCTTCCCGGGTACTGGCCTGAGCCGTACGATGCCAAGTCTGAGGGGGAACATATGGGAAATACATACCAACCCGAGCTGTGGCGCGATCTCTATGTCATGCTCGGCACGTCGTCAGCCGCGCTCATCGGACTGCTGTTCGTGGTCATGTCGATCAATCAAGGCGAGATCAAGAAGAACCCTGTCTTCTATATCCGCGCGCGCAATATCACGCTGCATCTTTTGACGACGCTGGTTGAAGCGGCTTTGATCCTTACGCCTCAGCCCATGTTCATTCTTGGCGTCGAGTTGGTTGCCCTCAATTTACTTGGGCTGCGACTGCCGGCTGTATTTGTCTATCGCTACTTTTACAAGAATAGGAAAGCGGGGGCTCGTGGCAAATACTCAGTATTCAGAGGGATGATAAACATCGGAGCCTATCTGGCTGGCATTGCGGGAGGTGCCTGTCTCATCGGAATGTCAAATTGGGGCCTGTACCTAGTAACTGTTTCTTTTGTTACCTTTCTTGTTTCTGGAATATTGAATGCTTGGACAATAATGTTTGGGAACGGAGAAACAACAACGACGAAAACAAAATGATACATGAGCCCATCGCGTTGCCGATGTTCATCTCAGCTCCCGGCGCATTAGGTATGCTCTTCGGGGAGATCGCCGCGAGGCGGTCTTTCTTTTTGCGCCGCAGCGAATGACGTGAATGGCGCTTAGCCGACAACCCGACCGCGCCTGAGTTTGTCGGCTATTGGGCCAACAGCCGACATGGCTCGGCATCAGCTTGGAATTGCTCGGTCGCGAATTGACCCATGAGCGACATCGCGGATTTCGTATAGCTGTAAGCAATTCGATCAATATCGCATTGGGCCTACGAGGACTGCGTAAGAATTTGAAAAACCGGGGGCAGCCTGATCAGCAGTATCTTACCGGCGGAATTTGTCTATCATGGTGCAACTGAACTTCTAAGACCCGTGGAGATAGCCATGCCTTGGTTGGATATACTTGGTTATGCCGCATCCGCGGCGGTGCTCGCGACATTTTGCATGAGCACAATGATTCCGCTGCGTATCACAGCGCTCGGCAGCAATGTTCTTTTTATAGCATATGGTTATTTCGACCATCTTTATCCTGTCCTTATACTCCACATTATCTTGCTGCCGGTGAACGCGCTGCGCCTCGTCCAATTCCAGCGCCTGGTGCGAGACATCCGGGACGCGCATCGGGAAGACTTATCAATTCAAAGCCTTCTGCCTTACATGAAGCGAAAAAAGTACGCGGCTGACGAAATATTAGTTCGTAAAGGCGACAAGGCGGACCGGCTCTATTATTTGCTGGACGGCGAGCTGGAGATTGTCGATTTCGGCAAGGTCTTAAAGGCTGGCGCGATGATCGGTGAAATTGGCGTATTTGCCCCCAAACAGACGCGTACCGCTACGGTCAAATGCCGGACGGACTGCAATGTTTTCGAGCTGACCGAGCATAAGGCCAAGGAGCTTTATTTCCAAGATCGCTCGTTCGGCTTTGCCGTGATGCAGCTCATCATCGCGCGTCTGGTGGAAAACAACGAGCAAATGATGCAAGCCAAGGCGCCCTGAGGACGAATGACATTCGTAGCGCGCCTAGCATGTCTTCGCAGGCAAGCAGCGCGGGAAGCGGCAAGCCGAAGAGCCTCGTCGAGGACATGCTGACAGAAAACGGCGGCCACTATCAAAAGGGCAAGGACTGGGCATCCTTCGTGGTGACCGATGGCAAACTGGTGACGGGTCAGAACCCGGCGTCCTCACAAGCCGCCGCACGCAAGCTGCTTACACTGCTGTAATACGCGGGAGCGGGGGATAGCAAGGCGACCGCGCCGGAGCAGCATACGCGTAATTTCGGTGCCGGGCCGAGGGGGATATAGGTCCAGTGATTCCAATATAGCCAACCGCGCACTACCGCCGGTAGGTGCGGAAACTACTCAGCCATCATTAGCGTCGCTCGCTGCATCGCAACGCCAAAGGTCACTATCGGACTAACAACGGACAACGGCCTCTCCGAAGGCTAAAAAGCTACGCAGCGTTTGACCCCAACCGATATTGACGGTCCCACCAACGATGGTGATGGGCTAATATGCATTCAATGGATTGGCAGTAGCGCTCTAAGAGGAGGCGCTCGCGATGAGCGAAGAATTACATATACCTCATCAGCATGGCGGAGAGGGGCCACTAGTCAAATGGGTTGCGATCTTCACCGCCATCGCAGCAACGCTTGGTGGCATAGTCGGGCACGAGGCGAACCACGTCGCGAATGATGCGATTCTCTACAAGAATGAAGCGGTGCTAAAGAAGACAGATGCTGCCAACCAGTGGGCTTACTACCAAGCTATCAGCACGAAATCGCACCTTATGGAGCTGGCCAAGCAATTGACACCGGCTGAAGTCCATCCAAACTATGACGAGAAGCTTGCGAAATACGCACAGCAGAAGGAAGAGGTACAGGAAAAGGGTAAGCATCCGCTGAGTACCGCAGGGGCGCGGGTTTTTCTTGCGGCATATGGCTCAAGCGGCCGCTTGCAGGTTCTCCATCTTCCAGTTCCATGGCAGCAGCTCCGGCAACCGCGACTGCGGAATCTGGGCTATACGCGTCAACACGTCGGCGAGCCAGGCGAGCGGATCGATGTCATTGAGCTTGGCCGTCATGATCAACGTCGCCATGACCGCCGCCCGATCGGCGCCGCGTTCGGAGCCGGCGAAGAGCCAAGACTTGCGACCTATTGCAAATCCGCGCAGGGCGCGCTCGGCCGCATTGTTCGTAAAGCATATTCGGCCATCATCGATAAAGCGAGCAAACCGGTCCCAGCGTTTGAGCATGTAGTCGATCGGCTCTGCGACCGAGGCCGAGCGCGACAGGCGGGATCGCTCGTCACGCAGCCATGCTTCCAGCGCGGCCAGAAGCGGCGCGCTTTGTTCCTGGCGCACCCGTAGGCGTTCGTCTGCGCTCAGACCGTTGATGCCACGCTCGATGTCGAACAGCGCATCAATACGCTTGACCGCCTCCAGCGCGATCGGCGAGATCGCCGCCGCGGTTTTTCCCCGCCGTGCATTGGTCGCAATGTCGGCCAGTTCGAAGAACTGCCGCCTTGCGTGGGCCCAGCACAGTGCCGATGTGATCGCTCCCGGAGTGCGAGACGGTTTATAGAGCTCGTTGTACCCGTCATAGGCATCGGCCTGCAGGATGCCAGTGAAGCCTTCAAGATGGCGAACGGGATGCTCATGTCTGCGATCGCGCGAGGCGTAATACAGCGCCGCCGGCGGCGCACGACCGTCAAAGGGCCGATCATCACGGACATAGGTCCAGATGTGCCCCGTGACCGTCTTGCCCTTGGCCAGGATCGGCACCGTCGTGTCGTCGCCATGCAGCCGCTCGGCAGCCAGCACGTGGCGCTCGATCAGCGCATGCAGCGGCTGCAGGACGCTCGTGCAGGCGCCAACCTGGTCGGCCAACGTCGATACACTCAGGTCGATGCCTTCGCGCCGGTAGCGCTCGCTCTGGCGGTTCAGTGGCTGATGCTGGCCGAACTTCTCGAACAGGATCATGGCCAGCAGGTTCGGCCCGGCAAAGCCGCGCGGCGTCACGTGGAACGGCGCCGGCGGCTGCGTGATCGCCTCGCACACCCGGCACGAGAATTTCTCGCGCACCGTCTGGATCACCTTCCATTGTCGCGGGATCACCTCCAGCGTCTCGGTGATATCCTCACCCAGCCTCGACAGCTTCGCCGATCCGCAGCAAGGGCAGTTCTCTGGCGCGGCAATGACGATACGCTCGCGCGGCAGATGATCGGGGAATGGCTTGCGCGAAGGCCGCTTTCGCTCGAACGATTTGACCGTCTGCGTCCGGGCTGCCGCTTTCTCGGCCGCCAACTCATCCTCGGTCGCTCCCGCCTCCAGGTCTTCCAGTTGCAGCTCCATCTGCTCCAGCAGCCGTGCCTTGCGCTCCGAGCGGCTGCCATAAAGCTCCCGCCGTAGCTTTTCGATTGCCAGCTTGAGATGGGCAATCAGCGCTTCACTGCTTGAAAGATCTGCCTGAGCATTGGCCGCTTCGGCTTTCGCAACCGCTGCATTGGCCTCTGCCAGGACGCGCGCGTTACGCTCTGCCAGAATCATCGCATGAGCGGCAGCAAGATCGGAGGGCAGAGGTTCCGATGGCGATGTCATAGGCCCGAGAGAATCATATTCGTCAGCGTCTGCAAAGAAAATCCGTTAGCCAACCGATGTGGGACGCCAGGTTTCTTGCGGATTGCGCCAATCGATTCCGGACAGCAGATAGCCAAGCTGAGCCGAGGAGATCGTCACCGCGCCGTCGGCCGCGCTCGGCCACAAGAAGCGCCCCCGTTCCAACCGCTTCGTGAACAGGCAGGCTCCTTGGCCATCGTGCCAGATCACCTTCAACAGATCGCCGCGACGGCCGCGAAAGACAAAGAGATGCCCGCTCAGCGGATCTCGGTTTAGCACTTGCTGCACCAACAAAGACAGACCCGGGAATCCCTTGCGCATGTCCGTGTGCCCGGTCGCCAGCCAAACCCGCACCCCACTCGGAAGCGGAATCACGGCAGCGCATCAAGCCCGCGGACGAGCCGCAACATGGCGCCGATATCGGCATCACGATCGAAGATGATCCGCCGGCCGTTAGCGCTGAAGATCTCAACCCGACCGCCGACCGGTTCGACCGCCTGCGCTGGCGGCTCCGACGTAATTGTCGCCGGCACAAAACTGGCCATCGCGCCAAGCCGTCCTTCCCGGTGCAACCTGCGCCACGTGAAGATCTGCTGTCGGGAGATCCCGTGCCGCCGCGCCGTCGCCGAAGCCGCTCGCGGCTGCGACAGGCTTTCCGCGACGATCCGCAGCTTCTCCTCGTCCGTCCAGCGCCGTCGACGCCCGGTATCGACCACTTCAAGGCGACTGATCTGATGACTGTCAGTAATGATATCCATACTGACTATCAGCTATCCGCCGCACGATTCACGCAAGGCGGCCTACGCCGGATGGATACGGAAAAGGCGAATGCGTTGGAGAAACAGGTCGACGCGGCGGACGCCAAGAGCGCGGCCCTTCGTGAACCACGCCGAAACCTGTTCCTGGCATTAGCGCTTTTCCAGATTGCCATCAGCGTCGCAGGTGTGACCGTGTTGAGCCGTCAGCTATGGCTATTCGGCGTTGCGATAGCTGGAGCACTCGGCGGTATCGGTTTCTGGATAGTAGCCCTACTCGCTCATTAAACCCCACCATCATGGGGTACGATGTCGGTCACCAGCACTTCGCGTCGTTCGCTGCGCTGTAATAGTCTGTGACGCTATCGATCATAAGCGGACAATGGCCCGCCCGATGGCTTAAAAGCTGCGCGGCGTTTGACCCATTAGCGGACACTGCAAGCCTGCTGGCTGGTCCGGGCCTCAATCCAAATCGACCCCTGCATCGGCACCAGTTCGCACCGCAGTTATGGTGTAAAGCTTGATCGCCGAAATCTTGGCAAGCTTCTCTAGGGAGGCTTAATGGTTCGCATCAGAGGGCGCGGTTTGCTATGCTGCTGGCCGCGCTCCCTTATGCGGCATCAGCAATAGGTATGCGTTGTATGGTGCCAAAAAAGATAGAGCCCATAGGCGCTGGCGATCCAAATTATTCCGCCGCCGCTTTTCAGAATTATGCTGACACCGCCTGCTGCCGCCATAATATAAAGAAGCACGGCGATCACTGGAACCAAGATGGACACGTCGGTCCGATGGCGCAGGTGATAAAATACTACGGAGCCGGGCAATAGGACGGCGCATAGCAAGTTAAGAATTACCAATTCTGTGCCGGCGAGGAATGGTGGCTGCGGGAGCAAAAGTACTAACGAGCCGATAGTCACACTGATCATGCTCATGGTGTTGTTTCGTCCTCGCATCCACAAGTGCGGCACTTCGGCAAGCTGATCAGCGCGGACAGACACGGCGACTATTATGAGCCCCGCGAGCGCCGCGCTCGCGCCGCCAAGCATCACAAATGCTTCGTGCCAAAGGTCAGGTCGATAGACGGTCTGCAAAGAACCCCCCTGCCGTTTGTGAAGAGCCGTGTTTCGTCGGATATTGCATTCATAGACTATCGACAAAATCGGATGGTGTCATATAGCCCGTTTGCACGGTATGGCCGCCACCTAGCTGGGACGACACAAAACCTTTGTTCAAGTGCTAGAGTGCGAATGACGCTTTTGGCAGATTTTTTTGCAGAAGTCGGCGATGGGAAGATTGAGTGTCAACGCCTCGATGTCTTGAAGCCGTCTACTGCGCCCGCTTGGTTTGGCGGCGGGGCTTTTGAAGCAGCGGCCCTGACAACCGTAACGCTAACGCAGCACAAGCAGCGGCCGTCGGGGCGGTCTAAGGCCGCCCAATAGATTGTTCCGCCTCGTCTTCGAATCCCATAATGGAAGGGCCTTGGTTCCGATTCCGAAGAGAAGCACGAGCCCGCGATCGACATCTAAACTGCAGAGGTGGATAGCGCCGAAAGCGCTTGACCCAGAACGGCCGATTAGAGAAGCGACCAGTCAAGACAAGCGCCGCGAACGACGCGAAGTGCCATTAGGCGACGTCGTGATGTTACTTCAGGGTCTCAAAATCACCTTGCCGAGAACCTGTCGCCCATCGAGCATTTCATGCGCGCGAGGCGCTTCGGACAGGCTTAGGCACGCAAAAATTGGCGGCTTCACTTTCCTCGCGGAGAAAAGCTCGATCGTTTTTTGAGTAATTCGGTCGCGCGTTTCAGGATCCCGATCGAAGCTATGCATCGTAAAACAACGGACGCCCGGACTTTTCTGCAAGTGGGCGCGCATTTCCTTGAATAGATCTTTTTCGGGCAACCCTCCAAGCGCATTAAACGATACAATCAGCCCCATGGGGGCCAGCATTTTCAGGTTGTCGGTAAAATCCTTGCCAACGATATGGTCAAGAATCAAATCAACGCCGCGACCGGCTGTAATTTCGAGTGTGCGTTCGACAGCGTTTGCAATGCCGTAATTGATCGTGTAGGTCGCCCCCTGCGCGCGTGCAAAGGCACATTTTTCGTCGGAGCTCGCTCCCGCAATCACCGCGATGCCGTAGAGTTGGCAGAGTTGGATAATGGCGGATCCAATGCCTCCAGCCGCGCCATTCACATAGACGGTTTTAGGATTTAGGCCGCGAGCCGCTTCGTTGAGAAGTGCCCAGGCTACTTGAAAATTCGGGATGCTGACCGCATCGTCGAGATCGATTGTCTCGGGCAGAGCCGTGACTTCCAATGCCGGAACGGCGATCTTTTCTGCGTAACAGCCGCCGCTAAAACGATAAACCAACACCGGTTGCCCAATGCGCAAGTTGCTGACACCGCGCCCGAGTGCTTCAATGGTACCGCTCATTTCAGCGCCCGGAATCGCCGGCAATGGTGGCCTCCAGCGATAGACGCCGGTCCGAAACAGCACGTCAGGCTTGCCGACCCCGATGACATGCGCCCGCACAAGTACTTCGCCTTCTCCCGGAGTCGGGGTGGGTACGTCAACGTAATTGAGCACGTTGGGTCCGCCAGCAACCGCTATTTGAATTACTTTCATTCGTGTCGCCCCATATTCGCTGGGGAATCAACTGTATTTAGCCCACAAGGTTATGGCCCATTTGGCAAACGTCTTCAGCACTAATTTCGTGCCGCTAACGTGGCGCTTCGCACTTACGGGCTATCGTTGATCCCGGCATCCCTTGATCCAACAGGATGATTAAACAGCGCCACCTACAAACTTTCCAGCTTCGGAGGGAAACGGTCCATTGGCGTCAACGCTACAGCGGCGCCTACGGCGTCTCTTGTTCGGTTGCCGACCGTGCCTAGGGAGTGGCCGAATCTCATACAAGAATGCTGATCCTGTTTGAGTTCTAGCAGCTCTGTACTGCCCATCGTCTCCGAGTCCATGCCGCCAGCGTGGCAGTTTCTGCGAATGAAGTGATATCGGACTCGAACGCGCTTGATCCGACAGGCGATTTTAGCCGTAGTACTCCGGCGCGCGGAGCCGTGAAGAGGCAACGCTTTGTCATAGAATACAAAGACACGCCGCAGATGTATGAGATGGTGCCACTGAGACGTGTGATAGGATAGGCGCAGCCAACGCTGCGTTCCAGAGCCAATAAAAACCGCAACAGGGAAGAAACGATGAAATTTGCCCATTTTTCGCATGTCTGGGCCAAGCCCGGCATGACCCCGCACCAGCGCTATGAAGAACTGTGGCGCGAACTGATCCTGTGCGACGGGCTCGGCTACGACTATTCGTTCTGCGTCGAGCATCATTTCCGCCCGGACGAGAGCTGGATTTCCAGCCCCAGCCTCTACGCCGTCGGCGCCGCCGCGCGCACCAAAAACCTGCGCATCGGACCGATGGGCTACATCGTGCCGCTCTATCATCCGCTGCGGCTCGTGGAGGAGATCGCCATCGTCGATCAGATGATGGGCGGGCGCATGGAACTGGGGCTGGTGCCCGGTATCAGCCCCGACTATTTCAAGCCGTTCGGGCTCGATTACGGCTTTCGCAAATCGCCGACGCTTGAATTCGTCGATTATATGCGCGCGGCCTTTGGCGAGACGCAGCCGTTTTCGTTTCACGGCGACAACCATCACACCGACTCGGCGCAGATTTCGGTGCAGCCGATGCAGAAGCCTCACCCGCCGCTGTGGATGATGAGCCGCGATCCGCAGACGCTCGAATTCTGCGCCGCCAATGGCATCAATCCCGGCTATTTCTTGGTCTATCCGCGCGCCGATGCCGCGCCGCGCTACAAGGTGTTTCTGGAGAACTGGCAAAAGGCCGGCTGGCCGCGCAAGCCCAACATCGCCTATTGCACCATCGTCTATGTCGACGAAAGCGACGACAAAGCGATGGACGTTGCGCTGCAGCGTGCGGCGCGCGCCTATGAAGGGTTTCTGCCGCCACCTAAACCGGGCGAGACTTTCGAAGAGCGCGTCAAGGAGTATGCCAAGCGTTTCATCGGCCGCGGCGAGCCGGGCGCCTCCGAGATCATGGCCAATCTGTTCGATCCCGAATATCTAATCAAAAACGAACTGGTCTTCATCGGCTCGCCCAAGACGGTGGCCGAGAAGATTCACAAGGCGGCCGAGACCGGCCTGTTCAATGTCTTCATGGGCGAATTCAGTTTCACCGATCTGCCGGAAGCCGATCTCATGCGCTCGATCAGGCTGTTCGGCGAGCAGGTGATCCCGGCCTTGCGCGGCTACGAGCCGTTCTGACGAAAGAACTCCCCGGCAATTTGCCGGGGGGCGCTTTTGTCCGGTGCCGGTCGAGCTATTGCGCGTCGCGCAGTTCCGGATGCGCCGCCGACCGCGCGGTGTTGAGACGGTGAATGATGAAGCAGATCACCGCGCCGGCGGCGAAAGGCAGCGCCGACCACATATAAAGCCGGTCGACCGGCAGTCCGATCAACAGTCCGCCGACCAGCGGCCCGACGATCGAGCCGATGCGGCCGATGCCAAGTTCCCAGCCCGAGCCGTTGGCGCGCAGCGAGGTCGGATAGACCATGGCGCCGAGGACGTTGATGCCGGACTGGATGCCGAGTACCAGGAAGCCGGCAAAGAAGATCGTCACCAGCACTGCGGTTTGCGAGGTCAGACCGGCAAAGCCGATGGCGCCGACCACCGGCACCGCGACGACGAACATGATGGCGACCGCCAAGAAACGATGCTTTTGCAGCCACCAGCACAGAACCAGCGCACCGACCGTGCCGCCGACCTGCAGACTGGCGCCGGCCAGCGCGGCGGTGGCGGGCGGCAGCTTGGCCGCTGTCATCAAGGTCGGCGTCCAGCTGATGAGGAAGAAGTAGCCCATCAGATTGAGCGCAAACAGCAGCCACAGCAGCGGCGTGATCAGGCCGAGACCGTCGCGAAACAGATGGCCCGGGCTGAAGCCGGCATATTGCTTCTCGTCCTCGATGACGAACTTGGCGTTGGGCGGCACGACGTAATCGGGCCGGATCACCTTGATGGCCTTCACCAGCCGGCCGCGCTGGCTCTCATGCAGCGCCATGTATTTGATCGATTCCGGCAGGCCGATCTGCGCGGCGATGGCGATGATGATCGGCACGATGCCGCCGATCAGAAACAGGATTTGCCAGCCGTGCGTCGGCACCAGCGCGGCGGTGACGAAGCCGGGAATGGCGCCGCCGAGCGGTACACAGCCGACGGCGATGATCGCCAACGTGGCGCGCAACTTGCGCGGCGCCGATTCGGCGTTGATAGCGACGACATTGGGAATGACGCCGCCAATGCCGAGACCGGCCAACAGGCGCAGCCAGAACATCTGGTCAAGATTGGTCGAGTAGGCCGCGGCCAGCGTGAACACGCCGAACACCAGATTGGCCCAGACCAAAGCCGCCTTGCGGCCGTACCGGTCGCCGACAAAGCCGAACAGCGCCGAGCCGAACAGAATGCCGATCAGGCTGGCGCTGAACACTGGGCCGAGCGCGCCCGGCTTCAAGGCCCATTCGCGGGCAAGGCTCGGCGCGGCAAAAGCGATCGAGGCAATGTCATAGCCGTCGATGAGGACGATGAAGAGCGACCAGACGATCAGCATGATCTGGAACGAGCTTAGGCCGCGCTCGTCCAGCAGACGTGAAACCTGAACGACTGGTTGATCCGCCATCATTGCCTCCCCGGGCATATTGGTTGCCGCGAGCCTTCGTGGCTCTTGCTGGTAATGGTATGACAGTAGCCACGCAATGGAAAGCTAGTGAGCAGACGAAAGGTGGGCTCCGCCCGGCTCGCAGCGTGCAGACGGCGCTTGCGACCGCCGTCAGTAGCGACGATTGGAAAGAGTTCTAGCCGCGGATAATCGTCCGGAAATCGGCTACTTAGGGCATCAACCAATGGTATATTCTGTATCGCGGACCGTGGTTGATGCCTTTTACGATGCATATCGTTCGCGCGATCCAGAACAGATCGGGGCGATCGTCGACGACGAGGTTGAATGGCACGTCGCCGGCCCAATCACGGTTATGCTTGTTTGCGGTTATTAGCGTGGAAAGCAGGCAGTCATCGGATCGGTCATGGACCAAAGCGTCTCGCTCAACCCTGCCGCCATTGCTGGGCTAGCCACTTGGCACATTGACGTGGCCCGGTCGTGCCTTTTGCTGCTGCATTGCGAAAAGAACCAACGGCGACTGCTGCGGTAGAAGGATTTCTCAAGCAGGCAGTCAAGCTTCCTGCCAGCTTCGGAGGGCAGCGGTCTATTCGTAGAGGCGCTGTTCTCTACGGGTCTGTATCGGGAGGTGCTAAGCGTCCGGCTGGTTGCGGAAGGGCGCTCACTGCGTCTGTACCAAGCTCCCGCGGAAGTTCTGAGTTATGCACGTGGTAGAGTTGCGGCGCCGAGCGATTGACATGAAGCTGGAAAATATCGGGGCGATTGTAATGGCCGGCGAAGTCGTGCCGTAGTTTCATCTGGATGGCGAGTTCAAGATCGCAATCGGCGTAAAGAATCCCTTCTTCCGGCCCCATTGGCCCCGCGATTATTCGACTCATTGGATTGACGATCAAACTCCCGCCGCAGCAATCCGGGTTTCTTAGGAATTGCTCGCCCTCGGGCCCGACTTTGAGCATTTCGATCATCTGTTCATCGACTGTCCCGCAGGCGGAAATCACGAAGGCTTTGCTCATTTGGGCGAAGGCCTGCGAGTCTATGGCGACCCGGTTCCGCAGAGGGTCTCCGCTAGTCGGGAAGTGATTGGGCCAACTCATGACGTGGATGCGGGTGCCTTCGGCGATTAGCGCGAATATCGCTAACGGATTTGAGTTCTCGCCGCATATTAATCCAGACGCAGGCCCGAACTCGGTCGCAAACGCGCCGAATGTGTCCCCATGGCCGCCCGCGTGTACCAACCGTTCTCCCACCGTCGGCATGATCTTCTGATGTTTGCGGATAAGACTGCCATCCGGACCGATATATAGCTGCGTGTTGAATAAGGTGCCCAGGGTGTTCGGAAGTTTTTCGCAGACGCCGATGACTACATAAGCGTTCGCGTCGTGTGCAGCCGCGCAGAGCGCCTCCGTCTCTGGACCGGGAACCTCAACAGAATTCTTAAATAGCTCTACCGACAGCTTGTTCGAAATCCCGGCAGTTGCGGCGTGATGGTGAAACCATACCGGGTGAGCCGGGATGAAGCCTTCGGGAAGCCCGATTACCCGGGCGCCATGTGCCCCGGCTTCGCGAATGAGCCGACATGCTTTCGCAGTTGACCCTTCACGGTCGAGAAAAACGGAAGCGGCCTGAACCGCAGCAACACGAACCGGATTATAGACTCAGTCCCGCCTTCTTCCTGACCCGCGTCTCGACCTCCTTGAAAGCCCGAAATATAGCGGTGTCGTAGTCGCCACGTGAGAATAGTGGCTTCACGTAACGAACCAAGGCCGCTTCGAAGTGATCGGGAAATAGATGCGCCTTGCGCCATGCCTCGATGTCTTCCGTTCGCGCGAGTTCGTCGCCGGCACGGGTGACGAAGTAGTTCTGCCCGTTCATATCGTTAGGGGCAATTGCGATAAATCCTTCGCGTGCCAGCCATGCCCAAGCTTCCATGAAATGTAGCGATATCTGGCCACCGGGGATCATCTGAACAAAATTGAAGCGGTTCGTGGGGCCGTGCGGGCGACACATCGCCTTGAGCAAATGCATGCCCAGATCCTCAGGCGACATCTGCAGGATCTCCGCTTCGAGCGGAAACTGCTTCATAAAGGTCGCGATCTGGTCAGGATTCATCTGTCGTCACTTAATATTGGCTGATCGACGAGAGCGGTTGGCCAAGTAGCCTCATCCAGGCGTCGAAGACATTCTGCAGAACCGATGATAAAGTACGCTTGTCTCCGGTGACGGTAGTAATGACGAGTTGCTCAGCGCCGCCGTACTTACCTTCGCCGTACCTCATCATACCGAAGCCGGAGCCGATCGGCGTCACCGCAGCCGAGACGTCCACCCTACTCTTTCGGTCAGGTCTGTGGTGCTTAAATGCGTCGGCTACGTCTCGCAACAACCCGACATCGTCGATTGAAGCAGTGCCGCGCGCGTAGACGCACCGCCAGTCCACTGCGGCGCGTACCGCCGAGATGTCGGCGAACGAAAGAGTCGGCGTCGGCTCCTTCAGCACGAAGTCTGCGAGATGGTGAAGCAGGTCGACAGCCTGGCGGCCGGCCAAGTGGACGTTCTGACGTGCGGCGGCAATAGCGGCCGCGTCGTTGGAGCCCGTGGCAGCGGTCAGCGCATTCTCGGCTACGAGATATTTTCTCAGGGCCGGCCGCACTGTATTGTCGATATGGTCCAGTATCGGCTGCATCCGGCTTCCCTGTGAATTCGCATTTATCTGCGCTCGGGTAAACCGCAGGCACATACGCAGCTGAAATTACGAGAATTTGCTCGCCTGCTTTTATTTAACGCGGTTTTTTTGATGCTGCGTCCGCCGTTTGGATTGTGTTATTTTGAAATCACATTGTCAAAGATCATCGAGCCGGGCCGGCACCTCGCCAAACGCTTTGATTACGATAGCGCCCGAGAAGTCGCCGAGCAGCGGGTCGCCGCTTCGCTTAAAAGCGATTGCTCCGGCATTGGCGGGGTCACGCGACATGGCGCCGGCGCGGATCAGAGCCTAGGACTCACTCTGACATTCCATCGCAAGGCCGGGCGCTGCGCCATCGTCGCTTTTCACGAACGGTAACGCGACATAGTAGGTCAGTGTCCCGACGGTCATTTGCGCCTCCTGGCCTTTTCCTTCGCCATTTTCTTAGCGGTGTTGCGGGCGATTTCCAGCGCGGCCGTAAAGGGGATGCCAAAATTCTCGGAGATGTAAGCGGCCTCGTGATCGGTCTGCTGCGGCCTCTCGGTCATGGGCAAATCCTCGTTGAACAGAGCGGGAGAGACCTATAGAACAAAACGAGAACTTAGAGTCAAGGTGAGGCCGTGCGACTCGTGGATTACCCCTTCGTTATGGTGCGAATGCGCTGCGACACCTGCAAGCGGTCGGGGCAGTCCAAGCTCGCCCGTCTAGCCGCGAAATACGGCTGTGAAATCACCCTGGACGAACTGTTGGAGCGAATTTCGCGCGATTGCCCGTGGCGCAAGGACGGGGCGTTTCAGAAGAGCGGGTGCGGGATTTACTGCCCTGACTTGCCGCCGAGGCTGCCACCCGACCTGCCTGCGGGTCTCTTGAAGCTCAGGGCGGTGCGCTGATGGTTCGCTATAAAGGACGATTATCGGCCAAGGCCATCGAACGGGATTTCCCGTACATGGTGGACATGGCGGTGCCGGCGGGTGGTTTCAGGACGAAAACCCACGACATGGCGGCCTGGCACCGTGAGCGCGGAATCGAAAGCCGCCACGGCACGGGAGGTTACCGGGAAGGCGTCTGGTATGTCCGATGGTGTTTCTCAAACGAACCCGACGCAGAGGCCTTCATTCAAGAATTCGGAGGGGCCCGCCCGCGGGATCACGCCAAGGGCCTGGCGCGGCAAACGGGTCGGCAATAATCAGCCACTGCCGGTTGCTGTCCTTGATGATGGTTATTTCGGCGGCCTTGTCGCGGCCTTTCAGGACACGGCCGGCGTCGATCGCGTTCTTTTCTACATCCCGGAAGGTTCGGGGTATTCCATTGACGAGAATTTCAAAGCTGTCGTTCATTTCTACCGTCTATGCGATTCCCTTACCGGACAACATCTGATGTGTAATCTCTACAGCATCACCAAAAGCCAGACCGCCATCATCGAATTCACCCGCGCGATGAAGGATTCGACCGGCAACCTTCCGCCGATGCCTGGGATTTTCCCGGATTACAAAGCACCGGTGGTGGCCAACAAGGGCGGGATACTTGAGCTGTGCATGATGCGCTGGGGCATGCCGTCATCCCAATTGGCGCAAATGGAGTCGGCCAAGAAGCGGGCCGCCAAACTCGAAGCCAAAGGCAAATCATACGATTTTAAAGAGCTGTTACGGATGGAGCCCGACTCCGGCACCACCAACATCCGAAACACATCCAGCAAGCATTGGAAACGATGGCTCGGGGTTGAACATCGCTGTGTCGTTCCCTTCACTTCCTTCAGCGAGTTCAACAAGGCTGAAGGCGGTGACATCTGGTTCGCGCTTGATGATGGAAGGCCGCTCGCTGTGTTCGCCGGCATCTGGGCAAACTGGACTTCGGTTCGGAAAGTGAAGGAGGGCGAGACTACCAACTACCTGTTCGGCTTCCTGACCACGGAGCCGAACAATGTTGTAGGGCCAATTCATCCTAAGGCGATGCCGGTCATTCTTACCAAGCCGGAAGAAATTGAAGCCTGGCTGACTGCGCCGGCCGAGGAAGCGTTAAAGCTTCAGCGGCCGTTGCCTGATGGCGTATTGAAGGTTGTCGCCAGAGGCGGCAAAAAGGACGGCGAGAGCTGAGCGACGCGCGTCAGGTCATTCACGCGCGATTAGAAAATCGTTCGAGCGCGGTCATTGCGCGGCATTCGATATCGACCTCGCGCTGGTAGATTTCTTTCCTCAGGAAGCTTAGCTCGGCGTCGCGATTGCCTTCTTCGACGTCGATGAACCATGATTTAGGACGGCCATCCGTCCCATCATTCCAACGATAGCCACGGGCCTTCAGTGCGTCCTTCAAGTCAAAGGGCGAGCGCTGCGCCCAGACGCGGATGGTCGTTCGGCGCGCGCAATCGATCAATTCGGAAAACACGGACCGAGCCGTCGCCGGCAGCGGATGCGCCAGGATCTCGACGAGCGCATGGCAATCGTCGATGGCGCGATGCGCATTGTGGAACATCCCGATGTCGGCCAAGAGGTAACCGAGCTTGGCGCCGCCGAAGCCGTGCTTGCGCCAGTCGATCTCGGTCTGGGTGCAGCACCAGTGCTTATGCTCAAATATCGGCGTCAGTCGTTCGGCGAACTTCCGATCAAAGCCGGCATTATGGGCAATGACGACGTCGGCCTCAGTGACGAACGCTTCCAGCGCAGCGACATCGATGCGGTGCCCGGCGACCATCTCGTTCGTGATGCCAGTCAGGTCCGTGACCAAGGCGGGGATCGGGATCGACGGCTCGTTGTAGGATTGGAAGATATCGCTGATGCCAGTGATCTCATCCGTTTCTGAATATCGGAATTTGACCATGGCCACTTCAATGATTTCGTCCTTGGCCGGGTCGAGGCCCGTCGTCTCAAAATCGAGAATGATACCGACCTTGCCGGTATAGCCGACGGGCGCAGGCGTAGGTGTTCTCGGGACCAGGCGGCGAAGGACTTTGTAGTTGCCGGTTGCTTCAAGACGGCGCGCCAGACTTTCGTCGTCGCCGCTAGTGGACTGCGCTTGAGCTGTCGCGGATTGAGCGTGAGTATTCATGACGAATTCTTATGCCTGATTCTTGAGGGTGGAGTTGGAAGAAGTGGCGCCGGCGATGGCCGTATCATCGCTCGGCGCATCGAGGATTTCGGAGACCGAGGCTGTCGGCACTTCCGCCATTATCTGGGCCCCCAGCGGCGAATGAACCAGGATCGACTGGATATCTGCCCGGTCGAGATAGCCGGCGGCAAACAAGGCGCTGGCAAGCGCTTCAAGCGCCGGGCGGTTCTGGTTCAGCAAATCAAGTGCTCTCGCGTATGCCCGGTCCATGGTTTTGGTGACGGATGTGCGCAAGCTATCGAGAATCAACAGGTCTCGATTGCCGCCATCGTCAGGGATACAGATCAACCCGAAGTCACCAAGCCCGTATGCTGTCTCCAGACGTATTGCCAGCCGAGTGCCACGGCCAAGGTCGCTAGTTTCACTGCTACCCGCGCCGGCACCAGCGGTCGAATCGCCGAAAATGATCTGCTCCGCGGCGCGGCCCGCCAAAAGGGCGACCAGGAAGTTTTCGAGATGCGCGCGCGTATGCGCCCGCATCTCTCCGCCGTCGCTTTCGGCGAGACCGCCAGTGCCGCCGATCGACAACGCCGTGGGGTCACCGACCCCGAGCCGGATCAGGGCAATGGCGTGACCGGCCTCGTGGTAACTAATACGGCGCCGGATTTCGGCAGGCCATTCGGGCTCACCGTTGCGTACGGCGATGAGAATGTCGGCCAAGGTTATCGGACGATTGGCGATGCGTGCTTGCCGCCTTGCCTCTCGCACAAAGCGTTCGACGTCGGCGCCAGTACCGCCGCGAGCGGCGAGCGCGGCGTCGCGCAAATTGGCGCCGGCCAAATCGGCGCCTAAATGGGTGCGGAAAATGCCCACAAGCGAAGGAACGTCCGGCAGCGGAATTTCGATGCGGCGATCGAGACGGCCCGACCGCACAAGCGCCGGGTCGAGCCGTGAAGGGTCGTTGCAGGCAGCGATGACGACAACGCCCTCGCGACGCTCAAAGCCGTCCAGACATTCCAGCAACGTGTTCGTGATGGAAGTCCACCAGTCGTCATTCCACTTACCGGCGCCTCGGGCCGGAAGCGTATCAATCTCGTCAATGAACAAGATCGAAGGGCTCTGAAGCAGAGCCTCGGAGAAGGCTTTGCGGATGGCTTGAGTCACATGGCCGAGGTGGCCCTCTCGGTGGGCTTGCCATTGACTGTAACTGGTGGCGACGAAGTGGGCGTTTGCGTCGCGGGCAAGCGCGCGCGCATAAGATGTTTTTCCGACCCCGGGCGGCCCGGTGAGCAGACAGCCCTTGTCGCAATCCGCCCAGGCCAGCCGACCGGCGGCGTACTCACGCAAATCCTGAATAAGCGCCAAACCCCACTGCTTGGCGGCACCAAGACCGTGCAACTCAGATAAGAGCGGGCTCGGTTCGGCGTTTGCGTCGTTGCTACTGAAAAGAAGATGGAGCCGCGCCAGCGACCGCTCGGCGCCAAGGTCAGCCCGCACGGCGATGTTGAGAGCTTCGAGGGTGACGCTTTTTGTCAGCTCCTCATCGACCGCGCCGGGGTGGCGGCCGGTAATGGCCTGGATCACTCCAGCGATTGCCGGACCGCCCAGCCGTCCGAGAACGACACGATGTTCGGCCATACGAACCAAAGACGACGGAAGCAGGCGATCGGGTTCTGCGGCGATGCCGACGATCGCACAGCGCCGTTGAATAGCTGTGAATCGGCGCCGGGGTCACGGCGCTGGAAGTACCGGCAGTAACGCTCTGATTAAAATTATGAAATTGTTGTCAGGGTGGGGTCACTATCGGCGCCG
>Ga0209483_1000316_pt1 | contig 44011 bp, 31 predicted proteins | sample NGEPerA_FD_184508 | JGI IMG/M metagenome (GOLD analysis project Ga0209483, IMG submission 184508) | Arctic peat soil microbial communities from the Barrow Environmental Observatory site, Barrow, Alaska, USA - NGEE PermafrostL2-A... | ecosystem: Environmental > Terrestrial > Soil > Wetlands >...
AGACCGAACGGCGTTATGTGAACACATTCCTGAAGCTGCTTTATTACAATCACGCCTTGCGCCGTTTCGACAAATCCAAGGCCAACCGTGCGAAAGACAACTTGCTCATCCTCTGGGCTGACGAAGCGCAGCGTTTCATGACGGCCAGCGAAGACGGAACGAGCGATTACAACTGCGTCGATGTGATCCGCGAGGCGGGTGCAACCGTGGTCGCGGCTGCGCAAAGCACGACTTCGCTTATTCCACCGCTCGGCAACGACAAATCAAAAGTCCTGACCCTGAATCTTCGCAATCGGATGATTTTCCGCTCCGCTGACGAAGCCGATGCGGTTCAAGCCGCTGATTTCATTGGCAAAAAGCGGGTTGTAAAACGTTCATGGGGTTACAGCGCAGGCAAACGAAACGTGAACTACAACGAAACCGAAGAACACAAAATCAAACCGCACAAGCTCCGCAATCTCCGCGACCACGAGTGCGTAATGGTCCACTGCGAACGGGGCTTCCGGCGTGTGACGCTGCTGCCGCTTGAGGCGGACGGTATAGTTGCAAAATGGTTTTCACGATGGCGTCGTTGGTTATGACTTAAAGCGCGTTCTGGCTGCGTCGATTGTCATTTCCAAGTTTGACATTGGCCGGCGCGGATTCCCGGCTTTTGCTCGGAATCGTGACAACTTTGATTCTTGCTGTAGGCAATGATAAGGCAAAGGTTTTGACGCTCAATTTGCGAAATCGGATAATCTTTAAAGCCGCCGACGAGGCGGGCGCCGCTGACAGCGCGGATTTCCTGGGACAGAGAAAGGTCACAAAACGGAATTGGGGATATTCCAGCGGCCACATGACGCGCAACTACTACGACCAGGATGAGCATAAAATTAAACCTTACGAACTGCGTACATGAAAAAGCACCAGTGCGTCCTCGCCCATTGCGAAAAGGGGTTCAAAAAAGCGACCCTCCCCCCCATTGGAACCGAATGGCCAAATTGCCTCATGGTACAAGCGGAGTTGGTTCTAATCCCGATGTCCGCCCGCCGCGAACAACCCCCGACCACCAGGCCAAACCGACGGGGACAACGCAGGGATCCCAACCGTGAAATTCAGGTCGTTCTGGCGCGCACGAACCTGTGCCGAAAGTCCTTGATGCTGATGCTCTAAACGATATAATCGACTAGCCACTTGGAGTGGCTGGATTTGAATTGCTAATTGACATACACACACACGTCGAAATTGAGACTGGACTGAAAGAGAGAAGCAGCAACGGAAAGAAATAATTGATATGGAAACATCAGGCATTGCAGATAGCTTACCCATGAAAACTCGTCGATCACTTTGGACCAATTGTTATTTTCTCCTCTTTTCATCGTTCCTCACTTGCTTGACCGGCCTTTCCGGTTGCATGACCACCCAGCAAAGCGTACAACTCACGAATGTAAACAAGGAGTGGGATAAAATGATACGCGCCAGCCATGTTTACCCCATCTATCCATTGAGCCAGGATGTTCAACCCGGTGATGTTTTTTTCGTTTCAACCGCCATCGAAGATCTTAGCGCTTGGGATCAACCTGGCTATCTTCCGTTAGACCATCTTGTGGCTCGTATTTACCCAACGAATTATTCCAACTTTTATTCCAATTCTTGGATGATCACCAACCCTTTGCCTAAGCTTTGGCTGACCAATAATGAATGGTCCAACGCCCCTGCGGCCGGCTTTCCGTCCTATTCGTTTAGTGTGCAACAGGGAGGCGGCGCAAATGTGAGCCTGCCGATTCAAGGTATTCCGGTGGGACTGAGTCTAATGGAAGCCAAAGCTGCCAGCGGATATGTGACCTTGACCGATGCTCACACATACGGGATTGACGAAATGTCGCTCAGAGAACAGGTTTGGAATTTTATTACGAATCACGAGAATGAATTGGCCTACATGATTAAGGACAAGGACACAAACTATTACTATTTGCAAGTGGTAACTCGCGTTTATACCGTTGGGCAAGTATCTGTCTCCATGTTCAACGACAACGGATTCGGAGCTTCCTTATGGGGTGGGTCGCCCAAAAACGTAACAACTCCTTCTTTAACCCTTCCAACAACTAACGCCGTTTCCAACGCCGCCATAAATCTGAGCAATATGGTCGTCGCTGTTAATAATTCTGTGCCGGCCGCTACGAATGTCTCCAACGTGCTTCCTGGGGGAACTTTGAAGTTTAGTATGGTGTCGAGCCGATCGGTTTCGATGGATGAAGCGTTCCCCAAGCCGCTGGTTATTGGCTACAATGGATTCAGCTTTTCAATTCAAAAAATCCCCATTACCTCCTCGAACGGGGTTATACACCCTGTAAGATTTGGCGAATATATCATCTCGGATGCAAAATTGCTGAATATGGTAAATGACTCATTGAAAAGTAAGCGAACTTCACATTAACCGGACTTGTTGCGTTAAGTTTGAAAATATGAAGATGATCAAAAGACGAGCTAATGTCCGCAAAGAAGTTATACAAGTCCACCTTGTGAGTACATGCTCGGACGCTAATTGCGCAAGTTCTCCGCAAAGTTTCGTTCCATCGGTTCTTCGACTCTCAGAAATATAACGACATTAGATTAGAAACTCTTATGAGCATCGCACTTAAAGTTTATGATAATGGGGATCACACTTGTCTGGTTTGGCTTCCCACCGACTGCCAACCGATCAAAAATTGCCACGGCTTCGCTATCAGACGCATTGCCAACGGCACTGAAAGTTATCTCCACGGATTCACCGGGTTTTTAGACACCGACAAACCCGATCCCGATGTTTCGCCTGCAATGAACGCATTGAAATTTCCCATTCAACGCTTCCTCTGGTGGGATTACCTCGTCAAACTGGGCGATAAGGTTCAATATTCCGTGATTCCCGTCGTCGGCCCCGACCGAACCAGTCTCGCGCTGGACGCGGCCAACGGCAGCTCCTTGACCGCGGAGATGGTCATTACCGGCCAGAGCGCGCCGCATATTGGCTCGTATTTCAACAAAGGCATAATCGCCTCCCACTGGGTTTCCCGCGAGCTTGCAGCGCAGCCTGCGGGGCAGACACTCAAGAAGGTCGTTACCACTTCAGGCAACCCACTGCGTGATGCTTTAAGTGCCCTTTTGCGCAAAAAGATTCTCGCGCTGCTGGCCGATGCCCAACAACAAGGAGGCATCATCTACGCCGCTCTTTACGAGTTAAACGATCCAGAATTGATTCCCGCCCTGACTGCATTCGGCAAAAACTGCAACCTGATTCTGGCTAACGGCGCCTTCAAAGACAATACTCCTTCGGGTAACGACGAAAACAAGACCGTCCGAGCCGCTATCGCACCCAAAATCAATCTCTTTAACCGCATCGTCCAAAAAGGTCACTTCGGCCACAACAAGTTCGTGGTCTTCTGTGACTCCGCAGACAACCCCCAAAAGGTCCTGACCGGCAGCACCAACTGGACCTCCTCCGGCCTCTGCACGCAGGCGAACAACGCCATTATCATTGACGACCCAAATGTCGCGGCTGACTACAAGGCCTACTGGCAGCGGATTAAAAAGGCCGAAAACGGCTTTCCCCCAGACTACATCCAGGCCAATTCCACCGCCAAGAGTTACCAGGTGGATGGCTGCAAAATCACCCCTTGGTGTGTTCCCACGAGCGATGCTCAGGACCTCACGTACGCCCGGCAACTCATCAGCGCGGCCAAAGAAGGCATTTTGTTCCTGTTCTTCAATCCCGGTGTGTTCGAGCCTTCCAACGAACCTTCGAAGTGGACGCTGCTACAGAACATTCTCTTCCGTCACCACCCTGACAGCCAGGACTACAACTCGAACCTCTACATCCGTGGCGTCGTCAACCAGGAAATTGCCGAGCTGACGGAACCTGCTACTGCGTCGAAAAAGGGCGGCAAAGTGCCCTCTGCCGTGCTGGATCCGACCACCAAAAGTCCCGTGAGCTTGTACAGCGGCGGCAATCAGGCGCCCCAGCCCATCAGCCACGACGCCATGGTGCCAAGGGCGATCAAAGAAAAATTTCATGAGTTTCTCAAGGAACAACTCGGCGCCAGCATGGTTAATATCCACAGCAAGGTTATCGTGTTGGATCCTTTCGGCGCGAACCCGGTTGTGATGACCGGATCCCACAACCTCGGCTACAGGGCCTCAAGCAAGAACGATGACAACCTCATCATCATTGAAGGCAATGCCCCGCTCGCGGCTGCCTATGCTGTTAACATCATCGCCATCTTCCAAAACTATCGATGGAACAGTTATGTGGAAGCGCACCGCAACGATCCAACGGTATGGCATGGCCTCGTCGATAATGATCAATGGCAGACAGGGTATTTCACTGGTGATGAACTCGCGGAGATTAACTTCTGGCTGGGAAAAGCAAGCCCCAACACTTCCGGCGGCTTTCCAGCACACACCGCCGTCAGTCCCGCGCGTCCCGCGCCGGTTCCTGATCCATCCCCGTTAAAAGCCGCGCGCAAGAGTGTGCCACCACGACGTGCTTCCCGCGCCACTCAGGTCACCAAGCGAACCATTAAACCCAAGGGACAGACTAAGCGCGTCAATCACTCACTCTCCGCTAAACAGCGCAAAAAGGAGCAATGAGATTATTACGCGACATGAACCAACGATGGGAGAGGTTGCCATTATTTGCCCAGCAAAGCCTTTTTTGACTTTCCTCTCTCGTGAAAAAGTACCATCTTCATGGCCGAAAGATGAAAAGGGTACGAAACAAACGATTCGCTAATCTCACTCTGCTTGGAAATTCCGAGGCGGCATTCCCCAAGTCACCCCAGCATGCTCGCGTTGAGGCATTTCCCAACCCCAAACAAAGTCGCGATTACACCATCCGCCTCAACTGCCCCGATTTTACGTCCTTGTGCCCAGTCACCGGTCAGCCTGATTTCGCCGAGATCTTCGTCGATTATGTCCCCGACAAGCTGTGCATCGAGACCAAGTCCCTGAAGCTTTACCTTTCCTCCTATCGCAACGTCCGTTCCTTCAACGAACACGTCATCAACAGAATTCTGGACGACCTCGTCCAAGCGTGTCAGCCCCGCAAAATGAAGATTGAAGGCAAGTTCGTGCCCCGTGGCGGCCTGTCGCTCTGCGTTGTCGCCGAGCACCCGAACCCCAGCTCCGATCCCTATCCGAAAGATCTTCCATGAAAAAGAAAGTTGTTGTCCTCGTCAGCGGTGGCATGGACTCCGTCTCGGCGCTTTATGAGGCGCACCGCACCCACCAGGTATTCGGATCCCTCAGCTTCGACTACGGTTCCAAGCATAATCACAAGGAAATCCCGTTTGCCGCATGGCATTGCGCGAAACTCGGTATTCCTCATCTCGCCATCTCTCTTGATTTCGTTGGCCAACTCTTCAAGTCCGATCTCCTCAAATCCGGTGGAGCGGTCCCCGATGGTCATTATGAGGAGCAATCCATGAAACAAACCGTCGTCCCGTTCCGAAACGGGATTATGCTTTCCATCGCTGGCGGGTTCGCAGAATCCATTGAAGCTCAGGGCCTGGTCATCGCGGCTCACGCCGGCGACCATGCGATCTATCCGGATTGCCGCGAAGACTTCATGAAGGCGATGGGCGACGCCATACGACTCGGCACCTACGCCCAAATCGAAATTCTCCGCCCTTTCATTCACTCCACCAAAGCTGAAATAGCCCGGCGTGGGCACGACCTCGGCGTCGATTTCTCAAAAACATGGTCGTGTTACAAAGGTGAGGCCATTCACTGTGGCACCTGCGGCACATGCGTCGAACGCCGCGAAGCCTTCATGCTCGCCGGACTTCCCGACCCGACGACTTACAGGGAAACCTCCGTTCTGCCCCCACGACCGGCGGCAACCACCCAGGCTTGAAATGCTCATTTCGGAGATTTTTTACTCGCTTCAGGGCGAAGGCGAACTCACAGGTGTCCCCTCGGTTTTCGTCCGAACTTCGGGCTGCAATCTCCGTTGTAACTGGTGCGACACGATGTACGCCTCCTGGGAACCGGATGGGACCCAAATGTCTCTGGATGAAATTCTTCTCAAGGTGGACTCATTTCCGGCCCGACATTGTGTGCTCACCGGCGGCGAGCCAATGGTTGCAGCGGAAATTCACGCTCTGGCAATAGCCCTCAAAGCGCGAGGGAAGCACATCACCATCGAAACCGCGACGACCGTTCCGCCCAAAGGCATCGCTTGCGACCTTGCCTCGCTCAGTCCCAAACTCAGCAACTCCGCGCCCGACCAGCGATTGCCCGACGCTTGGCGACGAAAACACGATAAACTGCGTCGGCAACCCCCCATCATCCAACAATGGATCGACCATTACCCTTACCAGCTAAAATTTGTGATCACGTCAGCAGCCGACCTCAATGAAATTGATTTGCTTTTGCATGAGGTGAACCGAACAATTCCGCCCGTGAAAATTTTGCTAATGCCCGAGGGAACATCGGCACAGACCATTCGAGGGCGAGACGAAACGCTGGTGGATCTTTGCAAGCGATATGGCTATCGCTACTGCGACCGTCTCCACGTAAACTTGTTCGGACATTCTCGCGGAACTTGATCAAGGCTATTATCATGTGTTCAACGGATTGCTCTTAAGCCGAACCAAGCTCCATAAGATGTTGGTGTGCAAGATGTTGAGTTGAGAAATGGCGACTTGCGGTTTTCTTAGGAGTTGGACAGCATTTGTCCATGTGGTTTCGATATCATAATGCCAAGGCTCGAATAAAGAGCCTTGCTGGTCGCGTTGGAAGGTGGTTCGCGCGGCTCAGAATAATGTACCACAAGAAAGGCAAAAAAATGACTGATAAAAACGATAATTCTGGCGCGCCAGCAAATCTGGGCTGGCTGGCTGATGCTCCTCTGTTTATTGATACGCAAGAAGTGGCAAGCTTCTACGATGCCATTGTTCGTCCCCCGGGTGCGGCGAAACAGTTGACGTATAAAGTGACGAAGGGGTTCAAAGCAGGCGTCGGCGCAAAGTTGGGTTTGGAAGCTGAGGCAGACACTGGCGCGATTCTGGCAAAGTTATCGAGTTGGTTTCCCTCCCTCAAGGCCAAGATTTCAGGGGAGGGCAAAGCTGTGGCGGAGATGAATAAAGACACTGAAGAGGAAGTTTTAATTGAGTCCATCGATACACCTCAGCGGCAATTGATTCAACTAGCCGTGCATTATTTGTTGAATTATCCTGAGAGGCTGTCCATTGTCAAAGATATTGCAAATGAGACCGACTGGAGGAAACCACAGTTTATTGCGCAGTCGCCCAGGTCCATCGTTTTCTTGGATTTTCCCAGCCTGGAGCAGGCGCAAGGAGCCAAATTTTGCCCGACTTCTCTAATACCAACCGCCGCCGAGTTTGAAAAGTCCGGCATCAAGTTGCTATATCAAAAACTCCGTGGAGAGCGCGAATTCCCGCCAAAGTATGAAGAACCCAAACTGGCAAATGACCAAAGGGAAGCGCGAAAGGAATATTGGAATTGGTTCGCCAAGAATTTCAGTGCAAGACAAGCCATGATCGTCGTCGAGGAGGCAGCGCCGGGTGAAAAGATCCGCTGGATTGACTACCGCGTGCCCCTGAACTCGGAAGGGGACACCGTGCATCTTCATATTAACCCTCGCGGGAACGAGGACACCGGGGTCTTTGCCTATAATTTAGTGAAAAGAGGGTTTAAGCATGGGTTGCGCATCGTTGGAACGGTAAAATCGGAACCGGACGTGAACGTACTAGCCATCTACGAGAAGTAATCACTCTGACAAGTCGAAATGAGGTGGCGACGGACAACACCGAGGCACCCTGGCTATGCACCTGTTTTGCCTCTGAAGTGAAAGATTTGGGTTGCTTCTGGAATCGGGCCAACTTAAAAAATCCCTCAATGAAATCGAAAATCCGGTGGAAGTTGGACGTTATGTGGGGAATGGGGATCGACAAGCGGCATTCGATTTCCGGCGGTTGGGGAGTCGCGAACTGGCACGAATTGTTAATCCATTGAAAGACACCAGGATGCCTTACAGAATATGCAAAACCTTCGAGATCGAGAGCGGTCACATGCTTTCGAAGCACCCGGAGCTCTGTAAATTTCCCCACGGACATAGCCGCAAAGTCGAGATTGTCCTGGAGGCGGAGTCGTTGGACGCCAATGAAATGGTCTGCGATTTCAAAGCCCTGACTGAAAGCCTGAATGAATACCTTAAAACCCTCGACCATGCAATCTGTGTCAATACCCAAGACCCGAATTTCAAGCAGCTTAAGGCCGCCTATGGCGACCGGGTTGTCGCCTTCGAAGCTCTCGACCCCACTACCGAGGTCATCGCCAAAGCGATTTTTGATTTTGCAAAGTCCAGACTGGTTGCGTACGGCTGCAATCCATCCGCCAAATACCCAATTCGCCCCAACGTCCAAATGGTTAAGATCCGTCTCTGGGAAACCAGTAGTTCTTGGGCGGAGTACTTTGACGCCAGCGGCACTCCACCACGCGAATGAAATACGCCCACACCAAACCGCTCGCTGACATACAAAAAACCAGGGACCGGCGTGGTGTTAAAATCGACAAAGTTGGCGTCTGCGATCTGTCGTTTCCGATCACGGTTCTGGACCGCCAGAACCAGCGCCAGCAGACTGTTGCGACGGTTTCCATGTCGGTAAGCCTGCCCCACCATTTCAAAGGCACCCACATGAGCCGATTCCTCGAAGTGCTGTGTCGCCACCAGGGCGAAGTGACAATGCGAACGCTGCCTGCAATTCTCCACGACTTGAAGGATCGCCTCGAATCCGAAGCCGCCCACATCGAAGTTGATTTTGCCTATTTTCTCATCCGCAAAGCCCCTGTCAGCGGTTCGGAAGCACCGATGGATTACCGCTGCACATTCATTGGTGAATCCAACGGCAAGAAGGACGATTTTCTTCTTCGGGTCCGTGTCCCTGTGACAACCCTATGTCCGTGTTCAAAAGAGATCAGCGATTACGGCGCGCATAACCAACGGGGCTTTGTCACCCTCACCGTCCGCCCTGAACGCAAGAACGGCCTCTGGGAACTCATTTGGATCGAGGAACTCATCGTCACCGCTGAAAAATCCGCCTCAGCCCCTGTCTATCCTCTGCTCAAACGCCCGGATGAGCGCCACGTCACTATGCAGGCTTTCGACAATCCGGTCTTCGTCGAGGACGTTGTCCGTAACGCTGCACGCCTCCTGCGAAAGGACAAGCGCGTCGCTTGGTTTGAGGTTCGTGCCGTCAATCAGGAGAGCATCCACAACCACTCCGCTTTTGCAGTGGTCAACTCCGTGTAACGCTTGCACGGTCATTTTTCGGCGGTCCGCGCTGCTCACCAGCCTTGGGTGTCAATTTCACGCGCTGTTGAAAAGGATTTTGCAACAACTGCGTTCGTCGTAGCAGAACAGAATATGCAGTTTTTTGCGCTTGATGTCCGCCAAACTGCATGGCAAATAATATGAATGCGCGGCATAAATTTTTACACGTACTGCACCCTCGGAAAGAATGCGCGGGTGCCCCGAACGCTCTCGATGGTTAGTGTACGTGCCGCCTCTCTTGAGACACGTTTTTCCAAATGGACAACGCAACTCGATCAAGCCAAGTGCGTGAGAATGGATGCCCTTGCACTTTACTCGGGGGGGCACTGGAGTGTTGTGCGCGGAATCCAACGAAATCGGGCGGAAAATGGCTTGCCCTTGCACTGCCGCGTCATTTCCGCTGGGTATGGTCTCCTGTCAGTCTCAGATAAAATTTGCCCGTATGCTGCAACGTTTTCTCCGGGTCACCCGGATTCGGTCTCTCCGGTCGCCGGAACGGTTGGTCCGACACGCTGTCGGCAATGGTGGAAGATGCTGACCGAATGGAAACCGGTTAATGTTGCCGGACCGCGCTCCTTCCGCGAAGTCTTCAAACAAGAAGCGGGGTTTGTACACTTATTTGCGCTTTCTCCCTCTTACCTTGATGCAATTTCCGATGATCTTTTGGAGGCTTTGGCCGTTTTGCCGAACAAAGACGACTTGATAATCTTTTCATCCGGTAAAAGGCGGCAGGGGCGACTAAACGACCATATCATTCCCACCGAGGCCAGGTTGCAGACCCGATTAGGCGGCGCGATGGCATCGCTAAACGTTCGGACTGCTGCGGAAGTAATCAATCGCCTCCTCTCCGGCGCGACTGAACCAAATGGAGTGCGTCGCCTTGTCTCCAAACTTTCTTCGGAATCCAGGTCGAGGCCCACGTTCAATCGACAACGCGTTAAAGATTTTGATGTCTCCCGTTTCATCACGCAGGAATTGCGAAAACAACCGGAGGCTACCTACACGCCTCTTTTACACGCATTTCGGAAAAGCGGCAATGCGTGTGAAATGAAGCGGTTCCGCAGTATTCACGAGAAAACCAGGTCGAAATTGTATGAGAACCACGAATCAAGACGTTGAGTTGGCCACAAAGCAACCACGCCCTAGCATAGGGGGGCAACTGAACGGAGCAACGGTTGTTGAACGCCGTGCAACTAAACTTGCGCAGAATAGCAAGATGCCCCTCTTTCAATTTGCGCTCACGAGCGAGGAAATGCTTGCGGTCGCCGACGTCTCACGATTGAGTCGTGACGACACCGGAAAACTCCTTGGCTACCAGCGTCCGGAAGTGAAAAAGCACGTCCAAGACATTACGGATTATCTAAACAGCGAGTCACCGCTGTTTCCTCATCCAATCATCATCGCCTTTTCTTCGAGAGTGTCCTTTGCCAAGTCTCGTGGTCCGAATGTGCAGGACGGCGTTTCGAGCGCAGGAACAATCAAGATTCCCATTCCTGTTGCTGGAGATACGAAGCCTGGTTGGATAGTTGATGGTCAACAACGAGCACTTGCCCTTTCCAGAGCGAAACGCCAGGACTTCCCTGTTCCAGTATGCGCATTCATCACGGATGACGTTGAAGTGCAGCGAGAGCAGTTTATGCGGATCAACAATTCACACCCTCTTCGCCAGGGAATTATCAGCGAACTTCTGGCAGAGGTTTCCGTGCCTATCTCGGCGAGGACATCACCCCGCAAACTCCCCTCTGAATTGATCAACTTGCTCGCTTTCCGCGAAAAATCTCCATTCGCTGGTCTGATAAAACGGGAATCGTTACCTCTCGAAGCAAAGAAGCGAGCCGTCGTAACCGACACAGCGTTGGAAAAAGTATTGCGCGAAAATCTCGGCACTTCCGGTTGTCTTTTCCCCTTCCGAAACGTTGCCACGGGTGAAGCAGATGTTGACCGGATTTGGAACATTTTGATCACATACTGGACCGCCGTGAAAAATACGTTCCCAGAGGCATGGGGGAACCCACCGACAGAAAGTCGTCTGATGCACAGCGCTGGTTTGCTCGCTATGGGCAAGCTAATGGACCGCATAATGGGCCGTCTGAGCGGAGCAGAGGGTCTTAGCATCTCAAGAGTGGAAAAGGAGCTGCAACTCATAGTTCCTATATGCCGCTGGACAAAGGGCAAATGGGAGTCGCTTGGTGGAATTCCATGGAACGAACTACAGAATGTTCCGCGTCACGTCAGCGCCTTATCAAACTTGCTTGTGCGAGCCTATATTGAAGCAACAACCCGCGCCGAATGAAGTTCTTCTTTCCAGATTCACAGGATCTTGTAGATCCATCTTTCGACTTTGAAAAGGAAACTCGAGGTCTTACCCGTTTACGCCAGCGAGATGATTGCTACCCACATGAAATGTTCAAGGTTCCACCGTATGACGGTATCCTTGTTTCAAGGGCCACTATGGATGAGCGCTACACGTTTGCTCAGAAGCAACGACTATTCCGACAGGGCGTACGTGAGTTTTTACGGTTGGGGAGTGGAAACAAGACTCGGATAGAAATTCTCGGAGACTGTGGGGCATTCTCCTACAAGGACCAAGACATACCTCCATTCACTGTTGATGAAGTCATTACGTTTTACCAACAATGTGACTTCGACTATGGCATCTCCGTGGATCATATCATTTTGGACTATAATTCAGAGTTTGATCGTGGCATGAAGCCCCCAAAGAAGCTTCTGGATCGCCAGGCGCTGACGTTGGACTACGCTGCCGAGTTTCTTGCGAAATCCAAAAAGGGGAAATGCAGATTCCGACCACTAGGTGTAGCTCAAGGATGGAGTCCAAAATCTTACGCTCATTCAGTTCGCAAACTCCAATTCATGGGTTACACTTACATCGCCATCGGAGGACTTGTCCCAATGAGAACCACGGATGTTTTGGAAACTCTGGAGGCGATCAATGATGTGCGCCAACCAAAAACAGGACTGCATTTACTTGGAATCACCCGATTTGGAAGTATTAGTGACTTCCAGAAGTATGGGGCAGTGAGTTTCGATAGCACCTCTCCACTATTGCAGGCATTCAAATCCGACAACGATAATTACCACACTGAGGACGCCACTTACATCGCATTGCGCGTTCCGCAGGTCCAGGGTAATGCAAAGCTAAAAGCAAATATTTTAGCGGGCAAAGTCAATCAGGATGATGCGCGGAGGCTCGAACGAGACTGCTTACGCCTGCTGAAAGAATTTGATCGCAAGCATGTTACATCAGATAGCGTGTTAGAGCAATTGCTTGCATACGAGCAACTCCACGATGGAAAGATTAACCGGCGCGATGCCTATTTGAGAGTGCTGGAGGACCGGCCCTGGAAGGCTTGCCCATGCGAGATTTGCACAACTCTTGGAATTCATGTGATTCTATTCCGTGGTGCCGAACGCAATCGCCGAAGGGGTTTTCACAATCTTTACGTTTTTCATAAGAAGCTGTGCAACCATCGCAGTGAATCGCCCAAACGCCATATAACGACCCTTCACGCCACCGCAAACTCCAAGTGAATCTATGATCTCGCTCACCATCCCAGCGATTGAATTCCGACAAGGCACCAATCGTCTTTATGCCTTCGCCATTAACGGCAAGAAAATTCCGCTATTCGCCTCCATCTCCAGGATCAAACGCGATCACGGGAATAAGCTGCTCGGTTATCAACGGCCTCAAGTAATAAACCACATCGCAGAGATCAAACATTATCTTGAATCGGCCAATCCGATGATTCCGAATTCGATAGTCATTGCCTTTGATCGTAGGGTTAAATTCACGCGTAGCGGTCAATCAGGCGATCCGGAGGGATCAATTGGCAAGTTGGAAATTCCCATCGACGCGGAAGTCGATGACCAAGAAAAGCCAGGCTGGATTGTCGATGGTCAGCAACGCATGACTGCTATCCAGGATGCTGACATGAAGTCGTTCCCTATGTGTGTCGTCGCATTTCTCGCCGAGAGCGAGCAAGCCCAACGTGAACAGTTTATCCGCGTTAACTCTGCCAAGCCTCTACCAAAGGATCTGATCGACGAGTTGATTACAGAGACCGACGCCGTTCTCGATAATGCTAAAGAGAAAAGGAAGTTTCCGCTCGAAATGCGCAACCGCCTTAATTACGACACTGACTCTCCCTTCCACGGTCGGATCAAAACCCCGACCGTTCCAGGTGGAGTGATCGCTAGTTCATCAGTCGTCAAAATGATCGACAACAGCTTGAGTAATGGCGTCTTGTTTCGCTATCGTTGCAAAATGAATGCCTCAGACGAAATCGAGACAATGGCGCAAATTCTTAAGAATTTTTGGCAATCCGTCGCGGCGACATTTCCAGACGCTTGGGGCCAACCCCCAACTAAATCGAGGCTCACTCATGGAGCCGGCATCATTAGCTTAGGATTTGTCATGGACGCTGTATGTGATCGTTTTGCCGAGACCCGTATCATCAGCGTGACTCAATTCAACCGCGAGCTCTCCAAGTTGAAACCGCATTGTTCCTGGGTTTCCGGTCAGTGGAGATTCGGTGGTGGGACAAATCGTAAATGGAATGAGATTCAGAACATCCCCAAAGACATTGAAATTCTAGCAAACTATTTGGTCAACCGTTACAGCAGCACATAGAACATGAATGAGATCAGATGCGGTGTTTAACTTAAACCGAACAATGAGAATGATATTATGCTTACAGCGTTAAGAAGTGCGAGGCTAATTACTGCCACGAAGGTCCGAGATACTGACTGGAAGAATGAAAACGAACACCGAAGTGAGTTTATGCGCTTCCTGAGAGAAATTCCACAGGACTTTCGCGTGATAGCTCGGCATCGGCAAAAGAGAGAAATGGTGAAAACACATTTGGAGAGCTTTTATATGAGGCTTCCGCAAGAACATGAAGTGGAAACCGTTTTGGAGAGAATCACCAACCTCGCTTCTCTGATGGAGGGCGGGCGGGCGGCTGTTGAGGACAAAACCGCGCAATCTCAATACAAGTGTCAACATTGGCAAACGTGTAAACGCTGCGAGATATGCGGTCATGAATTCATTGACCTCCGAGACGTAACATTAGACCATGTAGTTCCTTTGTCGCTTGGGGGTTCAGAGAAGGACTCCAACTGGCAGTTGACCTGCACACTTTGCAATACTCAAAAGCAAGAGTATTGGGGTGTCTCAGATCTTTCACGATTGGCGTCTATTAGGGGCTGTAGCAGCCAGGGTAATTTCTTTAATTTAACGGAAGTAGCAGTTATAGAGCAGTTGAAATCGAAAAGCAATCCAACACGATACTGGGTTCTTGAGCGAGAGAACAGAACATGTGCGTGGTGTGGCTTCTCAGCAAGAGATACACAATTGTATGTCGCTCCGCGTGAATCAGGGTTTTTACTCACGATTGACAATTTAACGACCTATTGTTTCGATTGTACAAAAAAACACAAGGTGCAAGGTTGCAAATAATATGACTAATACTATGAGTACCAACACAACTTGGCTTACGTTCGATTGTTTCATTTTCAAACAAGGCATAAAGGGACCGGAGGTTGCGGTTTTCGCCATTGATGCTTACTCCTTGCAGAATATGGCGACGGTTTCGCGAATAGCAGAAGAAAAGAAAGGCTATCAGCGCATAATAAATCCTAGAAAGTTGGGCGCGATTCGTCGCTACGTCGAGATACCGGAAGCGGTACTTCCCACTGGAATCGTCCTTGCGACTGGAGATACTCCCGGCTTCGTCAGAATCAATAGCAGGAAGCCCATTGGCGATACGGGTCAAATCTGGGCGGCGAAACTTCAGGTTAAACAAAGCCCTCAATATAAACCATTCTTGGTAATTGACGGACAGCATCGACTGTTTGGTATCACATCATCAAAATTAGCGCCGTATCCAGTTCCTGTTACTTTGCTGCTGGGGGCAAGTAAGTTGGTTCAGATGGCTCATTTTGAGATTATCAACAACAAGGCCACAAGAATACCGGCGGCCCACTTGAATGAACTTCGCGGAATGATGTTCAACATGAGTTCAGACGACGAAGAGAAACTGAACAGCCTATTGCTGCAACTAGGGGTAACGAGCCTCAACTCATCTGCACTGGTTTCTGAGCTGAACGGCCCTAAATACATTTTCGAGGGAATTCTTGATTTCCCAAGCAATCCCGCGGGTTTTGTATCATCCAACACACTCCGTCAACTTGTGGATAGAAGCAGGGAAAGCGGATTCTTGAAGTATCTTGCAGACGAGGACAATGACCATTTGGAAGCATATAACTCCTTATGGCTAGGAATCAGTAGAAAATTCTCGCAACGCTGGACCTACGAAACAAATCTATTTCAGGAATTTGCCAGTGGTAAAATCAAAAAGGGCAAAGTTAAATCAGAACAGAAATTACTACATAGCGGTTCACTTTTTGTTCTCGGAGATATTACGGACAGAGAATTAGCTTCGTCTAGTTTTAGAAAGAAATGGCTGGACGAGCCAAAGGCCATTAGTGATTTGGTTCAGAAGGAAGTTTTCAGCAAAATTCCAAGCGGCGTGTGGGAGGATAATAATCTGCAGGTCGATAATACGGGCAAAGGCAGGAAAGCGCTCCGGGAGTTTCTTGAAAGCCAAATGGTATAAGGACGTGTGTCCATTCTGTAGAGAATGACGCCAACGCGATGTGATTGGAACTCGCGCCAGTGGCAGAGTATTTCAAGGACTTATTGTGCTAAAACCCATCGTTCCAGAGCACGTACAATACTTGAAGAACCCGTTCCTTGAACATAACAGAATGTCCTGCGATCAAAATTGTCAAACGCACGGAACAGTGCATGGGTACTGGCCATCCAGACAAACAGCACCACGTCGGCAGTTAATGCGCGATTCGTCTCCTGTCCTGCAACGTGCTCGGTGACGACTATGACTTCCGCCCCTGTGCGCTCCGAGATAATTGCGGCAGCATCGTTGCCTTGCCGCTCGCGTAAGCATACGATAGCCACCAACCGTAGATTGGCAGTTGCTAGAATATCCTGGGCTTCGATAGTTTCCGCCTGCGGGAGATATTCGTTGATCGTGGAATCATCCATCCCCAATCGACGACCAACGCGCCGCCAAAGTATCTTCTCTGATGGAGCCAATCTTTCCGGTTCACGGCGTACCATGTCGGCGGCTTCGAACCACAGATTCTCGGGAGCCTGACGATTCGGATGTTCGCGCTCTAAGACTTCAATGGCGTCAAGCGCAAATGGCAGTTGGCCTGGAACTTTACGCACACTCCACCACTGCTGTATAATCACAAGCACTTCCGCAGGTTCGCAGTTGAGGCGTAAAACCGCACTAGCCAACTCAAGAAGAACATGTCCCTCCTCCCTTCCTGAAGAGATCCCTGCATGAAGGGCGTTCCACAATCGCAATAGCGCCAAATAAAGTCCGCCAAAACTAGGTCGAGGAAAGTCAGGTTCCCTTACGAAATCTTGCAGAAACTCAACAAGCCCTAAGCGGAGCAACTCACGTCCTTGGCCACGCGCGAAGTCACCAATGAAAAGCTGTTCCAGAGAATCTATGAATCGTTGGATGTCCCCTGGCCTGAGCGTGTCCGGGGACTGCACCTCTCGTTCCCTCAAAAAAGTGTTCGCCAAATCATCGTCGCCTGCGAGTAGGAACTTAAACCAGTCAACCCACGAGTTAAGATAAGCCGAAGGATTAGTCGATTCGATATTGGGCGCGACAGGCAGACAATTTTCTCTCGCAGGTATAGGGCATACGAGCGACGAAGCCTCTTCAATCCATCGCCGCACGTTCGGAGGCAGCGGTTGGCTTCGTAGGCGTGACAAGCTTGGATGATTGGCAATGCGGCCAAACTCATGGAATTCATGCCACATCCGTATGCGCATGAATTGCGTGTTAGTCGCAGAATCAAGTTGATAGAGATCAATGGCAGTGATGGCTTCATCTGCGCGTTCTCTGTCGCCCAGCAGCAATGCGGTTGCAAAGTTTGACCGCAATTCATACAGCGACGGGCGAATGGGACGTGACCTCGCAGGGCGTGACAATTCAAGATGGCGACGTTGCGACAACTTGCGGACGACATTTTCAAAATCACACACGCGGCAACGCCAACGAAAATAGCCGTCGGGAGAAAGTCGTAAAATTTCGCTGGCGAGAGCGCCAACCGCGTTCTGCAACCCAACAAAGCCGTCACCTTCCTGCTCCCACCCGAAGCTAGGGAGAATCCATGCTTGTAGATCAGAAATGGTCCGGCGAAGTTCCTCAGAGTCAGGTGCCACGACGCACCACACCACATTATCATTTGAGACGAAGAATGGCAGGAAGCCTCCTCTTCCATTGAATAACGCCGTCAGTTCGAGTTCAAGCGGGTGCCCTTCAAGATTTGTCACGTCATCCTCTACAAGCAGGAGACCCAAGTCTGGGCGTTGCTGTGCCCAGTTGTTGTTGAACTGCTGTATCAACCCCGCCGTAGGTCCTGTCCTCATTCAGCAGTCCCTCCAGCCTTAGCATCTCCGAGGTTCTTCCAGAGTCGGTCGAACTCCAGAAACGCAGCATCGATCTTTTGTCGCCCAGCAGCGTCTTCTGCTATATGGCATGTGACTTTCTCGTCGCGAATGTAAACACCGCTGTAGGTAAAGTTCATTGAACCTTCAACGTAAAACGCGTCACATAAAAGCCCCTTCTCATGATAGATGTCGGCGGCAAATCGTGCAGTGATGTGCGGTTCGCCGGCGCTGATTATTCGTTCGACAAACGCGCTTGAGCTTGGATGCCTTACGGTCACAATTCGCACCGGCATCCGGAAGGAAAGCTCTCTCAGGGTCTCGCTGAACAGAATTTGACCCTTACCAGCAATTTCAGGTATATGCGTGAAAAGAACGCTGCTTTGCCCGAACGCGTTATCGAGCAAACGAAAGTCCGAAAGATACGGAGAGCACAAATACAATGGCGTGATCGTGGCGTCCCCTATTATCAAGGTAGCGAGGAGTGACCCCAGCAGATCCTGAATCTTTTCACCGCCTCCTTTAGACCAAATGTCGCGACTAGGCATAGACGAAATCCTTGATGTGCAGGGTTATTTTCATAAGACCTCCGGATCGCTCCACTCGTGCAATCGAAACCGGCATAAGCAATTCCTCGCGGGCCAACTCTTCATTGATAAGCGAACGCAGACCTCGCACAAGTCCCGCACGATTGGTCGGGTTGGTGGTGACACAGACTCGCCCCCGCTGACGGAGCGTTTCCCGCGACCGGTCCACCCAATCGTCCGGATTTGAGTCTAAAGAAACCTCTTCCAATTCTAAAGCCAACCAAGCCAGTGCAAGACTTCTGGATGGCTTGCCGCAATCGTTGAACGGGTTCGGTTGGTCGAGACACTCAGGACAACTGTCGTGGCAATACTCCAAGAGAGTCTGTTGAACTTGGGCGTAAAGCTGCGGTACTGTCGGCACCCCTCCGGTGCCAATTGCGGCAAATAGGTTTTCCAAACGCCGTTGAAGTGGGCGATAGTGTGCTCCCATGTAGGCAAACGTGCGAAGTGGAATCTGCAATCCGACCTGGAGGCTCAGTCGCGTCCAAGCGCGGTTCAACCCGAAGGATAGTCCGTCAGTGGCGAACGAACTGCCCGAGCGCAACAACTTCATAATTATCGAGACCACTGTACTTCGGCGAACGGTAAACCCTTCATTTTGGAGTGCAGCGCACAAATTGTCTTTGGCCTCGGCCAATTCAGCAAAACCACTGGCAGATCGCACAACGCCGAAAGCGTTAGCAAGTGGGCCGCCGATTCTGGCCTGAGTCACGACTACTTCCAAAACGGCGAGCAAATCAGCGCTGACTTTTTCCCTGAGACAATTTCTCAATGAGTGCTCCACCGCATCGAGAAAACGGCGAGGATTCCGCTTAATCTCGCCCACAATGGACTCCACCTGTCCAATGCCGCCCGAAGTTTGTTCAGTTAGGAATATCTCCACATTGTCTTCGGTCGGCAAAACGTCGGCTACGATGTCCTCTTCGGCAACTTGATCAGACATGCTGCACATTGCGTAGCGCAATGCTTGAGCCAATGTACCCAAATAGCGCTGCTGAACCCATTCATCGAACGCTGCATCAGTGGGTTGCCAGAGCACGGATTCCATACGCGCAATCTCGTTAACTACGGTTAGATCACTCCACAAGTTTACTAGCGTTTGTCGTAACCTTGCATCCTGCGTTTGACCTGTTGGAGTGATGCCTCTTACTTGGAATATTACATCGAGTACGTCCGTAACTGCGGCCGGACGGTTGCCCGACAATCGCTGTTGTGCCGCCGACAACGTCTCGACGTGCATGATCGCAGTCGCAGTCAACATGGCAAGAGATGTCTGAGCCAACCACTCGGCTTGAAACGGATTGATTAAGTTTCCGAGTGCTGGGGAGTTTTTCAGGCAATGGAGGAAATACTCGGCACGAAACCGAGTCACCATTGCCGTGGAAGGGTGGGGCCTTGATTCCAAGTGCTGCCGAGACACCCTGAACCGCAAACCATCTGCTCGGATTCGAAATCCGACGGCTTCCCTAACCGGAGCGTCTGGTTCGAGTCGGGTCTCCAATGTCAGCGTACCCTTTATGGACTGCTGTTGTTGCTGATCGCGAACCTCGAATCGGCAACAATGGGCATATCGCAGCAATTCCAAACATGCGCCATTTGCGTGAAGAAAGGAAGTTGCCTCCAGAAAAACACTTCGCCAAGGATCTTCACTCCTGAGCGGCAGCGAATCGCCTAGACCATCCGAGCGTCCAAGTGTCTTCCACTCCCAAAAACTATTGCTGGAGTCCGTTATCGTTGCTGGTCGGTGGATCAAGCTTGCTATTTCAGGTTGATAAACTTGAACTTGACCGACGGCTTCCAGAAAACGACGTTGAGGGAATAACTGCCGCACAGAGGCCGTGTTCACTCCGTTTGCGAGTTGAGCCGAAAACTCGTGCCAGTATCCAGGCTCGCCCGGTATGGTGGCAAATCGTTTAGAAACACGACCTGGGCAAACCTCAGCCAACAAGCGGGAGATCGCCACCGACTCCGGTTCACGCTGCACATTGCCGAAGGCTTCCAACTCCACGAAACCTTCACTTACGTCCAGGTCCATGAACGTGGCTTTAGGGATAGACTGTGGCATCGGCCGACCGGCACCAGCATCTTCGAGACGTCTCGTTAAATTCCCGTCGGCGCATCGCCAATCTACCTCCAGTTTGCGAAGCAGCGTAGGAATGGCTTGGGTGAGCAACGGGCGCGGTTCTTGCCACAGCAGATCGTCCAACTGACTACTTGCAATTTCGACATCTCTCACGCCGCTGAAGTATTGATAAAACCGCAACAAGTCGCGTCGGAACTCTTGCCACGTCGCGCCTAGCTCCAATATCCCCCGCAGCAGAGTTATCGCCGATTGCTGAGACTGACGGATTGCTGCATTTGGACTCGGACCGGCCAGATACTGAAACGGACTCTGCACGCCCCCAATCTTTTGCCCGAGCCAATCCACCAAGAATAGCGCCACCTGAACCCGCAGCACATAGGGGTTTGCGATTGGCAAGAAAAGTGACTCTATTTCAGGGTGAAACAGACGCTCGGCAGAATGGAACGCCCAGCGGTCAGCGCCATAATCCGACAGAACAACAACCGTCCAGGGCCGACTGCCGCGTGTGCGACCAGCGCGGCCTTTGCGCTGGATGAACGAGGCCATCGAACCAGGACGTTTGTGGTGCAAGATGGCACCCACGTCCGGATCGTCGAAACCCACCTCAAGAGAACTCGTAGCGATAATGAGATCAGAGTTAACATCCGCGCCGGGATCTTGTGAACTGCACCGAGTCACCACAAGCGGTTGCTGTAGATCATAGCCCAGCAAACTCGGTAATTCCCAAATTTGCCCCTCCGCTTCCATGCGTCCAGCGAGAGCGGGCGGGATGGGTGGATTTGGCGGAGGTTGGCGCAGATGAAGCGGTAAGCGCAATCGCGGAAGTCGGCGGATTGCCTCGGCGTCAAACATGTCGCTGAACCAACGGTTAATGGAATCAAGATTATCACTGAAACCAAACACCTTCCTTCGATAAAAAACATCCGGTCGGAGCGGTTGCGCGGTCGGGGTGCTCGGTTGATTGCGTGGGGTCAAGAGGCGCGCAAGCAGCATCCCAGTTTGGATCGAAGTCGCGAGCAAAGATGCACCTGCGGCTGGATCTCCTTTGACTGCCAAGTTGTATTCGGCTCCTTCCGATTCCATCTCGCCAGGCGCGGAAAAACCCGGCACGGGTCGGAATTCTATAACCTGTCCCGGAGGCAAGGATGCCACACGGGCCAAATGCTCTGGAGCATCCCGAAGCGTCGCCGAGAGACCGACCACATGAATGGTTCGTACTTGGGCCCAATGGCGCCATCGTCTCAACACCCATGCCACTTGCGCTCCGTGAACACCTTCATAAGCGTGAACTTCGTCCAGCAACATTAAGCGAGGTGCCCGAATACCTTGTCGCAATCCCAGCGTTCGTTGCCACTGGGGATTGCCCATTTCACGGTTCAGCATCTCTAGTGAAAGGAACAGAATATCAGGAGGATTTTCAATGAGTTGCTCGCGCGTAATAGCAAGTACCCCGTCCGGGATGTCCGGTTGGTTCTGGCCATCGCGATGCAAACATGTGCGCCCTGCCTGACGATCCGCGTCGCGCCACACAAGATCGCTCCTCCCATCTATGGGAGACTTAAGGTGGGGAATGACGAAGCCGTTTCCTCGATGTTCCCAATGGTAAGAAGGTCGTCGCTGCCCTCCGGGGAGAGGGTCGAAGTACCGGTTCCACGGCGTACTCCCTAACAATGCCCCAAAGCGAATAGGCCGCAATCCCGCCGCCCTCAGAACCGGCCTAAGCTTTTCTGCTTCACCTACGGCTTCCCGTAGTTGATCGGCAAGAAGGACATTCCGTGGATAAACTGCGAGAACCTTCGTAAACGGGGTTGCATTTAACTCTGCGGCAACGCGTAAAAATGCAGGGATATAAAAAGCCTTGGTTTTACCTGCACCCGTGCCCGCAGACACGGCGGAGCCACTTATGCCGGTTTCTCCGTACTTATGAAAAATATGTTCAAAAGCCCTCTCCTGAAATCCGGAGAAATTCATCGCAATTCCATCCCGGCCAGCGGCTAATGAAAAGAAGCATCTCTCCAGCAAGGCAACTTGGTTTGGAGAACAGAGCGGCCGTAGCTTTTGCCACACGCTCGCAGCAGCACGGTCGCGGCGGGGATAGGTGCGAGGCGCAAGATGAATCTTGATGTCGGAGACCAGGCGCGGGCCTGTTGCCCAATCTCCGTAACTGAACATCTGTCGAAGGTTCGCCATTAACCTTAGACCTTCAGCGAACCGTGTCCGGTAAGCATCCACCCCGCCCGGTACCAGGTACAACAAACGTCGCTGATGCATCTGCTGTAGCAATCCTCTGACTGACTGTCCCTGACTCTGGAATTCGATCCAATCTCGTCTCAGCATCTCTGGAGACTCGTGCTGTAGCGCATTTTCGATCTCCTGTGCAGTCTGCCGGATGTTGTAGAATCCCCATGTCAACAACCGTTCCTCGCGACGTTCGATAAAGGTCAGAAATTCACTGGCGAAGGATTGCAGCGACATAGCTCAGGAAAGTTTCACTCGGAAAATGCTCCAGAGCTTGTGCTGATTGATCTTTTCCTGAACCTCTGCATCCAACAAGTCCTTAGATTCCGCACCTTGCTGTGAGGCGGCAGCACGCAGAAACTGCCCGAAGGATCCTCTCAAACCAAGCTTACCAACGATGTCAGTGAGATTCTTCAAATGATCCTCAATCTGACTCGCTTCAGCTTTGTTCCCAGGTGGTTTGTTTTTCGCGCTTTGCAGGGCAGAAACCGCCGTCCGCAATCGACTGCCATGTTGCGGCACCAAGCGGTTCATCACCTCAACAAGGGTGGCCCAGTCCTTCACCTTCACATCGACTTCTTTCTCCCATGCTGCACTACATTCCTTCCAGGATGACTCCGCATGATCGTTCAAAATCGTGAAGCTGCGATCTACCGTGTCCTCACCGATGCTCTCCGGAGTGCCTTCAAGTCTTTTTTGCAACCGAGCAGCCTGTTGACCAGCCTTCCTCGCGCGCGAAGTTGCCTCAGAATATCCAGCACTCGGCAGGAGTTCTTCCGCAAATGGAGTAACTGTCATGGCACGTTGGACTTTTTGCCTTGATACCTGTACTTTCCCGAGGTGTGCCGCGAATGTTGCGCCAAGGTCTGCCCTTTTCCTTTTGTCGGGCAGGGAGGAAAGTCTCGCTTTAATTTCAGCTAGTGTAGTCATGATCGCCTCAACTGTCATTTTCTTGCCCGGCTGAAGGTATGGCGAACGCAGAAAGCTTCTTGAGCTCATCAAGTAAATCTCTGCTGCTACCTGCGCCCCTTTTGTCGAGGGCCTCTTCTTCCTCTTGCAAATGCTTTTCGATCAATTCAAGATGATTTCTTGCCGTTCCGAGAGTTTCGGCGAGTTCCGTCAAGCGACGAGGGTCGAAACTCAACAGTTTGCCATCGCTTCCGTTTTTCTCAAGCCCAGAACCGTCAACCAGCGCCGTACCCCAAACCTCGCCACGCTGCTGAATCAGTTTTTGCTCCCATAGCGTGTCGAACGGGGGATTCGGGAGTGGTAGGATTCCCGGCTTTCGCTGTTTGCCACGTTGCAGTTCCACGGTTTCGATAAGTTGTTCAAGGCATACCTTTAGTCCCTGGCGCACATCAGAACGTTCACAGCCGCATTCGCGGATGAAGCATTCGACCTGAGAGATTAATGTTCGCAATGCTTCCCGCTCCTTTTCCAGCCGCGTAACGAGAGTTCCGTAGGCGTTCAAATTGGCCACCGCTAGGAAGCGCGATTTCCAAAAACTGTCGTTAGCGCCGGACGGGAGAGATTCTACTTTCACGTTGCTTTCAAAATCCTCAAGGGCCTTCAGGATTGGCAACGGATCTAAGAAGTCGTCTGGATCAGCTCTGCCTTGGCCCGCACCCAACTCTTGCACCAGTAATTTGCGGATTCCCGCATGCTTTTGTTCCAAATCCGCAATCAATGTCTCGAGTTCTTGCGAAAGAGCAACCGGGCGATTGTTACCCTCCCAAATTGGCCCAACTACCTTCTTCAATCGCTCGACTCGACCTTCGGGAAACTGGGAACGGTCGCGTAGGAACGCAGATAACGCCAAGACTTGCGACGCGCACCGCACTGAGTTTTCCGTAAGAGTTACAGGTTGCGGTTGAAGGCTCCCGGTCACACGGGCGCGATTTTTGCGGAGCCATCGTGACAGGATGCGCTTGTGCAGTTCTCCGTGCTCAAAGTCCCATGAACTGCGCCCGGTTCGGTCAAACTGCACGAGTGACTGAAGAAGGTCACGAATTTCGGCGTCACGAGAAAAATCTATGAAGAAAGTCTGAGATGCCGGTCTGTCTGTCTGGCCTTCTATTCTCGGAAAGCTCCTGCCTTGCACCAGGCGTTTGGTCTCCGTGATCGGTATCCCGCGAAAATCTTCCCAGCAAATAGATTCCTTCAGGAATTTACCCAGCAGTTCACGGAATTTTCCGTCTTGTTTCAGAGATTGGCCTGCCGACCATGCATCCAAGCATTCCAACAACTTGAGCAGTTCGGGGTCTTCCTTTGGTTTTGATTTGGGTTGCTCTGTAGGCTTCGTTCCACCTGTTGGCTTCGGCGCCACTGGCGTTGTCGTGGTTCGCGAGAACTTTGGGAGGCCCAGTGGACCCAGAAGGGGTTGTAATTGGGAAGCTAACTCTTCTGAACTTTCTTCGCTCACCCAAAACTGTGCCAAGAACTTTAGTCGATCTTTGCTCTCGCTGTCCCAATGACCACCCCCACAGTAGCCATTCTCAAAGCCTGTCCATGTGGAGAGGGGGTGCCGTTGGACGCTAAAGTTGGAAGGACGCGGAAATTCGTGATTGACAAAAGCAGAGTGGGACTGGTCCAGTGCGGGAAGAAGCACACGCACCAACAGGCCGCGCTGCGATTTGTAACGCACATCGTCTAATCTGCCAAGCAACGCTTGAGGGGCGTGCTTGCTGAATGGAAACATGCCTATAGCCACTCCGCCTTCCAGTTCAATTTTTCCAAATGCTGCATGGCACGGTTGTCGGTGCGGGCACCTATCGCACTTGCTGCGTTGGATGTCACCATTAAATCGCTCGTTCGCGAGCGTAGAAATCTCAGCGTCGGTTAATCGAACCGCGTTTAGGTAACGTGCGGTAAAGCGTGCCACCTCTTCTGTATCGCTTGCCCACTGTGCCACTACATTGCCACCCACCTCGAATACTTGCGTCCCCCGTTGACGTTGATTATCGGGCATTCTATCCCAACCGTTGTTCGTTATCCCGAGCACAGCAACCATGCGACAGAGATGTTCTCCGGCGCGCGGTTCGAACGCATTGACCACATCTTGATCGAGGCCCGTCACTGAGACATCTTCAATGAATATCGCGAGTTGCTTGCGCTGACGCTTAAGCTCACGACGAATTTCAACGAATATGTCAAGAAGGTTGGATCCTCGTAACCCTGTCAATTCTCGAATTGCATCCCGGAGGGCGTTATTCAATGTTTCGGCGGCAATTTCTGGCAACGCCGACTCCTCTTTGAGGTCGTCACTGAATACTATGACTTGCTGTGAATTTTCATCAGCACGCAGATAAATCGGAGGAACGTCGAAGTCAGCAACCGTAAACTTAGGGAAGCTCTCACGTTGTTCAACCGTGCTCTGCTCAGTTAAACGACGAATAATTAGATCTACTACACCGTCATCACGCTGCAACCAACGTCCAAAGCCTTTAGCGCGAAGCGCCTGTCCCAAATGTGCCAAACCTCGCGGAAGTGGCGGGCGCTGCCGTTCCTCGCTCCATCGCTGTTCCACCTCCAATGCAAGTTCGGAAAGCAATGTCGCGCGCGCCGTAGAAGTAGATAACTTCTCGATCGCTCCGCGCACGCGTTCGATGTGCCGTTCAAACTCAGGTCCAAGTTGCACCACGATTTGTTGAAGGGCATCTTTGAGGCTGCCGGTTCCTCGTTCAACGAGCACGAGTTTGAACTTGTCAAGACCTGAATCGCGGTGGGCTGCGGCATAGTCTGACCGTAACTTAAGCCAGCGGATCAGATGTGACTTTCCCGTACCTGGTTCACCCTTTACAAACGCCTGTACTTCTCCACGCGATTTTGAAAATATATCTTGGAAAACATCGTCTTCGGTAAGTACTTGTCCCGGTGTTCTGAAATCACTGATTTTCCGAAACGGGGAATGAGATGCCAAGAAATGGGGTGCTGTCTGCGCTTTAGCCTCCACGGTTTGTGTTATGACCTTACTTACCTGCTCGGCGCTCCAGCAGGGCTGTCCAAAATTGGTGGGATAAGACATAGGCTCAGTCGTTGCTCATTAGTTGCACCGAGGCGAATTTAGTGCTCAAGAACGTTGCATTACCTGGAGGTTCGGCCTCCTCAACATTCCAACCGTTACTGTCGGCGGGGCAACTCAGTTGGATGGTTCCATCCAGATGCAACTCGACGAGGGCGTGACTCAGCCCCAATGTGCAGCGCTTATCGACGGCCTTGTATCCCCGGTTAGCTTGTTCAAAAACCGCGCCCCCGTCCAAATCCGGGCAAGTTTGGCTAAGAGCGAACATAAAATCTTCAGATTCCAACTTCCGGTGCCGCTTGAAAATAGCGGGTAATGCGCGCCGCAATCGGTCGTAGGGATTGGCCTGGAATTTTCCGGCGGGGTCATACCAACCCAGACCTGCATAGCCGAACCAGCGATGCAAGCCAGTCAATTTGGTTCCGTTAAACGGATTCGGCTGCGGAGTATTCTCGAAAACATCTCGGTTGAACTGGTTAGCCCAGGTCTGGTTGTCTTGGCTTCGCCGTTCGTAAACTTGTTTCCCAAGGCCGAGATAATACGCTGCAAAAAGAGCGAAATACTTTTCGACGTCAGTCTTGCTCAAGACATGCTCATCAAGAGCAGACAGGACGCTCGCGCGTGTGTCCTGTTCCTTCCGACAAGCTGGCGCGAGCGAGATTCCATCTCCATCGTCCTTGACCAACTCCAGTTCCACACCGGCTCGAATCGTGGCTTTCGCAGCAGTAAAGCTTGGTTCGCCGCCAGCAAGAGGTTCGGGTTGAAGCAGACGATAAGCGTCATCGCGCGCCAAGCCCTGCCGGCATCCGCGCAATAGGTCGAGCAGAATTTCCAATCGGACAGGTGTTACTGGGTTATCGGTAAACATGAGTGATCAGTTCAGCTTAGTTGTCTTCCAACAGCCACGATTCGGGCGAGTGCCAAAAGCGACAGTCTTCATTCGCTGAGATGTGCCGTCCATTCGGATCGGATTGATTTTTGACATCACATAGTAAATGAACCGCACGAAATCCCTTGCTGAGATCAATGGACCGTTGAGTCACAGCACCGAAGTGAAAAAAAACGACAGGCTCTCGAACGGAGGCACCGATCACCACGTTCTCTAACACGGCGTCCAGCCGATACAATTCATGTGCGTCGCATGGAAATGCATCAGTAAAGCAAGACATGACCACTTCGAAGCGGGCTTCGGGACACAGAAATTGTCGCAGACGCTTTCGAGTAACGCACAGATGGATGAGATTCAAAAATTCGCTGCGTCCTGTGGTGTGAAATGGAGATGGACAGCCATCGACCATGTCTGAGGACCTGGCGAGCGTTGACGGTTGCGCAAGAGGAAAAGCCAACGGCGGGCAGTCAAGAGGCTTCCGTCCGTGCTCACGGCACCAAGGACAACCACCACAAACACGCTGATCAGATTTGATGTCGTAAAGGTCCGAAAACACTCTGGCCGCGCACTTTTTCGCAGCCAAGAAATTATCGAGTTGCTCGATCCCACTATAGTAATAGCGCAACTCCTCATCGCGCTGACAGGCTACCAGTTCACCTAGCTTTGGCGTATTCGGCTGGAAGTTCACTTTGACCACAGCCCATTCTTCACTTTCCTCATCGGATTGCTGCGACGGCATCATTTTCAATTCAAGCAACTCAAGCTGATTCGCCCGGTGTAGTTGCAGAAGCAACCGTTTGTTCCAACGAACGTTTTGACCATAAGTAAAATCTCCGACCAGGCCGAGATGCCTCGACTCGACCGGCAACTCATAAGTGTAGTCTGCGCCTGGAACTTGACGGCCTGCGCCGAAAAGAGCTTCCCAGCGGCTTTGAACCAGTTCTTCGCTCAGAAGGTTGACTACCAAACGGGTAGCCACATGCCGGTCATGGTCTGTCGGCAGCAACAAACTTAGCGATGACCACCCATCCCGACCACCACGTCCGACCTCTTGGTAATAGCGGTCCAGATTTTCAGGATAACAAGCGTGGACCACCGCGCGAACGTCTGGTTTATCGACGCCGACTCCGAAAGCAGCCGTGGCTACCATCAGATCAATCTCGTTGATTTTCCATTGACGAAGGAGATTTCGTCGTTCGGCTCTACGCGTATCACCGTGAAAACATCCGATGCGCCGAAAGCCCTCTTCTCTAAAGCGTCGGTAAAAATTCTCGGCCTCCTTTTTTTCCGTAACGTAAAGAATAGCTGGCCGTGGCAAATGCCAGAGCGCCTCGACTATATTTTGGTCGCGCTCTTGCGAATCGTTAAACTTTCGTCCGTAATACTGAATCTCTGGTCGTAGGCGCTGGCAGACAAACTCGTCTCCTAGCCCATCCTTGGAAAACATCTCACACAGAAGTTTTCGGCACTCCGATGTCATGGTGGCAGAAAACAAAAATGTGCGAAGCCTATTCTCCGAAGCAGCCAACCACTTGCGCCGAACGGCGGCTAAAACTTGGAACTCCACCCGGAAATGGGCACCCCACGTTTCGATGAGATGTGCCTCATCCACCACCAAATTCTCCAACCAACCAGTGCGAGCAAACTCATCAAGAATGGGTCGTAAACGACCAGAGACGCATGCCTCAGGTGACGCAAAAAGAAGGCGCGTTTGGCGATCTCGAACTTCCTGTGCGGTCAAGTCGGGCATATCATCGGACGCAAAGAAGCGAGGATTCACGCCTGGCAAACTGGCCAGCAAAGTGACCGCGCTCGCTTGTTGATCGATTGCCAGGGCAACCGTAGGAACCACGACCACGGTTAACCCAGAGGTAAAGCGGGGGAGCAGTTGGAAGCACAAGCTCTTGCCCGCTCCAGTCGGCAGCACTACCAATTTCGTCGTTCCGGGCGGTGTGTTCAGGGTGGCCCAAGCTGCCTCCTTTTGGGCTTGAGATCGCCACTGCTCGTAACCAATCGAAGCCAAATAGGCTTCTGCTCGAAAATGTTTGTCGCCCGGTCGTGCTTGCGGTCGCTCATCGCAACCCGCGAGGTCGTTTTGCCAATTGGGGCAAAACTGCTTTGCGTGCAGATAGCCGTTGGACAACCATTCCACACCTGCTTTTATCAACAAGTTGTTGATCTTCCTGAGTTCGTCCGATTGCGGACCGACCCGGATGTCCGATTCGCCGAACCATCGCAGAGTTTGGCGGAGTAGCACCGCCTCATCGGCTCCAAATCCCCCGGTCTGCTTCCAAGACAAGAAAAATCGCTGCGCAGCATATCCGAGCGTCGGCTCGCTTGGAAGTTTGGGATCGACCTCTACGGGAGGAATCCCTCCTTGGAGGGAGTCTCTGAGTTGGCTGATAATGTCCGTCATCTCGCCAATCCTCCATTTACGGAAAAGTAGCCCGCGCCTTCCAATTCGACATCCCACTCATCTATCGCCCTGCCGAGCAACTCTACCGAAGCGACTTCCTCTTCCCAACCCTCAGGCTTGACGACCATTAGTTGTCGGACCTGTTCAGCCATGCGCGCATGTTCAGCATCCAGCGCCGGCGCGAGTGATTCTTTGTACCGTTCCCGAACCAATTCCCTCGCCAACTTCTCAACTTCGGTCACCAACGACGCCCAACCGGCGGCAGCGTAGAACGCCGCTAAAATTTCAGCCCGACCGTTATTGCCAGTGAAATTCCACCAAAGTCGGTCTTTCGTTTCCTTCTTCAGGCTTCGCCGCAACTTGAGCAAAACATCCGAGTCAGGAGCCGCGATCTTGTTTTCGCCAATAAAACAATGCTCCGTCCGGTTCGAGAATACGCGTTCAAGTTGGTTGACCAATCCAGAATATCCGCCGACGAGGTTATTGTTGCCCGTCGCTCGATAGAGGAATTCAAAGCCGCGCCACGTACCGTGGGTCGCTGTGCATTCCACTGCGTATGTTCGGCCTTTCGGAGATTGGTAGAGCGACGAGCATACCGCGTCGAAGAACTCATTTCCGACGCTGAAGAATTCCAAATCTGGGCGCTCCTGCGCAAGCGCTCGGCGAAACGTTCCATGCCGTTCGCGCAGACACCCATTGGCTTCTTTCGAGAGCTGCAACTTCATTCCTCGAACGTCTTCCGGTTGAAAAGATAAAACCCCTTCAGCACAGTCACCTCCGCGCGCATACCGTAATGATCGTGGGCTGGCGATGAAACAAAAGTAATCAGCAAACGCTTTTTCAAGGGCTGCGTCACGCTCGGGCGTGGATTGCACCCGGCGGAAGGCAGCCGCACTCATCCGCTCCATTGAAGCTTCGTCGAGAAGGTCTTGGCTCTCATCTTGAGCCCTTTCATTCTCAGATGCAGTTTTCAACTCAGCTACAAGCTCAACGAGGCCATCCTTGCCCTCGCAGATCGCTGTCCGCACGATTTTCTGCTCTAACTCGCGCAGTGCGAACTCAAGGCCGCTGATGGAGCGAGAGAAAACCTCAAAACCGCTCGCGAAACAATCCAACACTCCATCCTCCTCCTCACCCTCGCTAAAAAGCACGTTTGATGTCACATCACAGCGGCCACGTCCTAGACGGTCTAAACGTCCGATTCTCTGCTCAATTTTGGACACATACCAAGGGAGGTCGAAGTGAATCAGTTCGTCGGCAAACTGAAAGTTGCGCCCCTCGCCACCTGTTTCGTCCGATGTCAGAATCCAACAGAACTCGTCTCTCTTAAACCTTCGCACCTCCTTCTCCTTTGCAGCATTCAGCATCTGGTAATTAAAGCGAGCCACGGCCGGTGCTGGAAATTGTACATCAAGAATATCCGCGACGCGTTTCGCCAAACCGGGAAATCCGGCGAAGATTAGGAATTTTGTCCCCGAATCTCGTCGATGCCGCTGTCGCAGAAACTCGACAAGGATTTTTATCCGCCCCGAATTCTCCAGTCCATCGCGCCACACAACCGCTGCGTGTTTGGCGCGGCGCAACTCCTCCCCCTTCAGATATGGTCTGGCAAACGCCCAGAGTGTGCATATCTGTTCCTCCCACTCCGCATAACCCACCAACCCATCCAAAGACAGCGCTTCGTTTGAGACGACGTGGGACGCAGATGAAGAGGCCGTCAACTGAAGCATGGAGGACAGAGAGGTAGGATCGCAAAGCGCCTGAAAAAGCTGGCGTGCGAGCGGGAGCAGCACTGAATCGTCGCAACCGCTGCGTTGAAGCGTCTGGAGCAAGTCTCGCAAAGCAGCCCTCGCGTCCAGTTCAAGCTGTTCGGGTTGGCAAGGGATTTTGTTGAGACGTCGCTCCACATGGTCGAGTTGCTCGTTCTCCAGCAATCGTGCGCGCCGGTTCCGCAAAATGCGGCGGTTGATGCGGTAGGTATCGCCCACATGGTGAAGGAGCAACCGCACATCTCCAATGAATGTAGATTTTGCGGAATCAAGCCGGGTTGCCATCTGTCGGAGCCTGCCATCTTGGACGAGCACGGGCAGTTCAGCCAGTTCGCGGGACTTCAACAGGATTTTTTCTGGCCCATCTGTCCCTTGAATGAAATCCTCCAGACGCCGTGCGATGTAACCAAGTTTGCGACCCAGTTCGCGCTGGCGGTCGTAGAGGGTCTTAAACAGTACCTTTGCTCCTGGCGCGTCGGGATCATAACGCTCCGGTTCGAGCAGGGCCAATAACCGCATGTATTCATCTTCCCTGTGCTGCGCAGGCAATGCGCTCAACAACAGAACGCCGTGCGCTTTTTGCGAAAGCTGTTTGGCCAAACGGTAAAGCTGCGGCGTGTTCAAAAGGTGATGGGCCTCATCAATAACAACGAGATCCCATTTTGCAGTCAACCATTCGCTCTGAATGTCGAGAGCACCCGTGAAAGAGAGGATTGCCTGACAAATTATTCCTTCCTCCCGCGAGGGCGATCCACGCAGTTCCGGCAACCGGAATACAGGCCCGCTAAATTTTGCGTAAAGTTCGCAGAGCCACTGCTGCGTCAACGCCCCAGGGCAGAGAACGAGGACCCGCGCATTTGGTTTCCGCCCCAATAAATCATGGATCACAATTCCGGCCTCAATGGTTTTCCCAAGACCCACCTCGTCGGCGAGGAGGTATCGCTGCTGGCGATCCAGCAACACCGTTGCAGCCACGTAAGCTTGGTGGGGTCGAAGGTCAATCCGACTGGACAAAAGTGCTTTGGCTCCCAGTCCCCCGCGCAGAGCCTGCAACCAGGCCTCGACCAAGGCTTCGCGAGTCTCAAAAATTCCATAACCTTCCTGCTCAAGGCTTTTTAGCGCATCCAAAGGGGACAATGCACCTGTTGCTTCAACAGGCGTCAGTTCATTCTCGACCACCTCGTCCATAAGCCCATCGTCAAATTCAACTGTGTAAATTGTGGGCGCATCAGCCTGGCCTGTAGATGCTCGGTTCTTGATTCGTCCGCGTCCTCTCGCAGTCTCGCAAATGGCCTCTAACCCAATCAGTGCCCTCGTGACTCCATCCACAAGGTTTATTGTCTGTTTTGGGGAAAAAAACTCCACCATCACATGCCGGTTGTTAGCAGCGATTACCCTTCCCAAGCCAAAGCCAGGATGCTTTACGATGAAGCCAATCATTTATATTGGCTCCTCGCAAATTCGGACCGACATCCCGCAAAGGACCATAATTCATTGACGCAATGCATAGCCAAGTTTTTCATCGCCGATATGGACAAAACCGGCGCCCCAAAATCCGAATGACGCGAACCACATCGAGAATCGCATCAAACCGGTTGCGGGAGTCAAAATAGTAGCGTTTCGGCGGTATTGGGCAAGACCGGATAGTCCGCCGTGACCAACATGCGGTTTGCTCGCTCCACGGGCTTCCGGTCGGCCCTCTCTCCCTCACGAGCACGCCCGTTCCTCTGCGCAAACCGCGTGCTCGTCACGATCTGAATTCTGCTGGATCGCATGAGCGGCGTGCTTCCGTCTGTGGACGGGGGCGGCGTTTCGCTCCGGCTTCGTTCCGCGAGACGCTCCTCTCCGATCTCCGCTCCACTTTCCCGCCCCCGTCCGCAGACCGAAGCCTCGTCAAGCGCGACAGCAACGGATATTATCCTCCCGTGACATTCGACCGAGAGAAAGTAAAACGAGCGGCGGCGGCACTCGCCGCCAATGGCGTTTTCGTCGGAACATCCTCGTGGAAATATGATGGCTGGTTTGGGCAGCTTTACACGCCAACGCGATATGAATATCGCGGCAAGGTTGCCAAGACGCGCTTCGAGCGGGATTGCCTGAGCGAATATGCGGAGGTGTTCAAGACGGTCTGCGTTGATGCGGCCTATTACACATTTCCGAGCGAAAAATATCTCCAAGGTCTCACGTCACACGTTTCTCCTGATTTCCAATTCGGACTCAAGGTGACAGATGAAATCACGGTGAGGAAGTTCCCCAATCTTGATCGGTTTGGCGTGCGGGCCGGAAAGCCGAATGAGAACTTCCTGAACGCGGATTTGTTCAGCCGTGCATTCCTCAAGCCGTGCGAGGCTATTCGCCCGAATATCGGCATCCTGATATTCGAGTTTTCGCGCTTTCATTCAACGGATTACGAACATGGGGCGCAATTCGTCTCTGATTTGGACAGATTTTTCGGCCAACTGCCGACTGGATGGCCCTACGGGATTGAACTTCGGAACAAACATTGGCTGAAACCCGAATACTTCGCTTGCCTCGCCCGCCACGGCATCACGCACACATTCAACTCGTGGAGTGCCATGCCTTCGGTCAGCGAGCAGATGGCAATGCCTGCCAGTCGCACGAATCCTGAGCGGACCGCAGCCCGCTTCTTGTTGAAGCCGGGGCGAAAATACGAGGACGCGGTAAAGGCATTTCAACCCTACGATTCCACGAAGGAAATTAACGACGACGCGCGCAAAGCCGGAGCGTCACTCATCGAGGAAGGGAAGCAGAATCCCCGACGAAAGACGTTCATCTACATAAATAATCGCCTCGAAGGTAATGCCCTTGCCACTATCGCAGCGATGTTGGATATACCTAAGGCCGTTTAAAATCCGCGCCAAGCCGGCCCCATTCAGGTCGAAATTGACAATTCTGTCGGATACTGCTCAAATGAGCAGATATGGCAGATTTAAGCAAAAAACAGGAAGCTGTTCGTAATTTCATCGCCTCGGAATTGGCGGCGGGACAGTCTTGTCCCACCCATCGTGAAATTGCCGGGCATTTCGGTTTTGCAAGCTCATACGCCGCTGCCTGCCACGTCAAGGCGCTCGTCAGGAAAGGGGCGCTTATCGCGGAAGACGGCAAGGCGCGTGCGCTTCGCCTCGCGGAAGACTTTCAGCCGGTCCGCCGTGCAGCGGTCGTGGAAATCCCGGTTTTCGGCTCGATTCCCGCCGGTTTCAGCCGCGACCGCGAGCAGGAGGCGGGCGAGTGTGTTCCCGTCACCGTTGAGTCCATTGGCTTCAAACCAACGCGGAACACTTTTGCGTTGCGCGTGACGGGCGATTCGATGATTGGGAAGCATATCTGCGACGGCGACATTGTGGTTTTCGAGCATGGCCCGGAACCCCGTTCGGGGCAAATCGTAGCAGCGTTGATTGACCGCAAGAACACGCTCAAGACGTTTCTCGTGAAGAACGGCAAACCGTTCCTGAAAGCGGAGAATCCGAAGTATCCCGATCTCATCCCATCTGAGGAATTAGTGATTCAAGGCGTATTCCGGGCACTCATCCGAAAAGCGCGCGAATGAATCATGCGGACCATCGTTCATCTGGATGCGGACGCATTCTTTGCCGCTGTCGAACAGGCGTCCGACCCGAAGTTGCGGGGCAAGCCCATTGCGGTGGGCGGTGAAAAGCGCGGCATCATCGCGTCTGCGTCGTATGAAGCGCGAAAATTCGGCGTTTACACTCCCATGCCAACCATGCGGGCGCGCAAACTCTGTCCGAAACTCATTGTTCTCCCAGGCGACTTCGAGCGTTATGAACAATTTTCCACCTGGATGTTTTCATACGCGTACGACTTTACCCCGGATGTTGAGCAGACTTCGATTGACGAGGGTTACTTTGACTTGTCCGCCACCCGCAAATCGCCGGTTGAAATCGCGCTGACCATCCGCAAGGCCATCGGCCAAAAACTCAAAATCACTGTCAGCGAAGGCATCGGCACAAATAAGCTTGTCAGCGCGGTGGCGTCAAAACTCAACAAACCTGCCGCGTTCGAGGAGGTTTCGCCTGGAGGCGAAGCCGCTTTTCTTCACCCGCTCGCAAACAAGTGGTTGCCGGGTGTCGGCCCGAAAATGAGCCTTCGGCTCAATGCGGCAGGACTCGTGCTAATCCGCCATATCGCAGCGACCCCGCTCGACATGCTCGGACTTCTGCTCGGCAATCAGGCCGCGAGCATCCGGCAGTTTGCGCACGGCATTGACGAGCGCCCTCTCATCCCGGTGCGGGAGCCGCAAAAATCGTTCAGCCAACAGGAAACCTTCGCGTCCGATTTGACCGACGAGGGGTATGTCGAAGCCACTTTGCGGCTCATGGCGGACAACCTTTTCACCAAAGTGCGCGAGGAAGGCCGGAGCATTCGCACCTTGACCGTCAAAGTCCGCTATAACGACATGGGGGAAGACCAGACGAATGAAAGTCTCCGCGAGCCGACCGACCTTGAAACGGACGTGTACGCCCGGCTCCACACGATGCTTCGCGTCGCTTGGAAACGCCGCGTAAGTCTGCGTTTGGTGTCGTTGAAACTTTCCCATGTTTATGATGGCCGATTTTGCAGTGAACTGCCCCTCGAAGTATCGGCACAACGGCAGGACGCACGGGCACGGCTGGCTATCGTGATTGATGAACTCCGCAAAATGCGGGGGCACTCGATCATTTTGCGGGGCCACGACTTCCGATTGATGACTCCGCCAACCGATGCGGCGGTCCCGCCAACCAAGCCGGATTCGCGCCCAAGTCGCCGCCAAATTGCGCCGATGAAACGGGCCGTCAGCGGTTACGTTCCGCTTCGTGTGCATAGCCATTACTCGTTTCTTGACTCCACTCTGTCGCCCACGGCCATTGTCGAACTGGCCAAACAGCATGGCCTGTCTTCTGTCGCCCTGACGGACACAGGCAACCTGCACGGAGCCGTCGAGTTTGTAGAAGCGGCCAAAAAGGCTGGCGTCAAACCGATTCTTGGCGCTGAGGTGCGCGTCGGCGACCAGCCATTGCTGCTCTACGTGGAATCGGCGCGCGGCTATCACAACCTCTGTCGGCTGCTGTCGCGCCACGCAGAACTCGCAGCGGCCCGTGATGACGAAGCCTCGGTTGCCGCCCGGCAACGATTATCATTTCGCCGGAAAGAATTCGATGGATTGACCGATGGGTTAATTGGCGTCAGCGAAGACCTTCGACTGGCGGAAATGTTTCCGAGCCGCTTCTACGGCATGGCGACCGGGGCAAAAATATCCGGTGAATTTCCAGTGGCGGCTTGTCCAGAAATTCGTTACGCCACCTCTGATGACCGGCGCAAATACGAAATCGTTCAGAGCATCCGCACGCTGACATTGCTGCGGCAGGAACATCCCGACAAACGACGCGGGGGACGATTGTATTTTCGCACTCCCGCTGAAATGGAGGCCGGGTGTCAGGAGCATCCCGATTGGCTGCGGCATACATTTGAAATAACCGAAAGGTGCAACTTCGCGTTTCCCTTTGGCAAACCGCAATTCCCGGCCTTCACACCGCCAGACGGTTCGCTGCCAAGTGATTACCTGCGGCGGTTGGTGTTTCAGGGACTTCGCGACCGCTATGGCTTCCGCGCCGAACAGTTCCGTCCACAGGTGATGGAAGAACTCGGCATTATCAATGAAGTGGGTTATGAAGAATACTTCCTCATCACCTGGGATTTTCTGCAAGAATGCCGGCGGCGCGGCATCGAGTGGATCACACGAGGAAGCGCGGCGGACAGCCTCGTTTGCTATTGCTTGGGCATCAGTGGAGTGTGTCCGATTCGTTTCGACCTTTATTTCCGCCGTTTTCTAAACAAAGAGCGGATGGCACTTCACAAATTGCCCGATATTGACATTGACTTCGCGCACGACCTTAAAGACGACGTGGTGAAGCTCATCTTCGAGAAATATGGCCTTGAACATTGCGCCGTAGTCGGCGGCTTTTCGACTTTCCAGGCCCGGAGCGCATTCGCCGAAGTCGCCAAAGTTCTTGGTGTCGCGGAACGCGAAGTTAGAAAATTCACAGACCATTTCCCTTGGAGCTTTGGCGGCGGCTGGATACCCGATGAACCGACACCGAGCGGCGGCGCTGGTTTGATCGAAATGCTCCGCGCCAGTCCCGAAAATCGAGACCTTCCATTTGACGAAGAACCGTATAAAACGGCATTGGAAATGGCGGAATTCCTCGACGGCGTGCCGCGCCATCCCAAGATGCACCCATGCGGCGTAGTGCTCTCACGCCAGGTGATGCACGAGTTGACGCCAACTTTCATCGCCAACAAGGGGTACGCCACGACCCATTTTGATATGGACGCGGTGGAAGCCGTGGGCTTGGTCAAGATGGACATTCTCGCGCAAGGCGGTTTGGCGGCGATGCGCGATGTGAAACGGATGCTTGATGAGCGCGGCATTGAAGTGGATTTGGAACGATGCGTGGCACGGGACAAATCCACCGGAAGTGTTTTGCTTGGCAACCCGCAAGCACCCGAACCGTGGCACGACGCGAACGTGTGGGAGATGATTGCCGGGGGCGGAGCGCGGGCTGTGCATCATATCGAATCGCCCGCCATGATGGGCCTCTGTCGAATGAGTAATGTGCGCGAGATTGACGGCCTGATTGCCATCGTCAGTGTCATCCGACCCGGAGCGGCCAACGAGGGAAAAAAACTGGCATTCACCCGGCGTTACCAAGGTCTTGAACCAGTCACCTATCCTCATCCGTCATTGGAAGCGTGCCTGCGGAGCACTTATGGGCTGGTGGTATATGAGGAACACATCCTCCAACTCTGCGAGGCGTTCGCGGGCCTGCCGCCAGGCCGCGCCGACGTGCTCCGCCGTGCGCTCAACAAGCAAAAGCGCACCATTATCGAGGAGATTCACGGGGAGTTCGTTGTGTCCGCACGAGCACGCGGCCATACCCCGGAAAAAACCGCCGAAGTGTGGGAACTCGTCACCGGCTTTGCGGGTTATGCTTTCTGCAAGGCGCACAGCACCGCGTATGGCGTCGAGGCGTATCAATCGGCTTGGCTCAAATGTTATTTTCCGGCTGAATTCATGGCGGCAGTTTTGGCCAATGGCAAAGGGTTTTACAATCCTTTGGTTTATGCGCTGGAATCCCATCGGCTCGGTTTGAAGCTCCTGCCCCCTTCTGTCAATGAACCCGGCCCGGCTTTTGTGCCGCATGGACGGGCCATCCGTGTCCCATTGACGCGCATGAAGGGACTCACATCGCATACCACCGACGCGATCCTTGATGCCCGCGAGCGCGCCCCATTTACGTCCATTGGTGATTTCTTCCAGCGAGTTGCGCCATCCAGCGAGGAATTGGAAGCCATGATTCGCTGCGGGGCATTTGACGAATTCAACGACGCCAGAACGCGCCAGTTTTGGCAGGCGCAACATTTGTTGAAGACGTTCGGCGGTTCAACCAAATCGAACCAAGGCTGGCTCATTTCACCGCCGGGGCTGGAACAGTTGCCCGGTATCCCGCTCAATGAGCCAACGCGCCGCCAATGCTTGGAATGGGAAACGGACTTGTTCGGCTTTGCTGTCAGCGGCCATCCGTTGGAACTGTTCGCCGATGTGGCATGGGACACGTATTGTCCGGTAAATCGCCTCGGTGAATTCGTCGGCCAGACCGTTACGACTTGCGGGCTTGTGGTCGAGCAACGCACGCACCACCAAATCACGGGTGAGCCAATGAAGTTTCTGAGTCTCGCCGACTGGACTGGCATCGTCGAAACGGAGTTGTTCGCTCAGACCTACAGAAGCTACGGCCTCGCAACAATCCGATACCCTGTGCTTGAAATTGAGGCCAAGGTGGAGTCGTTTGAAAATCGACACGGATTCTCGCTTCGAGTGCTGCGCGCTGGCCAACCACGCCTACTGAGGTCCACCACAGACGAGAAATCCCTAACGGTCAGCCGGTCGTGACCGCCACTCGCTTTGCTAGCGCCCACCATCCGCAGACCGAAGCCCAGTCAAAGGCCCCGCTTGTTAGACTTCTCGGCACTTGGATTGGAACACGCGCAAGGATATGCTCGGTTCCACGGAACAAGCATGGCAAACGCACTCGATATTGACCTGAAAAAACTCAAGGCCCGCGCTTATGACATCGCGGACTCGGCGGATGGGGTTCTCCGGCGTTATCACGCCACGAGCCCGAGGCTTAACGGCTTGGTTGCCCAACAACTGCGAACGCTTCACGACTGGATGCTTGTCCCACCAACGCTATGGCCGTTTAATATCCAGGATGTCCTGGGAGGATTGCCTTGCTGCCTTGGAAAAGGGGAAAAGCCTGAATTCCCGGCACCGTCTTCTGATCGACCTACTGCCTCAACCACCGGACGAAACCATCTGCGCTGCCGTGGCAGGCCACGAACTTCACGTTCAAAAAGGCACCTACGAAAACCTGGTCAAAACACAGGCCAAATATTCTCAGAACGAAATCGCCATCCACACCGATCCAGAACTGCTCTGCCAATGGGCTCGCATCAAAGCTGCCTTCAATGTCAAAGCCTACTGCGACCATAAGGGCGTGATTCGCCGGACCATGAGCACCGAGCGCAATCTGCGCCCGTCGTTTTCTGTAAACGTGCGTCGCCGTGAAGATGTTTTTCGGGCCGCGTTCGATGCCTTCTGCTTGCGCTGGAACCTCTATGGAATGCAAAACGATGAACCGCTCCTGCTCAAACTTGCGGTCAACATTACCCCGTACGGGACGATGATCCACATCCCCGCCTATTGGTCCTTCGACCCGAAGCGAGACATCCGCTGGGATGCCATTGCCAGCCTCCACGGTGCGCGCGTTCCCGGCCGCCAAGGCTCCGCCCTTGCCGAAGGGCTTGCCGAACGGATGGAAGCCGCCGAAAAACTTTCTCTACTCGACAAGCAAGCCCTCCTCCTCGGCTTGAAAGGTGAACGAAAGCACGAGTTCCTGTGCAATGGTCTTGGCTGGGACTCGCGCACGAGCCCAAAACGCATCAGCAGACTTCGGGTGGAATTCAAGAACAGACGGTCGGTGGAAAAGACGAAGTAGTTTTCTCCCTGCTTGGGACAAGGATTGGGGACATTCAGTTCCTTTGATCCGCAGTTAAGACAGGTGCATCATCACTCTATGTTAAACGCAACAGAGTCCCTGAAATCTGCCATTGCCGAATCCGTGCAAGTGTCCGAGGCGGGAACCCAGGAACAAGGGAAGCCTGGTTCTCCATCAAGCACGGTCTGCGATCTGGCCGAAGCCAACGCCTTTTGCGAATATCATGGTAAACCACACGTCCCGGTCTCGGTTGCTTTTGGCGCAGAGCGTTTGCATGTATGCAGATTGCAGGGTTCGTGGGATCTGGATCGGGCGGTCAAGGAGAATTCCGATGCCCTGTTCCGATCCATCCGCAAACTTCCTTTCGAGGACACCGTGGCGGAATGGGATGATCTCACCTTCCAATTGGGTCCCCGGTCCTTTCTCTACGCTGACAAGAACCGAATCGTGGGTTTCGCTTCCACGCCGAAGGAGGCAGAGCGTCTCGTGGCGCAAATAAGCAAGACGTGCCTCAAGTCCCCCGCTCCTACCGACGGGACTTTTTATCTGATCAAGCAAGGGCGATACGACATCGAGTGTGAAACGGTCACTTTGCCTCTCGCCACCATCCTCAACGCGGAGGCGTTTAGCCTCCACTACGGCAGCGACAGCACACAATGTCACCAGGATTTTGTCGCTAAACTCCGCCAGAGAACTCATGGCCTTGCGATTTTTGAAGGAAGACCCGGAACGGGCAAAACATTCTACCTTCGCCACCTTATGGGGGTGCTCCAGGAGTCGCATCGCTTTTACTTTATACCGACTTCGACTATGGGCGTTCTGTCAAAGCCCGAATTTATCGGGTTCTGGGCCGACCAGCGCAGAATCCATGACAACCGAAAATTTGTCGTGATCTTGGAGGATTCGGATGCGGCGCTGATGACTCGCGGCTCTGACAATCGCGAACAAGTCAGCGCCATCCTAAACCTTTCCGATGGAATGCTCGCCGATTTCCTCCGTCTGCAAATTATTTGCACGATCAACTGTTCCGCCGCCGACATTGATCCGGCCCTTCTACGTCCTGGACGCCTGCTTTGCCATCGTGTCTTCAACCGCCTCGACTATGCCCATGCAGTCCGCCTGGCCGATAGTCTCGGCAGAAAACTGCCAGCGGCCCGTGATTATTCCCTAGCCGAAGTGTTTGCCGGTCACGACGCAGACAGAATTGACCTCCCCCGTATCGGTTTTGCGGTTTGATGCTGTCGGTTCAAGACTCCTTATGAACTTCACCAGCCTCAATTTTGGAACGGCCAATCCATCGCGCGTGAGCATCTGCGCCGCTGGTACGGTGAAAGTCTGATTATGCGATTACAGGTGTTCAGTGATCTACATCTCGAATTTGGCCGTTTTGAGCCGACAATCACAAATGCTGATGTCGTGGTGCTGGCGGGAGATATTCACAAAGGGACGGAGGGGGTGAAATGGGCCAAACAATACTGCCGTGATTGTCCGGTAATTTATGTGATGGGGAACCATGAGTTCTATAACCATTCCATCCCTGATTTGTTCCAGGCTCTCAGGCGCGAAGCAAAGGGCAGCAATGTTCATGTGCTGGAGAACAACGCCTTCATAATTAACGATTTCGTTTTCCTGGGGTCTTCGCTCTGGACGAATTTTCACCTATGCCCGGACGCCCGCGAGGCAATGTCTGTGGCTGACCGGGAAATGTCTGATTTTTGGTTGATTAAAAAGAAGGAAGGCAACGGGTTGTTTTGCGCCAAGGACTCGGCACAAATTCACGCGGCCTCAGTCAAGTGGTTGGCACGGCGGATGTCCCGCCACGATCCATTGCGGACAATTGTGGTGACCCATCATGCGCCGAGTTCCCGCTCAATCCCACCGCACAACGTCGGCGAGGCGTTGAGCACCGCATTTGCTTCGGATTTGGATTTAATGATTCAAGCCAGCGGTATTCCACTGTGGATTCATGGCCATACGCATTACAACGTGGACTATAAAATCGGGGCGACGCGAATTTACAGCAATCAGCGCGGTTATCCCAACGAGATTGCGCGGGGCTTTGAACCCGAAAAAATGCTCGAAATTTAGCCAGGGTTCGACAGTCTGGCCGTGAAGGAGGCTTGGGACAACGATTGGGGACATTCAGTTCCTTTGATTTGCGGTTTCGACAGGCGCATACTCTGGTCCATGAATATGACCAGCATAGACTTTGAGACGGCTAATCCGTCCCGCGTGAGCATCTGCGCCGCAGGGTTGGCGGTTTTTGAGGATGGCCGACTGACCGAGACCCCCTACTGGCTGGTGCGACCACCCAAAGGTCACGGCTGGTTTCACGAAATCTTCATTGAATGCCACGGCCTGACACATCTTGATGTTTTGGACGCCCCGGATTTTTCCGCCATTTCGCCGGAAATTTTGACCCGGCTGACCCGCGCCGATGTGGTGATTGCCCATAATGCTGCCTTCGACATCGAACATCTGCGTGCGACCTTGGACCATTTCGGCATGGCCAAACCGGAGTTTGATTATATTTGCACCTGTCAACTCGCCCGCCGTGTCTGGCCAGAACTGGAAAACCATCAACTTTCCACATTGACGGCGCACATCGGCCACGTTTTCAACCACCACCATGCCCAAGCCGACGCCGAAGCCGCCGGACGCGTGCTGCTGGCGATGATGGAGCATGTGAACGTAAATACGCCGTCCGAGTTATTGCGACGGACGGGTATGGAGCCGAGACGCTTTTCTCGGTAAAATGAGATTGAGCTGTTCGTGGTTCCAGCCGAAGATTCGCCATGAAAAATTACATGTGCCGCAAATGCAAAACGCACGTTGAGAACGCTTCTCGGCCAAACCCATTCAATTGTCCCGGAGGGGGAACCCACGAATGGACAGACCTTGGAGATGTCGGCACTACAAACTACCAGTGCAAGAAGTGTGGAGTTCATCTCACCTCAAAATCAACTCCCAATTCATTCAATTGTCCCTCTGGCGGAACGCATGGTCAAGTCCTGAAATAAATTTGGTACTTTGAACATTGTTGTTGATTGTTGTTGTTGATTGTCCTCCTCCCCCAGTGCGCAGTGGAGGTGAGCGTAGCGAACCGGAACGAAGCACT
>Ga0209483_1000317_pt1 | contig 44000 bp, 41 predicted proteins | sample NGEPerA_FD_184508 | JGI IMG/M metagenome (GOLD analysis project Ga0209483, IMG submission 184508) | Arctic peat soil microbial communities from the Barrow Environmental Observatory site, Barrow, Alaska, USA - NGEE PermafrostL2-A... | ecosystem: Environmental > Terrestrial > Soil > Wetlands >...
CTCCTGATGGAAATTAATGTTTAAATTCCAATGGTTTAGGTGGGCTGTCTGAATCGGAGTAGAATACCGTGAAACGCACTTATCAACCCTCAAAACTGGTCCGTAAACGCCGCCACGGCTTTCGCGCGCGCATGGCCACTGTGGGTGGCCGCAATGTTCTACGTCGCCGTCGTGCCAAGGGCCGCAAGCGGCTCTCGGCCTAAACCATCACATTTTCAACATGCAGCGCATGAAGCGGAGGCAAGATTTTCTCGCCGCCGCTAAAGCTGTTTCAATGGGCACGCCAGGTTTTCTGTTGCAATCGCGCGACCGAAAAGATGAAGCGGGCCCTCGCGTGGGATTTACCTGCACCAAGAAGCTGGGCAACGCCGTTGCCCGCAACCGCATCAAGCGGCGCTTGCGTGAAATTGTCCGCCTAGGCCTTGGTTCATTGGTTCAAGGTTCACATGATTATGTGTTGGTTGGCCGCAGCGCCGCCGCTACAAGGGACTTTCAAAAACTGCAGGCAGACCTTATCTCTGCACTAAGCAAAATTCATGACCAGCAAGTGGAACGCAAATGAGCCAGCCGCAAACGCCGAAGATTGACCCTAAGAACATGATCACCGCTGTGGTAATTTCCATGGCCATCATTTTTGCTTGGCAGTATTTTTATCTCGCGCCTGAGGCCAAGAAAGCAGAGCAACAAGCTGCACAAGTTGCCCAAGTGCAGGCCGCCGCCCCCACTATTGGATCAACCATCAGGGATTTGAACGCCACATTGTTGGCCACCAAGCGCGTGAAAATTGATACGCCAACTTTGGCAGGCTCAATCAATCTCACCGGCGCACAGCTGGATGATCTGCGTCTCGTGAAATATCATGACACGATTGATGACAGCAGCCCAGAGGTTACATTGCTCAAGCCCTCCGGAACCGACCATGCCTATTTTGTGGAGCAGGGCTTTCAAGCGGACGCTGGGCAAAGCTTGAAATTGCCGGATTCAAAAACTGAATGGCAAGCCCAAGACGGTGCCGTTTTGCAGCAAGACAAACCGGTGACCTTGACTTGGGACAATGGCGAAGGTTTGAAGTTCAGCCGCACGATTTCCCTCACAGATGACTATCTGTTCACCGTGCACGATACCATTGCCAACAGCGGCAGCGCGGCGATCAATTTATTGCCTTTTGCGCGCGTGCAACGCCAAGATTTACCGGAAATCGGCACCTATACATTTTTCCAAGGCGCTCACGGCGTGCAAAACCGTGGCCTGGAAGAGCATGATTACAAAGGCCTGAAGAAGACTCCTGGCACACCCGTAGTGATCGATAACACCGGCGGTTGGTTGGGCTTCACCGATAAATATTGGGCAACAGCGCTCATTCCGCCAACGGATTTGAAGGTTAAAAGCCGCTATCTGAATGTGGCCAATCCGAGCCGCGACATTTTCCAAACGGACTATTTGGCGCAGACGCCAGTTTCGGTTCCGGCAGGCGGCAGCACAACTTTTGAAGACCATATTTATGCTGGTGCCAAGGTTGTTGAAACCATCAATGCCATTGGCGCGAAATATAATGTTGAGCGTTTTGACTTGATGATTGACTGGGGTTGGTATTCACCACTCACCAAATCCATGTTCTACCTCTTGTCATTTGTGAAGGGCATTGTCGGCAATTTTGGTGTCGCAATTTTGATAGTGACTGTGTTGGTGAAGCTGGCAGTGTTTCCGCTCGCCAGCCGTTCCTATGCTTCAATGAGCAAGATGAAGAACCTCAAACCGCAGATAGATGCTCTGAAGGTGCAATATCCTGACGATAAGCAGATGCAACAAAAGGCGATGATGGAACTTTATAAAACGAATAAAGTGAACCCCATGGCCGGCTGCTTGCCCATTGTGATTCAAATTCCAGTATTCTTTTCGCTTTACAAGGTTATCCTCACCACCATTGATTTGCGCCATTCGCCCTTCATTGGCTGGATTCATGATCTTTCGGCGCCAGACCCGACAAGCCTATTCAACCTTTTCGGCCTCATCCCATGGTCTCCGCCGCACGCCTTGATGATCGGCTTCTGGCCGCTTTTAATGGGCGCTACCATGTGGGTGCAAATGCGTTTGAACCCCACCCCACCTGATCCGGTGCAAGCGCAGATGTTCAATTGGATGCCAGTGATCTTTACCTATTCCATGTCTGGTTTTCCTGCAGGCCTCACGATCTACTGGGCTTGGAGCAATTTTCTCTCCATCGTGCAGCAAAGCTATATCATGACTAAGAACGGCACCGAGGTTGAGTTTTTCAAATATCTGCCTTTCTTGAAAAAGAAGCCGACGCAAGCGTGAGCGAGCGTTTCACGCCAGATCAATTACTAGCGGGCCGTCGCCTATTCAATGGCACGGCCCGCTTTCGTTTGGGTGTGGCTCAGCTAGAGCAACTGCCCGAAGTGCGCGGTGTTGAAATTGCTTTTGCTGGTCGCTCTAACGTGGGCAAGTCTTCGCTCATCAATGGCTTGACTGGTGTGAATGGCTTGGCGCGGGCTTCCAATACGCCGGGGCGCACGCGTGAGCTCAATTTCTTTGATAGCGGTGATAATTTCACTTTGGTAGATATGCCTGGCTATGGCTATGCCAAGGCGGCCAAGAAAGATGTGCGCCAATGGCAAAATGTTTTGAAAGGTTATTTGCGCGGACGTGTGGGCCTGTCACGTGCCTTTGTATTAATTGATTCGCGCCACGGCGTGATGACACCAGACATCGAAATGTTTGAAATGTTGGATGACGCAGCGGTGCCTTATCAACTGGTCATCACCAAATGCGACAAGATCAATCGCCATGAATTGGCTGAACTTGAGGCCGAAACTCAAACCCGGATCGCCAAGCGCGCTGCTGCCATTCAGTCTATTCATCTCACTTCAGCTGAACGCGGCTTTGGAATGGATGAGTTGCGTGCTGAAGTTGCCGGTTTGGTTCAATCCTCGGCCAATTGATCGTCGAGAAGAAGTTCCGCTTGGTTGTCAGATGAGCCGGTTACTTCATGAACTCGATTGTTTCGGCGTCGCCGGTTTCGCTGTCAATCAAATCAACTGTCGTTGAATCGTCTGCGTCAGCGACACGCATAATCTGCAAGTCATGTTCTGTACCGTCTGCATCATAGACCGCAATAGAAGCGCCCTCCGTAAAAACAGTGCCGTCATCAACGGTCACTTCATCTCCAGTATCACTCACAATCCCATCCATAGCCATCGCTGGGCTGCTGGCGAGCACTAGAAATGTTAAAAGCGCGGTTACGTAACGCATTGCAAAGACCTCATAATTTTGTTCAGATGAAAAATTATTAACATTCTATCGGCATCGAGTAAATCGGCATTGTAAGCCATTTTGAATGGGAAAATCAAAACCATAGGCGTGAAACAAATTCCAATCGATTTGTACTGGTTTTGATCGTTGGGCCAATTTAGCTGAAAAAATGATGGACTCCCGTCCGCGGCCTAGCTACGCCTTGATGTTGGAAGGCCTCAGCTAAGAAGGCCGAACCGTAAAAAAACATAAAATCAGGGAGCAATTCATCATGTCGACAATGTCTCAAGCCACGTCAGGTCCTGGCGGGCTAACGAAGGACGAGAAGTTCGTTATTCTCGCTTCTTCCACAGGTACAATCTTTGAATGGTATGATTTTTACCTCTATGCCGTTCTCACCCCATTCTTCGCCGGCTTCTTCTTTCCCCCTGGCAACCAAACTTTGGCCTTGCTCGGCGCATTAGGCGCTTATGCTGCCGGCTTCTTGGTTCGCCCCTTTGGTGCGCTATTCTTCGGTCGCTTGGGCGATATGATTGGACGTAAATACACCTTCCTCGTCACCATTATGGTGATGGGCCTATCCACCTTTGCAGTGGGTTTGCTGCCAGGTTTTGCTGTTCTCGGTTACTTGGCCCCCGCTCTGTTGTTGATCGTTCGCTTGCTGCAAGGCTTGGCAATCGGCGGCGAGTATGGTGGTGCGGCAACTTATGTTGCTGAACATTCACAAAATGGCCGTCGTGGCTTTACCACCAGCTGGATTCAAACCACCGCGACGGTTGGTTTCTTCTTGGCGCTGATCGTCATCGGCGGCTTGCGCTATTACACCAGCCCAGCTTGGTTCTCTTCAGGCGCAGGCGGCATTATCTCTGGCTGGCGCATCCCGTTCTTGGCTTCGATCTTCCTTTTGGCTTTCTCGGTTTATATCCGTTTGAAGCTCAACGAATCGCCAGTTTTCCTGAAAATGAAAGAAGAAGGCCGCGGGTCAGATTCACCGATCAAGGACTCCTTCTTCAAATCACCAAACAACAAGTTCGTTCTGCTGGCCTTGCTCGGCGCTGTGATGGGCCAAGCCGTGATCTGGTATTCTGCCCAGTTCTATGCCTTATTCTTCATTTCCGGCCCACTCAAAGCCAACTGGTATGTGGCTTACATCGTTTGCGGTGTTGCTGTTCTGCTCGCCACTCCACTGTTTCTGTTCTTTGGTTGGCTGTCTGACCGCATTGGCCGCAAGGTCATTGTGTCGTCAGGTTGCATTGCTGCGGCGCTCCTCTTCCTGCCGCTATTCCACGGGTTGGCATCTGCGGTAAACCCTGAACTCACTGCCTTCAATGTGGCCAATGGTTCAAAGATCACCGTAACGGCTGATCCGGCGCAATGCCACTTCACGATTTTCCCACTTCCAGGTTTGACCAAAGCGGGTGATTGCGATAGCGGAAAATCGATTCTGACGGCGAATGGCATTCAGTTTGTTTCGGCTGACGGCGCTGCTGGCTCGAAAGCAACGCTTTCGATTGGCGACACCAAGGTTGAAGGGGTGAATGCTTATGCATGGCAAGCTGCTCTGGCCAAAGCTGGCTATCCGCACTTTACCTTGGCGGAGAGTGACGTTGCTTTGACCAAAGACCAAACTGATGCACTGACCAAAGCCCAGACCGATAAAGACGGCGCTGCTGCTTTGACACTCATCAATGATGCGCGCGTTGCAGCGAAAGCGGCACCTCTGGCGGCCACCAATTCGATCGGTGCGCCAACGGTTGCTGCTGATGGTGCTTCGGCCGTTCACGTTGGTGAAATCAAACCCAGCTTTGCTAAGGACGCCAACGTCAACTATCCAATGGCCATCTTGATGGTATTTGGGATGATGGTGCTTGTAACGGCAACTTATGGCCCAATGGCTGCCTATCTGGTGGAAATGTTCCCATCGCATATCCGTTACACATCCATGTCGTTGCCTTATCACATCGGCAACGGTTGGGTTGGCGGCCTTCTGCCATCGGTGGCCACGGCTTGGGTTGCTTATTCAGGCAACGTCTTCCAAGGCATCTGGTATCCGGTGATCTTCGCAGCCGTCTGCGGCGTGATTGGCTTCCTGTTCATGAAAGAAACCAAAGACGTGGATATCGCAACACACAATTATGAGCTTTAGCTAAAACAGATAACCCCGGCAGAAATGTCGGGGTTTTTCTTTGGAATCTACTTCACCAACTTATCGCGCAATTCAGAAACCGCATTGGCATGGGCATCAAAGCCCTCATATTTAGCCAATACATGTGCGTGTTTTGCCAGCGTTGCATAACCTTCGCGTTTCACTTGAGCAATTGTTGTGCGTTTCATAAAATCAAACACTGAAAGTGCCGAGGCCGTTTTCGCCCAGCCACTGGTTGGCAGAACATGATCAGGCCCGATCACATAATTGCCCAAAGTCGTGGGCGTATATTTGCCAAGTAAAATTTCGCCTGCGTGTTTCAGTTTAGGCAAATAAACGTCTGGCGTTTCCGACAAGATTTCCAAATGTTCTGATGCATAATCATTGCAAAAGGCGATGGCCTCAGTCTCATTACGCGCCAAAACAATACCGCCTACCGGCCCGCTTAAAACAGTCATAGCAAATTCTGCGCGTTGCTTACTCATCATCGCTAGATATTTCGGCAACGCAGCAAGCGTTTCCTTTGCTACGCGCTCAGACCATGTGACCAGGTATCCAGAACTATCTGGCCCATGTTCACATTCTACCAATAAATCCAGCGCGGCCAATTCGCCTGACACTGTATCGTCTGCCAGTACAATCACTTCGGATGGGCCAGCAGGCGATCCCACATCAAGCACATGCGAAACCAATCTCTTTGCAGCCGCCACCCAAGGACTACCGGGGCCAACTACTTTTGAAACTTTGGGAATGGTTGAAGTGCCATAAGCTACGGCCGCGATTGCCTGTGCGCCGCCAGCTTTGTAAACTGCATCAACGCCTGCCATGCGCGCCGCCACCAGTGTCGCATCATCAATTTTGCCATTGGGGCCGGGCGGGGTGATGATGATTACCTTTTCAACGCCAGCCACTTTGGCTGGAATGGTTGTCATCAAAGCCACCGAAGGAAATGCCCCTTTGCCGCGTGGCACATAACAAGCAACTGACGGAATGGCGCTCCAACGTTCGCCACCGAAGGAGCCGGGCGAAACTTCTAGCATCCACATTACGTCAGGCTTTTGCTTCTCGTGGAATTTGCGAATGTTGGCAGCGGCAAACTCCATCGCAGCTTTCACGTCAGGCGCTAAGCTGCGCTCGGCAGCAGCGAAATCATCTGCAGTTGCTGCAATCGCATCTGCGCTGACAGGGGACTTATCGAATTGATTGGCAAAGCGCGCCAAGGCTAGATCGCCTTCACCACGCACTGCCGCGATGATTGGCTTAACTTTAGCCTCAAAGTCAGACAAATCACCCTCCACCCGGGTGAGCAGACTTTGGCGTTGGGCGAGAGAGAGTTTTGAAAGCTCATGGAAATTGATTTTTGTCATGGCCACCCTATAGCCGCATTTGCAATCAGGGTGAATAGTTAGCTTGCAACAGGCCCGGTTGAACCCCGTACGATTAAATCGACGTTCCATAACTCATGCGGCAATTCACTTTGAGGTTTTTCAATTAGTTCAAGCAAAAGTTCGGCCACGCGGCTGCCCGCGTTGCGTATCGACGATGATGTGGTGGTGAGCGTTGGCACGAGGCCCTCAGCGTTCAAAAACGGCAGACCGTCATCATGGCCAATCAGGGAAATATCTTTGCCAATCTCAAGGCGCAGTTCATGAGCGGCACGCATGGCACCAGAAATCAGCAGCATTGATGAAACGATCAGAGCCGTTGGTCGATCTTTCATTTGCAAAATGCGTTTAGCTTCGCGGTATCCATTCTCTTCGGTCATCACGCCGCTGAACATCAGAGCAGGATTATGTGGCAGGCCTTTTTCTCGCAAAGCCTTTTCATAACCCTCACGCCGATGCAACGCATAGGTGAGTTTTTCTGGCCCATTGAGAAGTCCAATGTGCCGATGCCCAAGATCGGTCAGCAGTTTGGTGGCTTTATGGAATGCACCAAGGTTGTCGATGTCGAGCCAAGCATAACCATCTTCGACGGAATCTAAACGCCCATGCACGATATACGGAAGTTTCAATTCATTGAGCAGCGCCACGCGCGGATCATCGACATGTGGCGCTTGCACCACCACGCCGTCAACGGCACCGCCTTGGGCAAAACGCCGATAGACGCTCATTTCATCTTCTTGCCCTCCGGCGTGGAGCAGCGTCTCAAAGCCATGCAGCGCCAGAATATCGGCGGCCCCGGCCACAAAATCTGAGAACAGCGGATCTATCATGACAGTGCGGTCTGTAGGGAACACATAGCCAATGGCATGAGCGCGCCCCGTTGCCAGCCTGCGCGCATGTGCATTAGGGCGATAACCCAAATGTGCTGCTTCTTCGGCTACACGCTTGCGCGTGGCTTCGCCCACTTCCGGATAGCCATTCAACGCGCGGCTTACCGTCGTTTGCGACAAGCCTAAGTGTTTTGCCAATTCCTTGAGATTCATTGTGAAATTCTTGATTAACTCCCCAAAGCGCTTTCAAATGTATGATAATTACGCCTAGCAACACTAAGTCGATTTTACGAGCTCGGGCAAGAACTATCTTGATTTCAAGTTTTTTCTTGACGTTTTTTTACGCTGTGATAGCGTTTTGGTTCTCAAAGCGGTTTGGGAAACTTGCAAGTTTTAAAAAAGCGAGATTTTAAATCGCTGGTTCTGGGAGGAACGTATTGGGGGATCATGTGCTTTCTCGGCATTTGACCCGTCTTTTTGTCACCCTCCTGGCGATGAGACTAATCAACCCTTTGGAGGATACCCAATGAAAATCAAAACCGCGCTCGCAACAGCCCTGATGGGCATGAGCTTTATGGCCGCTTCTGCCATGGCCGTTGATCTGAACATGGTTTCTGGCGCAACCGGCGGCGATCTTGCTTTTGCACAAGCCAAACTCGCTGATTTTGCCAAGGATACCGGCATAAATGTGAAGCTCGTTCCAATGCCATCATCCACCACAGACCAGTTCGGTCAATACAAGCTCTGGCTAGCAGCAGGCAACGCCGACATCGACATCTATCAAACCGACGTGATCTGGGCTCCACAGCTGGCTGACCAGTTAGTTGACTTGACCGCTGCTGCTAAAGACGTGGTCAAAGATCATTTTCCGTCCATTATTGAATCACAAACGGTGAACGGCAAACTTGTCGCACTTCCATTCTTTACGGATGCGCCAGCCCTCTATTATCGCAAAGACCTCTTAGACAAGTACAAGCTCACCCCACCAAAAACTTGGGATGAGATGGCCAAAGCTGCCAAGACCGTCATGGACGGCGAAAAGAACGCTGACCTGCAAGGCTTTGTGTTCCAAGGCAATGCCTATGAAGGCCTGACCTGCGACGCACTGGAATGGGTAAAGTCCAACGGCGGTGGCCAGATTGTTGAGCCAGATGGCAAGATATCAATCAACAATCCAAAAGCAGCAGCTGCATTAGACCGCGCCAAGAGCTGGATCGGCACGATTTCTCCTAAGGGCGTTCTCGCCTATCAAGAAGAAGAAAGCCGTGGCGTTTGGCAATCTGGCAACTCAGTGTTCATGCGCAATTGGCCTTATGCTTTCGCTCTTGGCAACAAAGACGATTCAAAAATCAAGGACAAGTTTGACGTCGTTCCTCTGCCTTCAGGCGGCGAAGGCACCACTTCTGCAGCAACATTGGGCGGCTGGAACCTTGCTGTTTCGAAGTATTCGAAGCACCAAGCTGAAGCAATAAAGGCCATTATGTTTTTGGCCTCGGCCCAGACCCAGAAGGCCAACGCCTTGGAGCAGACCCACTTGCCAACCATTATGTCGGTCTATGACGACGCTGATGTGAAGGCCAAGCAACCAGTGTTAGTAAAGTGGAAAGATGTGTTCTTGGCAGCCGTGCCACGTCCATCGGCACCAACCAAGACCAAGTATAATGAAGTTTCAAACGACTTCTGGACTGCGGTGCATGATACCCTTTCGGGCAATGGTACATCTGCCGACAATCTGAAGGCACTTGAAGCTAAGCTTACCGAACTTAAGGGCGACGGCTGGAAATAACAGCTTCCTCTAAATTCCCGCAGGCGGCCCTCCTCCTCTGCCTGCGGGTTCTATTTCTGGTTTGTTCGGGGGCGCTATTTGTGCGAACTTAACAAAAAAATCGGTGGGCGGGGATCATGAGCAACCTAACTGAAAATCAAAAGCCCATTCGCAATGAATTGCAGGCGGGTCGTGTTCGTTCCGCGTGGATTTTTCTTTCGCCAATGATTGTTGTGCTGCTAATCGTGGCCGCGTGGCCACTTTCGCGTTCAGTTTGGTTTTCGCTCACTGATGCCTCGCTGCTTCATCTTTACGACGCCAAATACATTGGCTTTAAAAATTATTTCAAGGTGCTCCATACCGACAGCGGCGAAACCCTTTATTTCGGCGTGTTGATGGATAAGGCCTGGTGGAACGCAGTGTGGAACACGTTGCGGTTTGGCGTTGTGTCGGTGGTGCTTGAAACCGCCCTCGGCATGGCCGTGGCACTGGTGCTAAATGCAAAATTCAAAGGCCGCGGTTTCGTGCGCGCTGCTATTCTTATTCCTTGGGCCATTCCAACAGTGGTTTCGGCAAAAATGTGGGGTTGGATGCTCAATGACCAATTGGGTATCGTCAACGACATGTTGATTAAGCTCGGCCTTATTCATGAAAAAATCGCGTGGGCCGCAGATGCGAATTATTCCATGATTGCGGTTGTAGGCGTGGATACTTGGAAAACGGTTCCCTTCATGGCACTGCTTATTTTGGCTGGCCTGCAAATGGTACCTGGTGATGTTTATGAAGCAGCAGAGATTGATGGCGTTCACCCTGTAAAGGTGTTCTTCAAGGTGACATTGCCATTGGTTTTGCCTGCCTTGATGGTGGCGGTGATCTTCCGCATGATGGATGCTTTGCGCATTTTCGATCTGGTTTACATCCTCACGCCAAACTCATCTCAAACCAAAACCATGTCAGTAATCGCGCGCGAAAACTTGTTTGATTTTGACAAGTTCGCCTATGGCTCAGCAGAATCCACATTGCTGTTCTTGTTCTTATTAGTGGTGGTAACACTCTATATTAAACTTGGCCGCGTGAACCTTGACGGAGGCGTACAATGATCCCCGCGTGGATTAAAAACACTGCATTTTATGCATTCGTTGTGTTCATTGTTTTGCAGGCGGTATTTCCGTTCTATTACGCCATAGTCACCAGCTTCAAAACGGGCGCAGAAATATTTGAGATTTCATATTACCCAAGAACCTTTCATCTCGACAATTATTATAGCGTATTGTTCAGCGGAAACGGCTCCTTCCTGCGTAACATATGGAATTCAGTTTGGGTGTCTACGATTACAGTGATTGTGGCACTCTTCATCGCGGTAACTGCATCCTATGCACTCTCGCGCGTGCGCTTTCGCGGCCGCTCATTGATGCTGATGACAATCTTATGTGTATCAATGTTCCCACAAGTTGCCGTTCTCGCTGGCTTGTTCGAAGTTGTCAGAGCTTTGGGCCTTTACAACACCGATTGGTCACTGATTTTCTCCTATACTATTTTCACTTTGCCTTTCACCGTTTGGGTTTTAACAACCTTTATGCGCGATCTGCCCATTGAACTTGAGGAAGCGGCGATTGTGGACGGCGCAACACCGTGGGTCATCGTCAGTAAAATCTTTATGCCATTGATGTGGCCAGCGTTGGTGACCACTGGCTTGCTGGCTTTTATCGCGGCATGGAATGAATATTTATATGCCCTGACTTTTACTGCTTCAAACGATGCGGCTCGCACCGTGCCCGTGGGCATTGCGTTGCTGTCAGGCAATTCAGAGCATGAAATTCCGTGGGGGCCAATCATGGCGGCATCTGTCATCGTCACAGTTCCGCTTATCGCCCTCGTTCTCATTTTCCAACGCAAGATAATTGCTGGCCTTACGGCCGGCGGTGTGAAGGGTTAATCATGGCCAGTATCTCAATCAAAAATCTCAAAAAGTCTTTCGGTGCCGTCAACGTCATCAAAGGTGTTGATCTCGAAATCAAATCGGGAGAGTTCATGGTCTTTGTTGGACCATCGGGTTGCGGCAAATCCACCATGTTGCGTCTGATCGCCGGACTTGAAGATATTACCTCAGGCACTATGGAATTTGATGGTCAAGTGGTAAATGCGCTTGCTCCATCAAAACGCGGCATCGCCATGGTGTTCCAGTCTTACGCGCTTTATCCGCATATGACGGTGTTTCAAAACATGGCCTTCGGCATGAAGCTTGCAAAAAGCAACAAGGACGAAATCAAAACCCGTGTTGAGAAAGCCGCAGCACTTTTGCAAATCACCCCTTATTTAGAGCGCCTGCCTAAGCAACTTTCGGGCGGCCAGCGCCAACGTGTTGCCATCGGTCGCGCCATTGTACGCGATCCAAAAGTGTTTTTGTTTGATGAGCCCTTGTCAAATCTAGATGCGGCACTGCGCGTGGCCACGCGTCTTGAAATCGCCAAGCTACATCACTCAATGAACAACGTCACCATGGTCTATGTGACGCATGACCAAGTTGAAGCCATGACCTTGGCAGACCGCATTTGCGTGTTGCGCGATGGTTATATCGAGCAAGTGGGCACGCCTCTGGAACTTTACGAAACCCCAGCCAATATTTTCGTGGCTGGTTTTATCGGCTCACCAAAGATGAACTTTATGACCGGTAAATTCGCTGTGCCCTATAAGGCCCACACGATCGGCGTGCGCTCAGAGCATCTGGAATTCGTCACCAAAGGTGGCTGGGCCGGAAAAGTGATCCATGCGGAAACACTGGGTTCAGACTCCTATGTCTTCGTTGACATCGGCACTGAGGAACCAGTCATCGTGCGTGAAAGCGGCACCACCAAACACACCGTTGGCTCCAAGGTTCAAATTGCACCCTTGAAAGGCCAGGTTCATTTGTTTAACGAGCAAGGCAATTCAATCTAAATTAGTGAGGCAGTTATGACCATTCGCGTATTGATCTGGCACGAACATCGCCACGAACAAACCAACAAGCTTGTCCAAAGACTTTATCCGAAGGGCATGGACGGTGCTTTGAAAAAGGGCTTCGCAGGCCACAAAGAATTCAAAGTTGAAACAGCACGCCTTGATGATGACGCCGAGCACGGCCTGAGCCAGAAGCGCTTGAACGAAACAGACGTGTTGATCTGGTGGGGCCATGCCGCACATGGTGATGTTAAAGATCATATCGTCGAACGTGTGGCCAAGCGCGTGTATGAAGGCATGGGCCTGATTGTTTTGCACTCTGGCCATTATTCTAAAATCTTCAAACGGCTAATGGGCACACCATGCTCATTGAAGTGGCGTGAGGCTGGCGAGAATGAACGCATTTGGATCATCAATCCAAATCATCCGATCGCCGAAGGCCTGCCTGAGCAAATCTTCATTGAACACGAAGAAATGTATGGTGAACCATTCTCAATTCCTGAGCCACTTGAAACCGTTATGATTTCTTGGTTTGAAGGCGGCGAGGTGTTCCGCTCTGGTGTTACATACCGCCGTGGTGCTGGCAACGTTTTCTATTTCCGCCCCGGCCATGAAGCTTATCCCACCTACCACAACAAGCAGGTGTTACAGGTGATCCGCAATGCGGCGCGCTGGGCTTACAATCCAGCCAAGCCTTGGAAGGGTATTCACCCAGCACCAAATGTGCCACATGATAAGGCCCCAGTGCCACTGAAGGTAAAAGGCCCAACGCTTCATGCACCGGGCGAAGAAGGATTCAAGTAATGGCTTTGTTCAAAAAGGCATCTGGCAAAATTCGCCTTCTGGTTCTAGGCACGGGCGGCATGGCTCAAGCCCATGCAACGGCCTTTGCTGCTGATCCGCGCTGCGAATTGGTGGCCACAGTTGATGTGGTGCGCGGACGTGCAGCTGAGTTTGCCAAGCAGTTTGGTATCAAGAAACATTTCACTGATCTGGATAAGGCCATCGCTTGGGGCCAGTTTGATGCGGCAGCCAATGTTACGCCCGATTCAATCCACTACCCCACCACGATGAAATTGCTCGCCGCCAAGAAACACGTGTTTTGCGAAAAGCCCTTAGCTGAGAATTTTGCGTTGGCTGATGAGATGGCAACCACGGCACATAAGCACAAGCTCATCAATATGGTGAACTTGACCTATCGCAACGTGGCCGCACTTCATGCTGCCAAGAAAATTGTTGAAGCTGGGGAGTTGGGCGAAATCCGTCATGTGGAAGCCAGCTACCGCCAAAGCTGGCTCGTGGGAAATCACTGGGGTAGCTGGGATAAGGAAGACAAATGGCTGTGGCGTCTTTCAGAAAAGCATGGTTCCAAGGGTGTGCTCGGTGATGTTGGCATTCACATTTTGGATTTTACCACGTTCTGTGTGGGCATGATGCCCGTCTCGGTGCAGGCCAAGTTGAAAACCTTTCACAAGGCACCTGGCGACAAGATCGGCAAATATGATTTGGATGCAAATGACTCTGCTTCCATGACGGTGGAATTTGAGAACGGTGCCATGGGCATTATTCATGCGAGCCGCTTTATGACAGGTTATGGCAACACGCTGCGCCTGCATGTGTTCGGCAACAAAGGTGCATTAGAAATCTCAAACGACCATGATCTCACTACGCTCCGCAAATGCATAGGCGAGGATGTGCACACCCAAGCTTGGCGTGACGTGGTCCGCACGGAAGCGGGCCCCACAAACTATCACAAGTTCATCACGGCTGTGGTGGACAAGAAAAACGGTGATCCTGATTTCCGCCGTGCCGCTGATCTGCAAAAGATTTTGGATCTATGTTATTCGCCTGAGGCTTCACACGCGGCAAAGGTATAGCGCTCGGGCGTTAAAACTTGAATTCCCGCAACCTTCTATAAAAATTGGAGAAGGAAGGGATTATCAATCCAACTCAGGCTGAAAACTAACCACCGTTTGCGGTAGCTTTTGGCACAGCGGCAAGATCATGAAATATTCCGGCGGGTGCCCAGTGGGCGCAAATTGTGGAAATGGTACAAAACCAAATCTGCCATAATAATTGGGATCGCCCACCAGAATACAACCCGCCGCGTCTCGGTGGCGTATCATTTGAATTCCACGCTCAATAAGTGCCGCGCCAATCCCTTGCTGCTGGTATTCAGGCTCAACCGCGATAGGGCCAAGTGCATACCACCCCACCGATCCATCCGCAGCAATGCCCATCGAAAATGCTACATGGCCAATGATTTTGCTGTCATATTCGGCCACTAGTGAAATCACCAACTTGCCTGCGGCACGCAAGGCGTCGATCATATCTTGCTCGTTGCCACCAGAATATTCCATTGGCGCAAAGGCACGTTTGGTGAGTCCGGAAATGGAACGATAGTCGTCAACAGACTCCTCTCTGACATGAAATTTCATCGCCCCTTCACCCTTAACCTATAAGCATGCAACAGCGGCTCGGTATAACCATTGGGCTGTTCAACACCCTTGAACACCAGATCACGAGCCGCTTGGAATGCGAGTGACTTTTCAAAATCGTCGGCCATCGGCTGGTAAGCTTTGTCTCCCGAATTTTGTTTATCCACCACAGCGGCCATGCGCTTTAACGTCTCCATGACTTGCGCAGGCGAGCACACGCCATGGCGCAACCAGTTAGCCATATGCTGCGATGAAATGCGCAGCGTGGCGCGGTCTTCCATCAAGTTCACATTGTCTATGTCTGGCACCTTAGAACAACCAACACCCTGATCCACCCAGCGCACCACATAGCCCAATAGACCCTGCGCGTTGTTATCAAGCTCACGCTGAATATCTTCAGGGGTCCAATTTGGACGCTGCACCACTGGCACAGAGAGAATATCATCTAGCTTGGCAAAGGGACGCTTCTTCAATGCTTTTTGCACATCGGACACATTCACTTTGGTGTAATGCGTGGCATGCAACGTGGCGGCAGTAGGTGAGGGCACCCAAGCGGTGTTGGCACCCGCTCTTGGATGAGCGATTTTCTGCGCCAACATGTCTGCCATTTTATCCGGCATTGCCCACATGCCCTTGCCGATTTGTGCATGCCCCGGCAGGCCAAGCTTCAACCCGTTATCTACGTTCCAATTTTCGTAAGCCCCAATCCAAGGCGCAGACTTCATATCGCCTTTGCGCAACATGGGCCCGAGTTCCATGGACGTGTGAATTTCATCACCGGTGCGATCCAAGAATCCAGTGTTGATAAACACGATGCGGGATTTCGCGGCGCGGATGCATTCTTTAAGGTTCACGGTGGTGCGGCGCTCCTCATCCATGATGCCAATTTTTAGCGTGTTGGCTTTCATGCCGAGGGCCTTTTCAACCCGCGCAAAAAGTATACATGCAAAAGCCACTTCTTCTGGCCCATGCATCTTGGGCTTCACAATATACATGCTGCCCTTGCGCGAGTTGGCTTTGCGCTTGAGATCATGTTTGGCAATCAGTGCCGTCACCATACAATCCATAATGCCTTCGGGAATCTCGCTGCCATCATTTAATGTGATGGCAGGGTTGGTCATGAGATGCCCCACATTGCGCACCAGCATCAGCGAACGGCCATGTAGGCTGAAGCTCTTGCCAGCGGCAGATTTATATTTGCGATCTGCATTCAGTTTGCGCGTGAAAATCTTGCCACCTTTGTTGATGTCTTCAGAAAGGTCTCCATTCATCAGACCCAGCCAATTGCGATAAACCTGTACCTTGTCTTCGGCATCCACCGCAGCGACGGAATCTTCGCAATCCATAATCGTGGTGAGGGCCGATTCCATCTGCACATCTGATATGCCCAAAATATCGGTTTTGCCGATCAGTGAAGTACTGTCGAAAATCACTTCGATGTGCAGGCCGTTTTTGGAAAGTAGAATACTGTTCCGGCCAACACCCTTGCCCAGATATTGTTTGCGTGACTTTAACAGTGCTGGTGTGAAACTGGTGATCGTTGCGCAACTTCCTTTTTTAAGCGGCACGGCCTCATCCAAAAAGCTGCGTACCCAAGCAATCACTTTGGCACCATGGGAAGCATCGTAGCCACCGGGCGCAGCCTTTCCCAAGACATCAGTTCCATACAGGGCATCATAAAGTGAGCCCCAACGCGCATTTGCAGCGTTAAGAGCAAAGCGGGCGTTGGATACTGGCACCACCAATTGCGGGCCAGCAATCTTGGCAATTTCCACATCGACATTTTTGGTGGAAACTTTGAAGCCTTTGCCTTCCGGCACAATGTAACCAATCTTGCGTAAGAAAGCTTGATAGGCTTTGGGTTCAACTGCACCCTGATGGGCGCGGTTCCACGCATCAATCTGCGCTTGAAATGCATCACGCTTTTTCAGAAGCGCGCGGTTGACAGGCGTAAGCTCATGAACGATGGCCGAGAAAGATTTCCAGAACGCCACTGGCTTAACGCCTGTGCCGGGCAGGGCTTCCCGCTCAATAAAGCTGACTAATTGATCATCAACATTCAGGCCATTTCTATTCATCGTTCTCTCCCAGATCTCGGCAGCACTCTTAATCAAATTTGCGGCAAATGAAAACTGCCGCGCGGCAGGTGACGTTTTAACGCATAAGCCACAAGACATTTGCGTGAAACATTCAATACGTGAGAAGGCTCGAGATCGCCCTCGCGCCTTTAAGGTTCTTGGTGGTATAGCAGTGGCCCACAGCTAAGAATTGAAAGCGGGCCTTGCAGCATTTAACGCCAAACAGAAAAATTAGCCTCGTCATTTTTGATTGTGATGGTGTATTGGTGGATAGCGAACTGCTAAGTGCCAGCGTGTTAACTCAATTGATGATGGAGCGCGGCCTGCCGATTGATGCCGAAATTTTTCGCAGCGAATTCCTTGGTCGCAGTTTTGCAACGGCTTCAAAGCGTTATGAAAACCGTTTGGGTGTCAGCTTTCCTGACGATTTCAATATGGAATATCGCAGCAGGCTTCTCACACAAATGAAGGGCAATTTACATGCTATGCCGGGCGTTGAAAGTGTTTTGCGGGCTATGAAGGTTCCCTTCTGCCTGGCAACCAGCTCCAGCCCGCAGCGGCTCGCTGTGTCGATGGCAGAAAGTGGGTTAAGAAAATTCTTTGAGGGACGTAGCTTTACTGCATCAGAAGTAGAACATGGAAAGCCAGCACCAGATTTGATGCTACATGCCGCCAGGCAAATGGGCGTGGCTTCGGACTTTTGTCTCGTGATTGAAGATAGCGAAATGGGCTTACGCGCCGCCGCTGCTGCCGCAATGGAGGCTTGGCGCTTTACAGGTGGCGGGCATTTAAAAGAGCCGGATGTGTTGCCATCTGATATCACCCCGGCACGGGCACTTGACTCTATGTCTGCCTTGCTAAATGCCTTCCGTGAAATAGGAATTGCTGAATGAAACGCGCACCTGAGCCGGAGAATGATCGCCTTGATGATGCTGCGAGGGCCGGGTGGCTCTATTATATCGCTGGCAACACGCAAGATGAGATTGCCAAGAAGCTTGGCGTGTCGCGGCAAACGGCACAACGGCTGGTTTCACTTTCCATCTCACAGAAACTTATCAAAGTGCGGCTGGATCATCCTCTGGCCACGTGCTTGGAATTAGCCAGCCGTCTTCGTGACAAATATGAGTTAGAATTTATGGAAGTTGTGCCCACTGATCCACAATCTTCCTCAGACACCGTGGGGATAGCGGAGGCTGCGGCTGCGGTTCTTGAAAAAGCGTTGGATTCACAGCATCCCATTATTGTGGCTTTCGGCACTGGGCGCACTTTGCGTGCAATGGCAGAGCAAGTCAGCCCAATGGATTGCCCACAGCACAAAATTGTGTCGCTCGTCGGCAATATTGCACCGGATGGTTCAGCTTCAATCTTCGACGTGGCCAGTCGTATCGGTGACCGCGTACGCGCCCCATATTATCCGATGCCTTTGCCGGTGATCGCGGCAACAGTGCCCGAGAAAAATCTGCTCATTGCCCAGAAGTCGCTACGCAATATTGTGGATTTGGCGGAACTCGCCGAATTGACTTTTGTTGGCATCGGCACGATCGACAACGATGCCGCATTATTGCGCGATGGTTTTGTTAAGGCCGAGGAAATTCGCTCTCTCATTCGCTCGGGCGCAGTTGGTGAAATCACTGGCTGGGCTTTTGACGCAGGTGGTAACCTGATCGATGGTTTGACAAACGATCGCGTTCTAAGCGTTCCTTTACAGCGCCCTGCCAAACGTCGGGTGATTGGCGTTTCCATGGCCCTGTCGCGCCTTAAGGCCATTAAAGGAGCGCTTGTTGGTCACTTGGTAAATGGCCTAATTACCAATGAGGTTATGGCCACTTCGCTATTGCAAAAGTAGAATTGGTGCACTGCAGCGGCGAATCCTGCTTGACCTTGCACTGGATTCAGGTTGAACATATGCCCGTTGGTTGGGCAATCGCCCAGACCTATTGGGAGGATTTCAATGAAAAAAATTGTAACAGGCGTCGTCGGCGCCTTTGCGCTTGCCATGATGGCAGGAACGGCTTTGGCCGATGACACGACATTAACAATCGCCACCGTGAACAACGGCGATATGACCCGCATGCAAAAATATACAGATGATTTCACCACTGCCAACCCTGGTATCAAGTTGAACTGGGTGACATTGGAAGAAAATGATCTGCGCGAAAAAGTTACCAAGGATATTGCCACCAAGGGCGGGCAGTATGACGTGATCACCATCGGCATGTATGAAGCACCAATCTGGGGCGGCTCGGGCAAGCTGTTGGAACTCAACGCGCTCGATGATCCGAAGGATTTCTTGGCCGCTGATGTCAACGGCCTGTCTGCTAAAGGCAAGCTCTGGGCAGCACCATTCTATGGTGAAAGCTCTATGATCATGTACCGCAAGGACTTGGTCGAGAAGTCCGGCCTGAAAATGGCCGATGCTCCAAACTGGAATGACACGCGTGCGCTTGCCAAGAAGATGACTGACCGTGCCGCTGGAATCAACGGCATCTGCTTGCGCGGCAAAGCTGGCTGGGGTGAAAATATGGCCTTCTTGACTGCCATGTCGAACTCCTTTGGCGCTCGCTGGTTTGACGAGAAGTGGCATCCACAATTCGACCAGCCAGAATGGAAGAACACGCTGCAATTCTATATCGACATGATGAATGAATCGGGTCCACAAGGCGCTTCAAGCAACGGCTTCTCTGAAAACTTGGCCCTGATGCAAACTGGCAAGTGCGGCATGTGGATTGACGCAACGGTTGCTGCGTCTTTCGTATCCGATCCTAAGGCTTCGCAAGTTGCCGACAAGATGGCTTACGCCTTGGCACCTGACAATGGCATGGGCAAGCGCTCAAACTGGCTGTGGGCTTGGGCGCTCGCAGTTCCAGCTGGTACAAAGAAAGCTGAAGCTGCCCAGAAGTTCGTAGGTTGGGCAACCTCGAAGCACTATACTGAATTGGTTGCAGCCAAAGAAGGCTGGGCCAATGTTCCTCCTGGCACGCGTGCTTCGCTTTATGCCAATCCAGAATATGCCAAGGTTCCATTTGCCAAGATGACCTTGGATTCCATGAACTCGGCTGATCCACTGCATCCAACTGTTAAGCCAGTGCCTTACACCGGCGTGCAGTTCGCTTCGATCCCCGAGTTCGCTGGCATAGCATCGAAAGTGGGCGATTTGTTCTCGCAAGCTCTCGCTGGTCAAATCAAGGTTGATGATGCCCTGAAGCAAGCACAGGACTATTCTACCGCTGAAATGACCAAGGCTGGTTATATAAAGTAAGAATAGACTCGTGGCGGCCATCTCCTCTGCTGGCCGCCATAGGGTTCTCCCGCGCCATCTTCCGTGCGTCTTGCAGGGCTTGACAGTTGGCCAAATCTGTTAGGCACATGGGGATGGCGTTTTTTTGTTTCTGATAATTTCAATTTCTCATGAGGCGGCCACATGGCGACAAGCCACGCACAAAAAGTAGGGCGATGGGCACTAGCTCCTTCACTGGTAGCCCTCACAGTTTGGTCCCTTGTGCCTTTGGCCATCGCGATTTACTTCGCTTTCCTGCGCTATAATTTGCAAAGCGACAACACGGGTTGGTTTGGCCTCAACAATTTCTACTATTTCGTCAACGATCCTTATTTTTATAAAGATCTATTCAACACCGTGGCTTTGGTGCTGTCGGTTCTGGCGATTACCATCGTTGGCGGCACTGGCTTGGCAGTTCTGCTCGATCAACCGTTCTGGGGACGAGGTATCGTACGTGTCCTGATGATATCTCCCTTCTTCATTATGCCCACGGTGTCTTCCCTTGTGTGGAAGAACCTGCTGATGCATCCAGTGTTTGGTCTTTTTGCAGCTATTCAAAGATTCTTCGGGGCGTCCCACGTGTTGGACTGGTTTGGCACGGTGCCGTTGCTCTCAGTTATCATCATCGTTTCATGGCAATGGCTGCCTTACGCCGCGCTCATTTTGCTCACTGCGCTGCAATCGCTTGACCTTGAACAAAAAGATGCATCAATGATGGACGGTGCAGGACCAGTTTCGTATTTCCGTTACATCGTACTGCCACATCTATCGCGTCCCATCACGGTGGTGATCCTGATTGAAACGATCTTTCTGCTCAACGTTTTTGCTGAGATCAAAGTGACATCGGTTGGTGGTTTTGCTGGCAACCTCACCTATTTGGTCGCGTCTCAACTGAATGAAGCAACTGATATTGGTGAAGCTGCCGCAGGGGGCCTGATAGCAGTGGTTCTGGCTAATTTGGTTTCAATCTTTCTCGTCCGCATTGTCGGCAAAAATTTGGGGACATAGATCATGGCAATCAAAACATCCGGCCGCCGCCAAATAGCTTTCACAATTATTGCTTGGACGATTGGCATTCTTATGTTCTTCCCGATTTTATGGACGGCCATTGCCGCCTTTAAAACTGAAAGCGACGCCTATACCCTGCCGCAGAATTTTCTCACAACACCATGGACAATGGAAAACTTCGCCATTGTACAAGAACGGTCCAACTATCTACTTTATATCCGCAACACTGTGGTGATTGCCTTTGGCTCAACAATTTTAGGCCTGATCTTCGCCATTCCGGCGGCTTGGTCGATGGCTTTTGCAAGCCAAAGCCAGCCGACAATTAAATGGAGTGGCTGGCGCTGGATAGGCACAATCATTGGCACAGCCTTTATCGTTGGCCTTGTGCTCTATGCGATAGGTTGGGACTTAACAGGTAAAGCCAGCATCGGCTTTTTGGCCTTGGCCATTGTGATTATTCCTGCTGCCCTTTGGGTGTTCAGCCGCAATACCTCCGATGCTCTTCTGTGGATGCTCTCAACCAAGATGATGCCGCCTGCAGGCGCTCTCATCCCTATCTATCTCATCTTTAATCGCAACGGGTTGGTGTTCAAAGATTGGGGCTGGATTGATCTTTCGGACTATAACATCATGGATTCATTCTGGGGCATGGTGCCATTGATGATGTTGCTCAACCTGCCGATCATCATCTGGATGCTTTATACTTACTTCAAAGAAATCCCCGGCGAAATTCTTGAGGCCTCGCGTATGGATGGTGCATCATTGTGGAATGAACTCACCAAAGTTCTCATGCCCATGGCCGTGCCAGGCATTGTATCAACCTGCCTGCTCAATCTTATTCTGGCATGGAATGAAGCCTTCTGGACTCTCAACCTCACCAATAAATATGCTGCCCCACTAAGCTTTTTCATCTCAGAATATTCAAGCCCGGAGGGGCAATTCTGGGCAAAGCTTTCGGCGGCATCAATCATGGCCATTGCCCCCATAATGGTGGTGGGCTGGTTCTCACAACGCCAGCTGGTACGCGGTCTTACATTCGGAGCAGTGAAATAACATGGGCAAGATAAAACTCAATAAAGTGCGCAAGGCCTTCGGTGAAGCCGTGATTATTCCCGGCGCTGACCTCGAAATTAAAGAAGGCGAGTTTATCGTTTTCGTTGGCCCATCAGGTTGCGGCAAATCTACACTTTTGCGGCTGATTGCTGGCTTAGAAGATCTCACATCTGGGAAAATCGAAATCGATGGCCGCGATGTAACGGATACCGCCCCAGGTTCGCGCGGGTTGGCCATGGTGTTCCAATCTTATGCGCTTTATCCGCATATGAGTGTGCGCAACAACATCGCTTTCCCATTGAAGATGGCGAAAATGCCACAAAAGGAAATTGATGCAAAGATTGCCAAAGCCGCGAAAACTTTGAACCTCACGGATTATCTTGATCGCAAGCCAGGTCAACTTTCGGGTGGCCAGCGCCAACGTGTTGCCATAGGACGCGCCATCGTGCGCTCGCCGCAAGGTTTTTTGTTTGATGAGCCGTTATCGAATTTGGATGCAGCACTTCGCGTTAACATGCGCCTTGAAATTATGCAGTTGCATCAAGACCTGAAGGCCACGATGGTTTACGTCACCCACGATCAAGTTGAAGCCATGACGATGGCTGACCGGATTGTGGTTTTGAGCCGTGGCAATATTGAACAAGTTGGCACACCTTTAGAACTTTATAATAAGCCTAATTCACTGTTTGTGGCAGGCTTTATCGGTTCACCAAAAATGAATTTTGTTGAAGGAAATACAATTGGCGTACGCCCAGAACATCTCGATATTTCAGATAAAAAAGGTGAATGGCAAGGCACGGTGAAACTTTCTGAACATTTAGGCTCTGATACATTCCTACATGTGGATGGTGGCAAGCGTGGGCAGCTCACGGTTCGCGCCACAGGCGAAAGCCAATTGGGCCCCGGCAACAAAATTTGGATGACGCCACAAAAGGGACGTCTCCACCACTTTGATGCACAAGGCCGGGCTACAAAATAATGACGAAGCTCTCTCTTGCGAATTTGCCAATTATCGCAAAAACGCTTCAAGTTCCGAAATATAGGCGTTCTGATCTCAAGCCAGGCATATTGCATTTTGGTGTCGGTAATTTTCACCGCGCCCATTTGGCGGTTTATCTTGATGACCTATTCAACAAGAGCCTCAATCACGATTGGGCTTTAATCGGAACTGGGGTCATGGCCTTTGACGACAAGGTGAGGGCCATATTAGCTGCACAAGACTATTTGACCACTGTGGTGGAACAAGACAATGAAATGTCCTCGGCGCATATCACCGCTGCAATGATCGATTTCATCTCACCCAATGATAAGAATGCTATTCTCGCCAAACTAGTTGATCCTGCCATTCGGATTGTTTCGATGACGATCACTGAGGGTGGCTATTTTATTGATCCTGCGACGCAGAAGTTTGATCCTTCCCATCCTGCTATCGCCAAAGATGGCGCAAACCCATCTGATCCTGCCACTGTCTTTGGTTATATAGTTGCGGGTTTGAAGGCGCGCAAAGACATTGGCATGATGCCTTTCACGGTAATGTCTTGCGATAATGTGCCGCATAATGGTGTTGTAACGGCCAACGCTGTCATCGGCCTTGCCCGCTTATCAGACAATGTCTTGGCCGAGTGGATTGAGCGCAACGTTGCCTTTCCCAATGCGATGGTTGACCGCATCACGCCAGCAACCGGAGATCGTGAGCGCAAAATTACCGCTGAGCAGTTTGGCGTCGATGATGCTTGGCCGGTGTTCTGCGAAGAATTCAAGCAATGGGTTGTGGAGGATAATTTTCCGCTGGGTCGCCCACAGTGGGAAGAAGTTGGCGTGCAATTCGTGAAGGATGTAACGCCGTGGGAACACATGAAAATTCGTATCCTCAATGGCGGCCATGCCGTCATCGCCTATATCAGCGGGCTAATGGATATACACTTTGTTCATGACGCGATGCAAAATCCGCTCATCAAGGCTTACCTCAAAAAAGTAACTGACGATGAAATCCGCCCCACTGTAGATACCGTGCCCGGCACTGATTTGGCAGAGTATCAAAAACTTATTGAGCGGCGCTTCTCAAATCGAAAAATTGCAGACACAATTCGCAGGCTTTGCCTTGATGGCTCCAACCGTCAACCAAAGTTTATTGTTCCGCCAATTGCTGATCTCCTGAAGGCGGGTAAATCCATCAATGGCTTGGCTTTGGAATCGGCGCTATGGTGCCGATACTGCTTTGGTACAACGGATTCAGGCAAGATGATTGAACCCAATGATCCCAACTGGGATGTGCTGCAGGCCAAAGCAAAACGGGCCAAAGACGATCCGCAAGTCTGGCTCGACATGAGCGATATTTATGGTGATGTGGGTCGGCATCCAGAAATGAAGAAATGGTTTGCGCATTACTTGAACGCCGTCTGGGAAAATGGCGCAGAGTCAGTTGTGCGTTCCTATCTCGCGCAGTGAATTGACATCAAAGCCAGCCTCGCCCACAAGGCGCACGTCATGGCCTCATTGCTTCTCAATCTACAAAAAATAGTCCTCACTTTTGGCGGCAAACCCGTATTGGACGGTGCTGAATTGATGTTACATGAAGCCGAACGCATCAGTCTTGTGGGGCGCAATGGCTCTGGCAAATCGACGCTTTTGAAGATTGCAGCGGGCTTGACGCAAGTTGATGGTGGTTCACGGTTTCTTCAGCCCGGCACGACGGTGCGTTATCTACCGCAAGAACCCGATTTTGCGGGGTTCAACACGGTGCAGGATTATGTGGAAGCTGGGCTTGGCCCAACTGATGATCCTTACCGCGCCCGCCACTATATGAATGAGCTTGGCCTTAGCGGACATGAGAGTCCGGCTCAACTTTCTGGCGGTGAATCGCGCCGTGCCGCATTGGCGCGAACACTGGCACCAGCACCTGATATTCTATTATTGGATGAACCCACCAATCATCTCGATCTACCAGCGATTGAGTGGCTGGAAAGCGAACTTAAATCTTTGCGCAGTGCACTCATTCTCATCAGCCATGACCGTAAATTTCTTGAAGCACTATCCAATGCTACCATCTGGCTTGACCGCGGCGCCACGCGAAAATTGAATCGTGGCTTTGCGCATTTTGAAGAATGGCGTGATAAATTGTTAGCCGAAGAGGAAATCGATCAGCAAAAATTAGCACAACGCATTGCCACTGAAGAACATTGGATGCGTTATGGTGTGACGGCGCGGCGCAAGCGCAACGTGCGGCGTGTTGAATTACTTGGTAGTCTTCGTAACGAACGTAGGGAATATGTCGGCCAGCAAGGCATGGTGAAACTTTCTGCCTCATCTGGCGATGTTTCTGGCAAATTGGTTTTTGAAGCAGAAAAACTTTCAAAATCTTTTGATCGACGCGCGATTGTGACGAATCTCGATTTGCTGCTTCTTCGCGGCGATAGGTTAGCTATTGTGGGCCCCAATGGTGCCGGCAAAACCACCTTGATCAATCTTATCACCGGTGTGTTAGAAGCGGATAGCGGACGGGTGAAACGCGGCACCAATTTGCAAGTTGTAACTTTGGATCAATCACGTGACAGTCTATCGCCCGATGATTTGGTGCAAGATGTGATAACCGCCGGGCGCGGCCAATCTGTCACCATCAATGGTGAAACAAAACACGTTGTAACTTACATGCGCGATTTTTTATTCTCCCCCGAACAGACCAGAACCCCGGTCTCGGTGCTCTCTGGTGGCGAACGCGCGCGACTTATTTTAGCGCGTGAGTTGGCCAAGCCATCAAATGTTTTGGTATTGGACGAACCAACCAACGATCTTGATTTGGAAACTTTGGACTTATTGCAAGAATTGCTTGCCGATTATGAAGGCACAGTTTTGTTAGTCAGTCATGACCGCGATTTTCTTGACAAACTCGCCACCTCGGTTCTGATGTTTGAGGGCGATGGCAAGTGGATTGAATATGCGGGCGGCTATACTGACATGCTAGCCCAACGCGGCGATGGTGTTACTGCTCGCAAGACCAAACCTGACGTGAAAGCCAAATCTGACACGCTCAAGACTCCATCCGTGCCGAAAGTGAAGCGTAAACTTTCTTTCCACGAAAAATATGCACTGGATAATCTTCCGTCAAAAATTGAAAAGCTAAAACTGGAGCTCGTTAAATTAGAAGTCGATTTGGCTGATCCATCACTATTTGTGCGTGATGCTGGCAAGTTTGAAAAAATATCGCTTCGGCACAAAAGTGCGGCAGATGAACTTTCTGCTTCAGAGGATCAATGGTTGGAATTGGAAATGTTGCGTGAAGAACTTGAAGGCTGAATTTCAAGCTTGACTTGTTATTTTATAACAAGCTATTGGATGTTATAACATAACAACAATAGAAATTTATGTCATGCAAATTGTCCGTGCGCATTCCGGTGATGGAGAAATTCTAAAAGTTCTCTCAATCCATAAAGGCCCAATGTCTGCTTACGATATTCTGGGTGAATTACGTCACAAAGGGGCGGGCGCAATTAAAGCCCCCACCCAAGTTTACCGTGCCTTAGAACGTTTGATGAAGGATGGAGAAGTTCATCGTGTGGCTGCTCTCAATGCTTTCGTGCGTTGCTCCTGCACACATTCTGGCAGTGCAGCTGGGTTTATCGTCTGCACCGATTGTGGAACGGTGAAAGAATTTGATGCTAAGGTCGCCACACTTCCGCGCGCCGCGCCCAAAGGCTTCGCAGTTGAACCCGCCAATTATGAGATCAGCGGCACCTGCCAAGATTGCCAAAAGCGAGCCAGCAAATGAAGTTGAAATTGATCTCATTCACGGCCCTTGCTTTAGGTATCAGACTGGTTTGGGTTACCGCTGCACTCAGTGTTTTGTGGCTTTCAATCTATTTGGCTTTGCGTTGAATCATGGCTTCATTCCGGCTTGAAAATCTTACACTCGGTTATGATGGCCATCCAGCCGTGCATCATTTGAATGGTGAATTTGCGACGGGCTCTCTCACTGCTGTGTTAGGGCCAAATGGCGCAGGAAAATCTACTTTACTGAAGGCTTTGGCTGGTTTGCTTAAGCCGATAACCGGAACAATTTCACGCAAGAAAGATGATGCGAAAGAAATTGCTTATTTGCCGCAAGCTTCAGAAGTCGATCGCACATTTCCAGTATCAGTGAAAGACTTGGTCGCCACCGGGCTGTTTCAACGTCGTGGGCTTTTTGCCGCACAAACCACGCAAGATGAAAGTGCCATTGCGCAAGCATTGAATGATGTGGGCCTCAATGGCTTTGCTGCGCGGGGGCTAGACACGCTTTCGGGGGGGCAATTTCAACGCACACTCTTTGCGCGGGTGATTTTGCAAAATGCCAAAACCATTTTGTTGGATGAACCTTTTTCGGCTGTTGACTCAAAAACGACGGATGATTTGTTGAAGATCATCGTTCTTTGGCAAAGTGAGGGCCGCACTATTATTGCGGTTTTGCATGATGAGGAACTCGTTCGCCGCCATTTTCCTGATACTCTATTACTGGCGCGTGAACCTTTGGGCTGGGGTGCCACCGCAGAAGTTTTAACCAAGTCAAATCTCCTGCGCGCGCGGCAAATTCATGAAGCTTGGGATGAGGCCGCAGAAGATTGCGAAAGAGATGAGCATGACCACCATCATTGACTTGCTATTCGGCCCATTCATTGATTTTGCTTTCATGCGTCACGCGCTGGTTGGATCAGCCGCATTGGCAGTGGGCGCTTGCCCTGTGGGCGTGTTCCTGATGCTGCGCCGGATGAGCCTTGCAGGGGACGCTTTGTCTCACGCGATTTTGCCGGGCGTGGCTTTGGGTTTTTTTGCAAGCGGCCTCAGCCTTGTGCCCATGGCATTAGGAGGGTTGGTTGCAGGCCTAGTTGTGGCTTTGCTATCCGGTCTAGTGGCGCGGGCCACAGTGCAAAAGGAAGATGCCAGTCTGGCTGCGTTTTATCTGGTGTCTCTGGCGCTTGGCGTTGCGTTAATTTCACTGCGCGGCAACAGTATTGATCTCACTCAAATTTTGTTCGGTACTGTTTTGGCATTGGACCGTCAAAGCTTGTTGATGATTGGCGCCGTGGCTTCCATCACACTGGTCAGCCTTGCTGTGTTGTGGCGCGCCCTAGTGTTGGAATGCCTTGACCCAACTTTCTTACGCACTGTGAGTGGCATAGGGCCTCTCGCCCATGGGGCTTTTCTTGTTCTTGTGGTGCTTAATCTTGTGGGCGGGTTTCAGGCCTTGGGCACGCTACTTTGCGTTGGTCTGATGATGTTGCCAGCCGCTGCGGCGCGCTTTTGGGCCAAGCGCCTTGAAGCTCTTTGCCTGATTGCCATGGCCATTGGTATGGTTTCTTGTTGGATAGGCCTGTTGGTGTCTTATCACCTCAACCTCGCTTCTGGCGCGGCCATCGTATTGGTTGCTGGCTTGTTTTATCTCGCCTCACTCATATTTTCACCGCGCGGATTGTTTGGCCGCAAGCCGCCCCGCGCCCAACATAAAGGAGCCTGAAATGATTAGAACTCTTGCATTTGCATTAGCACTTTCAGTGAGTGGCGCGGCCTCAGCCGCACCGGTCAAAGCAGTGGCCAGCATAACTATCATCGCCGATATGGTGCATGAAGTGGGTGGCGACTTGGTAGAGGTTCAATCCATCGTTGGCCCCAATGGCGACGCCCATTCTTATGAGGCAAGGCCACAGGATTCCAAAACACTGAACGAATCGCAAATTGTTTTTATAAATGGCCTGGGCTTAGATCCTTGGATCGAAAAATTGACCACTTCCAGCGGTTTCAAAGGCCCTCTAGTGGTGGTGACAAAAGGCATTAAAACTCACCAGTTTGATGAAGATGGCAAGCAGGTGACTGACCCTCACGCGTGGCAAGACTTGTCCAATGGCCAAATTTATGTAACCAATATCGCCAAGGCACTGTGCGAAGTGGACGCCGCAGATTGTGCAAGTTTCAATGACAATGCCACGGCGTATAAGGCAAAGCTGGCGGCACTTGATGCAGACATAAAAGCAAAATTTGCCGCCCTGCCTGCAGCCAATAGACAGGTTATCACAACCCATGATGCCTTTGGCTATTTTGCAAAAGCCTATGGTCTGCGTTTTTTGGCACCTGAAGGCTTTGCAACCGAGGCAGAACCTTCGGCTGCCGCAATTGCCAAGCTGGTGCGCCAAATCAAGCACGATAACATCACGGCACTATTTTTTGAAAACATGTCAGACAACCGCGTGATTGAGGCAATAGCGGCTGAGACTGGCGTGCGCGCTGGCCCACCGCTTTATGCCGACGCTTTGTCAAATCCTGACGAACCGGGTGCCACTTATTTGGCGATGTTTAAATATAATACAGATACGCTTTTGAAGGCCCTTGCCGGAAAATAGCCATCATTTCCCGCGACTGCTTGCGGCGCAGAGGCCCCTATGGTCAAAGCGAAGTGAGCATGCGCGGGAAAATCACAACTTTTCTGGGATTTGTTAGTGGGCTGATCCTCTGGTCGGCTGCGGCTTTGGCGCATCCGCACCAATGGATTGATATGCGTTCACAGCTCATTGTGTCTGACGATGGCTTAGTCACCGGTCTGCGCGTGGAATGGAAAATGGACAAGGGATACACGCTTGAGGCCTTAGACGGGTTGCAGAAAACCGCCGATGGAAATTATTCTGCCGCAGATTTGCAATCATTGACTGATGAAAATCTCGACGCACTGAAAGACTATGGCTATTTTGTCTATTTCCGTTCTAATGACGAAAAACAACCGATTGGTAAGGCCTTTGACGGGCTCCAAACTTACGATCCCAAAGATAAGCGTTTAACTTTGCTGTTTTCTGTGTCGCTGGAAAAGCCACTGGACCCGCGTCAAGGCCCGGTGACGCTTAAAATTTATGATCCAGAATATTTTATTGATTTTGGCTATGTTGATAGCAAACCCATCCTGATTTCAAAACCTTTATCGAAAGACTGTTCGGCCTCTCTCATGCCCATTCCAAAAGATAGTCAATTGGAAGATACCCGCATGATGCTGGCCTCCAAAGACAAGGCTTGGAAACCCGGTGAAGATGAGGACTATGGAGGCTTGTTTGCCCAGCCTGTTGAGGTTAAATGCGCACCATGAAATGGCTGGCTGTTTTATTGAGTGTGATCTTCTTCTGCGCCATTGAAGCTGCGCCAATTTACGCTCAAACAACCTCGCCGACAGCCCAAACCAAAACCTTTGATAAGCGCCGCCTGATGGTGCAACCGCGCAATGCTGATGGCACAGTTACCCCGCCACCATTCTTTGATGATCCCGTTCTTTGGGTGCGCGATGAACAACAGAATTTTTATGGTGCCATGTCCAAGTCCATGCGCGCGATGGACAGTGAAGGTTTTTCGGCAGCATTGACCTTGATGTTGCTCAGCCTGGGCTATGGGGTGTTCCATGCCGCAGGGCCAGGCCATGGCAAGGCAGTCGTTTCGGGTTGGCTATTGGCCACGGAAACTCAGCTTAGGCGTGGTATTCTGGTAGCCTTCATGAGCGCCATGCTACAGGCCCTTGTTGCTGTGGTGTTGGTGAGCGCAGTATTGCTTTTGGTTTCAGGTGCTGCTGCAGCGGCCAAAGACATGGTAGGCTGGCTGGAAGTTGCCAGTTTTGCAATGATAGCAGCCGTGGGGGCCTATGTGCTCTGGGGTGGCATCAAAGCTTTCCCATTGAAGCAGAAGTCAGCAACACTTGACCATCATTTTGAAATTGTGAATCCCTTGCCCACAAGCCATTCTCACGATCACGATCACGATCACGATCACGATCATGTTCATGGGCCAGAATGTGGCCACGCCCACGCGCCAAACGCAAAGGAAGTGGATGGCGATTGGTCTTGGAAACGCGCTGCCACACTTTCCTTTGCCGTGGGCCTGCGCCCCTGCACGGGGGCGATTTTGGTTTTGCTTTTTGCTTATAGTCTGGGGATCTATTGGGCCGGCGTGATTAGCACTTTTGTTATGGGTTTTGGCACCTTCCTCACCGTCTCTGTTGTGGCTGCACTTGCAGTCTATTCCAAACAGCTTGCCCAGCGTTATACGTCACATGATAGTCGCTGGACGGCATGGCTCAATTTTGCTTTGCGCTTTGGTGGTGGTGCGGTGATTTTGTTTTTTGCCGTGATAATGATGATCGCCTCTTGGCAAGGCATGGGCGACAGTGGATTTTGAGAAATGAATAAGCAAAGCCCCTTCACGCTTTCGGTCTGTGCTGAAATGCTTTGGCGCGACAAGCCCATTGAATGGCGCTGCGCCAAACTCAAGGACCTTGGCTTTGAAGTCGGCTTGTGGAATTGGCCGCAACATGATTTAGCCAAGCTTGAAAAATCTGGCGCAAAATTCTCGATCATGAATGGCTTTCTGCGGGGCGGCCTAACGAATGATGAGGGTGCTGCAGAACTTATCAAAACGACGCGTGAAACCGTAAAAGTGGCCAAGCGCCTTAACGTTGCCCGCCTCAATCTGCTTGGCACTGTGCTTGGGGATCGTGGCCTGCCGTCGAAGCCCGTTGAAATTGTCACTGGTGCCATGTGGCTAAAAGCGCGCGACACGCTGTGTCGAGTTGTTGAACTGGCGGAGCAGGAAAATGTCACCTTCACGCTGGAAAATCTTAACTTGCTAGTGGATCACCCGGGAGTGCCGTTTGCACGCGCTGAAGACACTTTGGCGTTAGTGTCGAGCGTCAACCATCCACGTCTGCGCCTCAACCTTGATCTTTATCACGTGCAGATCGGCGAAGGCAATTTGATCGAAATGTGCAAGCGCTGCCTGCCGTGGATTGGTGAAATTCAGGTTGCCGATGTTCCGGGCCGCATGGAGCCGGGTACGGGTGAAATCAATTATCCTGGCATAGCAAGGGCTCTGTTGGCCATGGGCTATAAAGGCCCGGTTTGCTTGGAGGCTTATGCTTCGGGCGATCCGCTGCAAGCTCTTGAAAGTTTCCGCAAGGCTTTTAGCCCTTAACCTTGCCTTGTGTTCCAAATTGGGGGACACCGCTTTAAACGTGGAATAACTCATAATTGCGAGGAGAAAACTGATGATTAGATTTGGCGTCATCGGCGCCGGCCGTATTGGCAAAGTGCATTCAGCAACTATCGCCGCAAACCCCAAGGCAAAGCTGGCCTATATTGCTGATGCCTTGCCGCAAGCTGCAAGCGAACTTGCCGCCAAATATGGTGCCAAGGTGGCCTCGGTTGATGAGATCATGAAAGCCAAAGACGTGGATGCGGTATTGATTGGCTCACCCACGGGTTTTCATGCTGAACAAATTCAAGCCGCCTCCAATGCCGGCAAGTCCATCATGTGCGAAAAGCCAGTTTCGATGAAAGTTTCAACCATCGAGGAAACCTTGAAAGTGGTTGATAAAAACAAATCCACATTGATGATCGGTTTTAATCGCCGCTTTGATCCTAATTTCGCTGAACTGGAAAAGATCATTCGCCATGGAGACATTGGTGCTGTTGAAATGTGCACAGTGATCAGCCGCGATCCATCTCCGCCACCAGCTGAATATGTCAAAGGCTCAGGCGGCATTTTCGCTGACATGATGATCCATGATTTTGACATGGCGCGGTTTTTGGTGGGCGAAGAATTTGTGGTGGTGAGTGCATTGGGTGCGGCATTGGTCGACAAAGCCATTGGCGAGGCTGGCGATGTGGATACTGCCGCTGTGCAAATGCAAACGGCTTCAGGCAAAATCGCGGTCATCACCAATTCACGCCGCGCCACTTATGGCTATGATCAGCGCATGGAAGTGCATGGCTCAAAGGGCATGGTGCACGCCAAGAATGTCCACAACACCACTGTCGAAGTGTTGAGCGACAAGGGCTACCGCGCTGATCCAATCCAGAACTTTTTCTTAGAACGTTATGGCGTGGCCTATGCCAATGAACTGAATGCCTTCATCACTGCGGTGGAGACTGGGAACCGCGATCCCAAACCCAACGGCTTTGATGGCTTGCAGGCCCAAAAGCTGGCAGAAGCTGCCACGCAAAGCTGGAAGACTGGCAAGCCGGTGAAAGTGGCGTGACTGGTACGCTTCTCAGGCAAAGCTCAAATTGAACTTGTGGCTATTCAGAATATTAGCGGATGCGCTTCTCGTTAAGATCGAAAAGGCGCACGTCAGCCGGATTGAATCTCACAGTCATTTGACCTTTTGCATGCACCTGTGGAATACGTTGCTCCGCCACGATAGTCTCGCCGCTAATGACTTTGCCATGGAGATAAGATGTTGAGCCAAGTTGTTCAACGACATCGGTTGTAACGGGCAGCGCAACACCAACCACCGCTTCTAGGTGTTCTGGGCGGATACCGAAACTTACTTTCTCCCCTGCATCAATAGATGAGACGATGGGCACCTCGACCTCGACACCACAGACTGAAAAGCGACGGCCCCCAAGCGCAGTTGCAGTTAGAAAATTCATGCGTGGCGAGCCGATGAAACCGGCCACAAAGGCATTATCAGGATCGTTGTAAAGTGTAAGCGGCGCACCAACTTGCTCGACCCGCCCGGCACGCAGCACTACGATCTTGTCAGCCAGGGTCAGCGCTTCAGTCTGGTCATGGGTGACATACACCATAGTATTTCCCAGCATGCTATGAAGCTTGGCGATCTCAACGCGCATCTGAACGCGAAGTTCAGCGTCTAGATTCGACAGCGGCTCATCGAAGAGAAACACCTTAGGGTCGCGCACAATAGCGCGGCCGATCGCAACACGTTGGCGCTGGCCACCAGAAAGTTGCGCGGGCCTTCGTGAGAGCAAATCCGTAAGTTGTAGAACGCTTGCAGCACGACCAACACGTTCGGCTATTTCAGCCTTGGGTCGCCTTGCCACACGCAACCCAAAACTCAAGTTCTGGGCAACCGTCATGTGTGGATAGAGAGCGTAGGACTGGAAGACCATCGCTAGCCCACGTTTTGCGGGCTCGACATGGGTGACGTTTTGTTCGCCGACGTGAACTTCGCCGCTTGTCAAATCTTCGAGCCCAGCGATAATACGTAAGAGCGTAGACTTGCCACAGCCAGACGGGCCAACGAAAACCGTAAATTCGCCATCCTCGATTGACAATGAAATATCATGGATGACTTCAGTCGATCCGAAACTTTTACGAATGTTGCGAAGTTCGATTTTTGACACGTAACTATCCTTTCACGGCGCCGCTGGTCATTCCGCTCAAGATAAAACGCTGCCCCGCCAGATAAATGATTAGAACTGGCAAGATAGTCAGCAGGATGTCAGCAGAAACTAAATTCCAACTTTGTTTGTATTGGCCGAAGAAATTATAGACGGCGAGAGTCATCGGCCAATTTGCGCTACTATTGAGATAGTACAGCGGCATGATGAAATCATTCCAAGTATTGAGGAAACTGAGAATTCCGGTCGTCACCAGAACCGGGGTCAATAGAGGCATGATGACACTGAAGAAAATGCGCACCGGCCCACATCCATCCATTCTTGCCGCCTCGTCCAATTCTCGCGGGATTGACTCAACAAATCCGTAAATCAGAAAGATCGCAAATGGCAATTGCAGTGTGGCATAAAGTATAATGATGCCTGGTTTGGTGTTGATCAGATGTGTGATCTGCATGATCTTCGTCAATGTGAAGAAATTGATCGGCAGTGCAATCCCCATGATCAAGAACAAGTAGATGAAGCGATTAAACCGCGTACGCTGGCGTGACAGCACGAAGGCGGCCATAGCAGCAAAGAGTGTGGCAATGATCGATGCACCGGAGGCATAGAGCATACTGTTGAGAAAGCTCGTCGTCAGCCTACCTTGTTCAATAACAGTTGCAAAATTCTCCAAGTGTAATTCGTTCGGAAACTCAATACCCATCGAGCTTGCCTGCGCCGAAGATTTTAACGCATTTACGCAAATAAGATAAACCGGGATGATCGCAATCAAGCTTGCCGTGATTGCCAAGAGATGCCCGGCAATGCTCCGAAAATTTCTTCTGTGTGTCATTGCTTTGCCCTTACTGCTGAACTGGCTTTGGCTCTAGGAGGCGAATGACTCCATAACCAGCAATCAGGAGGATAACGAACAGTATGCTTGAAAGCGCTGTTCCCAAACCATATTGGCCTTGAGAAAACGCCTTGAAAATGCCGGTCTGAAGCACTTCGGTGGCATAGCCTGGCCCCCCATTGGTCGTTGCATAAATGATGTCAAAAATTCTGAGCCCGTACAGCATGTTTAGCACAGTTACGATCGATAGCGCAGGCATCAGCAAAGGCAATGTGATGAACCAGAAACGCCACCAACCATTGGCCCCGTCAACCTTTGCCGCTTCATAATAATCTTTTGGAATAGTTTGCAGGCCTGCCAGTAAAATCACCATAATGTAGCCAACACCCTTCCAACTATCGACAAACATAATTGAATAAAGCGCAATATGAGGATCCACTAGCCAAGACATCGCGATCACATCAAGGCCGATGGCGCGCAAGAAGGTATTGAGCAAGCCAGTCGCAGGATTGAGGATCGAACGGAACATGAGACCCACCACCAACATCGGCAGAACCACGGGTACATAGATCAAGACGCGGTAGAAGTTGACGAATTTCTTGACGCCTTCGTTCAGCAACAGCGCCAACGCCAGTCCAACAACGGTTTTGATAATGATGGTTACGATGGTGAAGAGGAAGGTGTTTGAGAAATATCCTAGATAGTGTTCGCCGGGCGTAAAAATTTTAACAAAGTTTTTTAAGCCAACGAAATTGACTTCGTCTGAATAGCTGCTCCAGTCGGTGAATGCATAGATGATGCCTCCCAGGCTGGGCAAAATAAAGAACACGCCGTACAAAACGAGTGCCGGCGCGGCAAAGGAAATTGGATATCGACTGCGGAATTTCATCGTTGAACCAAATTTTAATACCGGGCCCCAACCCATTTTGATTGGGGCCCGGCGTTTTATTTAACGTAGGCTGATCCTAGGTCCAGGTTGTTGCTCATTTCCAATTTGGATCTTTCGCCGCTTGGGCAAAGTCTGACCGACGTTTATCAACGTTCGTAAGCACGTCAGCAGGAGATTCGGTGCCGGTAAACATGGCCGTTACATCCTTGCCGATATCCATCCACTGCGCGTTCACGTAGTTGATCTGGGTTTGATAAACTACACCACGCGCATTTTTATGGGCATCCATGAAGGCTTGCAGTTCAGGCGAAAACTTTGTCTTCAAACCTGGGAAAGGCAGCGTGAAGAACTGTGGTTCGCTGTCGAGGTAGGTTTGCAGGTTTTCAGGCTTCGTCAAGAAATCCAAATATTGTTTAGCCTCGGCAACATGTTTGGAACCCGAGTAGATGAAGTGGGTAGGTCCCGCAGGATTGATGTTGAGGAGTTGGTTATCAGCCAATGGCATAACAAATACGCCCCAGTCATCAGGACTGATGTTGGGGTAGTCTTTGTGCAAGTCTTGAGGGAAAGCGCTTTGGGCCATGAACATGGCAATCTTACCATCTGACATTGCCTTGGTGCGATCGGCAAACGCATCAGACAGAGCATTTTTGCCAAAGAAACCAAGATCAAACATTTCCTTGAGCTCTGTCAGGTCTGTCAGCATGGTCTTATCGTCGGCAAACTTTTCTTTGTTGGTATTGAGTTTGTCGGCAAGACCCGGGCTAGCCTGTTCATAGCGCGGCCCCAACTCGGGGAACCAAAGCACGTGATGCCAGCCATCTGAAACCGGTTCATAAAGTGGCTGAACACCTCCGTCCTTCAACTTTTGGCAAAGTGCTTTGAATTCTGCATAGGTCTTAGGTGGTTCAAGGCCAAATTTTTTGAACGTTGCCTTGTTATAATTCACCACCCAAACATAGCCGAGCGTATCCCAATAGGTGAGGCCGTAAAGTTTGCCCTTCACGGTTGATTGCGCCGCAACAATCGGATCTTCTTGTTTGGCCCATGGCTCATTTGAAAGATCGACAGCATTCTTCTCAACATTATAGTTCAATGTCAGATCGGTTACGCCGCTTTGTCCGCCGAAGAGATCAGTAGCTTCGCCGGTGTTGAGCTTTGTCTTCAATACATTGAAGTATTGATCGGCGGGTACGATCTGGAAGTCGATAGCAATGCCCGTTTGGTCTTCGAACTTCTTGGCGAGTTTGCGTTCGCCATCCTTAATCCAATTTGCATCGACTTGATAAGTAAGTGTCACTTTTGCATCGGCGAATGCGGTGCTAGCACCGAGTCCGGCGACAGCTATTGCCGCAACTGCGACAAAGCTTTTCAGAAATACCTTTTTCATGTTGTTTCCTCCATCATGTTAATTAGGTTTTTGTTGAACTTCATCCCCGGGTCTTGGCGTGATTTTCGCGTCAACGACACGTGGATTGAAGGGCGGGGCGCCGAGCTGATCTCGAGGTAGAACGTTGGGGCGGGACCATTCACGGCGAGTTTTTTCAGACAGGACAAGGCCATGCCCCATTCGGTCCGGTGCAAATGCCCAGCCATCACGGATAACCACCGGTTGATCAACGAGATGATCGAAATTCTGGAACGAATATTCCAGCCACTCGACTTCAGGCAGGGCGCAAGCCATGTGCACGCCGACTTCCAGAAATGTGTTACCCAAGCTAACCGGAATTCCCAGTTCCGCAGCCAGCCAACCAATGCGCATAACGTCGGTGACTTGGCCGTGAACGTTAAGAATATCTGTGCCGCCAGCCCTCATCAGTTGCCGTTTTCCGGCAGCGTTGAGGTATTCTCCGGAATTGATCAGAGTCCAAGGTGCGGCTTGCCGCAACATGCGCAGTCCATCAAAGTCATCACGCAATATAGGGTCTTCCGCCCATAGGAGATCAAAACCTGCATCACGAATCTTGGTGAGTTTGACCAGAGCTTCCTTGGCACCCCAAGCTTCGTTGGCGTCGACCATCACCAATGCGCCAGGACGAACTGCTTTTGATAGAAGGTTTAGCCGATGCAAATCGCGCTCGAAGTCAGGGTGTCCGACCTTGATTTTGAATGCGTTATAGCCAATGGCATCAGCATGGCCAAAGAACGATGTGAACTCTGTATCGCTAAGGTGATAGTCAAGGCCAGAAGCATAAGCGCGGACTCGGTCGCGTTGGCCGCCAAGCATGCGGTACAGCGGAAGGCCTGATTGTTTGGCGGCAAGATCCCAAAGTGCCACCTGAATTGCTTCTTCAAACGGTAAACTCAAGGCACGTTGATTGCCGCCACGCGGGCGTTTAACCTGGTGTACGAGGCTAATCGGCGTGTTGCCCTTCAGATTTGACCAAACTTCAGACTCGAAAACCCGTTCGATTTCCTTCTGATCAGGTAGAGGCACAATAAGTCCTTGGACGAAGCCAAGGCCGACATTGCCTTGATCGTCAACCAGCTCTAGCGCTGCAATGTTCGCCTCGTTAATGCGCACTTGGCTGTCGCCAATTGTGCGGTCGCGCGCAAACTGAAAACGTGTAATATGGTATTCCGCGAGCCGCATTTGATCAACCAGTATAGTGTTTTGAATGTTCTTATAGTAAGTCTGATATATCAGAACCAGCAAGGAAGCAAGCCAGTGGCCACAAAAATTGCACGAACTGTAATAGAAGCCAGCGATGGGTTGAGGCTGAGTGATGTCGCCTACACGCGTATCTTAGAGATACTTTTTGAGCGCAAGGTTGCGGCAGGTGCATATGTTTCTCAAGGAGATTTGGTTGATCTGACAGGTGTTTCCGTGGGGCCGCTGCGTGATGCGTTGCGTATTCTTGAAGCTGAGGGTGTGCTCACCATCCACCCGCGTGCAGGCATCGAGTTTGTGAAGCCCGGACTTGAACTGACGCGCGCCACTTATCAGTTCCGTGGCATCATCGAAGCCGCAGCAGTGGCCGTGTATGCCGAAACCGCCGATGCGGCAGAAATCGAAGAATTGCAACGTCGCCACATTCAATCGATTCAAATGATCGAAGAATCCGGCCTCACCAACGCATCTCTGGCTGAGTTGGAGACATTGGAGCAGTTGCTCCACAACTCCATTATTTCGAGCTTGAGCAACCCGCTCATCGAAACGAGCTATCGGCGTATTCATAATTACTTGCGGTTAATCAGATTAGACAGAAAATTAACACCACCCATCGTTTTGCGTTCGTTGCGCGAACATTTGGAAATCATAGAAGCATGTCAGGCGCGAGATCCAGACAGAGCCAAAGTAGCCCTGCAGGAACACTTCAACGCAGCACTGCGACGGCATATGGGATTGTATTGAACAGTCAGACTCGAAAAATGGAATTGCTGCAGGAGATTGAGGGATGCTTCGTCGTATGGGAATGGTTATCTCGGTGCGTCCGGACAAAGTCGCGGAATATCGACGCCTTCACGCAGAGCCCTGGCCTGAAATGAATCAAGCTCTGAATGAGGCAAATATACACAACTATTCGATCTACTTTCGAGAGCCCGAGAATTTCCTTTTTGGCTGTTGGGAATATACCGGCACTGATTTCGAAGCGGATATGAAGATTCTTGGGGGAAAGGCTATTACTAAGCGTTGGCTTGCCCTTACTGACCCCTGCCAAACGCCGTTGAGTTCGGCAGCTAAGGGTGAATGGTGGAGCATGATGCCCGAAGTCTATCACCTCGATTGAATTCAAATCACTACACACGATGGCAACGCGTCATTCAAAGTTGGACTACCTCAGCCTTACTGAGTTTGAGCGAAGGCTATATTGGCTTGATTGCGTGCTCACTGAACCGACAGCGTCTCTCTGGGTCCACTGCTCCAGCTCATTAATGAGGTTGTAAGTTAAGGCACCGCGGCGGTGGTGTTTTTAGTTCAACTCATGTAAGTGCGCAGCTCATTTCCATTTTTAAAAGAAGTATCAATGACATTTCCATTAACACCACCGCCGTTTGCTCGCGCTCTCACTGAGCGCAAATACGAGGACCCAACAGCAGTTCAAATGGCCGTTCTCGAAGCGCGTGCCATGGGGCGTGATATGGTAGTCTCGGCGCAAACGGGCTCCGGAAAAACCGTAGCCTATGGTCTCGCCATCGCAAGCACATTGCTGGGTGAAGCCCTTCGGTTTGAAAATGAAGCTGATCCTCTGGCACTGATTGTGGCTCCTACGCGCGAATTAGCCTTACAGGTTGAGCGCGAACTTTCGTGGCTCTATGCCTACACCGGTGCCAGGATTATTTCATGCGTGGGTGGCATGGATCCCAACCGCGAACGCCGCCGTTTGCATGATGGTGCACATATCATCGTCGGAACTCCAGGTCGTTTGCGCGACCACCTTGAACGCGGCGCACTCAAAATCAACGATCTCAAAGCTCTTGTGCTTGATGAGGCCGATGAGATGCTGGATCTGGGCTTCCGCGAAGATCTTGAATTTATCCTCGATGCCACGCCGAAGTCCCGTCAAACCTTGATGTTTTCGGCAACGATGCCGAAACCGATTGCTTTGCTGGCGAAAAGATATCAACGCGACGCGCTGCGCATTGAAGCCAAAGGCTCTGAGCGCGCTCATGCTGACATTGAATATCGCGCGATGCGGGTTGCGCCCAACGAAGTGGAACATGCTGTTGTCAATGTGCTGCGGTATATTGAATCTCAATCAGCCATTGTCTTCTGCAACACCCGTGAACATGTGCGCCATTTACATGCGACATTATCAGAGCGCGGCTTTGCGGCAGTGAACCTTTCTGGGGAGTTGAGCCAAGCCGAGCGCAATCATGCTCTGCAAGCTCTGCGTGATGGCCGGGCTCGTGTGTGCGTTGCAACTGATGTGGCGGCGCGCGGCATTGATCTTCCCAACCTGAATCTGGTGATCCACGCTGATCTTCCCAACGACGCAGAAACTTTGCAGCATCGCTCAGGCCGCACTGGTCGGGCGGGGCGCAAGGGCGTGTCAGTTTTACTGGTGCCGCTGTCTCGTCGCCGCAAGGCAGAACAAATGCTGGCCACGGCAAAAGTGACACCCATTTGGAGCGGCCCGCCGCAAGCAGAAGACATTCGCAAACTGGATCAGCAGCGCATGTTGCAAGACCCGATCCTCACGGCCGTGAACAGCGAAGAGGATCTGGAAATGGCGCGTATTGTATTGGCCAATCGACAGCCGGAAGAAATTGCAGCGGCATTGGTGCGCATCTATCGCTCGCGCTTGCCAGCGGCTGAGGATGTGTTTGATCCCGGGGCTGGTGATAATCGTGGATCACGCGGTGAGTTCCGCGAGGCCAAACCATTGCGCCGGAAAGAACATTCAGACACGGGTCCGCGTGATTTCACTTGGTTCCGCTTGGACATTGGCCGCAAAAACAATGCCGATCCAAAATGGTTGTTGCCGATGATTTGCCGCAGAGGTCATGTGACTAAGCCTGACATTGGCGCCATTCGGATCAATGAGAATGAAACGCGCTTCGAAATTGCCAATCACATGGCTGAAAAATTTGCGACCGCCATGGTGATTGCCGACAAGGATGACGTTACGATCTCCAGACTCGAAGGTGCGATGCCTGCACAGGCTCCACGGTCCGAACGCAAACGCAGCTTTGAACGCGGCGATAGAAAAGAGAATTACGAAGATAAAAAGCCACACGGCTTTGATGCGAAGCCGCGTTATGAAGGCAAGAAATCATTCACTGATAAACCGAAGTTCAAAGGCAAAGCCAAATTTAAACCGAAGGGCGGCGATTTCAAATTCCATAAAGGCCCAAAAGACAAGACGAGTTAGCCTTTTCTAAAGTGCATACTCTACCGTCCAAAGCTGAAAGCTGAAAACTGATGACTGGTGCCACTTAGGAGCCTAGCCGACGCGCTTCATTGAGTGTCGTCGCAATCTATTCGAATCATGATGTGGTTCAATTTGGGCAAGTATCCATTTTTCTTTTGTATAGACCAATTAAAGCTAGAGTTTTGGCGTTGCTGATAGTACAACTTCCGCAAGCAAAGCATTAATTCTAAGACAACCTGAAGTTAAAGAACCGTGATTGAACTCAAGTCGGCAGGTCAAAGTTGCAAAGCGCCAGTTATGCAGGATAGAAACGCCACCGATTCGGCCAATTCATTGACCGGAGCAGAGTCGAATACGACGAATTTTTTTATTTATCGCAATCTTTAGGAAGCGGGCCAATGTGGAATTTCTTCAAGCGCGCCAAGCTTTCGAGCGGGCTCCATTCAGGTGGCGACACTATTCCGGTGGTTGTGCCCACTTTTAACAATATTACCTACTGCAAGAATATGGTGGCGCAGCTGCGGGATCGGCGTGTCAAAAGAATTATCATTTTTGACAGCGGCTCAACTTACCAACCGATGCAGAAATTCTTGAATTCTCCGCCCAAGGGCGTTGAGGTGATCGCCAATCGGGAGAATCACGGCCCCTTCTATCCCATCATGAACTCTACGTTCTTGGGCCAACTGCCAAACTATTTCTGCCTCACGGATCCAGACTTGGAATTTAATTCGGAAATGCCAAGCGGCTTTTTGGAGGACCTTGCTCAGATTACCGACCGATTCAAAATCGGCAAGGCGGGCCTTGCGCTTGACATTAGCGACCGTGACGCCATGCTGAAAAAGAAATTCAAGATGGCAACTGGCGATTTCACGATCTGGGATTGGGAGGCGCAGTTTTGGAAAAAGCCGGCTGGCACAACCCAGGCCGGCGACCAAATCTACAAGGCGCCAATTGACACTACTTTCGCCGTGTATAACAAAACCTATTATCGGCCTAAGAAATATTGGGAGGCGGTGCGTGTTGCGGGTAGATACACCTGCAAGCACTTGAGCTGGTATCACGACAATGGCTTGCCCAAAGTCGAAGAAGAACATTACCGCAGGCTGGCAACGCGGTCTTACTATTTGAGCGACAATGCGCCAATCGCCGATGCCACCAAGTGAATGGATAAGTTTTACTGTGCCAATTGTAAAATATCATCTCGCTACGCGTTTTTACGAAGATTCTGTCACCGCGTTCTTGCGTTGCAAAACCATATATAGTTAGTTGAAATTTGATTAAGTCTTAGTGGGATGAGCAAAGACCATACTATTCCTATGTAAGCACGCTCGTGCTAGGAAGATTCACATTTTCAACTTATTTTCATTCAACCAGATTTGCGCTCACTTTACCCAATGCTACTATCTGACATCCTCCGCAGAGAAAATAACAACCTCGACATTTTTCGGGTGATTGCAGCGTTCATGGTCATATTTGGCCATGCCTACGCTATACTGCCATTTGAAGGCCAAAAAGATATCCTAGGACGTCTGTTGGTCTTTGACTACTCCGGCTCACTTGCAGTGAAAATATTCTTCTTCCTGAGCGGACTGGTTGTTACAAACAGCTTGCTCAATAAAAAAGACATCCGCTCGTTTTTAGTCTCGAGGTTCTTTCGAATTTGGCCCGCGCTAACAGTTGTTCTGGTAGTCTGGGCGTTTGTCCTTGGTCCATTATTTTCGACCCAGTCATTTTTGGAATACTTTTCCAATCCCGAAATTTACGGATATTTCCCGAGAAGCTTGCTTATGGATATGCGCTATGATCTGCCTGGCGTATTTCAAGGCAATGCGCTTAAGGCAGTAAATGGATCTTTGTGGACAATTCCCTTTGAAGTTTATGCCTATATCACACTGACCGCGACTTACTTGCTAGGCGTGACGAATTCAAAACGCTTGTCCGTATTATTGTTTTTGGTATTTTTAGTTGACCCCATCATCGGCAGAAAATTGATTTTTACCTGGTTGCCACCAAACCCTGAAATCACACTGCTGGCACCTTGTTTTGCGTTTGGATCGCTCTGCGCAATTTTTAAGAATGAGATCGAAATAAATATCGCAGGTTTGGTTGGTGTGTGGACGCTGTACTATCTATTCAGTC
>Ga0209483_1000318_pt1 | contig 43878 bp, 42 predicted proteins | sample NGEPerA_FD_184508 | JGI IMG/M metagenome (GOLD analysis project Ga0209483, IMG submission 184508) | Arctic peat soil microbial communities from the Barrow Environmental Observatory site, Barrow, Alaska, USA - NGEE PermafrostL2-A... | ecosystem: Environmental > Terrestrial > Soil > Wetlands >...
GAAAAACGGCTCGATCCGGCGCATTTGGGCCTCGGACAGCAGAAACATATCAGTCATGGCGACACCTCCTTGCGCCGCCATTGAATCAAACGATCATCTGAGCCGCAAGATATTTAATGGGTCCTGATCCTAATTCCCTCGCGGTGCGCGCCGGGTAACATCAGTCATGCGAAAGCGGCTGAAATATATGGCAAATTTACCTCGCATCCGGCTTCCAGCGTCACCCCATATCAAAACGCGCATTGCATTTAAGTCAGCTTGTATGACATTACGCTGCGCGTTAGTCGCATAGGAGACCATTATGGCGAAGAAGTCCCCCAATCCGGTCGACAAGCATGTCGGGTCGAGGGTCCGGATGCGGCGGATGATGCTTAACATGAGTCAGGAAAAGCTTGGGGACGCGCTCGACCTGACATTCCAGCAAGTACAGAAATACGAGAAGGGCACCAACCGCATCGGCGCCAGCCGCCTGCAGGCGATCTCCAATATTCTGCAAGTTCCGGTGTCGTTTTTCTTCGAAGGCGCGCCGCATATGCCCGGTCATTCCGGCATGGGCGAAGCGCCCTCGCCGGCCTATGTGTCGGACTTCCTCGCCACCACCGACGGCCTGTCGCTGACCAAGTCGTTCATGAAGATCAGAAGCAACAAAATGCGCCGCCGTATCGTCGATCTGGTCGAGATGATCGCGGCCGACGAGTAGAATCAGGCCCATCGCAGGCGGGAATACTGCCCACCGCGCCCGCATCTTGACCTCCTTCCCCGTCACTGCAAGAAACACCCCGGCAACGACGCGGCCCTGAAGCCGCGCCTCGGGAGGAGTTCAGCGTGGCGCACACCAATTTCCTGTTCACCAGCGAGTCGGTTTCCGAAGGTCACCCGGACAAGGTGTCCGACCAGATTTCGGATGCGATCCTCGATGCCTTCATCGAGAAAGACATCAAGCTCGGCATCGCCGACGACAGCCAGATCAACACCCGGCTCGGCTGCGAGACTCTCTGCACCACCAACAAGATCATCGTCGCCGGCGAAGGTCGCGGCCAGCTTTTCAAGACCATCAACGGCGTGTCGGTGGTAGATCGCGAGCTGATCACCGAGATCGCGCGCGGCGTGGTCAAGGACATCGGCTACGACCAGAACGGCTTCTCGTATCACGGTGCCGACGTCGAGGTGCTCCTCCACGGCCAGTCGCCCGACATCGCCATGGGCGTCAACGCCAAGAAGAAAAAGAGCGGCGAAGAAGAAGGCGCCGGCGACCAGGGCATGATGTTCGGCTTCGCCTGCACCGAGAGCGAAGTCTACGAAAAGAACTCGTTCATGCCGGCGCCGATTTATTTCGCGCACAAGATTCTGAAAGTTCTCGCCGCCAAGCGCCACTCGAAGCAATTGTTCGATCTTCAGCCGGACGCCAAGAGCCAGGTGACGGTGCAATACGTCAACGGCAAACCGGTCGGCTGCACCAAGGTCGTGGTCTCGACCCAGCACAATGAGCAGAGCCGCAACGGCAAGAAATACACACCGGGCATGGTCAAGGACCTGATCGGCGACGCGGTCGAATCCGCTTTACCGAAAGGCTGGATGCCGAAGAAAGCGTCCGACTTCCTGGTCAACCCGACCGGCAACTTCGTTGTCGGCGGGCCGGACGGCGATTGCGGCCTCACCGGCCGCAAGATCATCGTCGACACATACGGCGGCTACGCCCCGCATGGCGGCGGCGCTTTCTCCGGCAAGGACCCGACCAAGGTTGACCGCTCGGCGGCTTACGCCGCGCGCTATCTCGCCAAGAACGTGGTGGCCGCCGGGATCGCCGAGCGCTGCACTATCCAGGTCGCCTACGCCATCGGCGTCGCCGACCCGATGTCGGTGCTGGTCGACACGCATGGCACCGGCAAGGTTTCCGAGAAGAAGCTCGAGAAAATCCTGCCCGAGCTGTTTCGTCTGACCCCGACCAATATCCGCCGCACGCTCAAGCTCAACAAGCCGATCTACCGGCGTACCGCGGCTTACGGCCATTTCGGCCGCGCGCCCGACAAAGACGGCGGCTTCTCCTGGGAGAAGACCGACCTCGCGGCCGCGATCAAAAGCGCGGTGAAATAACAATTATCCGCTCGTCCCCGCGACCCAGCCTGCGCTCGCTTCGCGAGCTCCGGCGGGTTCGAGTCGGCCGAAGCGCGGAGCGCGAAGGCGGAAAGCGGGGACCCAGACAACTGCTCATTTTATAGTGGCGACTCTGGATTCCCGTTTGCGCGGGAATGAGCGGAGTTTGGGTCGACGCAAGTGAAAGAAACTGCCACGTTCTCGGATCCGAATTAGTACTGCATAGATTCAATAGTTCGATTTTATGAACCAAGCAGCACAAGCGATCTTTCACGCAATCCTGTACTTCGGTTCGGTTTTGGCGATCCTGGCCTTGTTTGGCAGCGCGATTGCGGTCACCTTATGGGCTCTAAAAAAATTGCTTTGGGCTTTAGGCAGATTTATCCGTGCATTCACGAAAGAATAATGCGCATCAGGCGCGGCGTTCCTTCCCTGCAAAAGCGGCAATGTGATTGCCGGGTCCGCTAAGGGCTGCCAATAACGGATATTATAATTGTTTCAGTAATTATTGAAATATCTCTTGACATCGCCAAAACACTTCAATACTTATTGAAGTATGAAAAACACCGATGCCGTAGCGGCTTTGGCCGCCCTCGCCCAAGAAAGCCGCCTCGACGTGTTCCGCCTGCTGGTGCAGGCCGGGCCGGAAGGGATGCCCGCCGGTGGCGTTGCTACCGCGCTAAAACTCGCCCCCAATACTCTCACGTTTCATTTTGATCGCTTGCGAGACGCGGGCCTTGTCACGGTACGGCGTGAAGGCCGCTCGATGATCTACGCGGCTCGCTTCGAGGTCATGAATGACCTGCTCGGGTTTCTCGCCGAAAACTGCTGCCAAGGCGCGACCGAAGCGTGCGCGCCAGCGGCTTGCAAACCCTCACGAACAAAACGCGCAAAGGAGCCTGCGTCATGAAAAGGATGCACGTTCACGTTTCGGTGAAAGATATCGGCAGCGCCGTTGGATTCTATTCGGCATTGTTTGCCACCAAGCCTTCGGTCGTCAAAGACGACTATGCCAAGTGGATGTTGGACGATCCGCGGATGAATTTTGCAATCTCGACACGCGGTCGCGAACCGGGCCTCGATCATCTTGGCATCCAGGTCGAGAGCCAAACCGAATTGCATGAAGTTCATGCTCGTTTGAAGGAGGCCGGCGGTGCTGTCATCGAGCAAGGTGCTACTGCCTGCTGCTACGCCAAGTCGGAAAAATCTTGGATTGATGACCCGGCGGGCATTTCCTGGGAAACGTTCCACACCACTGGCGAGAACATCAGCTATGGCGATGGCAGCGGCGAGAATGAAGCGCGCGTTGCTCATGCCAAGGCATGTTGCGTTCCTCAGGCCGCAAAGCCTGCCGCCGAAACCGCCCCGGCCTGCTCAACAACTTGCGCCACGGCCTAGGCAATGACCGAACGCGCATTCAACACGTTGTTCCTATGCACCGGTAATTCGGCCCGCTCAATCATGGCCGAAGCGATCTTGAACAAACTCGGGCGTGGAAAATTTCAAGCATACAGCGCAGGCAGTCAACCCAAGGGGCAAGTCAACCCCAACACAATCCAGTTATTGAACGGGCTCGGGTACGATACGTCCGATTATCGCTCAAAATCTTGGAATGAGTTCGCGAAGCCCGGCGCGCCGTCGCTCGATTTTGTTTTCACGGTTTGCGACAACGCGGCGGGCGAGGCATGCCCGTTCTGGCCGGGTCAACCGATGACGGCCCATTGGGGTGTTCCCGATCCGGCCGAGGCTCAAGGTTCACCTGCGGAAATCGCGCTTGCCTTCAAGGATGCCTATCGAATGCTCTTTCAGCGCATCGGAGTTTTTACGGCGTTACCGATCCGCAGCCTCGACAGACTGTCGCTTCAAACGACGCTGAAAGAGATTGGCCGCATGGATGCAATTGCCAAAGAGCCGACTTGATGCCCTCACCGGCGCAACGCGCCGTTTCGGAGGCGCTCGGGACGGCATTTCTGCTTGCGACGGTGATCGGCTCGGGGATCATGGCGCAGCGGCTTTCGGGCGGGAATGACGCGCTCGCCCTGCTCTGCAACACGCTGCCGACCGGCGCGATCCTCACTGTCCTCATCCTGATATTTGGACCGGTCTCGGGCGCTCATTTCAATCCCGCCGTCACGCTCGCGTTTGCGCTACGCGGTGGGCTGCCTTGGCCAATGGCGTGCATGTATCTGGCTGTTCAGGTGAGCGGAGCAATCATAGGCGTATGGACTGCGCATTTGATGTTTGAGCTTCCAGTCTGGCAATTTTCAACCCATGTTCGAACCGGTCCGGGCCAGTGGTTCGCGGAAGCGGTGGCGACGTTCGGCCTGGTCCTGACAATATTCGGCTGCGTCGCGCGGACGCCTCATTCGGTCGCGTACGCGGTGGGCCTCTACATTACGGCAGCCTATTGGTTCACCGCCTCGACATCTTTTGCAAATCCAGCGGTTACCATCGCGCGTTCGCTGTCCGACACCTTCGCCGGCATCGCGCCGGCAGGCGTGCTTGCATTTGTTCTCGCGCAACTCATCGGTGCCACAGGCGCCGCGACGCTGGCACGGTGGCTCTGGCCTCATCCGAGGGACGCCTAAAAAGGTATGTCCGCGTTGCTCCCGGCAACGTACATTGGATGACCGGGACAAGCCCGGCCATGACGGACATATGCATTCGGATTCACCAGAAACTCCACGCGCCTTCTTCGGCCGGCGCAAGGGCCACCCGTTGCGGGTCCGCCAAATCGAGCTGTTCGACAGTTTGTTGCCGAAGCTCGCACCCGATCTGGCCAAGCCCGCCCCCGCCAACATGGCGACGCTGTTTCCACACGCGCCCGGGGCGCTGCGGCTGGAAATCGGCTTCGGCGGCGCCGAACATCTGATCGCGCAGGCCATGGCGAACGCGAGCACCGGCTTCATCGCCAGCGACGGCTATAGCAACGCGATCGCCAAGGCGCTGATCGCGATCGACGATAACGACCTCGGCAATATCCGGCTGCATCACGGCGACGCCAGCGAACTGATCGACTGGCTGCCGCCGGCGACGTTCACGCGCATCGATCTGCTCTATCCCGACCCCTGGCCGAAGCGGCGGCACTGGAAGCGGCGCTTCATCCAGGACGACAGCCTGACGCGGCTGGCGCGCATTCTGAAATCGGGCGGCGAATTGCGCTTCGCCACAGATATCGCCGATTACGCGGTCTATGCGCTGGCGCGCGTGCTGCGCTCGCCGGATTTCATCTGGACGGCGGAGCGGGCTGACGACTGGCGCCAGCCGTGGCACGATTTTGCCGGCACGCGCTATGAGGCTAAAGCCAAACGCGAAGGCCGTCAGCCGGCGTATTTTATTTTTAGGAAAACTTAATTGTCATTCTGGGGCGCTCGCGGGACGCGAGCGAGCCCGGAATCCAGGACAACAAAGATCCGTTGTGTGGCTCTGGATTCCGGGTCCGCGCCTTTGGCGCGTCCCGGAATGACATAGACCTACGCGTCTTCGCTCTGGCGGACCTGCCAGAAGCGCACCACGCGTAACGCGGTGGCCGCGGTCAGCCGGTCGAAATTCTCGCGCGCCGCTTCGATCGTCGCGCTCGCGGGCTTTGGCCCGGGCCGCGCGCCGATCACCGCGCACACCGTCGCCCAGCTAAAGCCGGCCGCGCGCGACAGGATCAGCACCGGATCGGCGCGTTCGCCGTTCATCAACCGGTCCACCACCTCGACCGGCACGGCGCTGACCGTCGCGAGCGCGGCGATGGTCTCCTCGTATGTGCCGGACTTGGCGTAGTCCGCGACGTCGGCCTCGGTGAGCTTGCGCTCCTTGTGCCTGGCTTGCACCGCCTCGAGCGCCGCGGCGTAGTTGCGCGGCGCGGCCTTCACGGCGACCTCGCCGGTCACCTTTGCCAGCACGCGGCGGATCTCGGCCTGGATTTCGGGCTTGGCCTGCGCCAGCAGGCGCTTCTGCACGACGTCGCTCGCCTGAATCAACAGTTGACGAAACAGACGCGGCGGAATATCGGTGCGCAGACCGACCTTCTCGGCCAGCATGTTGTCGCGCTCGGCGCGCTTGATCAGCGTACTGAAGGCATTGTCCGACAGCTTGGCCTTCTGATTGGTGGCGATGCTGCGCGACACTTCGCAGTCGCCGCGCTGCACCAGCACATCGGCGAGCGTCTCGGTGATGCCAAAACGGACCGACAGCGCCAGCAGATGCGCCTGGCCTTTGGTCTCGGCGATGTGTTGGAGATCGGGCTCGTCGATGCGCGCCTGGCGAAGCACCGGGCCGGCGACATTGATGTCGTCGTTTTTGGCGAGCGTCACCACCACGCCGCTCGGTGCGTTCGGCACCGGTGCGAGCCGGCGCGCCAGTTCGGCGAGCGCCTGGACCTCGATTTCCTCGATCAGGGCGCCGATGACGTCGTCGAACAGTTCGACGTGGCTGTCATTGAAGCGGGGGGCGCCGTCGAGAAACAGGCTGGTGATACGTCGCAGGGTTTCGGCGCGTTTTTCCACCGAACCGTTCGCAACGACATCTTCCAATTCGGGAAGCAGCGAGGCAGGAACGCTCATTGCATACTCATTACAAAAACCTGCCTAAACGGCCCGCGGACGACCTGCGCTACGAGATTAATGCAAATTTAAGGGCAGATTCTGAAGGAAGGGTTAGCTGCCAAAACTCTTTGCCGCCCTTGCAAAAGGGGCGGAAACCGCTATATTTCCGACAGTTAAGACACCCTCATAACCGAACGGGTTTTGAGAGTGGGTCCCCGGGGGCCCGCTCTTTTTTGTTACAAAAATGGCCACAAGCCACTCACAAGAGGCGGTCCAAGCCGCACCGAACGAGACCGAACCACGGCTGATCGTCGAGCCGGGGCTGCCGGCGCGTGTCGCCAGCATCGCGGAACCGGTGATCGAGCAACTCGGCTACCGGTTGGTGCGGGTCAAGGTTTCGGGCACCGACGGCTGCACCGTGCAGATCATGGCGGAGCGGCCGGATGGAACCATGCTGGTCGAGGACTGCGAGACGGTGTCGCGGGCGCTGTCGCCGGTGTTCGACACGGCCGACCCGATCGAGCGCGCCTACCGGCTGGAAATCTCCTCGCCCGGCATCGACCGGCCGCTGGTGCGCAAATCCGATTTCGACCGCTATGCCGGGCATCTGGTCAAAATCGAGACCGAAATTCCGATCGACGGCCGCAAGCGATTTCGCGGTCTTCTGGTCGGCACCGAGGGCGAGGCCGCGCGGCTTCGTCAAGATGGCAAACGCGACAACAAGAACGACGAAAAGAAAGACGACGCGGCATTGGCCGGTACGGAAGTTCTGCTTCCGATCGGAGAGATAAGCGAAGCAAGGCTGGTGCTCACCGACGAACTGGTGAGACAGGCCTTGCGGCGTGAGAAGTCCGCCAAGCGCGAAGCGCGCACGGCGAAACGAGAACAACGAAGGCATAAGTCCGGCCACGCCGGACATGCCGCCAACCAAGGAGACTGAGCTATGGCTGTCAGCGCCAACCGGCTCGAACTGTTGCAAATCGCCGACGCGGTGGCCCGCGAGAAAGCGATCGACCGCGGCATCGTCATCGCCGCCATGGAAGACGCCATCGCCAAGGCGGCGCGGTCGCGCTACGGCGCGGAAACCGACGTGCACGCCGAGATCGAGCCCAAGACCGGCGATCTCCGCCTCACCCGCCACATGCTGGTGGTCGAGGCCGTCGAGAACCCGTCCAACCAGATCACGCTCGAAGGCGCGCGCAAGCATCATCCGGCCGCGCAGGTCGGCGACACCATTGCCGATCCACTGCCGCCGCTAGAATACGGCCGCATCGCCGCGCAATCGGCCAAGCAGGTTATCGTCCAAAAAGTAAGAGAGGCCGAGCGCGACCGGCAGTATGCCGAATACAAAGATCGCATCGGCGACATCGTCAACGGCATCGTCAAGCGCGTCGAATACGGCAACGTGGTGGTCGATCTCGGCCGCGGCGAGGCGATCGTGCGGCGTGACGAAATGCTGCCGCGGGAAGTGTTCCGCAACGGCGACCGTATCCGCGCCTACATCTACGACGTGCGGCGCGAGCCGCGCGGCCCGCAGATTTTCCTCTCGCGCACGCATCCGCAATTCACCGCCAAGCTGTTTGCGCAGGAAGTGCCGGAAATCTATGACGGCATCGTCGAGGTCAAGGCGGTCGCCCGCGATCCCGGCTCACGCGCCAAGATCGCCGTGATCTCGCGCGATTCTAGCGTTGACCCGGTTGGCGCCTGCGTCGGCATGCGCGGCTCGCGCGTGCAGGCGGTGGTGAACGAATTGCAGGGCGAGAAGATCGACATCATTCCGTGGTCGCCCGACATTGCCACCTTCGTGGTGAACGCGCTGGCGCCGGCGGAAGTCGCCAAGGTGGTGCTCGACGAAGACAAAGAGCGCATCGAGGTGGTGGTGCCGGATCAGCAGCTCTCACTCGCCATCGGCCGGCGCGGACAGAACGTGCGCCTCGCCTCGCAGCTCACCGGCTGGGACATCGACATTCTGACCGAGCAGGAAGAATCCGAGCGCCGTCAGGCCGAGTTCGAAAGCCGTACCAAGATTTTTGTCGAGGCGCTCAATCTCGACGAAGTGGTCGGCCAACTGCTCGCTTCGGAAGGTTTCGGCTCGATCGAGGAACTGGCCATGGTCGACGAGAAGGAAATCGCCGGCATCGAAGGCTTCGACGAGGGTACCGCGAAGGAATTGCAGGAGCGCGCCAAGGAATATCTCGACAAGCAGGAAGCCGAGCTCGATGCCAAGCGCGTCGAGCTGGGCGTCGAGGACGCGGTCAAGGACGTGCCCGGCGTCGCCACGGCGATGCTGGTCAAGCTCGGCGAGAACGGCGTGAAAACCGTCGAGGATCTCGCCGGCTGCGCTACTGACGATCTCACTGGCTGGACCGAGCGCAAGGACGGCGAGAGCAAACACGAAGCGGGCTTCTTCGACGGCCTCGATGTTTCGCGCGAGGACGCCGAAGCCTTGATCATGCAGGCCCGTCTCAAGGCCGGCTGGGTGACCGAGGCAGAGCTTGCCCCGCCGCCGGCGCCGGAAGCGGAAGCGCTACCGGCCGACGCGCCGGCTGCTGAATAAGGAGCACAGCACCAACGATGCTGGCGGACGCGCAAACGAGCGAACCAGACAATGAACTCGATCACGGCGCGGCCAAGGTCGCGTCGGGAAGCGAGCGACATTGCGCGCTCAACCGCACACTCAAGCCGGTCGATGAGATGATCCGCTTCGTCGCCGGGCCCGATGACGACATCGTGCCCGACCTCAAGCGCAAATTGCCCGGTCGCGGCATCTGGATCACCGCGACGCGCGCCTCACTCGACGAGGCGGTCAAGCGCAACGTGTTCGCCCGCGCCTTCAAGCGCAATCTGCGGGTCGCGCCCGATCTGACCGCGACCACCGAGCGCCTGATGGAGCGCGGCGCGCTCGATGCGCTGGCGATTGCCGGCAAAGCGGGCCAAGTCGTCAGCGGTTTCGCCAAGGTCGAGGCGGCAATCGACGGCAATGGCGTGCTGGCGCTGATCCACGCCTCCGACGCGGCGGCCGACGGCAAGCGCAAACTGGACGCCGTCCTGCAGCGTAACAGCCATGAAAACGCACGCGAAATCGCCGTCGTCGCGGTATTTTCCGGCGCCCAATTGGATTTGGCATTGAACCGCCCAAATGTGGTACATGCAGCCCTGCTTGCCGGGCCCGTGAGCGAGACTTTTCTCGCTCGCGCCAAGCGCTTAGAGCGCTTTCGGACCGGAAATTCGCCCGACCTGGTTGGCGCGCATGCGCGGACTAACGATGCACGAGGACAGATTTCGGAATGAGCGACACGAAGGACCCTGGCGAAAAGAAACTCAGCGTCGGCAAGCTCACGCTCAAGCCGCGCACCGAGACTGGCGTGGTGCGCCAGAGCTTCAGCCATGGCCGCAGCAAGCAGGTCGTGGTCGAGAAGGTCAAACGACGCAGCCTCGGCGGCGCACCCGAGATCAAGGCCGAGCCGGCGCCGGTCGAAGTCGCCAAGAAGCCGGCCGCCGCCGCCAAAGCTAAAGCCGCGCCAACCGCAGCGCCCGCCGACGCGCCGAAGCCGTCCGGCGTCGTACTTCGTACGCTGACAGAGGAAGAGCGCGTCGCGCGCGCCCATGCGCTGGCGGATTCACGCGTGCGCGAAGCCGAAGAGCGCAAGATCGCCGAAGAAGAAAGCCGCCGCCGCCAGAGCCGCGAGGGCATCGACAAGACCGAACGCGAAGCCGCCGAAACGCGCAAGCGCGAAGAAGACGAGCGCCGCAAGCACGAGGAAGAAACCAAGCGCAAGGCCGGCGAAGTCGCCAAGAAGCGTTTCGGCGAAGACGAGATCAAGAAGCTGGCCGCCGGCCGCATGGCGCCGGAAGCCGAAGACGATGACGGGCCTCGCTCGCGCCGTCCCGGCGGTGCCGCACGTCCGGCCACCGCCCGTCCGGCAGCGCCCCGTGCCGCACCCCCGAAGGAGCGCGGCCGCCTCACGCTGGTCACCGCGTTGCGCGCCGACGAAGTGCGCGAGCGCTCGGTCGCCTCGTTCCGCCGCCGCACCCAGCGGCTCAAGGGCCATACGTCGAACGAGCCGAAAGAAAAGCTCGTGCGCGAAGTCACCATTCCCGACGTCATCACCATTTCCGATCTCGCCAACCGCATGTCGGAACGCGCGGTCGACGTCATCCGCCTGCTGATGCAGCAGGGCCAGATGCTGCAAATCAACGACACCATCGATGCCGATACCGCGCAACTGATCGCCGAGGAAATGGGCCATTCCGTGCGCCGCGTTTCGGAAGCCGACGTCGAAGAAGGTCTGTTCGACAAGGTGGACGATGCCGAGGCGACGACGCCGCGCGCGCCGGTGGTCACCGTCATGGGCCATGTCGACCACGGCAAAACCTCACTGCTCGACGCCATCCGCTCGGCAAAAGTCGCGGAAGGCGAAGCCGGCGGCATCACCCAGCACATCGGCGCCTATCAGGTCACCGCGTCGTCGGGCGCCAAGATCACCTTCATCGACACGCCCGGCCACGCGGCATTCACCGCCATGCGCGCACGCGGCGCCAAGGTCACCGACATCGTCGTGCTGGTGGTTGCCGCCGACGACGGCGTGATGCCGCAGACGGTGGAAGCCATCGACCACGCCAAGGCGGCCAAGGTTCCGATCATCGTTGCGATCAACAAGATCGACAAAGCCGACGCCAAGCCGGAGCGCGTGCGCACCGATCTGCTGCAGCACCAGATCCAGGTCGAATCCATGGGCGGCGACGTGGTCGACGTGGAAGTCTCCGCCACCAAGAAAACCAATATCGACAAGCTGCTGGAAATGATCGGCCTGCAGGCCGAAATCCTCGACCTCAAATCCAACCCGGAACGTCCGGCCGAAGGCACCGTGATCGAAGCCAAGCTCGACCGCGGCCGAGGGCCCGTCGCGACCGTGCTGGTGCAACGCGGCACGCTGAAGGTCGGCGATCTGGTCGTGGCCGGCGCCGAATGGGGCCGCGTGCGCGCGCTGGTGTCCGACACCGGCGATCCGATCGAGACCGCCGGACCCTCGACCCCGGTCGAGGTGCTCGGCTTCTCCGGTACGCCCGATGCCGGCGACCGCCTGGCGGTGGTCGAAAACGAAGGCCGCGCCCGCGAAGTCACCGATTACCGCGCCCGCCAGAAGCGCGAGAAATCCAACGTGCGCGCCTCCGGCATGCGCGGCTCGCTCGAGCAGATGATGGCGCAGGCCAAGACCTCCGGCCGCAAGGAATTCCCGCTGGTGATCAAGGCCGACGTGCAAGGCTCGCTCGAAGCGGTCATCGGCTCGCTCGAGAAACTCGGCACCGAGGAAGTGGCGGCGCGCGTGCTGCACGCCGGCGTCGGCGGCATTTCCGAATCCGACGTGACCCTGGCCGAAGCCTCGGGCGTTCCGATCATCGCCTTCAACGTGCGCGCCAACAAAGAAGCGCGCGAGGCGGCCGAACGCGCCGGCATCGAAATCCGCTACTACAACATCATCTACGATCTGGTCGACGACGTTAAGAAAGCGATGTCCGGCCTGCTGCCGCCGACGCTGCGCGAAACCATGCTGGGCAACGCGCAGATCCTGGAAATCTTCAAGGTCTCCAAAGTCGGCAACATCGCCGGCTGCCGCGTCACCGACGGCGCCGTCGAGCGCGGCGCCAATGTGCGGCTGATCCGCGACAACGTGGTGATCCACGAAGGCAAGCTCAGCCAGCTCAAACGTTTCAAGGACGACGCGCGCGAAGTGTCCGCCGGCATGGAATGCGGCATGGCCTTCGAAGGCTACCAGGACATGCGCGCCGGCGACGTGATCGAATGCTACCGGGTGGAGACGATTCAACGCAGTCTCTAAGTCCGAATCTTAGAGCTGCGCCAAACGCTCACCTGTAACCACAATCGTCATACCCCGCGAATGCGGGGTATCCAGCTCTTCATGAACAAGAGCTGGATCGTCCGCCTTCGCGGACGATGACAGTAGAGAGTTTGTAATGTCCCGTAAGAAATCACACCGCGACGCCGCACCGGGAGGAGGCTCGCAACGCCAGTTGCGCGTCGGCGAATTGGTGCGTCACGCCATGGCCGAGATGCTGACGCGCGGCGAGGTGCACGATCCGGTGATCGAGGGCCACCTCATCACCGTGCCGGAAGTGCGCATGACCGCCGACCTGCGGCTGGCGACGGTCTACATCATGCCGCTGGCCGGCCGCGACGCCGAAAAGGTGCTGGCCGCGCTTGAGCGCAACAAGAAATTCCTGCGCGGCGAAATCGCCCACCGCATCAATCTGAAATTCGCGCCCGACCTTCGATTCCGGGTGGACGAGCGTTTCGAGGAAGCCGAGCGCATCGATAAATTGCTGCGCTCGCCCGCGGTCAAACGTGACCTCGACGATGAGAGCGACGATGACTGACGAACTGCGCGATGTTGACGCGCCAACCGCCGTCGCTACCGCTCCGCCGCGCGCGGAACGGCCAAAGCAATTCAAGCGCGACAAACGCGACGTGCATGGCTGGCTGGTGCTCGACAAACCGGTCGGCATGACCTCGACCCACGCCGTGAGCGTCGTGAAGCGTCTGTTCACGGCCAAGCGCGCCGGACACGCCGGCACGCTCGACCCGCTCGCCTCCGGCTGCTTGCCGATCGCGCTCGGCGAAGCCACCAAAACCGTTCCGTTCGTGATGGACGGCCGCAAACTCTACGAATTTACCGTTTGCTGGGGCGAGGAACGCGACACCGATGACGCCGAGGGCCGCGCCATCGCCAACAGCGATGCCCGGCCGAGCGCCGAGGCGATCCGCGCGCTGCTGCCGTCATTTACCGGCGTGATCGCGCAGGTGCCGCCGAAATACTCCGCCATCAAGATCGACGGCGAGCGCGCCTATGACCTCGCCCGCGACGGCGCGGCGGTGGAACTGGACGCGCGGACGGTCCAAATCGACCGCCTAGAGCTCGTGGCCACCCCGGACCCGGATCACGCCGTTTTGCACGCCGAATGCGGCAAAGGCACCTATGTCCGCTCGCTCGCCCGCGACATGGGCCGCGCTTTGGGCTGTTTCGGCCATGTCAGCGCGCTCCGGCGGGTCGCGGTTGGGCCGTTTGGCGCAGAAACCATGATTTTGCTGGAACAATTGGAGGCTCTATGCCATAGAGCCGCTGCCGGCGAGGCGAGCCTCGCCGACGCGCTAATGCCTGTTGAGACCGCGCTGGACGACATCCCGGCGCTGGCCGTCAGTCAGGCAGATGCGGCAAGGCTGCAACGCGGCCAAGCCGTTTTGTTGCGCGGACGGGACGCACCCAATTTCCGTGGACCAGTTTATGCCACGGCTTCGGGCCACCTGGTGGCCCTTGCCGAACTGGATCGCGGCGAAATCGTCCCCAAGCGCGTGTTTAACCTGGCCGGGCTGATGGGCAGCCGCGGCCGCAAGAAAGGATGACCGATGTCGGTTACCACCGGCCGCAAGGCCGAAGTCATGAAGGAATTCGGCAAGAAGCCGGGCGACACCGGGTCGCCGGAAGTACAAGTCGCGATCCTGTCGGAACGCATCAATAATCTCACCGAGCATTTCAAGAACCACGTCAAGGACAACCATTCTCGCCGTGGATTGCTCAAGATGGTGAGCCAGCGCCGCACGCTGCTCGATTACCTGCGGCGCACGGACGAACGCAGCTACAAGACTTTGATCGAGAAGCTCGGCATTCGCCGCTGATTTTTGGCGCGCGGGAATGATCCCGCGCGTTCCGTGAGCGGAGGCGTTTGACGCATCCGCGATTTGGTCCGTGAGGCGACAAGCGCCGCGGACGTTCAAGGTGGCGGACGAAAAGGTTCGTTCGCTCGACCAGGTAAGGTTCGAACGCCATGGCAGGATCGCCAGACGCTGTTGCTCCCCGCATCGCGGTGATGTGCGACAGTCTCTTGCCGTCTTGCTCATGGCCTTCGGGGCTCGCCGAAAACCATGAGAAAGATATGCAATGTTCGATATCCATCGTGTTGAACTCGACTGGGGCGGGCGCAAGCTCACCCTCGAAACCGGGCGCGTAGCCCGCCAGGCCGACGGGGCCGTTCTCGCCACTTACGGCGAAACCACCGTGCTCTGCGCGGTCGTCGCCGCGAAGCAGCCCAAGGAAGGCATCGATTTCCTTCCGCTGACCGTCAACTACACTGAAAAATATTACGCGGCCGGACGTATTCCCGGCGGCTTCTTCAAGCGCGAGCGCGGTCCGACCGAAAAGGACACGCTGACCTCGCGCCTGATCGACCGCCCGATCCGTCCGCTGTTCGCCGAGGGCTGGCGCTGCGACACGCAAGTGACCGCCACCGTGCTGTCGCACGACCAGGAGAACGACCCCGACATGGTCGCCATGGTCGCGGCCTCCGCGGCGCTCACGCTGTCCGGCGCCCCGTTCATGGGCCCGATCGGCGGCGCGCGCGTTGGATTCGTCAATAATGAATACGTGCTCAATCCGACGCTCGACGAGATGAAGGAAAGCCATCTCGACCTCGTCATCGCCGGCACGCAAGACGCCGTGATGATGGTGGAATCGGAAGCGAAGGAACTGTCCGAGGACATCATGCTCGGCGCCGTGATGTTCGGCCACCGGCATATCCAGCCGGTGATCGAGGCCATTATCAAGCTGGCCGAGAAGGCCGCCAAGGAGCCGCGCGAGCTCACCGTCGCCGACAACAAGCCGCTGGAAAAGGAAATCCTCGGCATGGCCGAGAAGGACCTGCGCGCCGCCTATTCGATCGTGAAGAAGCAGGACCGCCAGGACGCCGTCGCCGCCGTCAAGAAAAAGGTGATGGAACACTTCTTCCCGGAAGGTGCCGAGCCCAAGCACGACAAGCTGGCGGTTGCCGGCGTGTTCAAGGAGCTGGAAGCTAAGATCGTGCGCTGGAATATTCTCGACACCAGCAAGCGCATCGACGGCCGCGACCTCAAGACCGTGCGTCCGATCGTGGCGGAAGTCGGCGTGTTGCCGCGCACCCACGGCTCGGCGCTGTTCACCCGCGGCGAGACCCAGGCTTTGGTGGTTGCCACGTTGGGCACCTCCGAAGACGAGCAGTTCATCGACGCGCTGCAGGGGACGTATAAAGAGACGTTCATGCTGCACTACAACTTCCCGCATTATTCGGTCGGCGAAACCGGCCGCACCGGCGCGCCCGGCCGCCGCGAGATCGGCCACGGCAAGCTGGCGTGGCGCGCGATCCATCCGATGCTGCCAAGCAAGGAAGAGTTCCCCTATACGATCCGTCTGGTGTCCGAGATCACGGAATCGAACGGCTCGTCCTCGATGGCCTCGGTGTGCGGATCGTCGCTGGCGTTGATGGATGCAGGTGTGCCCTTAAAACGGCCGACGGCCGGCATCGCCATGGGCCTCATTCTCGAGGACAAGCGCTTTGCCGTGCTGTCCGACATCCTCGGCGACGAGGATCATCTCGGCGACATGGACTTCAAGGTGGCCGGCACCGAAGGTGGCATCACCTCGCTGCAGATGGACATCAAGATCGCCGGCATCACCGAGGAAATCATGAAGGTGGCGCTGGGCCAGGCTAAAGACGGCCGCCTGCACATCCTGGGCGAAATGGCCAAGGCGCTCACCAGCGCGCGCGCCGAACTCGGCGAACACGCCCCGCGCATCGAGTCGTTCAAGATCCCGACCGACAAGATCAGGGAAGTGATCGGCACCGGCGGCAAAGTGATCCGCGAGATCGTCGAGAAGACCGGCGCCAAGATCAACATCGAGGACGACGGTTCGGTGAAGGTGGCCTCCGCCGACGGCGAGTCGATCCGCAAAGCGATCGAGTGGATCAAGTCGATCGCTTCCGATCCCGAGCCGGGCAAGATCTACGAGGGCAAGGTCGTCAAGGTGATGGACTTCGGCGCCTTCGTGAACTTCTTCGGCGCCAAGGACGGCCTGGTGCATATCAGCCAGTTGGCGGCGAGCCGCGTCAACAAGGTCACCGATGTGGTCAAGGAAGGCGACGTGGTGAAGGTCAAGCTGCTGGGCATGGACGAGCGCGGCAAAGTGCGCCTGTCGATGAAGGCGGTCGACCAGACCACCGGCGAGGACCTCGAGGCCAAGGGCAACGCACCGCAGCAAGCGAGCGGCGCGGCGGAGTAAGCCGCAGCAACATATTAAACAAAAGGGCGGCCCCGGTGGCCGCCCTTTTTATTTCAGCTTGCGCCGCCCGCGAGCCCCAATCGCGCGGGTTGGCGCAAGATGATCGGGTTGATAAGATCATTCCATCAAACATGACCGCCGGCCCATACAAGCGCCGCAGACGCGCGCCACCTTTCGCGCGTGGTTTCAGTGTGAAGGACAAGTTCCATGGACGCAAAGACTGACGACAAGAACGCCGGCAAATGCCCGTTCACGGGCGGCCCCCGCGGACACGTAAACCGCGACTGGTGGCCGGACCATCTGGACGTGAGTGTTCTCCACCACAACTCTTCCCTGTCTGATCCGATGGGCGAGACGTTCGACTACGCCAAGGAATTCAAAAGTCTCGACCTGAATGCCGTGATCAAGGACCTGCAGGCCTTGATGACGGACTCGCAAGCCTGGTGGCCGGGCGACTTCGGCCACTACGGCGGCCTGTTCATTCGCTTGGCCTGGCACAGCGCGGGCACCTATCGCATCACCGACGGACGCGGCGGCGCCGGCGCGGGTCAGCAGCGTTTCGCACCGCTCAATTCTTGGCCTGACAACGCCAATCTCGACAAGGCGCGCCGGCTGCTGTGGCCGATCAAACAGAAATACGGCCGGAAAATTTCCTGGGCCGACCTGTTCGTTCTGGTGGGCAACGTTGCCCTCGAGTCGATGGGCTTTAAGACGTTCGGATTCGCCGGCGGCCGGACCGATGTCTGGGAGCCTGAAGAACTCTACTGGGGCCCTGAGGGCACCTGGCTTGGCGATGAACGCTACAGCGGCGAACGCCAGCTTAGCGAGCCGCTCGGCGCAGTGCAGATGGGCCTGATCTACGTCAATCCGGAAGGGCCGAACGGCAATCCGGACCCGATCGCGGCGGCCAAGGACATCCGCGAAACGTTTTTCCGCATGGCGATGAACGACGAGGAGACCGTCGCACTGATTGCCGGCGGCCACTCCTTCGGCAAGACCCACGGCGCCGGCGATCCGTCGCTGATCGGCCCAGAGCCGGAAGGCTCGGCCATCGAGGATCAAGGCCTCGGCTGGAAGAGCAAGCATGGCACCGGCATCGGCGCCGACACCATCACAGGCGGTCCGGAAGTCACCTGGACGCAGACGCCGACCAAGTGGAGCAACCTGTTTTTCAAAAACCTGTTCGAAAACGAATGGGAGCTGACCAAGAGCCCGGCCGGTGCGAAACAGTGGAAGGCGAAAGGTGCGCAAGCCAGCATCCCGGACGCTTTCGACAAGTCGAAGAAACATGTGCCGACCATGCTGACGACGGACCTCTCGCTGCGGTTCGACCCGGCCTACGAGAAGATCTCGCAGCGCTTCTACGAGCATCCGGACCAGTTCGCGGACGCCTTTGCGCGCGCCTGGTTCAAGCTCACGCACCGCGACATGGGACCGATCCAGCGCTACCTCGGTCCGCTGGTGCCGAAGGAGACGCTGATCTGGCAGGACCCGATCCCCGCGGTCACTCATCCGCCGATCGGGGAGCAGGACATTGCGGCTCTGAAAGCCAAGATCCTCGCGTCCGGCCTGTCCGTGTCTCAATTGGTCTCGACCGCCTGGGCGTCGGCGTCGACGTTCCGCGGCTCTGACAAGCGTGGCGGCGCGAACGGCGCGCGTATTCGCCTCAGCCCGCAGAAGGACTGGGAGGTCAATCAGCCGGCTCAGCTCAAGACGGTTCTGCAAAAACTCGAAGCGATCCAGAAGGAATCCGGCAAGAAGGTTTCGCTGGCCGACCTGATCGTTCTCGGCGGTAGTGCGGCGGTCGAAAAGGCCGCGAAGGATGCCGGCGTCGATGTGAAGGTTCCGTTCGCGCCGGGCCGCACGGACGCGTCGCAGGAGCAGACCGACGTCGACTCCTTCGCGCCGCTTGAACCGAGGGCCGATGGCTTCCGCAATTATATCGGCGGCAAGCGGCAGTTCATGGCGCCCGAGGAGGCGTTGGTGGACCGGGCGCAATTGCTGCGGCTGACGGCGCCCGAGATGACGGCGCTGGTCGGCGGCCTGCGTGTGCTCGGCGCCAATGCCGGGCAGTCCAAGCACGGCGTCTTCACCAGCAAGCCCGGGACGCTGACGAACGACTTCTTCGTCAACCTGCTCGACATGGACACGCAGTGGCAGCCGGCCGGCGACAACGTGTACGAGGGCCGCGACCGCAAGACCAACGCGGTCAAGTGGACCGGCACGCGCATCGACCTGATCTTCGGCTCGCACTCGCAACTGCGCGCCTTCGCCGAAGTCTATGCCTGCGCCGACTCGAAGGAGAAGCTCGTGAAGGACTTCGTGGCGGCCTGGACCAAGGTGATGAACGCCGATCGCTTCGACCTTGCTTGATCTCGGCTGAACAGCCGCTTCATCGACAAAACAAAACGGTCGGGAAATCCCCCGGCCGTTTTTATTTCACGGTTTGATTCTATTTCCCGCCGTTTTCCACTTCGCCATGGGCGGCCTTGAGCGCGTCGGGCTGCGGCATCGAAACGACGTTGTAGCCGGAATCGACAAAATGAACCTCGCCGGTCACGCCGGTCGACAGATCCGACAACAGATACAGGCCCGCGCCGCCCAATTCCTCCAGCGTCACGCCGCGGCCGAGCGGCGAGTATTTCTGCTGGAATGCGAACATATAGCGCGCGTCGGTGATACCCGCTCCCGCAAGAGTACGGATCGGACCGGCCGAGATGGCGTTGACGCGGATTTTGTGGTGCCCGAAATCGACCGCCAGATAGCGCACCGCCGCCTCCAGCCCGGCTTTAGCGACGCCCATCACGTTATAATTCGGCATGGCGCGGTCGCCGCCATTATAGGTCAGCGTCACCATGGCGCCGCCATTCGGCATCAGCGCGGCGGCGCGCTGGGCCGCCTCCTTGAAGGCGTAACAGGAGATCACCATGGTGCGGATGAAGTTCTCGCGCGTGGTGTCGGCGAAGCGGCCCTTGAGCTCGTTCTTGTCCGAGAAGGCGACGGCGTGCACGAGAAAATCCATCGTGCCCCATTGCTTCTTGATCTCGTCGAATACCGCGTCGACCGAGGCGATGTCCTCGACGTCGCACGGCATCACCATTGTCGAACCGACCTGCTCCGCCAGCGGCTTGACGCGTTTCGCCAGCGCGTCGCCCTGATAGGTGAAGGCGAGCTTGGCGCCGTGGTCGTGCAGCATCTTGGCGATGCCCCAGGCGATCGAGTGGTCGTTGGCGACCCCCATCACCAGTCCACGTTTACCTTCCATCAATCCCGGCATGTGCTGGTCACGCGTCGACATGCTTGAGGACGATCGAAGCATTGGTGCCGCCGAAGCCGAACGAATTCGACAGCATCGCGCCCAATTTCACGTTGTCTTTGCGCTCGCGCAGGATCGGCATGTCGGCGAAGGCGGGATCGAGATTTTGGATATTGGCGCTCTCGCAGATGAATCCGTTGTTCATCATCAATATCGAGTAGATCGCCTCCTGCGCGCCGGCAGCGCCGAGCGAATGACCGGTCAGCGACTTGGTGGCGGAAATCGGCGGGCACTTGGCGCCGAACACGCCGCGGATCGCTTCGATCTCCTTGAGATCGCCGACCGGCGTCGCGGTGGCGTGCGGATTGATGTAGTCGATCGGAACCTTGACGGTTTCAAGCGCCATCTTCATGCAGCGCTTCGCACCCTCGCCCGAGGGCGCCACCATGTCGAAACCGTCCGACGTCGCGCCATAGCCGGCGACCTCGGCATAAATTTTCGCGCCGCGCGCCTTGGCATGCTCGAGTTCTTCCAGCACCAGCACGCCGGCGCCGCCGGCGATGACAAAGCCGTCGCGGTCGACGTCATAGGCGCGCGAGGCGGTCTGCGGCGTGTCGTTGTATTTCGACGACATCGCGCCCATGGCGTCGAACAACACCGACAGTGTCCAATCCAACTCCTCGCAGCCGCCGGCGAAGACCATGTCCTGTTTGCCCCACTGAATCATCTCGGTGCCGTTGCCGATGCAGTGGTTGGACGTCGCGCAGGCCGACGAGATCGAATAGTTCACGCCCTTGATCTTGAACCAGGTCGCGAGCGTCGCGGACGCAGTCGACGACATCGCCTTGGGAACGGCAAACGGTCCGACGCGCTTGGGCCCTTTGCTGCGCGTGGTGTCGGCGGCATCGACGATGGCGCGCGCCGAGGGACCGCCCGAGCCCATGACGATACCGGTGCGCTCGTTGGAAATGTCGCTTTCCTCGACGCCGGAATCGCGGATCGCCTGCTCCATCGCGACATGATTCCAGGCGGCGCCGCCGCCGAGAAACCGCATGGCGCGGCGATCAACCGAGGTCGACGGATCGAGCGTCGGCGCGCCCTGCACCTGGCAGCGGAAGCCGAGCTTGGCGAATTCCTCCGCCCGGCTGATGCCGGATTTGGCCTCGCGCAGGCTGGCGAGAACTTCCTGGGTATTGTTGCCGATGGATGAAACGATGCCCATCCCGGTTACAACGACTCGCCTCATTGCCGCACACCCTCACTCGCGCCGTGGATTATCGATGATTGGGTTATACCTCGGCATATACATGGGTCACCACCGGCGACCATGCAACACCGCTGGCTTTGCTCAAGCGCCGCTCGGCTGCAGCGCGTCTTCCTGCTTGAACAGGCCGACCTTGAGGTCGAAGGCCTTGTAGATGACGTTGCCGTCGGCCGAAAGCCAACCGTCGGCGATGCCGAGCACCAGCTTCGAGCGCATCACGCGCTTGAAGTCGATGCCATAGACCACCTTCTTCACGTTCGGCAGCACCTGGCCGGAGAATTTCAACTCGCCGAGGCCGAGCGCGCGGCCGCGGCCCGGCGAACCGAGCCAGCCGAGAAAAAATCCGACCAGTTGCCAGAGCGCGTCGAGGCCGAGGCAGCCCGGCATCACCGGATCGCCCTTGAAGTGGCAGAGGAAGAACCAGAGGTCCGGCTTCACGTCGAGCTCGGCGCGGATCATGCCCTTGCCGTGCTCGCCGCCCTGCTCCGAGATCTCGGTGATGCGATCGAACATCAGCATCGGCGGCAGCGGCAACTGGGCGTTGCCCGGCCCGAACAGTTCGCCGCGGCCACAGGCCAGTAAATCTTCGTATCCGAAGCTGTTCCGCCGTATTTCCATAAGCGCGCTATCCCCGCTGTGCGGGCCTGCCGGTTGAATTCCCATAATTGGATTCGTAACACACCGACGCTAGCGGGCAAAGATGGCGAAACCGGGCGATGCGGAACAATCGTGTTGTTTAAAACCGTTACAAACCAGCATTAACGGCGATTTTCGAGGCAGTTGCGTCAAGGCCCCCCATTCCGTATATGTTTCGTCTGAAACGGTATTTTGACCGGCCTTTCGGGGCTGGCGTCGTAACAAGAGCCAAGCGCGTATCATGGTATTTCCGACCACAAAGCCCGTGCAGCCTGCGGCTGATCGCTCCGAACTCACCGGATGCCCTTGGCATGACGTGAAGTCGATGTTGCGCCAGGTCGGCTTGCGCCCGACGCGCCAGCGCATGGCGCTCGGCTGGCTGCTGTTCGGCAAAGGCGACCGCCACCTCACCGCCGAAATGCTTTACGAGGAAGCCAGCCGCGCCAAGGTGCCGGTGTCGCTGGCCACCATCTACAACACGCTGCACCAGTTCACCGAGGTCGGCCTGCTGCGGGAAGTTGCCGTTGACGGGTCGAAGGCCTATTTCGACACCAACGTCACGGCCCATCATCATTTCTTCGTCGAGGGCGCGGACGAGTTGCTCGACATCCCGGGCGCCGATGTGATTGTCGGCAAGACCCCGATCGCGCCGGAAGGCTACGAGATCGCGCGCGTCGATGTCGTGGTGCGGCTGCGCAAGAAGAGCTGAAACGAAGAGCGTGTCCAAGACCAGCCGCCGATGAAGCCCTGCTCCGCGGGGCTTTTGCTTTTATGGCGGGTACCGAACATGGAACTCGTGGGAAACACTGGCACGGTTGCGCGGCAATCGTGTAGATTGGCGTTCCGCGATCCCAAGACGGCTTTCCCCGGCGGACCATGGCGGAGAATACGGCAAGAGGCTCGGGACTGAGGCTCGTGCGCGTCGCCGTGGCCGCCTCGGTGCTGCTGCCGGCAGCGCTGTTCATCTGGGCGGGCTTGGCAAATTATCAAAAGATCGCCGCGCTGGCCGATGAACGCATCGTGCGTTCGCTCGAGGTCGAGCAAGAACACGCGACCAAATCGTTTCAGATCGGCGAGCTGATCATCGAAGACATCATGGAAGACGTGCTCGCCCAGCCGGTCGATAGCCGCGAGCGGTATTTCCACGACCTGTTCGAGAAACGCATTCGCGCCGTTTCCGAAATCCAGTCGATCTGGCTGTTCAATAAAGACGGCCATCCGGTCGCGGTGTCGTCCGCTTTTCCCGCGCCCTACGCCCGCAATTTCGCCAACGACGATTACTTCAGCGCCCACGTCGAGAAAGACATCGGGATTTATTTCGGCGAGATTCACACTTCCGTTTCCGGCGGCGCGCCCTACTTCACGATGAGCCACCGCGTCACCAGAAACGGGGTGTTCGACGGCGTCATCGAATTGTCGGTCATGCCGGGCGATTTCTACCGGTTCTATACGCATCTGGTCTACGGCGAGGGATTGCAATACGCGCTCATCCGGGCGGACGGCGTGTTCCTCGTGCGCTATCCGGAGCCGCTGACCGGGCCGCCGAAACCGCTCGGCCGCGAGACCGGCTACCGCAAGACCGTCGCCGAACATCCTGAGGGCGGCTTTTATTGGAGTCCGGGACCGATCGACGGAATCCCGCGGCGCTTCGGCATCCGCCGCATCGACAATACGTCACTCTATGTCAGCGCCGGCATCGCCTCATCGGCCATGCGCGAACAATGGTATGCTGACATGTTTCCCTACTTCGTGTTCGGCGTGCCGGCCTCCATCTTCCTGTTCGTCACGCTGCTGTTCGTGCTGCAAAGGACCAAACGTCTGCACGCCGAGATGTACCGCCGCGAAGCCGCGGAGGGCGCGCTGCGGCAAGCGCAACGGCTGGACGCAATCGGGCAATTAACCGGCGGCGTGGCGCACGACTTCAACAACCTTCTTACCATCATCATCGGCAATCTCGAATCCGCGCAGCGCCAGGCCACGGTCTTGTCCGGCGCCGTCAGTGACCGGCTCGGCCAATCGATCGCCCGTGCGATGCAGGGCGCGTTGCGCGCCGCCACGCTGACGCGGCGCCTGTTGGCGTTTTCGCGGCAGCAGCCGCTCAACCCCAAGGCGCTCAACGTCAACAAGTTGCTGCTTGGCCTGCCCGACCTGCTCAAAGGCGGCATCGGCGAATCGATCGCGTTGGAGGTGGACGGCGCCGGCGGCCTGTGGACGGTCGATACCGACGCCACCGAACTTGAAACCGCGATCCTCAATCTCGCCGTCAACGCGCGCGACGCGATGCCGGACGGCGGCAAGCTCACCATTGAGGCCCGTAATTCCTATCTGGATGACGAATATTGCCGGAAAAACCCCGACGTGCGGCCCGGCCAATATGTCGAGATCGCAGTCAGCGACACCGGCACCGGCATGACCTCGGACGTGCTTGCCCGCGCCTTCGAACCGTTTTTTACGACCAAGGAAACCGGACAAGGCACCGGGCTCGGCTTGAGCCAGGTCTACGGCTTCGTGAAGCAGAGCGGCGGCCACGTCAAAATCTACAGCGAGATCGGCGAAGGCACGACGGTAAAAATATATCTGCCGCGACTCAAGGCGGGCGCGCCGGAAGACGATCAGCCGCCGGTGGAAGTCACCGGCACTTCCTCCGGCGAATCTATCATGCTGGTCGAAGACGACGACGATGTGCGCCATTATCTCGCCGAAACGCTGCGCGCGGCGAACTACACCGTAATCGAGGCCGCGACCGGCGAGAAAGCAACCGAGGCGATGGATGCCTATCAGGGGCACATCGATCTGCTGCTGACCGACGTGGTGATGCCGGGCATGAACGGACGCAAGCTTGCCGAAACAGCCAAGACGCGGCGGCCGGAAATGAAGGTGCTGTTCATGACCGGCTATTCGCGCAACGCCATCGTCCATCACGGCCGTCTCGACCCGGGCGTCGAGCTGGTACAAAAGCCGGTCACCGGCGAGCATTTGGCGGCGAAAATCCGCGCCATACTAGATGGCCAGTAGCGCTTCGCTACTCGACCTTCTCGTTCGGATAGGCGCCCCACAGCCGTTCCTGCCGGATCCAGCCGTCGAAATTCTTGCCGACGAACTCGCACCAGCTCCCGGTGCAGGATTTCAACATGCCGAGCACGCCGGATTGCAGGCGCGCGGTCTCGGCGGATTTCGGATCGGCGCTCTCAAAAAGCGGCACCAAATCGTTCTTCAAATCCGGCACCACCACCGCCGAGCGCTTGCCGGACAGCAGAGAATGGTAGACCCAGCCCTCGGCGCCTTCCCAGTCGCGGATGCGCCGCCAGTTCTCGTATTCGGCGGTGATCTCCACCGGCATGCCGGCGCGGGTATAGACCCAGCGCACCTCCTGGTCCTTGTTGGGGCCGGAGCGCACATTGACCCGATCCGATTTGAGACTGACGAAGCGCGGCACCGGCAGACCGCTCACCGAACCGGTAGCCATATTGTCGCCCGCCGCATGGCCGACCGGCACCTGGATCGCCACACATGCGGCGGCCAGCGCCAGGCGCCGGAACACGGCTCTAAGGCCAAGCCCAAAGCTTTGTGTTGTCACTGTCATCTGGTAGGAAAAAGAACGGATTTTGAACCTCACGCGCGAGAGCCGCAGTGTGGGCGAGTACGGTTAAAGAGGCCTGAACGGGCGCCCAAGCGGCAGTAAGATGAGCCGCCGGACATCGCGTAGGAGCACATGCCGAAGACCAAGAAGCCGCTGGTCGTCGTCACGCGCAAGCTGCCCGACAGCGTCGAGCTGCGCATGCGGGAACTTTTCGACGTCCGCTTCAATTCTGATGATAAACCGATGACGCAGGCCCAGCTCGCCGAGGCGGTGAAAACCGCCGACGTGCTGGTGCCGACCGTCACCGACCGGATCGACGCCTCGGTGCTCTCAAAATCCGGCGAGCAGCTCAAGCTGATCGCTAATTTCGGCAATGGCGTCGACAATATCGACGTCGCCACCGCCGTACAGCGCGGCATCACCGTTACCAATACGCCCGGCGTCCTGACCGAGGACACCGCCGACATGACCATGGCGCTTATCCTGGCGGTGCCGCGCCGGCTGGCGGAAGGCTCCAATGTGCTCACGTCCGACAAGGACTGGAGCGGCTGGACCCCGACCTGGATGCTCGGCCATCGCATCTGGGGCAAGCGGCTGGGCATCATCGGCATGGGGCGGATCGGCCAGGCGGTGGCGCGCCGCGCCCGCGCCTTCGGCCTGCAGATCCATTACAACAACCGCCGCAAGGTGGCGCCCAAGATCGAAGAAGAACTCGACGCGACCTATTGGGAGAGCCTCGACCAGATGCTCGCCCGCATGGACATCATATCCGTCAACTGCCCGCACACGCCGGCGACGTATCATCTGCTCTCGGCGCGGCGGCTCAAGCTGCTGCGCCCCGAGGCCTATATCGTCAACACCGCGCGCGGCGAGGTGATCGACGAGAACGCGCTGGCACGGCTGCTGGAGGCGGGCGACATCGCCGGCGCCGGCCTCGACGTGTTCGAGCACGAGCCGGCGGTCAACCCGAAGCTGGTCAAGCTCGCCAAGGCCGGCAAGGTCGTACTGCTGCCGCATATGGGCTCGGCGACGCTCGAAGGCCGCGTCGACATGGGCGAGAAGGTCATCATCAACATCAAGACCTTCATGGATGGCCATCGGCCGCCCGATCGCGTCTTGCCATCGATGCTGTGATCAGTATTTGCCCGACAAATCCTTGATCGTCGGCTTGTCGCCTGACAGCGGATTGCCCGAATCCCATTCGTAACGCGTCGTCTCGAATCGCATATCGCGCGCGTCGACCATTAGCAGGCGGCCAACCAGACCTTCGCCGAAGCCGACAATCTCGCGGATCACTTCGAGCGCCATCATCGAACCAAGCACGCCGGGCAACGCGCCGAGGATTCCGGCTTCCGCGCAGGCAGGAACGGTGCCGGGAGGAGGCGGTTCCGGAAACAGGCAGCGATAGCTCGGGTTGCGCGTGCCGTCGGCGCGAGTCTCAAATGCACGAATGGTGGTGAGCGAGCCATCGAAGGTGCCGACCGCGGCCGTCACCAGCGGCTTTTTCGCAAAGTAACAAGCGTCGGACACCAGATAGCGGGTAGCGAAATTATCCGAGCCGTCGGCGACGATGTCGTATTTCGCGATCAGCCCAAGCGCGTTATCGGCCTCGAGCCGCGCCATATGGGTTTCGATCTGCACATGCGGATTAAGCTCCGCAATCGCCGTCTCGGCGGCGTCCACCTTGCGCTCGCCGACATCACCGGTTCCGAAAATCACCTGCCGCTGCAAATTCGACAGCGACACGATGTCGTCGTCGATCACGCCGATGTGGCCTACACCCGCGGCGGCGAGATAAAGCAGCACCGGCGCGCTCAAGCCGCCGGCGCCGACGACCAGCACGCGCGCGGCTTTCAGCTTGGTCTGTCCCGGGCCGCCGACCTCGCGCAGCACGATGTGGCGCGCATAGCGTTCAAGTTCTTTTGCATCGAGCATGGCTTTAACCCTATGCATTACCATGCCTTTCGGCCAGCCCCTGACCGCTTGCGCGCTCGCTTCGATGGGCTAAGGTGCCGCAAAACAAGATCAGGGTGGCGTTAAACGATGCGTTGGGGACCGTTTCTGGTGGCTCTCGCGTTTTGTCTCGGTGCCTCGCCGGCGCCGGCGCAGGAGTCGCCGGGCATCGTTCCGGCACCCAAGGAAGACGCAAAGCGAGCGGTCAAACGCTTCAAGCCGAAAGCGGTCATCGCGAAGCCAGCGGACGTGAAACCGGCCGCGGTCAAACCCGCCGAAGCCAAACCGGTCCAACCAAAAGCCGCCGCGGCCAAGCCCGAAACGCCCAAACCCGCCACGCCGAAAAGCGCCAATACCAAAGCCGAACACGTGCCCGACGTGTTCGCCGGAATTCCGTTTGGCGAACGCCGGAAAATCCAGGCCGCGCTGCTGTGGTCGGGCGACTTTACCGGCGCGGCCGCCGGCGACGATCCGATGCTCACGGCGGTCAAGAATTTCCAGAAACGCAACAAGGGCAAGATCACCGGCGTGCTGACGCCGTCGGAACGCGCCGCGCTGTTGGCCGACGCCAAAGTCCACGAGGATGAATTCGGCTGGAACGTGGTGGTCGATCCCGCCACCGGCGTGCGTATCGGCCTGCCGACCAAGATGGTGCCCAATGCGCATGAAGCCGCGCGCGGCACGCGCTGGTCGTCGGCGCATGGCGAGGTGCAGGTCGAGACTTTCCGCGTCAAGGATCCCGCGCTTACGCTCGCGGCGTTGTTCGAGAAAGAAAAGAAAGAGCCGGCGACGCGCAAGATCGAGACCAGCGCGCTGCACGACGACAATTTCTTCATCAGCGGTATGCAAGGCCTCAAGCTGTTCTCCGTGCGCGCCAAAGTCCGCGACGGCGAAGTGCGCGGTTTCACGATGATGTACGACCAGATGATGGAAGGCATCGTCGCGCCGGTTATGGTGGCGATGGCGACCGCGTTCTCGCCGTTTCCCGAACGTAGCGCGCCATACGCCGCGCTGGCGAAATCGGTCGAATATGGCACCGGCCTGATCGTAAGCCCACAGGGCCACATTGTTACCGATTTGAAACTCACCGAAGGCTGCCAGGTCATCGTCGCCGCAGGCCTTGGCGACGCCGACCGCCTCGCCGACGACAGAGACAACGGGCTCGCGCTGCTACGCGTCTACGGCCAGCGCAAATTGTTAGCCGTAGCGCTCACGCACGACGCACCAAAGGCGAGTGATCTGACTCTGGTCGGCATCGCCGATCCCAAGGAACAGGAGGGCCCCCGCAAGCTGACCGAGGTGAAGGCGCGGCTCTCCGACGGCAGCGGTATCGAGTTGCGCCAGCCGGTGCCGATGGCCGGATTTTCCGGCGCTGCCGCGCTCGACGCGCAGGGACAATTTCTCGGCATGATGGAAATGGGCAATCCGGTGTTGGCCAGCGTCGAGGCTTCCGCCCCGCCGGTACGGCTGGTGAGTAGCGCGGCGATCCGCGATTTCCTCGCAGCCCATCATGTGCCGACGGCGCAAACGCAAACCACCGACGCCAAGGCGTCGGTGGTGAGAATTATTTGCGTGCGGAAATAATTATTTATTCTTCCACTCAGGCTTTCGCTTCTCGACGAAAGCCTTCATGCCTTCCTTCTGATCGTCCGTCGCGAACAGCGAGTGGAAGATGCGCCGCTCAAACGCCATGCCCTCCGACAATCCGCTCTCGAAGGCGCGGTTGATCGCCTCCTTGCCCGCCAGCACCGAGGGCAGCGAATAATTGGCGATGGTGTCGGCGACCTTCATCGCCTCCTCCATCAAATTTGCCGCCGGCACCACACGTGCCACTAGACCCGACTTCTCGGCTTCGGCGGCGTCCATCATGCGGCCAGTCAAGATCAGATCCATCGCCTTGGCCTTGCCGACCGCGCGCGTCAGCCGCTGCGTGCCGCCGATGCCCGGGATAACGCCGAGCTTGATTTCCGGCTGGCCGAATTTGGCGTTGTCGGCGGCGATGATGATGTCGCATTGCATGGCGACCTCGCAGCCGCCGCCGAGCGCAAAGCCCGCGACCGCGGCGACGATCGGCTTGCGGGCCAGCGCCACCGGGTTCCAATCAGCGGTGAAATTGCCGAGATAGGCTTCGATGAACGTTTTATCGGCCATTTCCTTGATGTCGGCGCCGGCAGCAAACGCTTTGTCGCTGCCGGTAATCAGCATGCAGCCGATCTTCTCGTCGGCGTCGAAGCCCTCGATCGCCTGACGCAGCTCGGCCTTGAGCGCCTGATTGAGCGCGTTGAGCGCCGCCGGCCGGTTGAGCCGGATGATGCCGACCCGGCCTTTGGTCTCGACGATGATGTTCTGGTAGCTCATGGCTTGCCCCTGCTCATTCCAGCGTGACACCGGCGCGCTTGATGACGTCCGCCCATTTAGCGGAATCGGTCTTGATGGTCGCGGCGAAATCTTCCGGCGTGCCACCGGCCGGTTCATCGCCTATGGCTTTGAACTTTTCCTTGAACGACTCCGACACCAGCGCCTTGTTGATCGCGGCATTGAGTTTGTCGACGATCGGGCGCGGCACGCCGGCCGGCGCGATCACACCCGTCCAGGTCGGCGCCAGATAGCCGGGCACCGTCTCGCCAATCGTCGGCAGATCGGGGAACGCCGGCGAACGCGCAGCGCCGCTGACGCCGAGTGCGCGCACCTTGCCGGCGCGCGCCTGCGGCGCGATCGATTGCAGGCTTTCGAACATCAGGTCGACATGACCGGCGATCAGATCGGTGATCGCGGGGGCTCCGCCGCGATAGGGCACGTGCACAATCTGAACTCCGGTCATGAATTTGAACAGCTCGCCGCCAACATGGCCGGGCGAACCGTTGCTCGACGAGGCATTGGTCAGCTTGCCGGGATTGGCCTTGGCGTAGGCGATCAGCTCGGCGACCGACGTCACCGGCAGTTGCGGTGAGACCGCGAGCAGCAAATGCCCGCGCGCCACCAATGCGATCGGCTGGAAGTCGCGCTCGATATCGTAAGGCAGCTTCGCCACCATGTGGCGGGTGATGGCGAGCGCGCCGATCGGCCCCATGCCGATGGTGTAGCCGTCGAGCGGTGACTTCGCGACCAGATCGAGCCCGAGCGTGAGCGCGCCGCCGGGGCGGTCGTCGACGATCACCGGCTGGCCGAGCTCGGGACCGATCACTGACGCCAGAATACGGGCTACATTGTCGGTGGCGCTGCCCGCCGCCTGCGGCACGATGAAGCGGATCGGATGGTCGGGATATTCCGCCGACGCCGTCCCAGTCAGGCCGGCGAGCAGGAAAGGAATGAGGATGAATTGACGCATGTCACGGACCCCGGCTGCTTTGCCGCACAGCTTGGCTCATTTCTGACAGCTCGGGCAATAGAAGGTCGAGCGGCCGGTCTGCACGATGCGCCTGATTTTTCCCTTGCAGTCCGGACAAGCGTGGCCTTCGCGGTCATAGACCCGGAAATTGTGCTGGAAATCGCCGAGTGCGCCGTCGGTGCGGCGGTGATCGCGCAGCGACGAACCGCCGGCTTCGATGGCGTCCTTGAGCACCGCCTTGATGGCGTCGACCAGCACGACCGCGCGTTGGTTCGGCTGGCCGTTGCGGCCGGCGATGGTCGAGGCCTGCCGCTTCGGCGACAAGTGTGCGCGGAACAGCGCCTCGCAGACGTAAATATTGCCGAGACCGGCGACGACGCGCTGGTCGAGCAGTGCGGCCTTCAGCGAGGTCTTTTTTTCCGCGCAAGCTTTTGCCAGCATCGCCGCATCGAATTCATTGCCGAGCGGCTCCGGCCCAATCGAGCGCAGCAATGGTTCGGAATCGATCTTGGCGCGCGGCACTAATTTCATCGAACCGAAGCGGCGCGGATCGTTGAACGTTACCGTGGCGCCGTTCGACATGTGAAACACCACATGATCGTGCGCGGTACTCTTGGATTTCTCGTGATAGTAGACACCCGGCTTGGCGTCTGCGCCGACGCGGAACGAGCCCGACATGCCAAGATGCATCACCAGCACATCGCCCGACGACAAATCCGCCAGCAGATATTTGGCGCGCCGGCCGAGCCCTTCGACGGTCTGGCCCGTGATCCGCTTTTCGAAGTCCTTGGCGAGCGGCCAACGCAGACGGCGATCGCGCACCTCGACCTTGGTGAAACGCGCGCCTTCCATGGCCGGCGCCAGGCCGCGCCGCACGGTTTCGACTTCGGGAAGCTCGGGCATGGTTAATCTCGATAGGTCATTCCGGGACGCGCGCGATGCGAGCGGACCCGGAATCCAGAGCCAAGACCAGTGTCTGCATCTCTGGATTCCGGGTTCACGCCTTCGGCGTGCCCCGGAATGACGAGGGAGCGATGACACATAGCGCCCCCCGGCCTGCCGCGCTATGGTCCTGCCCGCAAAGGATTATTGGCCATGGCCAGCCGTCAAAACACGCGCGACGAGACCCATTTCGGCGAGCAGACCGTGCCGCTTGCCGACAAGCAGGGGCTCGTCGACGGCGTGTTCCATTCGGTGGCGCGCCGCTACGACCTGATGAACGACCTGATGTCGGGCGGGCTGCACCGGGCCTGGAAAGACGCGCTGGTGACCGCGGTCAATCCGCCACGCTCTGAGAAGGAATTCGCCGTACTCGATCTGGCCGGCGGCACCGGCGACGTCGCGTTCCGCGTGGTCGAAACTGGCGGCCCCGGCACCCGCGTGACTGTCTGCGACATCAACGCAGAGATGCTGAGCGTCGGCTGCGAACGCGCCCTTGAGCGCGGGCACGACAATGCCGTGACGTTCGAGCAAGGCAACGCCGAGGAGTCGCATTACGGCGACCGCAGCTTCGATTGCGTCACCATCGCCTTCGGCATCCGCAATGTGCCGCGCATCGAACGTGCGCTTAAGGAAGCGCATCGCGTGCTGCGCATCGGCGGACGCTTTCTGTGTCTGGAGTTTTCCTCGGTCGATGTGCCGGGCATCGATACTCTGTACGAGCTTTATTCGTTCCAGGTGATCCCGCGCGTCGGCGAGGCGGTGACCGGCGACCGCGAGGCCTATCAGTATCTGGTCGAGTCGATCCGCAAATTTCCCAAGCCGCCGGTCTTCGCCAAGATGATCGAGGCCGCCGGTTTCTGCCGCGTCTCGTTCACGCCGATGACCGCCGGGGTCGTGGCGTTGCATTCGGGCTGGAAATTGTGATCGCCGGCGTTTCTCATCTCACGCGCCTGGCGCGCGCCGGCTTCGTGTTCGCGCGCGAGGGCGTGTTCGCGCTGGTCGATACGCGGCCGCTGCCGCTACCGGCCAAAACCGCGATCGCGCTGGCGCGGCTGATCGAACGGCCGACCGCCAAAGACGGCACCAGCCGTCTGGCCGCCGCGCTCACCAAGCTCGGGCCGACTTACGTCAAGCTCGGCCAGTTCCTGGCGACGCGGCCGGATGTGGTCGGCGCGGCAATCGCGACCGACCTCGAAAGCCTACAGGACAAGATGGCGCCGTTCCCGCAGGCCGAAGCGGAGGCCGTGGTCGCCGCCGCTTTCGATAAGCCGCTTTCCGCCGTCTATGCCAGCTTCGGGCCAGCGGTTGCCGCCGCCTCGATCGCGCAAGTGCATCGTGCCGAGATCGACGAAGACGGCGCGCGCAAGGCCGTGGCAGTGAAAATCTTGCGGCCCGGCATCGAGCGCCGCTTCAAATCGGATCTCGACGCCTTCTTCTACGCCGCGCACAAGGCGGAGAATTTGTCGCTTGAAGCTCAGCGTCTGCGCCCGGTCGAAGCGGTGGCGACTCTCGCCCGTTCGGTGGCGATCGAAATGGATTTCCGGCTGGAAGCGGCCGCGCTGTCCGAAATGGCGGAGAACACCCGCGAGGACACCGACTTTCGCGTGCCCGCGATCGATTGGGACCGCACCGCGCGCGAGGTGCTCACACTGGAATGGATCGACGGCACGCCGCTCAACGACCATGCCGCACTTAGCGCGAAGGGCTACGACCTGCCGGCGCTCGGCCGCAACGTGATCCAGAGCTTCCTGCGTCATGCGCTGCGAGACGGCTTCTTCCACGCCGACATGCATCCCGGAAATTTGTTCGTCGACGCCGATGGCAGGCTGGTGGCGGTCGATTTCGGCATCATGGGCCGGCTGAGCGCAAAGGAGCGCCGTTTCCTTGCCGAAATCTTGTTCGGCTTCATCACGCGCGATTACCAGCGCACCGCGCAAGTGCATTTCGACGCCGGCTATGTGCCGCGTCATCACTCGGTCGAGAGTTTCGCGCAGGCGATCCGCGCCATCGGCGAGCCGATCCATAACCGCGCCGCCGAAGACATCTCGATGGCGAAGCTGCTGATGCTGCTGTTCGAGGTCACCGGATTGTTCGACATGCGCACGCGACCGGAATTGCTGCTGCTGCAGAAGACCATGGTAGTGGTGGAAGGCGTCGCGCGCTCGCTCGATCCCAAGCTCGACATGTGGAGCGTGGCCGATCCGGTGGTGCGCGAATGGATCGCGCGCCATCTCGGGCCGGCCGGCAAGCTCGAAGGCGCGGTAGAGGGCGCCGGCGAGATCGGCCGCTTTCTCGGCCACGTACCTTCCTTGCTGACCCGCGCCGGCACGCTGATCGATCAGTTCGACGACATCACCCGCGACGGCCTGGTGCTGTCGCCGGAAACCACCGAGGCTATTGGCCGCGCCGAGCAGCACCGCAACCGCTGGACCTCCGTTGCCCTGTGGACCATCGCCGCGTTGCTGGCCTGGGCGGTGTGGAAGTTGATATAGCACCCTTCCCGTTCGTCCCCGCGAAAGAGGGACCCAGGGCAATACAAAGGAAAGAACTGGATTCCCGCTTTCGCGGGAATGAACGGAGTTAAAGGGCTTAGCCTTTACTCCACCAACTCTTCGAGCTTGTCGATGGTCTGGGTCCAGCCGGCTTCCATGCCGGCCAGCATTTGCGCGGCAATCGCCACCTTGCCGACCATGTGCGATTTCACGACCAGCTCGGTCTTGCCGTCACGCTCGGTGAAGGTGATCACGGTTTCACCTTCCATCAGATGATTGCCGTCCTTGTCGACCGGGATGTTGGTGAACACCAACCGTTCTGGTGCTCTCACCTCGGTGAACACGCCCTTCATCGGATAGTCGTTACCGTCCGGCCCGCGCATCACGATGCGCAGAGCGCCGCCGACACGCGGCTCCAGTTGCAGCACCGAACTGGTGAAGCCGCGCGGGCCAAACCACTGCGCCATCATTTTCGGGTCGGTCCAGGCCCGCCACACCAGGTCGCGCGGCGCATCGAAGACGCGGACGATCTCAACAGTGGCTTCACCGAACTTCTCCAGGGTGGTCATGCGCTACTTTGCCTCGGCGGCGCGCTGCAGCGTCGCAATATCCATCTTCTTCATTTGCATGAAGGCGTTCATCACGCGGGCCCCTTTGGCCGGGTCACCCGACATCAACTGCGGCACGATGCTAGGCACGATCTGCCAGGACAACTTGAACTTGTCCTTGAGCCAGCCGCACGGGCCTTCCGAGCCGCCGGCGGCAGTGAGCTTGCTCCAGTAATAATCTATTTCGTCCTGAGTTTCGCACATCACCTGAAACGACACGGCTTCGTCGAAGGTGAATTGCGGACCGCCGTTCAACGCCGTGAACGTCTGGCCCTCGAGCTCGAACTCGACGACCATCACCGAGCCGGCCTCTTTGCCGTGGATCTCTTTACCGGCATCGGGAAATCGATTGACGGTGCCGATGCGGGAGTTTTTGAAGATGCCGACATAGAACTTCGCGGCGGCTTCCGCCTTCGTATCAAACCACAGGCACGGCGTGATCTTTTGCTTGGCAATGGCCATGAGGCTTCCTTTCGAACGCTGCGCTAAAGGCTGATGAAAGTTTTGAAGCCGCCGAAAATCATGCGCTTGCCGTCGAACGGCATGGACTTCGGATTCATCATCGCCGCCAGCCGCTTGTCCTTCATGATCTTGGTTGTGGCGCGGTCGCGTTCCGCGCGTGATTTGTAGACGACCCATGCAAAGATCACGGTCTCGCCGGCTTTAAGCTTGACGCTGCGCGGGAACGAGGTTCGCTTTCCCACTTTGACGTCGTCGGCGACGCTCTCGCGGTATTCCAGCGCGCCGTGCTCGCGGCAGACCTTGCCGAATTTCTTCGATATGGCGCGGTAGGCGGCGAGTTTCTTTTTCGGCACAGGGATGATCATTCCATCGATATAAGTCATGGCTTATTCCTCGGTTGTTTTGGGGCAGCGCGTCGGTCAGGCGGCCTTGGCGAGATAAGCCGCGAGCTGATCCAGAGTTCCGGTCCAGCCTTGCGTCATGCTGGCAACGCCCCCATCGAAGGTCTTCTGCTCTTCAGTGGTGGCGTTATAGGCCGACCAACGCAGCGTGAACTTGGTCTTTCCGCCCGGCTGTTCTTCGAACGTAAAGGTTGTCCGCAATTCGAGCGGCCAGCTTGGGCTCATGGGGTGGCGGGTGATGCCGCCTTTTTCATTCGAGAACGAGTTGATGAACACCAGCCGCTCCGGCAGGGTCACTTCGCGATAGGCGAACTTGCCCCACATCACATTGCCGTCGGGCGCCAGCATGCCGTAGTGATAGGTACCGCCGACGCGCAGATCCATTTTCGACGCGACCACCTTGCAGCCCTTCGGGCCCCACCACTCCTTCATGCGCTCCGGATCGGTGAAGCACTGCCACACCAGATCGCGCGGCGCGTCGAACACGCGTGACATTACGAAGTCCTTGTTTTTCGCTTGGGCATCCGCGGTCATTTTTTCCTCCGCTCTTTTGGTACGCTAATTTGTTGGCGCTGTTCAGTGCGCGGGGACGATGATCATCCAGCCGACGCCAAACTTGTCGGCGAGCATGCCGAAGCGTTTGGCGAAGAATGTCTTGTCCATCGGCATTCGTACTTCGCCGCCGGCGCTCAGCGCGCCGAACAATTTGTCGGCCTCAGCTTCGTCCTTGGGGTAGATGGTCAGCGAGAAGCCCTGGAAATTCGGCTTGCCGGTATTGCGGCCGTCGGACATCAGCATCACGGCGTCGCCGATCTTGATCGCAGCATGCATGACCTTGTCGGCGCTGCCGGGCGAGACCATCGATTGATCCGGCGCATCCTTGAAACGCATGGCCATTTCCACCTTGGCGCCGAGCGTCTTCTTGTAGAACTCGATCGCTTCCTCGGCGCGGCCCTCGAAGAACAGATAGGGCTGAATCAACATGGTGTTTCCTCCACAGGGTTGGTCTTGACAAGTAGGTTGAGATCAACATAATATTCTGCATGTCAACCCCTCAGTCGCATTCGGAGCTTCCATTCAGCGTCACCCACGAGGTGCGCGACGCGTGTCTGTGCCTGCACGTGCAGCGGGCGGCGCGCGCGCTGGCGCGGCGTTTCGACGCGGTGTTGGCGCCGCTCGGTCTGACGCAAGGACAGTTCTCTCTGCTGACGTCGCTCAATCGCCCGGAACCGCCCAGCATCGGCAGCGTCGCGGCTTTGCTCGCCATGGACCGCACCACGCTCACCGCCAATCTCAAACCGCTGGAGCGGCGGCATCTGGTGAAGATCGCGATTGACAAAGAGGATAAGCGTAGCCGCCGCCTGACGATCACTGCCGCCGGCCGCGCGCTGCTGGGCAAAGCCTTTCCAGTCTGGAAGAAAGCGCATGCCGAGACCGAACGCCTGGTTAGCGGCATAAGTGCGGACGCGCTGCGCCGAGCCTTGCTAGCGCTATCGTGATGGCAGCCAATTGATTGCACTGATTGCAATGCTATCAAATTGGTGCTAAGCTGCTGCCAAATAGAGCGGATTTCTTCATGGCCTCCCTCACCGTCAGGCAACTCGACGAGCGTTTGAAGCAACAGCTGCGCCTGCGCGCGGCCAAGAGCGGCCGCTCGGTCGAGGACGAAGTGCGCACGATTCTGCGCGCCGCCGCCGAGGAAACCGGCGCCGACACGCCGGAGAATTTCACGCCGCATGCGCCGCGCCGTCCGGCCGCCGCGCCCGCCACTGGCACCAAGCGCGTGCTGCTGATCGTCGGCGGCGGCATCGCGGCCTACAAGTCGCTCGATCTCATTCGCCGCATGAAAGAGCGTGGGCTCGCCGTGCGCTGCATTCTCACCAAGGCGGCGGAGCAGTTTGTCACGCCGCTGTCGGCCGGCGCGATCGTCGGCGAGCGCGTGTTTACCGACTTGTTCGATGCCGGCAGCGAATTCGACGTCGGTCATATTCGGCTGGCGCGCGAAACCGATCTGATCGTGGTAGCGCCGGCGACCGCCGACCTGATGGCAAAAATGGCCGGCGGCATCGCCAATGATCTCGCCACCGCCGTGCTGCTGGCGGCGGGCACAAAAATTCTGCTGGCGCCGGCGATGAACCCGCACATGTGGGGGAACAAAGCGACGCAGCGCAATCTCGCGCAGCTCGTCGCCGACGGGGTCACGCTCATTGGCCCGAACCAAGGCGAGATGGCGGAAGCCGGCGAACGTGGGCTGGGCCGCATGGCCGAGCCGCTCGAAATCGCGGCCGCGGTCGAGAGTTTGCTCGGCGGCGGCATGCAACCTCTCAAAGGCAAACGCGTGCTGGTGACCTCCGGGCCCACCCATGAGCCAATCGATCCGGTGCGCTATATCGCCAACCGCTCATCAGGCAAGCAGGGCCACGCCATCGCCGCGGCGGCTGCGCGCGCCGGCGCCGACGTGACGCTGATCAGCGGGCCGGTGAACCTGCCCGATCCGTCCGGTGTGACCGTCGTGCATGTCGAGACTGCGCGCGACATGTTGCAGGCGGCTGAGCGCGCGCTGCCCGCCGATGCCGCGGTCTTCGCCGCCGCGGTGGCCGACTGGCGCGCCGCACAAGCCGGCGGCCAGAAGATCAAGAAGAGGGCCGGGCAGGCGACGCCGGAATTGGCACTGGTCGAAAATCCCGACATCCTCTCGACCATCGCGCACCGCAAATCGCAGCGGCCGGAACTGGTGATCGGTTTTGCGGCTGAGACCGAAAACATCATCGCCAACGCCAAGGCAAAACTCGCCGGCAAAGGCTGCGACTGGATACTGGCCAACGATGTGTCGCCGAAAACCGGCATCATGGGCGGTGACCGCAATACGATCCAACTGGTGACGGCGCGCGGCATCGAGCCTTGGCCGCCGCAAAGCAAGGAAGACGTCGCCGCCATGCTGGTCGCGCGCATCGCGGACGCGTTATCGAAATAACTCGTTGTCGATTGAACTCGCAAAAACCGGAATTACGCACAGGTGAATCGCAGCCGGAGGTTCTAGATTTCGGTACCTCAGGGTAGGCTCGCCCGCTCGGCAATCGAAGAGCCAGTTGGCGATGGCGACAAATCTCAAATTCAAAACGTACGCGGCCGATGCCTTGACTAAGGTCCGCGTCATGCGTCTGCCGCACGGCCAGGATCTTCCGCTGCCGTCCTACCAGAGTGCGCTCGCCGCCGGCCTCGATCTGATCGCCGCGGTGCCGGCAGACAACCCGCTGACGCTTGCGCCCGGTGCGCGCGCGCTCATACCCACCGGCATCGCCATCGCGTTGCCGCCCGGCACCGAGGCGCAGGTGCGGCCGCGCTCGGGACTCGCGGTCAAGCACGGGCTCACCGTGCTCAACGCACCCGGCACCATCGACGCCGATTATCGCGGCGAATTACAGGTCTTGCTGGTGAACTTAGGGGCTGAGCCGGTGGCCATTACGCGTGGCATGCGAATCGCCCAGATGGTGATTGCAACCGTCGCGCGTGCAAAGATGCAAGAAGTTGAATTTCTCAACGAAACCGAGCGCGGAACGGGCGGGTTTGGCTCCACCGGCGGTTGAATTTGCCAGAAAACCTTTTGCTCTAGACGGATGCCCGACTGTAGCCTATTACCGCTTAAATTAGTTGCGAGTGGGGCGATCCATGCCGCTGGTGTCCCGCAAGGGCATTCTTGCCATTGCCGCCGTGATCGACATTGCAATTAACGCCCGCAGCCGGCCGGTCTCGGCCAAGGCCCTGGCGGCGCGTCACAAACTGCCGCCTCGCCATCTCGAACCCGTCCTGCAAGCGCTGGTGCGCGAAGGCATCTTGCGCGGCGTACGCGGTCCGCATGGCGGCTACGAACTGGCGCGCGAGCATCGGCGCATCAGTGCCGACGACATCCTGCGCGCCGCCGGCTCGACGGAGGATGCCGGCGATCCGCCGCTGCCCAATTCGGGCTTGGTCAATGACGTGGTGCGGCCAGCTTTGGCGGAGGCCGAGCGGATATTTTCGGCCGCGCTCAGCCGCATCAGCATCGAAGAGATGACCAAGCGCGCCGAAGCAAAATAGCGGCCTTTCAAGGCCGCTTCAGACTCACGTTCACGATCTGGACTCTTTCGGCGCGACTCCCCGCGGGGGTAAAGTCGCCCGATTCGCGCGTGGCGCGGCGGACGCCGCTCGCATTCCTGGGGCAGGTCGCAATGCCGGAGACGATCCGGACGGCGAACGAGAGGCTGCGTTCTCGTCCGAGGCGGGACGGATTCCTCGCCGCCTTCTTTTTTGCAATCCCTTGCATCGCGCTTGGTTCGCCGGCAGGCGCCGAGGCGCTGGCCGAAGGCGTCACCGTGAGCCGCGAGCAGCTCGGCGCGCTGACATTGACGCTCGCGCTGATTTGTTTCGCAACGCTCGCCACCTTGGTGCTGCTGCGCATGCGGCGGGCGGCGGCCACGGCGCAATCCGCGGCGCTCGACGAAGCTACGATGCTGCGCGCCGAAATCGACCGGCTCAAGACGCTGATGCTGGCACAGCCGCAGGTGCTGGTGGCATGGGCTGCGGGCACCGACGAGCCGGAAATCTTCGGCGACACCAGCATCGTGGTGTCGGGCGCGGTGCCGGAGCGCGTGCTGGCCTTCGGCGCCTGGCTGGAGCCGGCGGCGGCGCAACGCATGGAGCATGCGGTCGAGACGCTGCGCCGCGATGGCAGCGGCTTCACGATGACGCTCACCACCACCGCCGGCCGTCCGCTCGAGGCGGAAGGGCGCGTGGTCGCGGGGCGCGCAATACTGCGTTTGCGCGATGTCAGCGGTATCGAACTCGAACTGATGGATTTGGCCGCCCGCCACGACCGCCTGATGGGCGACGTCGAGATCATGAAGGCGCTGCTCAATTCGCTGCCCGCGCCGGTCTGGGCACGCAACCAGGACGGCCAGCTGATCTTCGTGAATTCGGCCTATGCCCGCGCGGTCGAAGCCGAAGACCCTTCCGACGCCGTCGAGCGCGAGCTGGAGCTACTCGATCGCGCCGCACGCGACAAGCTGAGCCACGCCAGCGGCGCCAATTCCGAACGGCTGCCGGTCATCGTCGCGGGCGCCCGCCGTATCTTCGACGTGGTCGTCGCACCAAGCGGAGCCGGCAGCGCCGGCATGGCGATCGACGCCACCGAGGTCGAGACCATGCGCGCCGAACTCGCGCGCATGATCGAGGCGCACCGCCGCGTGCTCGACCAGCTCGCTACCGGCGTCGCCATCTTCAACGTCGACCGCAAGCTGATCTTCTACAACACCGCGTTCCGCTCGCTGTTCGAACTCGACCCCGCTTTCCTCGAGCAGATACCGACCGACTCGGCCGTGCTCGATACGCTGCGAAGCCACCGCAAGCTGCCCGAGGAACAGGACTTCCGGCTGTGGAAGCAGCAGCTCTACGAGGCCTATCGCGCGGTCGAGCCGAAGGAGCAGATGTGGCATCTGCCGGACGGCCGCACGCTGCGCGTCGTCACCGCGCCCAATCCGGAGGGCGGCGTCACATATCTGTATGACGACGTCACCGAGCGGCTCGACATGCACCGCCGCTACGACGCGCTGATCAAGGTGCAAAGCGAGACGCTCGATCATCTGGCCGAGGCGGTCGCGGTGTTCGGCAGCGACGGCCGCGTGCGGCTGCACAATCAGGCGTTCCAGCGCATGTGGAAGCTGGCGGGCGAGGCGCTCGACCAACATCCGCACGTCGAGGCGGTGACCGCCTGGACGCAGGCGATGCACGACGACAATACGGTCTGGCGCAATTTGCGCGCCGCGGTGACCGCGATCGACAACCGCGAGCCGATCATCGCGCGCATCGAACGCCGCGACGGCGTTATGATCGACATGACCACCATGCCGCTGCCAGACGGCGCCACGCTGGTCACGTTCCAAGACATCAGCGACACCGTGAACGTCGAGCGCGCGCTGATCGAGAAGAACGAGGCGTTGGAAACCGCCGATGCCATCAAGATCGATTTCGTGCACCACGTCTCTTACGAATTGCGCTCGCCGCTCACCAACATCATCGGCTTTGCGAATCTGCTGGGCGATCCCGCATTCGGATCGTTGACCTCCAAGCAGCACGAATATATCGGCTACATCACGACCTCGACCAATGCGCTGCTGGCCTTGATCAACAACATCCTCGACCTCGCCACCATCGACGCCGGCGCCATGTCGCTCACTCTCACCGATGTCGACATCCGCGCCAGCATGCAAGAAGCCGCCGAAGGCGTGCAGGACCGGCTGGTGAAGGACAATATCAAGCTCGAAATCAACGCCGCGCCCGGCATCGGCAGTTTTTCCGCCGACGAGCGGCGCCTGCGGCAAATCCTGTTCAACCTGCTGTCCAACGCGGTCGGCTTCTCGCCGGCCGGCGCCACCGTCACGCTGGCGGCCGAACGACGGCCGGACGCCGTGGTGTTCACCGTCGTCGACCACGGGCCTGGCATTCCAACGGAGCAGAAAGACAAAGTATTCGACTGGTTCGAGACCGACTCGATGGGCTCATCCCACCGCGGCACGGGCCTAGGCCTCTCGCTGGTGCGCTCGTTCACCGAACTGCACGGCGGCACAGTAGCGATCGATTCCACGCTAGGCCACGGCACCACGGTGACCTGCGTGTTCCCGACCGCGCAGGTCAGGGAACAAAGCGCCGCCTAGATCGAGCGCATAAAAAAACCTCCGCGGCGAACCGCGGAGGTTTTTATTTTCCGGCGCTCGGTTACCGAACGATCCGGCGGCCGTTGTGATAGGACGCTACGCGCGGCTGATCGCCGACATAGACGCCGTTGACGCATTCATGCTCGTTCATACCGAGCAGCGCGTGGAAGCCGCGGCACGGCTCGATCGCCGCGTCGAGCAGCACCACGGTGCCGACACCTGCGACACCGCCAACCGCGGCCGCGCCGGCGGCTGTGGCGGGCAACGCAGCAACCGCCGCACTGCTGCCGAACCAGCCTTCATAGAGGCCGACGCCAACCACGGTGCCGACCGCGACGCCGCCGACGGCGGGCGCGACGGCATAAGCCGAGCCGTAGTTCGGGTTGACGGCCTCCGGTTCAGCAAAGGCCGGTGTGGCGAGTGCCGCCATCGCGGCGATCGAAAGGATTGGAAGAATCTTACGCATCATAATGCTCCTTCAACTTCTGCGGCCACAGTGGACCTACATCTTACAAACGTCCGGCGTGCACGTGCGTTCCGAAATCAGCACGCCGATGCGGTGCGCTTGGTTCAACGATGGCTATGCTGTGACGCGCGGCATGGAACCACGTTGCCGCGGCGGTCAAACGATGGCGTCAATGTGGCGCTGTGGCGCTTGAGTGATTGTGCCATTCCCGTGCATCATGGCCGCGTTCAATCGCGCAAACCGGGGGCCGATATGAAACGTCTGGCGATTTCACTGTGTGCGGCCGCTCTGTTGTTCAGCACGCAGGCTGTGGCCGAAACCGTCAAAGTCATCGTGCCATTCGCCGCCGGCGGTCCAGTCGATCAACTGGCGCGACTGCTCGGCCATGAGCTGGGGCCGCTACTCGGCGCCGACGTGATCGTCGAAGACAAAGGCGGCGCCGGCGGCGCGATCGGCTCCGAAGCCGTGGCGCGCGCGACACCGGACGGCACGACTATTCTGCTCGCCAGCATGGGCTCGCATGTCATCAGTCCTACACTGCGGCCGCCCGGGGGTTACGACCCGGTGAAGAGCTTCGATCCGGTGATGATGGTTGGCTCGGTGCCGTCGCTGCTGGTGGTCGGCCCGACCGGCCCCTCAACGCTCAAAGAACTGATCGCCCAGGCCAAGACGCAAAGCATGACCTACGGCTCGGCCGGTCCCGGCACCACCATGAACATCGCCGGCGAGATGCTCAACGCCTCCGCCGGCCTGAAGGTCGCGCACGTGCCCTATCGCGGCGCCGCACCCGCTTTGACCGATCTGATGGGCGGCCATCTCGACATGCTCAACGCCGACTTCCCGGTGCTGCTGCCGCTGGTAAACGCCGGCAAGATCAAGGCGCTGGCGGTTTACGGCACCGAGCGTTCGCCGCTGCTGCCGGATGTCCCGACCACCACGGAGCTGGGCCTGCCCGACGTGGTGATGGAAAGCTGGTACGGCGTTTTCCTTCCCGCAGGAACGCCGACGCCGATCCACGACAAACTCGAGAAGGCTTTGTTCGCGGTGGTCGCGCTGCCGACGGTCA
>Ga0209483_1000319_pt1 | contig 43867 bp, 44 predicted proteins | sample NGEPerA_FD_184508 | JGI IMG/M metagenome (GOLD analysis project Ga0209483, IMG submission 184508) | Arctic peat soil microbial communities from the Barrow Environmental Observatory site, Barrow, Alaska, USA - NGEE PermafrostL2-A... | ecosystem: Environmental > Terrestrial > Soil > Wetlands >...
TCGACCTTGCGGCGTCAGCCGCGCATTCTTGTGCATGTTCATCCGGGGCTCCGGCATTGGGTTGGCTGGTCTCGCAACCCCAGCCTCATACCACCGACCCGGATGAACAACCTTCATAGCTTCGACACCTAGGGGCAGCGCCGCAAGTCTTTCCCGGGCCCGGCGTAGCCCGGCTGAAATTTTCCTTCTTTTTGCATTCGGTCACAATATTTGTATGCATTAGCCCACTCTTCAGCACATTTGGGATCGCGTGGAAACGGGTTCGTCGGAAGTGGTGGGCGTTGGCGCTCAGCTCCGGGAAAATCAAATGGGACTGGCGTAATCTCCGTCGGTGCTCCCGGAATCTCCAAGGGTATGTCGGCAGGCAAGTCCCATGGAATCGTCAGCTGCGCCGTCGTTACGGGCGAAATGCTTTGCCGAGGCAAACCCATTGGCGCCATCGTACTTGGCGCGTCCTCGGCTCCCCCAGTCGTCCACTCACCGCCGCCGGCGTTGCCGGCCGGGACGCGCGGCTCGCCTTCGATATCTGGGTTGTATTTGCGTAGCGCCGCTACGCCGGCAGCTTTTGCCGCGCTTGCGCCGAGCGGCGTTACGCCTTGGGTGCCGTAGACCATTGGCTGATCGCCGCCGGGCACCGGATCGAGGCCCAGCAGGTTGCGCGCCTCGTTGACCGCGTAGATGCCGTCGCGGACATAGATGTCGAGGATTTTGGCCTGCTCGGCCGGGTCGCCCGGCCGAAGTTCGCCCCAAGCGAATTCGAGGTCGGCGTGACCCATCAGCTGCTGGATCACGTGGTCGGCCAGCCGCTTCACCCACCGCATCAGCGGCGCCAGCCCCTCGGCTTCGGACGCGTCCTGCGAGGTCTGGGCGGTGGCGCGGTTGAGCTGGCGGGTGAACGGCGTTGGCGGCAGCGAGAACGCATAGCACACGATGCGCGCCAGCCATTCGTCGAAATCGTCCTTGTAGGGCGCCTCCTTGAACGCCTGGTATTTGGCGCCCGCCGGGCCCCATACCAGCCGCGAGCGCGAGGCGGTGTTGCCGGCGAGGACGCTGTCGAACCATTCCTGAAACTGGCTGATCTGCTCGACGTTCCACCCGTCCGGCGCGTTGAGCAGCCCGGGCGGCACGTTGCCCTCGGTAAAATGCTGCAGCTGCATCGCCTGGCGGCGCAGCGCGATGTTGACCGTCATCACGATCTGCTCGACCGGCCCGAACCCATAGGCCTTGTGCGGCCGCGGATTGCGCGGCAAATAGAGCAGCTCGTCGCTGGTCAGCAGCTTCCACGGCCGGCCCTTGATCACCTGCTCGTAGGCCGGCGCCGGCGGACGCGGCCGGCGGCCGGTCTCGTCGACCAGCACCTTGATCGTCGCGCCGTCGACCACGTCGAGGCCGATGAGGGCGCCGCCGCGGTTGCGCCGCAGCTCCAGGGCCGGCGCGTCGAGCACCAGCAAATCTTCCATCAGCTCGCGCAGCCAGGTGGCGAACGGCCGTTCTCCGTCAGGCCGGCGCCAGAACTCGGCCAGCGCATCGACACGAGCGGCGGCATCCGGGTGTGTCGGCCTGCCGCCGCGCGCCCGGATCGACCAATCGAGCCGTTCGAGCTGATCCTTGCGCGTCTCGATCGCCAGGCGCGTGATGTCGTGCGCCTCGGCGAGCCGGCGGAGCTCCTCGAACGAGATCGTGTCGTACGAGCGCGGCGTGTAGATCGTGTTGACGCCGACCGGGTAGTCCCACACCCGCACCCGCTCTGGTTCGAGCGGCGCCAGCGGGTAGCCCGGCGAGAAGATGCCCTGGCCGGGCTGGTAGACATCGCGGAATTGCGTTTCGAGACCCTGCTGCCCCCAGGTATAGGAGGCGCTGAGGCTGGTCTTCGAGCCGCCGAGGCGAAGATCGGGCGAAGGCATCAGAAGGCGCTCCAGGCTGACCGCTTCCAGTTGTTCGGTCCGGTGCAGAAATAGAGGTAGTTGCTGTCGGCTTCGAGCTGGCCGGTCTGACAGGCGGCGCCGCTCGACGACGGCGTGCCGGTCGCCGGGAACATGCCGTTGGCCGATCCCGTCGCCGGAGTCACCGAGGCGACGCGGAAGTTCGAGCCGTCGAATTCGAGCTCGAGGAATTCGTAGTTTTGCCCGTACAAGGTCATCGACGATTGGGCGCCGCGGGTTCCCGGCATCAGGATCTGCCCGCCGCTGGTGCCGTTGACCTGCACCGTCAGGGACCGGCTGTTGTCGGTGGCGAAACCCATCGACCAGCCAGGCGGCAATGCCGTGCTCGACGGCAAGGTCACCGTCAGGCTCGAAATCGGCGAGTTGTAGGCCGAGATCACCGTGCCGCAATCGGCGGCGACGGCGTTGTAGCTGCTCACCGCCGGAAAATTCCATTTGCTGACGCAGCCGCTGCCCGAAACTCCAATCGAGGCGGCGGTGGCCGGCGTCACCTGCATCACGCGAAAATTCGAGCCGTCGAACTGCAGCGCCGCCAGCTCGTAATTGCCGGTAACCAGCTGCATCGAGCTGATCGTCGCGCCGCTGCCGGGATAGATGATCCTGGCGGCATCGCCCGAGGCGACCTGTGCCGCCGCGACCTTGCCGTTGTCGTTGGCGACGGCGATGGTCCAGCCTGGGTTGAGTGCGGTCGACGCCGGCAGGGTCACCGTCAGGTAGCCGAGCGGGCTGTTGTAAGCCGAGACCACGTTGCCGTTGTCCGCGATCGCCGCCGTATAGGCGCTCGCCGCCGGAAAGCTCCAGCGCGACAACCCGCCACTGCCGGCGAAGCCCAGCTGCTGCGCGGTCGCCGGCGTTACCTGCTCGACCCGGAAGTTGTTGCTGCCGTCATATTGCAGGGTCACGTATTCGTACTGGTTGCCGGCAAGGGTCAGCGAGGTTTGCGCCGCGGCGGTGACCAGCGGATAAAGGATGTGCCCGCCGCCGGTCCCGTTGACCTGGACCTTGAGGCTCTTGCCCTGGTCGGTGGCGAAGCCCATCGACCAGCCGGACGGCAGGTTGCTCGTCGGCGGCAAGGTCACGGTCAGGCCGCTCGTCGTATTGAAGCTCGACACGACATTGCCGTTGTCGCCGAGCTGCGCCGCGTAGCCGGAAGTCGACGGGTAGACCCAATTGCCCGGCCAGTCGCGGCTCTGCAGCCCGTTGGTCGCCAGCGTGTTGCGGGTGCCCGCGGTGACCCGGAAATTGGTCCCGTCCGATTGCAGCTCGAAATATTCGTAATTGCCGGGCCCCAGCGTCACCGACGACAGCGCCTTGCCGCCCGACAGGATCGTCCCCGACGGCGCGGTCACGGTCAGGCCCTTGCCGTTGTCGCTGGCAAAACCCATGCGCCATCCGGCATTGACCGAAGCCGGCGCCGGCAAGGTCACCGCGAGCGACGCGCCCGGCGCGTTGTAGGACGACAGCACCGTGCGGTCGTCGATGCCGGCGGCGGTATAAGTCGCCACGCTCGGAAATTGCCACGGCGCCCAATTGCCGGCGCCGATCACCGAGACCCCGGTCGATTGCGGGCCGCGGTTGACGACCGCGCTGGCATAGTTCGGGTTGATCAGCAGATTGCGCGTGCTCGCGGTTGCGCTGACCGCCGTGGTGCAATTGAAATAGGGCGAGACGAAAGTGTTCTGCCCGTCATGGTTGGTAGTGATCGACAAGCAGGTCGGGGCCACCTCGAAATCGAAAGCGAAAATTGTGTTGGAGAAGTCGTAGCCGTTCTCCAGCGTCATTGCCGTCCCGCCGGTGCCCGCCGCCGAGCCCGCGCCCGAAATCCGCGAGAATTGCGTCTGTTCGAGCGCGATCCCCGCCGCGCCGCCGCTGCTGTCGGCGATGGCGTAGATATCGCTGTTGAGCACGTAGTTGAGCTGCAGCGCGCCGGCGGCGGACGATGTGCTGGTGTTGTTGACGACGAGGTTGTCGAGCTTGATCGCGTTCTGCGCGTCGGAAAAATCGGGCTTGCCGATCGCCACCGCGTATCCCGGCGTGTCGGACCTGACGAACAGGGCGCCTTCCTCCTTGAAATAGAAGCAATTCGCCGGGCTTGACACCGTACCGCCCGAGCAATCGACCTGCAGCACCGGCCCGGAAGCGACCGTCATGCCGTCGATGGTCGCACCCTCGGAGATCAGCCGAAATCCGCTTCCCGCTTGTCCGGCGTAATCGATCGCCAACCCGCTCGTCACCTTGTAAGTACCGGCCGGAATATGCATCGGCCAGTTGTTGGCGATCGCGGTGTTGATCGTCGTCTGAATCGCGCTGGTGTCGTCGTGGCTGTCGTTGCCGAGCGCGCCACCGGCCATGCTGGGGCAGCGGACATCGATCCACGGGCGCCCCGAGCATGCGAGCGCGTCGCCGCCCAGCGTCGCCGTGCCGGTCGTCGATAGGGTCGAGAAATTTCCCGACGATTGCGCCAGTGCGGCGGTCACCACCAAGCCGCAAGCCAGCGCCGCGGCAAACGCCAGAGCGCGGTCAAGCGAGTGTAGCGTCCGCATTCGAGTTACCACCGGCGTGCGGCGAAGACCTGGCCGGTCGTGCCGCCGTAAAGGCTGAGCGCCCCGCCCGGCTTGTAGCCGCTCGGCGTCGTGAACATCCCGCCATTGGCCGCGATCTGGACACTGGCGCCGCCGCTCGAGGCGATGCCGGTATCGCAGATCCACAGCACGGCTGAGGAGTTGTTCTGCACCAGAAAACCGTTGGCCGCCACCGCGCCACCGAACAACGCTTGCGGGCTGCCGCCGGTGGCGACGGTGCCGCTGCCGTCGCTCGCTGGGGCGCCGGCGGCGTTGATCACCGGCAGCGGGTTCTGCGGCCCGACCGGGCTCGCCACTCCTTGGGTGCTGACCGAGGCGGTCGCGTGCAGCGGTACGAGGTTGCCGTTGCCGTCGAGTTCCGTCGACAATGGCTGCACGGTCGTGTTCGCGTCTTTGACGAGCAGCGTCATGGCGCCTCATGCTCCTGTTGCGCGAGGCGGCGATACGCCTCGAAAATCCCTTCCCCAGGCATCGGCTCGACCAGCAGCTCGGTGAGCGCCCAGACAAGCGCATCGACCCGGTCTGGCGAATATCCGGCCGCGGCCCGGTCGAAATCGTGGACGAACCCGCACATCTGGTCTTCGAGCGCCGGAAAGGCCCCCAGATGATGCACCCTGCCCTGCTCGTAGAGCGCGGCGACCGGCTCGGCCCGGGCGACCTTGCCGCGCGCGGCATGCACCGCGGTGAACGGCACGTTCGGATCGACCACGCGCAACGTCGCCTCTACCATCTCGCCGCCATTGTTCACCTCGGCGACGACTCGGTCGGCGTCGTGCGCGCGGTAGGCGGCGATCGCCGCTTTCGCCCACTCGGTCGGCGCATAGCGGCCCGACACATCCGCCAGCACATAGCCCTGCCCGCCGGTATCTTTGCCGGCGACGACGATGCCGGTTTCGTCCGATTGCTCGCCGGAGCCGGCCGCCGGATCGATCGCGACGACGATCCGCGCCAACTCGGGCAGCCTCGTCAGCCGCGTCCCCTCGATAACCGCGCGGCCCCACATCGCGCCCGGCACGTCCTCAAGGATCTCGGCCTCGAGCTCCTGCCTCCCAAGCCGCGTGCCCTCGTAGCGCCGCACGATCTGGTCGAGGAACGCCGGCGCCAGATTGTCCCGGTTCTGCGAGGTCGATCCGCGCGTCACCACAACCTTCGGATCGGCCACCAGCGTCTTGATCAGCCTGGTCGGGCGTGGGGTCGTCGTCACCACCGCGCGCGGATCGCTGCCCAGCCTGAGGCTGAACATCAGCATGTCCCACGCCTCCGGATAGCGCCATGCGGCGAGCTCGTCGTACCACGCGAAATCGTGTTGCGGCCCGCGCAGTCGATCCGGCTCGTCGGCCGAGTAGGTCATCGCCACCGCGCCGTTCGGCCAGGTCAGCCGCCGCTTTGACGGCTCGTAGGTCGGCCGGTCCCGCCGCGCCGAGATGGCGAGCAGCCCGCTTTCCCCCTCGACCATCACGTCACGGGCGTCCGCCGCGGTCGGGGTGACCAAGGCGATGCGCCGTGCCGCGCGCGACGCCACCCGGGTGCGCACGAGTTCCGCGCCGGTGCGGGTCTTGCCGAAGCCGCGGCCGGCGAGCAGCAGCCAGACCCGCCAGTCGCCCGGCGGCGGCAATTGGTTATCTCTGGCCCAGAACGTCCAGTCGCGTACGAGCGTTCTAGCCTTTTCCTGGGGTAGCCGGCGGATAATGCTTAAGTCTGACCGGCTCCGGGAGCGAGGCGAGCCACAAGGCGTGCAAGCTCCTCACGCGCATCCTCCGCGGACTCGTCGGCTCCGTCGTCCTCGCGCCGCTTCGGCGCCGGCGGGAACATGCCGAGATATCGTGCGATCGCGTCGAGCGCCGCTTTCTTGTCGTAAAGCTTGACCCGGACAGCGCCGATGCCCGACGCGGCCGCAGTGACTTCCGACACCGACGCCACGTCGGCTTCGCTCAGCTTTTCCGATGTCTTGACGTGCAGCCCTTGCGCGTCCCATTCGACGATGTGCCGGGGGTCCACGAACGCTATCCTCGCGTATTCCCGCAGCACCCGCTCGACTGTAATGCCGAGCCGGGCGGCGCGGGCCCCGACATCCTCGAACTCGGTCGCGCCCTTTGTCTTGGCGGCCCCGCGCTTACGGGTTGCCGTTCCGGGTTTCGACCGGGAGCGCGGCCGCCGCGGTGATCGAGTTGCCAATGATGCCGCTCTGACGGGAAGCCGGCGATGGGGCGGGAAGCCGTTGGCCTCGCCCAGTTCCGCCAGTGTGCCGACCTTGTACACCTTAAATCCGGATTTGTCAATCATAAAGATGCGATATAGACAATTTCAGCGTAAATGGATTTCGAGTGCGCCCAAAGCCGCGATGAGGATGCCCGAAGCCGCTTCCTGGCTGACCCTTCGTCCCGCCCAGCCCTGGTGCAACGCCCACTCCTTCAGCGAGCACTCCCAGCCGACGACGTGCCACAGGCACGACCCCGCCGGCGAGGCAGTGCCGCCGGCCGCGCGGATCGCCCGCCACACCGCGGTGCGCGCCGCTTCGACCCGCAATCCCGGCGCATGGTCGCCGCGGCGCGTCGGCTTGTCGCCAAGGCTTAAGCGCGACAGGTCGAGCGCGCGCAGCGGATCGAGTTGGGCGAGCGCGAAGCTGTGTCGAAAATCCTCACCCGCTTGTCGCATGCCCGAAGTGATCGAGCCTCGCCGCTCCATGATCGTCAGCGTGTCCACCGCCCGATAGGGTCGCGCCGGTCGCCCCGCCTCATCGGCGATAACCGCGGGGATGAGTTCGATCGGCCCATGCTGAAGTCGCTCTGGTGTGACGACGGCCTCCTTTGCCGCGTCGTGCACCTGTCGCTTGCGGGTCATCATTTTCCTCCAGGAACAATACATGAACGTTTTGGTCGTGAAACGCCGCGGGCGATGTTTTCGAGCCGGTTCAGGAATCGTTCGGGGGGCAAGCGCGCCGGTCGGCCGCGCCTGCCCCCCACAGCGGCAGCCAGCGCCTCCTCTTCCTTCAGCCGCCGGCGATCCCAAAAACTGCCGTCGGCGACATGGCACAGCGCGTGGTGCTGCGCGCAATAGGACGATCCGGGCCGCCGAACCGTGCCGCAAATCGTCCTCCCATCCACAATATAGGCGCAGCCCTCTGCCTCGTCGCCCACCATCCGGAACCGGAATTCGCGCGATACCCCGCCATCCACCGCCGCTCTCCCCCGTCGCCCTATTGCCATTATCGCAAGGCGCATATATCATGTTTAAAATTGTTGTCAATACGGCAACGTGCGAAATGGATGCGAAATGGATACGATCTGGTTTCAGGAAGCTCTCGAACGCGCCGGGGCCACCCAAGCCGACCTCGCTCGCCATCTCGGCCTCGCCCCTTCCGCCGTCTCGCGCATGCTCAAAGGCGAGCGCCAGATGAAGGCGCTGGAGGCGGTGCACGTCGCCCAGTTCCTCGGGGCCCCGCAGGAAGAGGTTTTGCGGCGAGCCGGAGAAGAATCCGGGCCGCCGCCGACGGAACCAGGTCGTCGCGGCCGCCCGCCCCGACAAATGCCGCCGCTCTTGCACCGTCAGGATTCAATGCCGATCAAGAGCGCCGCGCGCGGCGGCGACGATCAGCAGATGTTCCTCGAGGACGGGCCAATCGGCTACACCCCGCGTCCGGCGAACCTCGCCGGCGTGCGCGACGCCTACGCGATCTATATGGTCGGAGACAGCATGGAGCCGCGCTATCTGGGCGGGTGGCTCCTGCACGTCAACCCCTTCAAGCCGCCGACCCGCGGCCGCGACGTCGTGGTGTACAAGAAAAACCAGGCCGTCCTGATCAAGCAGTTTCTCGGCTGGAACGACGACATGCTGGTGTTGCGCCAGTTGAACCCCGACGAGACCTTCCGCATTCCGCGCGACCAGGTCGCCGAATGCCATCTCGTCGTCGGCGTCGATCAGGAGGGCTGACGCGACAGGTTTGTCATCGTCCCGGCCGGACGCTACGATCCCCGCAAGAGCAGCGGATTACCAGGGGAGCGACGGCGATGCGCACGACCTACAGCGTCAACGACATGACGATCCATCGGATTGTCGAGCAGGAGCAGGGCTTCACCCCGATGCTCGAATTCCTTCCCACCCTGTCGAAGGAATCGCTCGAGGAAAATCTCTCCTGGCTGGCGCCGGGCGGCTACAGCCGCGAGACCGGCAATGTCGTGCTCTGCTTCCAGTCCTACGTGGTCAAGACGCCGCACCACAACATCCTGGTCGACAGCTGCATCGGCAACGACAAGAACTTCCCGCTACGGCCGACCTGGAACAAGAAGAACGATCCGCAATGGATGAACGCGCTGAAGGCTGCCGGCCTCGGGGTCGACGACATCGACTTCGTGATGTGCACCCATCTCCACGGCGACCATGTCGGCTGGAACACGCGGATGGAGAATGGCCGCTGGCTCCCGACCTTCCCGAACGCGCGCTATCTCTTCTCCAAAAAGGAATACGCCTACTGGAGCGAGATCCACCAAAAGACCCCGCTCGACCAGATCACCGATAGCGTCCTGCCGATCATCGAGGCCAACCGCGCCGAGCTGGTCACCAGCGACCACGCGCTCAACGACCACATCCGCCTCACGCCGACCCCCGGCCACACGCCCGACCATTTCGCGGTCTGCGCCGGCAAGGGTGGCGATCAGGCGGTATTCACCGGCGACCTGATCCACTCGCCGATCCAGGCGCGCTATCCCGAGCTGGTCATGCGCGTCGACACCGACCGTGATCAAGGCGTCCGCACTCGCCGCGAGTTCTTCGAGCGCTACTGCGACACCGACACGCTGTGCTGCACGATGCACTTCCCCTCGCCCTCGGTCGGCCACATCAAGCGCTGGGACAACGGCTTCCGGCTCGAATACCTGACCTGATCGAAGCTGGCACGGTCGCAGCTGGAGCATGTTTCTTAAGGCGCCAAAGCTATGCGATAGGGCGAGCCCCCCTTTTCAGCGCAGCGGCGCTTTCTTGAAGTGCTTCGACAGAATCGGCCCCCTGGCTCTGTACGACGAGCCGATGCCGCCGCAGAGCCGGTCGGGCCGGGCGATCAGCGGCTCGTAGACCCGCCGGCCCATCGTCTGGCCGTGCTCGGCGCCCGCCGCGTTTCAGGGCGCGCAGCTCAAACCGGTGCCGTCGAGCAACGCCTGCGTATCCGCGGCATCGGCCGGCAGACACAGGATTGTCCGGGCGCCGCGGCTCGACCCGGCACTCGCCGCCGCGGTCACATTGTTGGCGGCGGAGGATGTTCCCGCGGTGGTCGTCGCATTCCCGGCGGACCCGGCGCCGGTTGATCGGGAGGAAGCATTCGCCGGCCGGCCGCTCGCGGTTGGGCCGGCGCCGCTCGCGGCGGTCGTGGCGCCGGCGCTGCTGGGTTGCGCCGCGGTGCCCGTAGCGACGACGGCGCCGATGCCGGCGGTGCTCGGCCGTTGGCTATGCGGGACGGCGCCGATCGCGGTCACGCCGGTGGTTATCGCGCCCGGCCCGCCGACGGTGCCGGCGGTCGCCGCTCCGCCGGCGGCCGCTCCACTGCTTGCTAGGGCTCCTGTCGAGTTTGCGCTGGTCAGGGTCGCGTTGGCGGACGCGGTGCCGGCCGGCATCTTGCTCGCCCCCGCGGTCTGTCCCTTGAGCGTCGGCAGGACCACCGCGCCGGTGCCGACCTGGCCGCCCCCCAGGGCGCCGGGCGCCGGCTCCACGACCGTCACCTGCGCCACCGCCTGCAGCGGCACGGCGAGCAGCAGTATCGCGGCCATGGGCAGGATCGCCTTCATAGCCGGGCAACGCAAGGCGAACGGAAGGGTTCCCGATCGCGATTGGCCGCGGCGATGCGGCTCTGCTAGGGTCGCGAAATGACCACCACGACAGCAGAAACTGGCGCATCGACCGCTCCGGTCGTAACCATCGCCGACGGCCGCGCGACGATCCGGCTCAATCGCCCGCGCGAGCACAACCGGCTCGAACCCGGCGATCTCGCGGTGCTACGAGAGACCTTCATCCGCCTCGACAGCGATTCCGAAATGCGGGTGCTGGTGCTGACCGGCACCGGCAAGAGCTTCAGTTCCGGCTACCATATCGGCGCGCTGCTCGAGCGAAAGGCCGACGAGAAGCCGGCCCAAGGCAATGCCGATGATTCGTTCGAAGCCGTGGTCAACCGGCTGGAGGCGCTGCGTGTGCCGACCATCGCCGCGCTGCAGGGCAGCGTCTACGGCGGCGCAACCGATCTCGCGCTCGCCTGCGACTTTCGCATCGGGGTCGAGGGGATGCGCATGCTGATGCCGGCGGCGCGGCTCGGCATCGTCTATTACCCGGCGGGGATCGAGCGCTACGTATCGCGGCTCGGCATCGCCGCGGCGAAGCGCCTCTTCCTCACCGCCGAGCCGATCGCGGCCGAGGAGATGCGGCGCATCGGTTATCTCGACGAGATCGTGCCCGCCGCCGGGCTGGCGGCCCGGGTCGATGCCCTGGCCGCCGCGCTCGCCGCCAACGCGCCGCTGGCGCTCGCCGGATTGAAGCGCGCGATCAACGAGACCGCCGCCGGGCGGCTCGATCGCGAGGCCCTCGCCGCTTCCCGCGTCCGCGCCGCCACTTCCGACGACCACGCCGAGGCGCTGGCCGCCTGGTCCGAGAAGCGCGAACCGGTGTTCAAGGGAAGGTAATTTCGCCTTTTCTCGTCATCCCGCGAAAGCGGGCGCCCAGAGACAGCCGTTTGCGGCTCTCGCCGTGGATACCCACTTTCGCGGGAATAACGCGCTTTGACAATATTGCCCGATCGCGCAACGCTCTGCCCGCCATTCCCCGGCCGAGGAGACCGCCATGTACGAACAAGAAATCGTCGTCACCACGAAATACGGAAGCTGCCCTAGCTTCGTCGCCTGCCCGGACGGGGCGGGCCCCTTTCCCGGCATCATCTTCTACATGGACGCGCCGGGTATCCGCGAGGAACTGCGCAACATGACGCGGCGCATCGCCCGGCACGGCTATTTCGCGATCCTGCCGGACATGTATTACCGGCTGGGCAGCTTGCGCTTCGACATCCCGCGGCGCGACGACAAGATGGCGACCGTGTTCCTCGGCGCGATGAACAGCCTCACCAACGCGATGGTGATGGACGACACCGCCGGCCTTCTCGGCTTTCTCGACGCGCAGGACAAGTGCAAGCCCGGCCCGGTCGGCTGCGTCGGCTATTGCATGAGCGGCCAGCACATCACCAACGCCGCCGCGTTCTTCCCACACAGGATCAAGGCCGCCGCCTCGCTCTACGGCGTCGGCATCATCACCGACAAGGAAGATTCGCCGCACCTGCATTTGGACAAGATCAAGGGCGAACTCTACTACGCCTTCGCCGAGACCGACCGTAGCGTGCCCCCAAACATCCCGGGCGACCTCGCCAAGCTCTTGGCCAAGACCAATGTCAAACACGAGATCAAGACCTTCTCCGGCACCGAGCACGGCTTCGCCTTCCCCGAGCGGCCGATCTACAACACGCTCGCCGCCGAGGAAACCTGGGACAAGATGTTCGCGATGTGGGACCGCACTCTGAAGGGTTAACTCGCCTGCCGGGACGCCTCTCCTTCTGCGCAAGCAGAGGCGCCTGCACTTCCCCTCCCCGCTCCCCGGCGAAAGCCGGGGCCCATCTTTCGGCTCCCGTGACAGCGAGGCGTGGGCCCCGGCTTGCGCCGGGGGGCGGGATTAAATCCGGCCTTCGAGGAGCGACTATGAAACTCCGTCACAATCCGGCCTCTCCCTACGTCCGCAAGGTCATGGTTTGCGCCCACGAACTGGGGCTGGCCGGCAAGATCGAGTTGCTGTCGACCGCGGTCAGCCCGGTCGAGACCAACGCGACCCTTGCCGCCGAGAACCCACTGATGAAAATCCCGGCGCTTGTCGCCGACGATGGCGAAATCCTGTTCGATTCGCCGGTGATCTGCGAGTACCTCGACAGCCTCGCCGGCGGCGGCAAAATGTTCCCGGAAGCGGGCAAGGCGCGGTGGGCGGCGCTGCGCCAGCAGGCGCTGGGCGACGGCATTCTCGACGCGCTTATCCTCTGCCGCTACGAGATCGCCGCGCGGCCCGAGGAAAAGCGCCACGCCGCCTGGACCGAGGGCCAGATGAACAAGGCGCACCAGGGCCTTGCCGCGCTCGAACGCGAAGACCTGTCCGGCCCGCGCACGATCGGCGCGATCACCGCCGGCTGCACCCTCGGCTATCTCGACTTCCGCTTTCCCAATGATGGCTGGCGGACCCGCCACCCCAAGCTCGCCGACTGGTACAAGGCGGTCGAGGCCACGCCGGCGATGCAGGCGACCAAGCCGCCGACGGGGTAGTCAAAGCAACTCGCCCTGCGTCGGCGGATAAAGGATCGTCTTGTCGGGTTGCGGCTCGGCGCCCGGCGTCAGGGTCGCCGGTTCGACCTTGCCCGGCGCCATGATGTGACGGACGTCGTCGCCGGCCGCGAGCAGATAGTCGGCGACGATCCGGCGATGGCAACGCCACCACACCGCTTCGGCGCACATGATCGCCGGCGTGTGTTCATCCGCGAGGTCGCGCAGTTCGGCGAGCGCAACACGAAACGGCGCCGTCAGCGCGTAATCCGCATAAGCCTGGAACGCCTCGTTGCGCCACAGCCCGTTCGGCGACGGCGGCGCGCCTTTCGGGCGATGCCGCAACCCGCCGAGCGCGGGCATGTGACGATAGCCGATCCCCGCTTCATGCAAGGTCGCCGGCAGCGTATCGGCATTGAATTGCGGGTTGAACCGCGAACGCGGCACGGTGCGCACATCGATCAGCAGATCGACGCCATTTTCCTGAAGCAGTGCGATCAGCTCCTGCGCCGAGCGCGTCGAGTGGCCGATGGTGTAGATCACCGAATTGCCTAATGCCCCAAGCTGTACAGGCAAATTTGCAAATTTTACTGCGATCGGCCATAATTTGAACTGACCTTAAAAGAAAGAGCCGCTCACGGCAGCAACCCGCAAACGGCTCTGAGGTCAGATCGGGTGGGCCCAGTCTTTGGATTGGGCCCGTCTCGTTTCTAGAGCGTGAATCGGCTGCGCTTGTTCAGCCCGCGGCGGAACCGCCCCCGCGCTTCTTCGACTGCTTCCTCGATAGCGGCGAAAACCTTTTCGACCTCACTGTCGTCGAACTCATAGTTCGGCGAAGAAAGGTTAGCGAGTTTACGCAACTGTTCGAGGACACGCTCCGTGCGTGCCGGAGCGAGACGCCGAAAGTTGGCGTGCTTTTCGTTACGCGGCGGCATTTGTCGCTCAATCACTCGCCTTGGGGGATGCACCTGAGTATGCAACATAACGCTAATACCTCATTTCTACCGCTTCCGCGATAGAGACGATCTCCTCGTGTGCGGCGATATTTATAATCACGCCAAATCTACCATCCGTCAACCATCTCTACCAAATTTTTCTCTTTCGATCGGTAGATTTACAAAAAACGGACAGAATGGCTTACCTGGTCCTCAATACATATGCTGCCCGCCGTTGACCGAGAGAGTCGAGCCGGTGATGAAATCGGCGTCGTCGGCGACGAGGAACAGCACGGTGCGGGCGATGTCCTCGGCCTTGCCGAGGCGGCCGACCGGGATGCGGGCGACGATTTTTTCCAAGACGTCGGCCGGCACCGCGCGGACCATGTCGGTATCGACATAGCCGGGGGCGACGGCATTGACGGTGATGCCGCGCGCCGCGCCCTCCTGCGCCAGTGCCTTGGTGAAGCCGTGGATGCCCGATTTCGCCGCGGCGTAGTTGACCTGGCCGTATTGTCCGGCCTGGCCGTTGATCGAGCCGACATTGACGATCCGCCCGAACTTGCGCTCGCGCATGCCCTCGATCACCGCCCTCGACATGTTGAAGCACGAAGCGAGGTTGGTCTGGATCACCGCGTTCCACTGCTCGAAGCTCATGCGGTGGATCGTCGTATCTCGGGTAATACCGGCGTTGTTGACCAGCACCTCGATCGGCCCGAGTTCGGCCTCGACCGTCCCGACGCCACGCGCGCATTCGACAAAATCGCCGACGTTGAACTTGAAGACCGGGATGCCGCTTTCGTTCTGGAATTGCTCCGCCGCCGCGTCATCGCTGCCGTAATTGGCGGCGACCTTGTAACCCGACTTCTTCAGCGCGATCGCGATAGCGCGGCCGATACCGCGCGTTCCACCCGTCACCACCGCCACTCTGGGCATGGTTTCCTCCCTCTGAATTTCCCGGAGCGCGTTGTTCGCGCTCCGGATCGGGTTGTCCGGCAGCGCTAGTCGCGCGCCACGCACATAGCAATTCCCATGCCACCGCCAATGCATAACGTAGCGAGGCCCTTTTTGGCGTCACGCTTTTGCATCTCGTAGAGCAGGGTCACCAGCACCCGCGCCCCCGAGGCGCCGATCGGGTGGCCGAGCGCGATGGCGCCGCCGTTGACGTTGAGCTTGTTGGGATCGAAGCCGAGATCCTTGCCGACCGCGCAGGCCTGCGCGGCGAACGCCTCGTTCGCCTCGACGAGATCGAGGTCGCCGACCGACCACCCGGCTTTCTTCAGCGCCATGCGCGACGCCGGAATGGGGCCGGAACCCATGATCGCCGGATCGACCCCCGCGGTCGCCCACGACACGATGCGGGCGAGCGGCGTCAGCCCGCGCTTCGCCGCCGCATCGGCGGTCATCAGCACGACCGCTGCGGCGCCGTCATTGATGCCCGAGGCGTTGCCCGCGGTCACCGTGCCGTTCTTGTCGAAGGCCGGGCGCAGGGCCGCCAGCACCTCGAAGGTGGTGCCGTGCTTGGGATGCTCATCGGTGTCGACGATGGTCTCGCCGCGCCGCGAGGCGATTTTCACCGGCACGATCTCGTCCTTGAAGCGGCCCGCCTTCTGCGCCGCCTCGGCCTTTTTCTGCGAGCCGGCCGCGAACTCGTCCTGCTGCTCGCGGGTGATCTGCCAGCGCTGCGCGACGTTCTCCGCCGTGTTGCCCATGTGGTAGCCGTTGAACGCGTCCCACAGCCCGTCCTTGATCATCGTGTCGACGAGCTTCGCATCGCCCATCTTGACCCCGTTGCGCAAATGCATGCAGTGCGGCGCCTGGCTCATGCTTTCCTGGCCGCCGGCGACGACGATGTCGCTGTCGCCGGCGAGGATCGCCTGATAGCCCAGCGCCACCGTGCGCAGCCCCGAGCCACACAGCTGATTGACGCCGTAGGCCGTCGCCTCGAACGGGATGCCGGCGCCGACCGCCGCCTGGCGCGCCGGGTTCTGGCCTTCGCCGGCGGCGAGAATCTGGCCCATGATGACCTCGCTGACCTCGCCCGGCTCGACCGCGGCGCGGCGCATCGCCTCGGCGATCGCCACCTCGCCCAATTTGTGCGCCGCGAGGCTGGCGAGCCCGCCGTTGAAGGCGCCGACGGCGGTCCGCGCGGCGCTGGCGATGACGATGACGGGCATGGCTGGGCTCCTCGCGGCGGATGCGTAATATGTGGGCAGGCGGCTCGTATCAAAAAGGGATGGCGACAAGAAGTCCAGCTACGCCGCAGCGAAGCTCGCATGCAGCCATTCGGCGATCGGCGCCCAGATCAGCTCCGGGGCGGCGGCGGAGGCCATCATCCCGATATGGCCGAGCGGCGGGCGCAGCGTCGTGGCGCGCGGCAAGACGGCGCCCAGCGCCTCGGCCGAGCGCGGCGGTACGATGCGATCGCGCCGCGGCACCACGACCAGCGCCGGCCGGTCGAGGCGCCGCGGCGCGATGGTCTCCCCGGCGACCTGCCACGCTCCCCGCCCCGGCTGGTTGTCGCGGTACCACGCAAGCGCGCACTGCCGTGCGACGCCGGCGGCGAGCGGCACGCCGTCGTTGAGCCAATCCTCGAGCGCGACGAAATCGCGCGCCGCCTCGCTCTCGGGATCGAGCCCGGCGAAGCGGATGAACTTGCCCTCGGCGAGAAACGGATCGAGCGACAGGAAGAGGCTCTGGATGATCCAGAGCGGCAGGGTGTCGCCGCTCGCGGCGGTCTCGACCAGCGTGCCGAGAACGCGCGCCTGCTCGGGCCGCTCGGCATGGAAATCCCACGGCGTCGCCAGCAAGGCGAGGCCGGCGATCTGCCCGATGCGCCGCTGCGCCAGCGCCAGCGCCAGCAGCCCGCCCATGCAATAGCCGGCGATCGCCAGCGGGGCGCCGGCCAGGTCGAGCGCCGCGCTCGCGGCGGCGTCGAGCCGGCCGGCGATATAGTCGTCGAGCCCAAACCCCTGCTCCGCATCCCCCGGTTCGCCCCAATCGACGACCAGCGGCCGCAGCCCGGCCGCGCGCAGGAAGCGCGCGAAGCTGCGCTCGGGCAGCAGATCGACGATGTAGTAGCGGTTGATCAGCGAGGGCACCACCAGCACCGGCCTGCCCGGACCACCGTAATCGAGGAGCCTTGTCGAGCCGTTCCGCCAGGCCACTTGCCTCTCTTCCGGGCCGCGGCTATGGCCGTGCCTACGGTAGGCCTCCAACCCGGCCAGGAACAATTCGGCGCGGCGCTTCAGCTCGCGGTCGAGCGCGGCGGCGACCCGGTCACTGCCCGCTTGTGCGATCTGCGCGGCGAGGACTCCGAGCTTTGGGCCGTTCGAGGGCGGCGAGCCGGCGCTCAAGCTCGCCAACCCGGCGCGCGAGCTCGCCCACAGCAGCGCCGCGCTCGCCAGATGCGCCGGCAGCGGCCGCGGCAGCAGCCGGCGGTCGAGCGGCGCCTGGAACCGGCGGCCAGAAAGCGACGGGGCTGCCGGCGTGCTCATCCGCGGCGCCGGGAACGTGCGCCGCGAACCGGCCGGTAAACGCGATCCAGCGCTGCAGCAGTTCGCCGGCCCGCGGATCGGAGACGAGCGCCGTCAGGTACTCGGCCCACAGGGCAAAATAGCGGCGCGCCAGCGCGTCGGCATCGTCGGTCATTGCCCCGATTATAGGGCGTCGCGGCGCGGTTCGCCCAGTCTTCGGGGCATGTTTCGCGCGATTGATGACGCATAAGGCCGGAATCGCTGTATTGTTGCAGAGCAGCATTTTCGTTGATGCGAGGCACCGGGCGCATGAACACTCCAGGCAGTGAGCCGGCGGCGGGTTCGAAGCCGGTCGTCGTCAAAAAATACGCCAATCGGCGTCTCTACAATACGGCGACGAGCAGCTACGTGACGCTCGAAGACCTCGCCAAGATGATCAAGGGCGGCGGCGATTTCATCGTCCACGACGCCAAGACCGGCGAGGACATCACCCGCTCGGTGCTCACCCAGATCATCGTCGAGCAGGAGCAGAAGGGTCAGAACCTGCTGCCGATCAGCTTTCTGCGCCAGCTCATCGGGTTCTACGGCGACAGCATGCAGTTCCTGGTGCCGGGCTATCTCGAGCAGGCGATGGTCTCGTTCGCGCGCAACCAGGACCAGATGCGCGAGACGCTGCGCGCGACGTTCGGCATCTTCCCGTTCGGCCAATTCGAACAGATGGGAAAGCAGAACATGGCGCTGTTCGAGCAGGCGCTGAAAATGCTGTCGCCCTATGGTGCCGCCGGCGCCGGCCCCGAACAGCCCGCATTTGCCGCCCCCGCGGCCGATCCGGAAGACCCGCGCCTCAAGCGTCTCGAAACCCAGCTCGACGCGATGCGCCGCCAGCTCGACGAGCTGACGAAGGCAAAATCCTAGGCTATCGTCGCACGTCGCCAGGGCGGTTCCAGCGCGGCTCGGCCGAAATGATGGCCCTGAAAGAAATCGACCCCCTCGCGGCGCAGGATTTCGGCCTCTTCCTCCCGCTCGACGCCTTCGGCGATGGTGGCGAAGCCAAAACCCTTCGCCAAGCCCAGCAGATGGCGCAGGAATACCTGGCTCTCCCGGTTGGCTGGGATATCCTGGATGAACGAGCGGTCGATCTTGACCATGTCGACCGGCAAACTCTGCAAATGCTGCAAGGAGGTATGGCCGGCGCCGAAATCGTCGAGCGCGACACGGCACCCGGCGCGGCGCAGCGCAGCGATGAAACGGGCGGATTCCTCGATGTCGTAAAGCGCGGCGGTTTCGGTGACCTCGATCACCAGGCGGCGGGCAAGTTCCGGCTGGGCGCGCAGCCGGGACGCCAGCGAGCGCAGCCAAGCCCGGTCGGCCGTGGTCAGCGCCGAGATGTTGAAGCCGAGGGTGATCCCGGGGTTTGCCGCGAGAGCGGCGACCGCCATACCGAGAATGTGCCGGTCGATCAGCCGGATATAGCCGAACTGCTCGATCTCCTGGATGAACTCGCCGGCCGCCGATACGTCTCCGTTGGCGTCGCGCAAACGCAGCAGGCATTCATAATATTCGACGTCCCCGGTTGCGGCGGCGACGACCGGCTGAAAGGCGAAGACGACACGATCTTGGCGCAGCGCCAACCGCACCGCATCGCCGACCGCCGCGGCGCGGTTCTCGCGCTCGTGTTGATCGAGGCTTGGCCGGAAATGGACATGGCAGTCGCGGCCGGTGCGCTTCGCGTCGACAAGCGCGGATTCGGCGCGGGTCATCACTTCGTAGGAGGTCGAGCCGCGATTGCAAAACGAGGCGACGCCGATCGACACCGTCGCGCTGACCGGGCCGCGCTCGGTGGCGATCGGGGCCGCGCGGACCGCGCGGAGAATCTTGTCGGCGGCGGCCGGCGCATCGTCGTCGCGACAATCCGCCAGCACGACGCCATAGCGGTCGCCGCCGAGGCGGCCGATCAGGTCGCTGACGCGCAGGCAATCGTCGAGCCGGCGGCCGACCTCGATCAGCACCGTGTCGGCGGCCGCGCGGCCAAGCGTTTCGTTGAGAGCGCGCATGTTGTCGATGCCGACCGCCAGAAAGGCCGCCGCGACCGGGCGGCGCTGATCGGCGGCGATCGTGCGGTCCACCGCCTCGCGCAACCGGGTGCGGTTGAAGTGGCCGGTCAGCTCGTCGTAGTTGACCAGCTCTTCCAGCCGGCTGTGCCGGTCTTTGACGGCGGGCCGGCCCGAGGCGGCCACCGGGTTATGAAACGGTCCTGCGTCGCTCACGGTCATTTACGGTCCGCCATGGGGGGATCTATCGCCTGGCCGGCAGACCGGCGCCGGCGAAAACTAGCCGCGCACCGATTTAACAAGCCTTAAGCAGCGTTCGTAGTGCCGGCGATGGCGCGGCGCGTCAGCCCGGCGTATGCGAGTTGAGGAACGGCAGCACGGCCTGGTTGAACTCGCGCGCCAGCACGTGCGGGAACCAATGGCCACCGCGCGGGAATATCTTCACTTCCGCGCCACGGATCAGCCGCGCCAGTTCTTCGGAGAAATAGGCCGGCGTGACGATGTCGTCCTCGGCGCCGACAACCAGGGTCGGCGTCCTGATCTTCGCCAGGCTTTGGGTGCGGTCGAAAGCGAGGATGGCGTCGATCCGGCTCATCGCAATTTCGAGCGGCGGGAAATGGGCGAGGTTCTGCGCCTCCGTTTGGCGCAGCTTTTCGTTGTTCTTGGCGATCCACCAGCTCGGGTAGAGGAACAGCGTCGTCGCCTGGACGTAGGAGCTGGGGCCGAGCCGCTGCAGCACTTCCTTGCGCAGCGCGTACATGCGCCGGAAATAGGCGTCAGGCTTGGTCCAGGTCGCCGAGAGCACGATGCTCGCGACGCGGCTGGGATGCTCGACCGCGAGGGTCTGCGCGATCGCCCCGCCGGTCGAATGGCCCATCAGATGCGCGCGCTCGATCTCGAGCCGGTCCATCAGCGCGATGACATCGCCGGCCATACGGTCGACGGTATAGCCGCCGCGAATCGGGTCGCTCTCGCCGACGCCGCGGCTGTCGTGGGTGATGACGTCGTAGCGCTTCGAGAAAGCGGCTACCTGCGCGTGCCAGAACGAGGCAAGACCGCCCAATCCCGATATCATCAACACCGGGAAGCCCGCACCGTGCCGCTCGAAAAAGAGTGAGCCGTCGTTGATCGAGATTCGGGGCATCGATTTGTCAGACTGAGAAGTCAGCGTCGGTATCACCGCTGGAGGGATACTGTCAAAGGGAACGCGCAACACGTTCTTGCAGGGCTGCTCCCCAGCGGGAAATATCGCGAAAAGCGTCGACCTCTTGCCTCAAATTTGACACAGGGCCACCGTTCAATCGCGCGGAACCAATCGGTTGATCGCCCCCGCCGCCGTGAGCGGAGGCAGCCGGTTCCGGTCAGCCAATTCGGGGTGGAGCGATATGGCAATACGCGATCAGGTGCGCGGCGGGGCTTCCGAAATCGTCGACCTCAAGCGCCGGCCGGTGAAGCGATCGGGCGCCCGCACCCAGGACATCGACCATCATGTCGGCGCCCGGGTACGCGAGCGGCGCATCATGCTCGGCTTTACCCAGCAGCAGCTCGCCGATCTGATCGGCGTCACCTATCAGCAGGCGCACAAATACGAGCGCGGCATCAATCGCATCTCCGCCGGCCGGCTCTTCGAGATCGCGCGCGTGCTGAGCGTGCCGATCAATTACTTCTTCGACGGGCTCGACGGCGAAGGGTCGCGCGCGGCCAGCCCGCGCGAACGCATGTGCCTGGAGCTGGCCCGTAATTTCGCCCAGATCCCGAACGAGCGGCATCAGGAAGCGCTGAGCCAACTCGCCCGGGTGCTGGCCGCCGAATAGGCTCCCGCGGGATGGCCGGGTTCGTTTGACCGGCCCTAGAACCGGTAGCCGAGCCGCAGCCCGACATCGTTGATGCTCTGGTTTTCCTTGGCCAGCCCGCCGTTCGAGATGTGATCGAGAAAGGCCGAGATCTCCCAGGTCGGGTTGATCTGATAGCCAAGGTCTAACCCCTCGCGGAACAGCACATGCGATCCCAGCGACTTGCGGTCGCCGGTGTTCGACCTGATCCTGCCGTCGTTGAACCCCGGGCCGAAGAAATATCCAAGGACGATGCCGTCGCCGGGGTTGATGATGTTGTCGACCAGCATCCACGACCAGGTCGCGCCGACATAAAATTGATCCGTGTCGCCCGCGGTGTTGAACGCGGCGCCGATCGTCGGGCGCGGCTGCAGGGCCCAACGCAGCCACGGCGGCGCACCGACGATCAGGTCGTCGCCGATCGGCGACTGCCAGATCAGCTCCGGATTGATGTCGGCGCCGTGCTCCTTGCCGCCCAGGGCATGCACGTCATGGTCCCAAACGCCGAGCTTCACCTCGGAATAGGTAATGTTCTGCGCGTGCGAGCATGCCGGATAGAGCGCGGCTGTGACGACCGCGACCGCCATCGCGAGCCTGTGCCAGACGCGTATTTCGGCCTCGTCCGAGCCGCGCCAGCGGCGAGCGTTCATCGGTCCACCACAAAAGATTTGAACTGGCCTAGGCTAGCGGCTTCGACTGGAAAACCAAAGCATTGAAACGCCGCGCCGTTGGCTTGCTCACGCATTGTTGCACATACGCAACGGCACAGGTTGGCTCATGCCGCGGGGCGCAGCACTGCCTGTTCGGCCGAGCCGTCGATCCACATGCGGAACCACAGTTCGAGCATTAAGAGCGCCCAGAGTCGGGTATGATGATTACGGCTGCCCGAGCAATGCTCGTCGAGCAGCCGTCGAACATAATCGGGCCGCAGCAGCCCCCGCTCGCGCGCCGGCTGGGACAACAGCGTGTCGTAGGCGAGCGGCTTCAGCTCGGCGCGCAGCCATTCGTCGATCGGGCAGCCGAACCCCATCTTCTTGCGATAGATCACTTCGCGCGGCAAATACGGCTCCATCGCCCGCTTGAACAACGCCTTGGTGCGGCCGCCCGCCATTCTCGTCTCGGCCGGCACGGACGCGGCCCATTCGAGCAGCACGTGGTCGAGCAGCGGCGAGCGGGTTTCGAGCCCGTGCGCCATGCTGGCGACATCGACCTTCACCATCAGATCGTCGGGCAGATAGGTGTGCAGATCAGCCCAATTGGCGCCGGCGACGAGCCCGTCGGCCGCCGCGAAATACGGCGCCAGCAGATCGAGCGCGGAGTGCTCGAGCTGGCCGCGCATCGCGTCGCCGTAGCCCGCTTCCTTGTCGCGGTCGGCGAAGAACACGATGGTTCCGGCATAACGCTGCTCCGAGCGCCCGGCGGAAGCTTCGAGGATGTCGCGAATCCGCGGCAGCCGCAGCTCGCGCTGCAGCCCGGCGGGCGCGTAGGACAAGAGCCGGGCGAGCGCCAGCCGGCTCCATTCGGGCAGCCGGTCGAGCTGGGCCAGGTGGCGCATCGCCTGGTAGCGCGAGTAGCCGAGAAAGGCCTCGTCGCCGCCGTCGCCGTTGAGCGCGACGGTCACCTTGCGCCGCGCCAGTTCCGACACGTAATAGGTCGGGATCGCCGAGGGGTCGGCGAACGGCTCGCCGTAATGCCAGACGAGGCGCGGTAGGACCGCCGCCGCGTCGGGCTCGACGACGTATTCCTCATGCTCGGTGGCGTAGCGCTCGGCGACCATGCGGGCATACCGGGTCTCGTCGTAGCGGGCGTCGCCGAAGCCGATCGTGAAGGTCTTGACCGTGCCGCCGCCGACCCGCGCCATCATCGCCACGACGCTCGCCGAATCGACTCCGCCCGACAGGAACGCGCCGAGCGGCACGTCGGAGATCAGCCGCAGGCGCACCGCCTCCTCGAGATGGGCGACGAGCTCGCGTTCCAGCTCCTGGGCCGGGCGTCCGGCGCGCGCCGCATTGGGCTCCGGCAGACGCCAATAGCGCACCAGCTCCATATCGCGCCACGCACCCTCCGGGTCGGGCGACACGACGAGGTAATGCGCCGCCGGCACGCGGAAGACGCCGGCAAAGGCGGTTTCCGGCGCGGGCACGTATTGCAGGCTGAGGTAATGGTCGATCGCGGTCAGGTTCGGGACGCGCGGCATTCCCGGCCAGGTCAGCAGCGCCTTGATCTCGGAGCCGAACAGCAGACCGCCCGACGTCGGCGCGTAGTAGAGCGGCTTCTTGCCGAGCCGGTCGCGCGCCAGGATCAGCTGGCGCGTCCGCCGGTCCCACAACGCCAGCGCGAACATTCCCCGCATCCGGTCGAACACCCGCGGCCCCCAGGCGTGCCAGCCATTGGCGATGACCTCCGCGTCGCCCCGGCTGCGGAAGACGTAGCCGAGCCTTTCGAGGTCGGCGCGGATTTCGGCGAAATTGTAGATTTCGCCGTTGAAGGTCAGCCAAACCGAGCCGTCCTGGCTGGCGATCGGCTGATTGGCGGCGGCGGAAAGATCGATGATCGCGAGCCGCGCCTGGACCAGGCCGGCGAGGCCGTCGGTCCAGATCTCCTGGTCGTCGGGCCCGCGATGGCGCACCGCCTCGGTCATCGCCCAAAGGCGGGCCTCAAGCTCGGCGCGCGGCAGCGTCGCCTGCGACAGCAACACGCCGGCAATGCCGCACATCGCCTATGCGTCCAAGGTCAAAGACATGGTCGTGGGTCTAGGCGATCGGCCCACCAGGCGCAAGCGCAGCGGCATGGCATTTGCGGCGGCGATATGATACCGCCTGCGTCCCCGCGGCGCGGACCCGGTTCGGATCGCTCGATGGCTGTGCTCGTCACCGGCAGCGCCGGCTTTATCGGCTACCACCTCGCGGAGCGCTTGCTCGCAGCCGGCGAGCGGGTGATCGGCATCGACACTATCAATTCCTATTACGACCCGGCGCTGAAGCGGGCCCGCCTCGCCCGCCTCGAAGCGCACCCCGGCTTTTCCTTCCACCTGCTCGATGTCGCCGATTACGATGGGGTGATGGCGCTTGTCGACAGCAACCCCGACATCGACGCCGTCGTACACCTCGCAGCCCAGGCCGGGGTGCGCTACTCGCTGTCGAACCCGCTTGTCTACGTCGAATCCAACGTCCGGGGTCAGGTGGTGCTGTTCGAAGCGGCGCGCAAGCTGGGGAATTTGCGCAAGCTGATCTACGCCAGCTCGTCCTCGGTCTACGGCGCCAACCGCAAGCAGCCCTACAGCGTCGAGGATCGCGCCGACCATCCGGTCTCGCTTTATGCCGCGACCAAGCGCGCCGGCGAGCTGATCGCCGAAAGCTATTGCCGCTCGTACGGCATGTCCTGCGTCGGCATGCGCTTTTTCACGGTCTACGGCCCGTGGGGCCGCCCCGATATGGCGCTTTATTTGTTCACCGAGGCGATCCTCGCCGGGCGCCCGATCGATGTCTTCAACAATGGCGAGATGAGCCGCGATTTTACCTATATCGACGACACCGTGAGCGCCGTCGTCGCGGCGGTCGGCCAGCCCGCCGGCGAGCCGGGCGAGCATCGCCTCTACAACATCGGCAACAACCGTCCCGAGACGCTGCTCGACTTCATCGCGACGCTGGAACGCGCGCTCGGCCGGACCGCCGTCAAGAAACTGATGCCGATGCAGGTCGGCGACGTGGTCTCGACCTATGCCGACATCGAAGCCGCGCGGCGCGATTTCGGCTTCGAGCCCAAGACACCGATCGGCGAAGGCATCCCGCGCTTCGTCGCCTGGTATCGCCGATATCATGGGTTCGGCTGAGCCCGCCGGGGGGAAACCTAGCGCTTCCCCCCTCCAGCCGCCGCCTTCACCATGTCGAGGAATTTTTGGCGGACTTCCAAATCCGGGATCGCGTAGTAGAGGCGGATCAGCTCAATGGTTTCGGGCCGCTCCATGCGCTCCCGCGCCTCCTGCTCCTGCGGCGTTGTGTCCCCCTGCTGCAAATCGCCGTAAAAGAACGAGATCGGCACGCCGAGGATTTCGGCCATTTCCGACAGGCGCGAGGCGCTGACCCGATTAGCCCCGCCCTCGTATTTCTGGACCTGCTGAAAGGTGAGCCCCAGCGCGTTCGCCAAGGTTTCCTGGTTCATGCCGAGAAACAGCCGGCGCATGCGGACGCGCTTGCCGACGTGCACGTCGATCGGGTTCGGAATACCGGTGCCGCGCCCGTAACGCGGGCCACTTTCCTTGGGTTTCGACGGTTTCAAGAATGCTTTCCCCCGATTGCGAAGGCGCGCCACTACCATTGAAACGTAGGGGCGGCAAGCGGCATTCCCGGATGGCGGAGCCGTTAAGGGTCTTTGCTCGGCGGTTCGTCATAGCCGCGGCGGCTGCTGATAAAGACGAGCGCCATCAGCCCGACGCCGACCGCCAAGGTGGCCGTGACGCCCAAAAACAGCGCGATCCAGCCATTGAGGCTGATCCCCGAATTACCCACGCTGTCCCAATTGACGATTGCGACCGCAACGACGATCGCCACGATGATCGCCGCGCCCGCAATCGACGCCCAGACCGTCAGCGGCTTCACCGGCTCTCCATATCGCCCTTACTCCCAAAGACCGGTATCGCCCTTACGCCGGAAGACGCCGCGTGGCAAAGTGCGCCGCACCCTTGCCCCACGGAGCCCCAGATGCCGACCGAAAGCAAGCACCCGGAAACCATCGTCCTGCATGCCGGCTACCGCAGCGACCCCACGACCACCGCCGTCGCCGTGCCGATCTACCAGACCACCAGCTTTCAGTTCCGCGATACCGAGCACGCCTCGAACCTGTTCGGGCTGAAGGAGCTCGGCAACATCTACACCCGCATCATGAGCCCGACCAGCGACGTGCTGGAGCAGCGCGTCGCCCAGCTCGAAGGCGGGGTCGCCGCGCTCGCGGTCTCGTCGGGCCAGGCCGCTTCGCTCTTCGCGGTCAACAACATCACCCAAGCCGGCGACAATTTCGTCAGCTCGACGAATTTGTACGGCGGCACGTGGAACCTGTTCCTGCATACGATGCAGCGCACGATGGGGATCGAGGTGCGCTTTGTCGATCCCAGCGACCCGGAAAACTTCCGTCGCGCGACCGACGCCAAGACGCGCTGCTACTACGCCGAGACGCTGCCCAACCCGAAGCTCGAAGTGTTCCCCATCGCCGAAGTCGCCAAGATCGGCCGCGAACTGGGCGTACCGCTGATCATGGACAACACGTCGTCCCCGGTGATCTGCCGGCCGCTCGACCACGGCGCCGCGATCGTCATGCATTCGACGACGAAATACATCGGCGGGCACGGCACCTCGATCGGCGGCATCATCGTCGACGGCGGCAATTTCGACTGGGAGCAGCACGCCGACCGCTTCCCGTTGCTGAACCAGCCCGACCCCTCCTATCACGGCGCGGTATGGACCCAGGCGGTGAAGCCGATGGGTCCCGTCGCCTACATCATCAAGGCGCGGGTCACGCTGTTGCGCGATATCGGCGCGGCGGCGAGCCCGTTCAACTCGTTCCTGCACATCCAGGGGCTGGAGACCCTGCCGCTGCGCATGCGCGTCCAGTGCGCCAACGCCAACGCCGTGGCCCGTCATCTCAAGGAGCACGCCAAGGTCAGCAAGGTCATCCACCCCAGCCTGATGACCGGCGAAGCCAAGCGGCGGGCCGATGCCCATCTGAAGGGCGGCTACGGCGCGCTGGTCGGGTTCGAGCTGAACGGCGGGATGGAGTCCGGTCGCCGCTTTATCGACGCGCTCAAGATGTTCTACCACGTCGCCAATATCGGCGACGCGCGCTCGCTGGCGATCCATCCCGCCTCGACCACCCATTCGCAGCTGACGCCGGAAGAGCAGCTCCAGACCGGCGTCACCGACGGTTATGTGCGGCTCTCGATCGGCCTCGAGCACGAGGAGGACATTCTCGCCGACCTCGACCAGGCGCTCGCCGCGGCGTGAGCCAGGGACACGGCGGCGAGGCTCTGCTGGAGCTGGCCTGGCCGATCGATCTCCGTCTCACCGTCGCCAGCCATGGCTGGGTCCATCTCGAACCGTGGCGCTGGGACGGTAAGACCGGCACGCTGTCGCATGCCGAGCGCATCGCCGGCCGGCGATGCGCGATCGCCGTCGGCCAGCGCGACGCGACAACGCTCGCGGTCGCGGGCGACGGATTTTCCGGCGCCGACACCGCGGAGATGCTGCGCCGGGTCGGGCGCTGGGTCTCGGCCGACTGGGACCCGCAGGCGGCGATCGCAGCGCTGTGCGCCGGCTTTGCCGACGAGGTGCAACTGATCGCGCGCGGCGGCGGCAGGCTGCTGCGCTGCTCAACCTTTTACGAGGATTTCGTCAAGACGATCCTCACCGTCAACACCAGCTGGTCGGGCACTTGCCGGATGACCGCCGCCCTCGTCGCCGAACCCGGCGGCGGCGCGTTTCCGCTTCCCGAAGCGCTGATCGATTATGGCGAGGAGCGCCTGCGCCGCATCGCCAAGCTCGGCTTCCGAGCGCCGGTCGTCGCGGCGACGACCCGGCGGATGCTCGACGACAGCGTCATCGACGCCGAGGGCCAGGGCGACGCGCGGCGGCTCGACCACGATTACCTTCTCGGCCTCAAGGGCATCGGCCCCTACGCCGCCGCGCACTGCCGGATGCTGCTGCAGGATTTCAGCCGCATCCCGGTCGATTCTGTCGTCGTCGCCCATTTGCGCGAACGGCACGACACGACCCCGCAGGAATTCATCGCCGCGCGTGCCGAATGCGGCGCCTATCTCGGTCTCGGCTACCGCCTGATGCGCCTGCGCGAGAAATTCCAGGTCGCCGAGATCGATCTCGGTCCCACACCCCCGGCATCGGCCTACTGACAGGAGGCCGCGAATGGCCGCCACGCCCTTCGCCACCATTCTCGACGCGGCGCGCACGCGGCATGGCGCGGCGGCGCTCGACGCGCGGCTGCCGCAGCCGAAATCGGCCGCCGAACTGGCCGCGACCCCGGACGACCGCTACCTGTCTCAGATGTCGTTGCGCATCTTCCGCGCCGGGCTGAGGCACAGCGTCGTCGACGCCAAATGGCCCGCCTTCGAGGAGGTGTTCGAGGGGTTCGACCCGCGCCGGGTGCGGGCGATGTCCGACGAGGCGATGGAAAAGCTGCTGGCCGACGCGCGTCTGATCCGCCATTGGGGCAAGCTCAAAGCGGTGCGCGACAATGCCGCCGCGATGCTCGCCGCCGAGGAGTTCGGCAGCTTCGGCGCCTGGGTCAGTACTTGGCCGGGCGGCAATATCGTCGGTTTGTGGGAGGCGCTCGCGGCGCGGTTCAGCCAGATGGGCGGCAATTCCGGGCCGATGTTCCTGCGGATGGTCGGCCGGGACACGTTCGTCTTGTCGCAATCGGTCGTCACCGGCTTGAAGCGCTGGGCCGAGATGCCGCCGCCGAAGAACCGCGCCGACCGCGCCGCGGCCCAGGCCCGCTTCAACGCCTGGGCCGGCGAGAGCGGCCGGCCGCTGTCGCAGCTCAGCATGATCGTGGCGATGTCGGTGGACGAGTAGACCGCTAGGCGGCGCCCGGCTCCTTGGCTGCGTCGAGCGCCAGGTCGCGCACGCGCTGCGCCGACACCAGCCCGCGTTTGAAGCGGATGACCGCATCCCGGTCCGGCTCGCCGGTGGCGACCGCTTCCACGAAGACCTTGAACAAATCCATCACCCGCTGCGCATAAGCCGCGGCGATAATTTCGGCGTCGCTCGACAAGGCATCCGGCATCGCGTTCTCCTCAAGCGATCGGCACGCGCCGTTTCGCAAGCTCGGCTTCGTTGACGATAAGGCCGAGCCCCGGCTCGGCGGACAAATGGAACAATCCGTCCGCGGGAAACGGCGGGTTCTCGAAAACGGCGTGGGTGCGTGACGACGGGTCGTTCCATTCGCAGGGCTTGGTCGCACCCCTCTGGCAGGCGGCGATGTGCAGGCTCGCCATGTGGCCGATGGTCGGTTGGGTCTGGTGCGGCGCCAGCTCGGCGCCGTGCGCGTGGCACAGGGCGAGGCACTGCATCAGCCCGGTGATCCCGCCCATCTTGACGATGTCCGGCTGCACCATGCGCACCCCCGCCGCGATCAGATCGGCAACGCCCGCCAAAGTGTAGGTCTGCTCCCCGGCCGAGACGGTGATGTCGAGGCGCCGCGCCACCTCGCCCATCGCCTTGACGTGGTAATGCTGCACCGGTTCCTCGAACCACCAATAGCCGAGTTCTTCGAGCGCGCGGCCGACGCGGATCGCGCCGCCGACCGAGTAGCCGTTATTGGCGTCGAAGGCGAGCGGGAACGCGTCGCCGACCAACTGGCGCACCGCCTTGGCCTTGGCGATGTCGCCGGGAATGTCGACATCGGCCTTGGTGCGGTCGGCGTCGAAACGGATCTTGACCGCCGCCGGCCGGTGCTTCAGCCGCGCTTCGACGACGCGCAACACCTCGTCGACGCCGCGCTCGCCGTTGCCGCCGATCGAGGCGTAGAACGGCAGGCTCGTTCGCCATGCCCCGCCGAGCAGCTTGTAGATCGACTGGCCCAGCGCCTTGCCCTTGATGTCCCAGAAGGCGATGTCGAGCGCCGCCAGCGCGCCGCTCAGCGCGCCCTCGGGACCGAGCTTGACCAGCCGGTGGAGCGCGGTGTCGAGTAGCACCGCATGGTCGAGCGGGTCCTGGCCGATCAGCGCCGGCGCGATGTCGCGGGCGACGATGCCGAGCGAAGCCAGCCCGCCCAGCATCGGCGACGCCTCGCCGATCCCGGAAATGCCGTCGTCGCAATAGACGCGCACCCAGGCGCTGCCCTGCGCCGGTTTGTCGCCCGGCGACCAGCGAATCTGGAAGGCCTCGATGTTTTCGATCTTCATGCCACGCGCCTTTTTCCTGTCGTCATTCCGGGGCGCGGCCGCCGCGAACCCGGAACCTATGAAAGCGGACCGCCGGTCGTTAAGTGATCCGACGCCAATGCTCTTTTGAATCGCCTGTATGCATGGGTTCCGGGTTCGCCGCCATGCGGCGCCCCGGAATGACGCCGTAGGGTTCAATAATTGGAAATCTCGACCAGGTTCCGGTCGGGGTCGCGGACGTAGATCGATTGGATCGTGCCGATCGCGCCGGCGCGCGGGCCCGGCCCGGTGACGATCGGCACGCCGCAGGCGCCGAGATGCTCGACCACCTCGGCGATCGGCGTCTCGGTGATGAAGCACAAATCGCCCGAGCCCGCGGTCGGCCTGCCGGCGACGAGGCCGGGGATGTTGTCGGCCGGGTGCAGATTGATCTTCTGCTGGCCGAAGCGCAGCGCTGTGCGCCCCTCGCCGAATTGCACGACCTCCATGCCGAGAACCTTCGTGTAGAAATCGCAGGTCTTGGCGATGTCGGCGACGGTCAGCACGAGGTGGTCGAGCCGGGCGATCCGCATGATGGTCTCCGGTGACGGTTTTCCGGAGCTTGCCACGATGAGCGTGTCATTGCGAGGAGCCGAAGGCGACGCGGCAATCTCGACAAGCAGATCACCGGAACGAGATTACTTCGCTCGCAATGACGGCCAAAATCGATGCGCGCATTTTCACATCCTGAGAGGGAGGAACACGATGAACCGGCTCGACGGCAAGGTGGCGCTGATTTCCGGCGCGGCGCGCGGCATCGGCGCCGAGACCGCGCGGCTGATGATCGAGGCCGGCGCCAAGGTCACGATCGGCGATGTGCTCGACGAGCGCGGCCGCGAAACGGCGCGGGCGCTCGGCGACGGCGCTCTCTACCACCATCTCGATGTCACCCACGAAGATGACTGGAATGCCGCCGCCGCCGCCACGGTGGCGAAATTCGGCGGCATCGACATCCTGGTCAACAACGCCGGGATGTTCTTCGGCAAGGGCATCGAGGAAGCGAGCCTCGACGAATGGCACCGGCTCGTGGCGATCAACATGACCGGCGTCTTTCTCGGCACCAAGCTGGTTCTCCCGGCCCTGCGCGAGCGGGCGCAACTCAGCGCGCACGGCAGCGCCGTCGTCAACCTCGCCTCGGTCGCCGGGCTGGTCGGCTCGCAGCTCGACCCGCTCTATTCGATGACCAAGGGCGGGGTAACCTTGTTCACCAAATCGGCGGCGCTCGAATTCGCCCGCAAGGGCTACCGCGTCCGGGTCAATTCGATCCATCCCGGGGTGATCCAGACCGATATGGGCGAGCAGACCTTTGCCGCGCGCGCCCGCTCGCACGGCACCAACGACACCGAGGCGGCGAAGAAATTGGCGCTGTCGACGCATCCGATCGGCCGGCTCGGGGTGCCCAACGACATCGCCAAAGGCATCGTGTTCCTCGCCTCGGACGATGCCGGGTTCATGACCGGCGCGGGGCTGGTGGTCGATGGGGGACTGACGGCGCAGTAACTAGCCGGTCCGCCGCCGGGCGTGCTCCAGTTTCCACCAGGCTTCGAGCGTGCAGGCGACCGACCAGGCCTGGGCGGGGCAGCCGCGCGGGGTGTGCGGCGGGTCGCCGTCGAACACCTCGCTGATCTGCCCGAGCCCGGCATCGCCGAGGTGCGGCTCGATCCCGGCGAGCACCGCCTGCGCCGCCGCGGCGTCGCCACGGGCGCGGTGCAGCGCCAGCGCCCAGTGGCCCAGCAGAAAGGCCCAGACCGTGCCCTGATGGTAAGCGCCGTCGCGCTCCGGCACCGGCCCGGTAATCCGCCGGCGATAGGCCGGGTCGTCCGGCGCCAGCGAGCGCAGCCCATAGGGGGTCACCAGCGGCGCGCAGGCCGCGACGACCATGCGCTGCTGCGCCGCATCGAGCGGGCTTTCGAAAAGGCTCACGGCGAAAACCTGGTTCGGCCGCAGGCTCGCATCGTCGCCGCCCGGCCCGTCGATCACGTCGTAGAGCCCCTGCCCGTCCGGGCGGACAAAGCGCGCGAACCCGGCCTTTGCCTTGCCGGCGGCCTCCCGATAGGTGGCGCCGCCCTCGCCGATCCGCTCGGCCAGCCCCGCCAGCGCGGCGAGCGCGTTGTACCAGAGCGCGTTGATCTCGACCGGCTTGCCCATCCTGGGCGTCACCACCCAGTCGCCGACCCGCGCGTCCATCCAGGTGAGTTGCACCCCCGGCTCGCCGGCGCGCACCAGCCCGTCGGCGGGATCGACCGCGATGCCGTAGCGGGTGCCGCGCGTGTAGCCCTCGGCGATCGAGGCCAGCACCGGGAAGACGCGCTTCAGCGCGGCGTCGTCGCCGGTCGCCTCGACATAGGCGCGCCACGCCTCGACGTACCACAGCGCGGCGTCGACGGTGTTGTATTCCGGCCGGTCGCCGGCGCCGGGAAACACGTTGGGCAGCATCCCGCCGTCGACAAAGCGGGCGAAGGTTTCGAGGATCAGCCGCGCTTCGTCGAACCGCCCGGTCGCCAGGCACAGCCCGGGCAGCGAGATCATCGTGTCGCGGCCCCAATCGCCGAACCACGGATAGCCGGCGATCACCGAGCGCCCGTCGGGCACCTCGGGGATCGGCCGGGCGATGCGAAAGAGATCGGCCGCCAGCACCAGCCGCATCACCCATCCCGGCGCATCGGCATAGACCGGATCGGCGGCGACCGCCTGTTCGAGCACCGCCCGGTCGGCCCCGCGGCGACGCTCCAGCGCGGCGTCGAGATCGGCGGACGCGGCGGGGTCGAGACTCGCGGCGTAGCCGGCCCATTTCCCCGGAATCAGCGGCAGGAACCCGTCCCCGGCATGGCGATGCGCGTCGCGGTCGCCGAGGCCGCGCTCGCGTTCGACCGGCAGATCGAAATTCGCGTACCAATCCCAACGCGGTTCGACATGCCCAGCCGTTCCGGCGATGCGCAAGGTGAACCGCCACGGCACGACAACGCTCAGTGTCGCGCCCTCGGCGGCGATTTCGGGGTTGAAGTCGGGCGGCCAGGTTTCGCCGTGATGGTCGCGGCAGTTGACGAGGAAGGTGACCCCGAGCCAGGCATCGCCCTCGCCTTCCAGCTTCCAGGCCACGTAGACCGTGTCGGCGCCCGGCTCCAGCCAGATGCGATGCTCGACCACCGCGTCGCCGCAGCGGAACCGCCAGGTCGGGATCGTGCCGTCGAGGTGGAATTCGGCGAGACCGCGATAGCCTTCCGGCGCGACCGGCCCGCCACCCCAGCGATTGGTGAACAGCGAATAGGACTTGCCGCCCAAGGTCAGCGTCGCGTCGGCTTTCGCCAGCACCAGCGAACGCCCCAAAGGCGGATCGACCGGCGCGATGAGGAGCCCGTGATAGCGCCGGGTCAAGCTCAGCGCGAGGGGGCCGGCGGCGTAGGCGCCGCGGCCATTGCCCAGCCACCACTCGCGCCGTTCCGCCGCATCGAGGTCGCCGAGGGTTTCCGGACCGAAGCGGATGGGCGCCAGGCGCGCCAGCTCGTCGGGCATCACGGGGCGGCCGTCAATCGGCCACAGCCATCGGCTCGGCCTGCATCAGCGGGATGTCCGCCGGCAAGGTCCGCACGCCCTGCCGTGCCTGCAGCAGCAGCGCGACGAGCGAGGTCCACCCCGTCTGGTGCGCCGCGCCGCAGCCGCGCCCGCTATCGCCGTGGAAATATTCGTAGAATAGCGGGTTGTCCTGAAAATCCGGCCGTCCGGCGGGCGGCGGCTGCCCGAGCACCGGCCGGCGCCCGGTCTTGTCGCGCAGGAACAGCGCGCAGAGCCGCGCCGCCAACTCGTTGGCGACCTCGGCGAGGCTGAGCAGGTTTCCCGAGCCGACCGGATATTCGACCTGGAAATCGTCGCCGTAATAGAGGTGAAAGCGGTAGAGCGACTCGATCAGCAGGAAATTGACCGGCATCCAGATCGGGCCGCGCCAATTCGAGTTGCCGCCAAACACGCCCGAGGTCGATTCCCCCGGCACATAGCCGATCCCAAACCGGCTGCCGTTATGCTCGAGGCTGAACGGATGGTTCTCGTGAAACTTCGAGATCGAGCGAATGCCGTATTCCGACAGGAACTCGGTCTCGTCGAGCATCCGGCGCAGCAGGCATTTCATGCGGTGGCCGCGCAACAGCGACAGAAGGTGCCGCTCGTCCGCGCTCTCGTCGAGCCAGCGCGACACCAGCCGCGCCAGCTCCGGGCGGTGGTCGAGGAACCAGTGCAGACGTTTGGTGAAATCCGGAAGACCCGAAATCAACTCGCCATCGAGCACCTCGACCGCGAAGAGCGGGATCAGCCCGACCATCGAGCGCACCCGCATCGGCTCGGGGTTTTTGCCGGACAGTTCGAGCACGTCGTAATAGAATTCGTCGGTCTCGTCCCACAGGCCGATGTCGTTGCCGCCGATATTGGTCATCGCCTCGGCGATCAGCAGGAAATGTTCGAAGAATTTGGTGGCGATGTCCTCGTAGACATGGTCGCGGGTCGCCAACTCGAGCGCGATGCGCATCAGGTTCAGCGTGTACATCGCCATCCACGCGGTGCCGTCGGACTGGTTGATGTGGCCGCCGGTCGGCAGCGGCGCGCTGCGGTCGAAGATGCCGATATTGTCGAGCCCGAGGAAACCGCCCTGGAAGATGTTGCGGCCCTCGGCGTCCTTGCGGTTCACCCACCAGGTGAAGTTCAGCATCAGCTTGTGGAAGACGCGTTCGAGAAACGCGCGGTCGCCGTGCCCGCCATGCGCCCGGCGGTCGATCTCGTAGACCCGCCAGGCGGCCCAGGCATGAACCGGCGGGTTGACGTCGTCGAAGGCCCACTCGTAGGCCGGGAGCTGACCGTTCGGGTGCATGTACCATTCGCGGGTTAGCAGGATGAGCTGCTCCTTGGCGAATTCCGGATCGATCAGCGCCATCGTGACGCAGTGGAAAGCAAGGTCCCACGCCGCGTACCACGGGTATTCCCACTTGTCCGGCATCAGCACGACGTCGGAGTTGTAGAGATGCCCCCAATCCCAGTTGCGCCCGTGCAGGCGGCTCGCCGGCGGCGGCGGCTGCGAGGGGTCGCCATGCAGCCAGTGGCGCACGTCGAGCGCATAGAATTGCTTCGACCACAACAAGCCGGCCAGGGCCTGCCGCTGAACCATCCGCGCGTCGGCGTCGGTCATCGCGTACTGAACCGCCGCGTAGAACTCGTCGGCCTCGGTGTGGCGCTCGCGCATCGCCGCGTCGAAATCTTCGCCCTCCGCGACCGCCGCCAGGCGGAAGCGGAACCGCGCCTCGGCGCCCGGCGCCAGGTCCGCCCGGCAATGCGCCGCGACCTTGGTGCCGGTTTTCGCCGGGTTCACCGCCTTGGTATCGCCGTTGACGATGTAATCGTTGATGCCGTCCTTGAAGAACCCGGTCGCGTCCATGCCGAACAGGCGGCGGGGGTTGGTCTCGTTCTCGCAGAACAGAAATTCGTGGGCGCCCTCGCAGGTAAAGCGCATCCCCGGCATGCGGGGATGGAAAGTCGTCACCGAGCCGTCGCCATGGCCCGCGAATTCCGGCTTATCGGAGCCCGGCGACCAGGACCAGACGTTGCGCGCCCACAGCTGCGGCAGTACATGCAGCGTCGCCGCCTCGGGACCCCGATTGGTGACCGTCACCTGGCAGAGGATGTCGTCGGACGCCGCCTTCGCGTACTCGATGTCGATGTCGAAATAGCGGTTATCGTCGAACACGCCGGTATCGATCAGCTCGAATTCCGGATCGTTCTGGCCGCGCCGGCGGTTCTCCTCGACCAATTGCGAGTAGGGGAAGGCGGCGTGCGGGTATTTATACAGCATCCGCATGTAGGAATGCGTCGGCGTCCCGTCGGTGTAGTAATAGAGCTCCTTGACGTCCTCGCCGTGGTTCCCCTGGCTGTTGGTCAGCCCGAACAGCCGTTCCTTGAGGATCGGGTCCTTGCCGTTCCACAGCGCAAGGCCGAGGCAGAAAAACAAGTGCTCGTCGCCAAACCCGGCGAGCCCGTCCTCGCCCCAGCGGTAGGCGCGGCTGCGGGCATGGTCGTGCGGCAGATATTCCCAGGCGTTGCCGTGGGGGCTGTAATCTTCGCGCACCGTGCCCCATTGCCGGTCGCTGACATAGGGCCCCCAGCGCCGCCACGGCGCGCCGGTGCGCGTCTCCTCAAGCCGCCGGCCTTCGGCGGTCGCCCCGACATTGCCGCGCTCGTGATGCTCCGTCCGAGCCCGGCCCCTTCCTTGCGTTACCGCCATGGCAATGTCCCGCCCTTTTCCGATTGATTGTCAGCCGCCGAGCGCGGCGACCCGCGCCGCCGCCTCGGGTTCCTCTTCGATCCGCAGCGCGTCGTTGAACTTGTTGAAAAAGCCGCACAACGTGATGCGCAGCGTAAGCTCGACGATTTGCGCCTCGGTGAAATGGCGCCGCAGCCGGGCGAACATAGCATCCGGCAGGCGGTTGGGCCGCTCGGTCGCGGCGACCGCGTACTCGACGACCAGCCGGTCGATCTCATCGAGCTCCGGATGGTCGCCACAATCGAGCAGCCGGTCGACACCCGCGCCCGAGACGCCTTCGACCGCGAGGAAGGGCTTGTGGTGCGCGACGCAATAATCGCAAGAATTGACCTGGGAAACCGCGACGATCGCCAATTCGAGATAGCGCTTCGGCAGGCTCGCGGCCGCCCGCAGTTCCATCAACAGCGGCATCAGATGCCTGAGCGCCGCCGGGACGTGCGCGAACACCGCAACCTGGTTGCGGAACGGCCCGTAGCAGCCGGCGAATTCCTCATAGATCCGCGCGAGCTCGGGCGACAGCTCGGCGGCTTGGATATCGCGCACCCGTGCCATGGCCTTTATCTCTTGGCCATCAATTGCTGCATCTCGGGGTGCGGGATCGCCGGGTCGATGCCGTCGAACCGCCCGGTCGCCTTGATCTCGCGCGCGATCCGGCGGGTCGCGGCGAGCGCCATCAGCGTTATCTGCGTCGCCGTGGTGACGCGGGCGACGCCCAGCGCTTCCAACTCCGCGACGCTGGGGAAGCCGGCCCGCACATTGATGTTGACCGGCGCCTTCAGCGCCTGAACGAGCCGTCCGATCGTCGCCGGATCGCGCAAGGTGATCGGGTAGAAGCAGTCGGCGCCGGCGGCGAGATAGGCGCTGCCGCGCGCCACCGCCGCGTCGAAGCGGCTCGCCTCGTCGCCGATCTGCTTGAGATAGAGGTCGGTGCGCGCGTTGATGACGATCGGCACACCCGCTTCCCTCGCCGCCTCGCGCGCGGCGCGGATGCGCGCGACCGCATCGTCGATCGGCCGGATCGGCGTCGGGCCCGGCATGCCGTCCTCGAGGTTCACCCCGACCGCGCCGGCGCCGATGATGTCGCCGATCGAGCGCGCGACGGCTTCCGGCGTCGCGCCGAACCCGGCCTCGATGTCGGCGGTCACCGGCACCCTGACGGCGCGGGCGATGCGCGCGGTCTGGCCGACGATTTCGTCCCACGGCGCGGCCTCGCCATCGGCATAGCCGACGGCCCACGACACGCCGCCGCTGGTCGTCGCCACCGCGGCAAAGCCTTCGGCCTCGAAGAGGCGGGCAGTGACCGCGTCCCACGCATTCGCCATCAGCAGCAAAGGCGGACCGCGATGCAGCGCGCGAAAGGCTTCCGCCTTCGCTGCCTGTTCCGCCATGGTCATGCCACGCTCCTTTCGCGCTAACCGCAGCGCCGTTCCGGCAACCCTCCGGCGCGCCGCCCGAACGGTCAACCCCTCAATCCGTTCTCGGGGATACTTTTGCGCTGCACGGCGAACCCCCACATAGCATAGGCGGTGACGTGACGAATCTCGCTGAGGCATCGCGGGAGTAAGGCAATTGCGATCGCGGTGCGGGCTTGTGACGTTGGGTCTGTTGGCGATTGCCGCCGGCGCCGGCTCCGCGGTGGCCACCGGCGGCCGCTCGGCCGCGGGTCTGAGCCAAAGCCTCGCGGTCGAGGAAAGCCGCAGCGGCGCGGCCAGCCCGCATCTGCTGCCGCTGCTCGACCGGCTCGCCGGCGCGCAACTCGACAACGGAGCGCTGACAGCGGCCGCTTCCTCGCGGCGCCGGGCGCTGCGGATCGCGCTGCGCAGCTATGGCGGCCGCTCGACGGATACCGCCAACGCGATGGTCGCGCTCGCCCGCGTCGAACTGCTGCGCCATCGCTATGTCGAGGCCGAGCCGCTGCTGGTGGCCGCGCTGCCGGCGCTCGAAGCCCGGTTTGGCGCGGACAGTCCGGCCCTGGCCGGGCCGCTCGCGGGGCTCGCCCGGGTCGCCGTGGCGCACGGCGAGCTGGCGGCCGCCCAATCCTGGGCCGACCGCGCCACCGCGATCGCCGCCCGTCATCCGTCGAGCGTATCGAGCGAGCCGTTGCGCGCCCTCGGCGCGGTCTACGCCGCCCAAGAGCGCTTCGGCGACGGCGAGAAAGTGTTGCGCGCGGCGCTCGCCCGCGACCAGGCGCGTGGCGGCGCCGGCTTCGAGACCGCGCGCAGCCTCGCCCAGCTCGCCAATCTGCTGCTGCGCGCCAAGCGCTTCGATGAGGCGCTGCCGCTGATCGAGGAGGCAGTCGCGATCGACCAGCAGCAGCTCGGCCCGACCCACCCGTTGATCGCCGACGATTTCACCGATCTCGGGCTGATCTACGCCGGTGTCGGCCGGGACGCCGCCGCCGGCGTCGCGCTCTTCTACGCGCTCGACCTGCTCGATCTCGGCGCGGCCGAAGAGACGCCGCGCGTCGCCTATGTCGAGCTCGGCCTGGCGCCGGTGCTGCGCCGGCTGGGCCACGCCGACGACGCCAAAGCCGCATTTGACGACGCCAAGCGCATCCTCGACGCGGCGGCCAAGGACGAGCGCAAGCACGAACGCCAGATTTAAACGCGCAGCCGCGCGGGGCTCAGCGTCGCGGGGGCGAGCCCTTGCGCCGCGATGGCGGGCGGCAAGCCGCCGCCGCCGATCAGCGCCGCCGCGCAGCGCGCCATGCCCTCGGCGGTCTGGATGCCATAACCGCCCTGCCCGGCGAGCCAGAAAAACCCGTTGGCGAGCGGATCGAACCCGCAGACCGTCGTCTGGTCGGCGACAAAGCTGCGCAGCCCCGCCCATTTGCGCTCGACCCGCGTCACCTCGATCGTCGTCGCCCGCATCAGCCGGTCGATGGCGATGGCGACATCGAGCTCGTCGGGCTGCACGTCGCAAGGCGGCATCGGCGTCTCGTCGGCCGGCGAGACCAGGAGCCGCCCGGCATCCGGCTTGAAATAGAAGCTCTCCTCGACATCAAGCGTCATCGGCCAGCCGCCGGTGTCGATGCCCGCCGGCGGGGCGATGGTCAGCACGGTGCGCCGCTTCGGCACGAGCCCGATCGGCGGCAGTCCGGCCAGCCCGGCCAGCGCATCGGCCCAGGCGCCCGCCGCATTGACCACGATCGGCGCCGTGAAGTCTCCGGCCGGCGTGGCGGCGGTCCATATGCCCGCGCCGTAGGTCAGTCCCAGCACTTCGGCATCGACGACGATCCGTCCGCCGCGCTGCCGCAAGCGGCGCAGATAGCCCTGGTGCAGCTCGTGGACGTCGATGTCCATTGCGTCGGGCTCGTAGACCGCGCCGATCACATGGTCGGGCCGCAGCACCGGGACCATCGCCCGCGCCGCCGCCGCGTCGAGCAGCCGGACGCGCGGGTCGAGCGGCGACAGCTCCTGCCAAATCGACCGCAGGCTGTCCTCCTGTCCCGGCATCGCGAACATCAGCGCGCCGCGCGGCGTCAGGATCGGATGCTCGGCAAAGCCGTCGGCCCAGGCCTCGTAGAACGCGCGGCTCGCCCCGGTCAGGATGCGGATCGCGCGGTTGCCGTAGGTCTCGGTGAACAGCGCCGCCGAGCGCCCGGTGCTGTGATAGCCGGGCTGGCTCTCGCGTTCGAGCAGCACGACGCGGCGGTCTTGCGCCAGATGCGCCGCCGCCGCGGCGCCGGCCATCCCGGCGCCGACGACGATCAAATCGGCAGTGTCGGCCAATGCGCTCAGTAGAGCCGCGTGCGGTAGCTCTCCTCGGTGTAGCGCTCGGCCGCCTCGATCGAGCCGCCTTCGCCGATCTGCTCGGTGATGACACGGCCGAGCGAGGGGAAATCCGATTGCTTGACCTGCTTCGCCGGGTTCCACAAATCGGAGCGGATCAGCGCCTTGCCGCAATGGAAATAGACTTCATCGGCGCTCACCAGGATGCCGCTGCGCGGCAGCTTGCCGTTGACCGCGCAGGGTTCGAGCAGCGTGGGGTCGACGGTGATCTGGGCGCGGCCGTTGACCCGCAGGGTTTCGCGCAGACCGGGCACAAAAAAGATCAGGCCGATGCCGGGGTTTTTGAGCAGGTTGCCGATGGTATCGACGCGATTGTTGCCGAGCCGGTCGGGGATCAGCAAGGTCTCGTCGTCGACGACGTGCACAAAGCCCGGCGCATCGCCCTTGGGCGAGGCGTCGCAGCGCCCTTCCGCATCGCACGTCGCCATCACGACAAACGGCGACATCGCGATAAAGGCGCGCGAGTGCTTTTCGAGCTTGGCGAGCTGCTTTTTGACCGCGCGCTCCGCCGGCTCGCCATAGAGCGAGCGGATTTCCCGGATGTCCTCGACAATCGACACGCTCGCCTCCCGCTTGTTCCGCGGCCTAGTATGCACCAGCACGGCCGGAAGCTCCAAGGAGGCGGGATGAGCGTCGCGATCGAACGCGAAGTGCGCGCCGAGGGCGGCTATGTCGCGCGCGTCACGATCGACCGCGCGGCGAAGCTGAACGCGCTCGACCGCACGCTGATGGCCGCGATCATCGAGGCGATGACCGGCCTCGCCGACGACCCGGCACTGCGGCTTCTGGTGCTGACCGGCGCCGGCGGGCGCGCCTTTGTCGGCGGCGCCGACATCGACGAGCTGGCGACGCTCGACGCCGACAGCGCGCGGGCCTTCATCACCGCCGTCCATGTGTGCTGCGACGCGTTCCGCCATCTGCCGGTGCCGGTGATCGCTCGGATCGACGGCTATGCGCTCGGCGCCGGCCTGGAACTCGCCGCCGCCTGCGACTTCCGCGTCGCCAGCGATCGCTCAATCTTCGGCATGCCCGAGGTCAGGATCGGGCTTCCCTCGGTGGTCGAGGCGGCGTTGCTGCCACGGCTTATCGGTCCCGCCCGGGCGCGCAGGCTGCTACTGACCGGGGAGAATATCGACGCGCGGGAAGCGCTTGCCTGGGGACTTGTCGACCGCGCCGTCGCGGCGGAGCGGCTCGATGACGCCGTCGAGGCGCTCGCCGTCCCGATCCTCGCCGCCGGCCCGAACGCGGTCCGGTTGCAGAAAACGCTGATCCTCGACTGGGAGGAGATGCACACCGCCGCCGCCGTCGCGCGCGGGATCGACGGGTTTGTCGAGGCCTTCGCGACCGACGAGCCGCGCCGCATGACCGCCGCCGCGCGCGCCGCGATGCAGGCGCGGCGGAAACCGCGCTGATGACGGAAAAACCGGGCCGGAAATCGCAGGCGGGATTGCCGGGGCTCGCCGACGCGGCCGGTGCGCCGCCGCATTTCCACGGCCACCGCCAGCGGCTGCGCGAGCGGCTCATCGCCGCAGGCGCCGAAAGCCTGCCCGATTACGAGCTGATGGAGGTGCTGCTCTTCGCCGGCAACCCGCGTGGCGACGTGAAGCCGCTCGCCAAAGATTTGATCGAACGCTTCGGCGGGTTTGCCGAGGCGCTCTCGGCCGACCCCGACGAGCTGCTCGGCATGCCGGGGCTCGGCGTCGCCGGCGCCGCCGCGTTGAAATCGGTGCGCGAAGCGGCGCTGCGGCTGATGAAGGCGGAGCTGCGCGAGCGGCCGGTGATCGCCTCGTGGGACAAGCTGATCGATTTTTGCCGGGCGCATATCGCCTACGGCAAGGTCGAGGAGTTCCACCTCCTCTTCCTCGACCGCAAGAACGCGCTGCTCGCCCACGAGCAGCAGCAGCGCGGCACGATCGACCACACGCCGGTCTACACCCGCGAGGTCGTCAAGCGCGCGCTGGAGCTCGGCGCCTCGGCGCTCATCCTGGTGCACAACCATCCCACTCGACCTATTTCGATCACGCTCGATCACGCTCCTTCCTATTGAATCACTTGATTTTTTTGGCTTGTCTCAGGACCGGACACTGTGGCATATTGGGGTCGGTTTTGAGGGGGATCAGTCGCCCTTTTGACCCCAGTCGCCGACCCCTACTACCCGTCTGGCGACCCCACTTGAGAGCCGATCGGAGAGCCCAGTGCCAAGCCTTACCGATGGAGAGATACGCCGCGCTCTGAAACAGGCGGAGCAAACCGGCAAGCAGCTAAGCCTGATCGATGGCGAGGGGCACGGCACCGGCCGTCTGGTCCTGGTCATGAAGCCGATGCCCACTCGCGTCACGGCGGACTGGATGGCGCAGCAGTGGCGAGATCAGAAGCGCCTCAAAAAGAAGCTCGGCTCGTATCCGTCGATGTCGCTCAGCAAGGCGCGCGAAGTTTTTAGCCGCGATTTTGCCGATATGATTCAGAAGGGTCGGAGCATCAAGATCGCCGGCGACACACGCCCCGGCACCGTGGCCGATCTCTTCGAGGCCTACGTCGCTCACCTAAAGGTGTCGGGTAAGTCATCCTGGAAGGAAGCGGAGAAAGGCTTCAACAAGATCGCCGATACGCTCGGGCGCAATAGGCCCGCTCGGGACATTGAGCCCGACGAAATCACGGATCTAATTCGGCCAATCTATGACCGCGGCAAGCGCTCGATGGCGGATCACGTCCGCAGCTACATCCGATCCGCGTATAGCTGGGGCCTCAAATCGGAGCACGACTATCGTAGCGCGTCGCAACGACGCTTCCGCCTCGCCTACAATCCCGCAGCCGGCATCCCCACGGAACCCAAGAAAGTCGGCACCCGCTGGCTTGATGAAGAAGAGTTCCTGCGCCTGTATCGCTGGCTAGAATGTCCGGACACGCCGGTTCACCCGCCCTACACGCGGGCCGTCCGCATTCTCATGCTCACGGGGCAGCGCGTCGAGGAGATCGCCCGCCTGCATGTCGATCAGTGGGACGCGAAGGAGCGGATCATCGACTGGTCGAAGACCAAGAACGGCAAGCCGCACGCCATTCCCGTCCCAGAAGTTGCAGCGGAGCTGATCGAGTCCATCAAGCCCAACGCGCACGGCTGGTTTTTCCCCTCCGCGACCGACCCGACCAAACCCGTCAGCCACGGCACGCTTTACTCGTTCATGTGGCGTCAGCGCGAGCGCGAGGTGATCCCGGTCGTGACCAACCGCGATCTGCGCAGGACCTGGAAAACGCTTGCTGGACAGGCCGGTCTGTCGAAGGAAATTCGCGACCGGCTGCAAAACCACACGCTTCAGGACGTCAGCTCGAAGAGCTACGATCGCTGGAACTACATGCCGGAGAAACGGGCCGCAATGAAGAAGTGGGATGCTTTCGTCCAGGCTATGCTGAACAAGAAGCGTCCCAAGGCGGCCAAAGCAAAGCACGCGCCGATCACCCATGGCGCCGCTGAAGAAGCGGCTCAGCAAGCGGCCTGATAGTGACCAGCAGACGTTCCCGACAAGCGCCCGCGAAGAAAGGCGATCCCCGTCTGCCGAAGACGGTGGCCGACGCTCCCTCTCCTGTAAATTCGCGATCAATAGTGACCCCCTGAGGGGCGGTAATCGCGTCCAATCCCGACCCCTTTAGACGTTGCGTGTCAGTGTCCGTTCCTTTGGCCTTTGGTGGCCGGGAAGGGCATTTGGGGGAT
>Ga0209483_1000320_pt1 | contig 43863 bp, 44 predicted proteins | sample NGEPerA_FD_184508 | JGI IMG/M metagenome (GOLD analysis project Ga0209483, IMG submission 184508) | Arctic peat soil microbial communities from the Barrow Environmental Observatory site, Barrow, Alaska, USA - NGEE PermafrostL2-A... | ecosystem: Environmental > Terrestrial > Soil > Wetlands >...
ATCAACCTTCCCCCAACGGGGGAAGGTTGATTGATTGCGTGTAAACGGCAGCGCATTACTTCATCAAAGCGCGTGCTTCATCAGGCCCCAGTGGTGCGGGACGTTTGCAAGTGGACTTGAGCGTGAGAACTTTGCGGCTTTTGCCGGCCTCCATTATCGCCGTCATCACTTCAACCACATGGGCAACAAGAGAAACATCGCAGCGCGCATGGCGTTTTTTTATGATGGCATCAGCCATGTCCGCCAAACCAGCGCAACGATAATTGGCCCAGATCACATCCGTCTGGCTGTTTTTCATGCCCCAGTTTTTTACACCAAAGGGATGATCCCAAGCTTTCATTGCCTCGGGCAAATTGCCTTGGGTGGCCAACATCACATCGCCGCCGAAGAAGTTTGGATCAGGTACAAACATCGCACCCGTTTGACCATAGAGTTCCATGTTCTGATGCTTATGGGCCCACACATCCCATGACAGACCCAAGGTGATAGAAGCACCGTTGGCGAACTCCAACAACGCATGATACGTGGTTGGAACCTTAACTTTTAACACTTCGCCATTGCGTGGACCATTGGTGATGGTGCGGGTTTTGCGACCCGTGCCAGCGAGAGCTGAGACGCGCTTCACCGGACCGATGAGATTGACAAGATTGGTGATGTAATAGGGCCCCATATCCAGCACTGGCCCACCGCCTGGATTGAAAAAGAAATCTGGATTTGGGTGCCACATTTCCATGCCAGGCCCCATGAAATGACAGGTGCCGGAAACCACCTTGCCAATCACTCCATCATCAATGGCTTTGCGGGCCTGCTGATGCGAAGCGCCCAAGAATGTATCCGGTGCTGAAGCCACGCGCAGCTTTTTCTTTGCTGCATATTTCTGCAAAGCCAGCGCATCTTTGTAAGACAAAGTGAGTGGCTTTTCTGAATAAACGTGTTTGCCAGCATCCAAGATTTGTTTTGACACTTTATAGTGCACAGCCGGAACCGTGAGGTTGACAACAATTTGAATGTCATCGTTTTTCAGTAGATCTTTTACTGTTTGGGCTTTAACGCCAAATTCCTTGGCGCGCTCTTCTGCCGCCGCCATGTTCATATCCGCCACCGCCCTGACTTCGATGTGATTGAATTTTGCGGCCAGCGTGAGATAGGCCCAAGAAATGTTGCCGCAGCCAATAATGCCGACGCCGAGTGTTTTGTTGTTCATGTTCGCCTCTTATAGTTTTGAAAGATAATTAAATGAATTTTTTGCGAAAAACTTGAAATCTTTCGGATCGTCGTGTTCGACCACGTAAGACGTGCAGCGTGTGTTCTCACGCACTGCTTTAAAAATTTCCGCCCATTTCAGCGTGCCTTTGCCAACATCGGCTTGGCCATGCTGATCGAGGTTTTTGCCCTTGGGGGCGTTATCTTTAATGTGCACAGCAGTGATACGTTCACCATAAGTTTTGATCCACTTCACCGGATTATGCTTGGCATGGGCGACCCAAGCCAAATCAATTTCCCAATCCAACATTGGGCCACCCTCAAAAATGCGGTCGATTGGCAGTGAACCATCTGAAAGCTTCTTGAATTCGAAATCATGATTATGCCAGCCGAAGCCATAACCTTCTTCGCGCATTGCTTTACCCACTGCACCAAGACGCTTACCGAATGCCTTCCAGCCTGCGCCAGATTTGGGACGTTGATCAGGCATAATAAAAGGGCAATAAATAGTGCGAATACCCAATGCGGCCGCGATTTTAATGGCCTTCTTCGGCTCTTTTTCCAATATATCGATGCTGAAATGGCCGGTTGGCATCGTCAGGCCGTGCTGATCAAGGAGGGCCCGCGTGGCGGCGACATCTTCATAATTGGCGCCAAAGCCTTCGACCTCTTTGTAACCGCATTTGGCCAAATGTTCGATGACCGCGCTCCATGGCTGGGTCTTTCTTGCGGAATAGAGTTGGAATGAAATTCTTTTTGGCATGTGCTGTTCTCCTAATGTGATGATGAATAAAGATTGCGAATGGTGAGATTTTTGCGTGCGGCTTCGAGATCGCGTGCATTGGTGGGCGTGAAAATGATTTCAGCTTTTTCGTTCGGCAATAAATCAAGCACATTGTCCGAATAGCTTCCGTCCACTCCAGTTTCAGATGATGTGAAGAGGCTTAAGTTCTTGGCACTGAGTGTGATGTGCAGGGCGTTATTTTTGATCGTGGCTGTGTGGGTGATGTGCGGATCACTAAAACTCAAAGCCTTATAAGGCTCATTAGCAAAATGCGCCCTGCCCTTGCTGCCGTCTTCTGCTTCATAATCCAGAATGAGAATGTGGCCTGCGGGCAGCTTGCCTTTTTTCAGTGTTGTGATGTCAATGGCTTTGTCGGCAGGTATCTGTTTGGTGATTTTTTCCGTCAGAGTGGTTTTACCTGCGGTATCAACCAACGTGAGGATGAGTTTTACCTCCTGCTTGGTGAGGCGGTCATTAACTGCCTTTACAGTGATGCCGCCATTTTTATCGGGCAGCGCCATAACGCAGACCGGCGCATAAAAGCGCTTGGCCATATAATGCATGGCCTTCCAATGACCTCCGTGATCGAGCGACGACCATGAGGCTACCGGCCAAGTGTCATTCAACTGCCAATAAAGTGTGCCCATGCAATGCGGCTTTAGGCTGCGCCAATATTCAACGGCGGTTTTAATGGCGAGGCCTTGCTGAATTTGGCTGACGTAAACGAAATTACCGAAATCCTTTGGGAAGCGGAAATAGCGGAACATGGTTTCGGCAATGCGGGCATTGCCGCCGGTGTTTTTCTGGTGACTTTCCATCACTTGGCTGGCGATGTTCAGATCATCTTCGCTGGTGGCGAATTCTTTGATGACGTGGAGTGATGGATAAGATTGAAAACCGAATTCCGAACAGAAGCGCGGGTTCACATCGCGGTAGTGTTCAAAGTTTTTGCCCTCATGCCAGACCGACCAAAAGTGCATATCCCCGGAGCGATCATCATGCCAAGCATCGCCGAAAGATAAGAGGCCTGGTGATGGCGATGACGGCCACCAGTTGATGGATGAATCAGCGGCTTTGGCAGCTTGCTCGATGGTGTGATTGAGGCGATCATAAGCTGCGAGGTAGCGATCACGATTGGCGCGGGATTCGGGGAACCAGTTCAGCGCGCCGATCAATTCATTGTCGCCACACCACACGGCAATGCAAGCATGGTGTTGAAGGCGGCGAACCTGATGCGAAACTTCTTGGCGAACTTCGTGCAGGAAACTCTCATCTGCGGGATAGAGATTGCAGGAGAACTGGAAATCCTGCCAGATCATCAGGCCTAACTCATCGCAGAGATCATAAAACCAATCCTGCTCATAATATCCACCGCCCCACACGCGGATCATGTTCATGTTGGCATCAACAGCGGCTTGCAAAAGTTTGCGCGTTAATTCAGGTGTCGCACGTGATGGAAGCGCATCAGCGGGAATCCAATTGGCACCCCGGCAGAATATTTCGTTGCCGTTCACCTTGAAGACGAAACGCGCACCGACTTTATCCTTGTCCGTAACAAGTTCAATTTGGCGCAGGCCAATCCGGCGCGTTTCAACATGCACCCCGCATTCAACTTTCAACTCGTAGAGATGCTGCTGGCCAGAACCTGCTGGCCACCAGAGTTTTGGCCGTTGAATTTTGAAAGTTTCTGTGGGCCGCTTTTGTTGCCGCGTCTCACCGTTGAACGTGATTGAGCAACTGCCGTCGGTGGAAGATGCCGGAAGATTTACATCCACTTCAACAGAGCCATCTTTCAAATGCCGCTGGGTGATAACCGCATCAAGGTGAACGGGATTGAGGCCTGTTTTCCAAAGCTTCACCTGCCCATAAGCCCCAAACGGCATGACCGCCAAATTCCAGTCCCAGCCTGCATGACAAGACGGCTTGCGCAGGAAGTTCGTATCAGGGATTGGGCAGTTCTGTGCGGCATAAGGCACAAAATAGGGATGAGCCTTTCGGCGCTTGGCGGCTTCTTTTACATTGGAGAAGAAATGGATTTCGATTTTGTTCTTGCCGCGCTTCAGCGCTTTGCTGACATCAGGTTTATGGCGGCGGAAGCAATTGTCAGCCTTCAATACAGACTTGGTGTTGATTTTGATTTCAGCCACCGTGTCGAGATAATCAATATCGAGATGCCACGCGCCTTCTCCATCCCATTCAAATTCACGGCTCGCAATCCAATCCTGCTCCGCCACCCAGCGCACGTCATATTCATTGCGGCCGATATAGGGATCAGGAATGATACCAGCGGTGACTAAAGATGAATGCACATCGCCGGGCACTTGATAGTCGCACGCGTGTTTGCCATCGGCGGATTTAATCGCCCAGGTTCCGCTCAGATCAATTTCAGAGCGGCTCGCCGCCATTGGTGCCTCTTAAAGTCGCTCGCCGCTTTGCGCGTCAAAGAGCGAAGCTTGCTTAACCCGGAACTGAACGCCAACGTGTTCGCCCGGCTTGATGATATGAGAAGATTCAACACGAACTGATATTTTCTGATGGCCGAGTTCAAGCCAGACAAGAGTGTCTGAACCCATCGGTTCCACCAATTCGACAACCGCATCGAACACGCCTTTGGCTTTGGCATCCTTGCCGCGTAAAATGTTAATGTGTTCAGGCCTTGCACCGAATTCAATGGCGCTTCCGATGGGTGCCACACCAGCAAAGGCATAGTCACTGACATCAAGTTTTTGGCCGGAGACTTCAACGGTGGGAGCTTTGATTGTTCCGCCCAATGTCCCTTTAATGAAATTCATCGATGGAGAGCCAATGAAACCTGCCACATAACGGTTTATCGGTTTGCTATAAATGGTCATCGGATCGGCCAATTGTTGAATCGTGCCGCCCTTCATCACTGCGATACGATCTGCCAGCGTCATGGCTTCAATTTGGTCATGTGTTACATAAATCATGGTGTTGCCCAAGCGCTGATGCAGGCGCTTGATTTCCACGCGTAGTTCAGCACGCAGCTTGGCATCGAGATTTGACAGCGGCTCATCAAACAGGAACACATCAACATCACGCACAAGGGCGCGGCCAATGGCAACGCGCTGACGTTGACCGCCAGAAAGCTGCATGGGCTTTCGTTGAAGCAATGGTTCCAACTGCAAGATTTCCGAGGCGCGTTTTACACGCTGCTCAATTTCTGCCTTGTTCATGCCCGAAACGCGCAAACCGAATGACATGTTGCGCTCCACCGTCATCTGCGGATAAAGCGCGTAAGATTGGAACACCATGCCGATGCCGCGTTTGGCGGGTTCCTCCCACGTCACATTCTTGCCCTTAATGAAAACTTGGCCATTGGTTGGTTCCAGCAACCCAGCAATACAATTTAACAACGTGGATTTGCCGCAGCCCGACGGACCGAGTAGTACGAGAAATTCGCCATCTGGAATATCCAGATCAAGCTCTTTTAAAACTTGTAAGGCTCCATAGCTCTGCGCCAAGCCGCGAATTGAAACGCTGAGGGATTTGGCAGCAGTGGGAGAAACAGACATAATCAACCTTTCACAGCGCCTGCGGCGATGCCGCGGACAAAATATTTGCCAGAGAAGAAGTAAATAGACAGCGGCACAATGCCGGTGAGAATGGTGGCGGCCATGTCAACGTTATATTCTTTCACGCCTTCCAGCGAATTCACAATATTATTGAGCTGCACCGTCATTGGATAATTTCTGGGACCTGCGTAAATCACGCCGAACAGAAAGTCATTCCAAATGCCTGTCACCTGTAAGATCACTGCGACAGTAAAAATGGGGATCGACATGGGCGCAAAGACTTGGAAGAAAATGCGCCAATAGCCAGCACCATCCACGCGCGCAGCCTTGAATAATTCCTGCGGCAGAGATGAGAAATAGTTACGGAACAAAAGTGTGAGGATAGGCAGGCCAAAAATGGTGTGAACCAAAATCACTGCTGGAAGCGTTGAATAAATGCCAAGCCAGCGGGTGATGAGGACAAGTGGATAGAGCATCACCACATAGGGGATGAACGAGCTCACCAACAGGACGGTGAAAAAACCTTCTGAGAATTTAAACGGCCAATTCGCAAGTGAATAGCCCGTCACGGAGGCAACAGCGATGGAAACAATCACACTTGGACCGGTAATTTTGCAAGAGTTCCAAAAGCCCGGCAAAATACCTTGGCAATAAAGCCCGGTGCAAGCGTGAAACAACGCCTTGTCCCAAGCACCTAATGACGGATGCAGCGTTGGCACGAAGATATTGCCATAGCGGATGCCATCCAAATCCTTCAAGGAAGTGATGACCATAATGTAAAGCGGGAACAAGAAAAACACCGCACAAATGCCCAGCACTGAATAAACAATGGCGCGCTCAATGGTGATGAATTTCTTAGGCTTGGGGCCTGAAGGAATAATTGGGTTTGAAACGGTGTTTGACATGATAAAGCTCAACCTTTCTTGCCAAATTCCATCCTGATCCAAGGGATCAAGAGAACTGCCATGGTGACCAGCAGTACAGTTGAGGCTGACAGAGATTGGCCCAAATTGGCTGAAAAATTTTGATAAATATAGCGCGTGGGCACATCTGATGAGAGGCCAGGGCCGCCGTCAGTGATCGCCAATACCAAATCATAAATGCGCACAGCGGCAGAAGCTACGATTACAAATGTCGTTACCATCACAGGCTTCATCATCGGCAAAATGATTTGCAGATAAGTGCGCCAAGTGGGGATGCCATCAACCTTGGCCGCTTTCCAGATTTCGTCATCAATGCCGCGAAGACCAGCCAGCATCAATGCCATAACAAAACCGGAGCCTTGCCAGATGCCAGCAAGCACAATGGCATACATTACCATTTGGCGATCAGCGATCCAGCCGAAGGAGAAACTTGTCCAGCCCAACTGCCGCACGGCCGCTTGCAGCCCATATTCAGGCGACAAGATCCAAGCCCAAACGTGGCCAGTTACGATGAAAGAAAGTGCGAAAGGATAAAGATAAATGGTGCGAAACATGCCCTCAAGACGAATTTTCTGATCCATGAAAACCGCCAGCAAAAAGCCCACTGATATCATGATCGTGATAGCTAATATCGCGTAAGTCACCATATTGGGGAAAGCACCTGTGCAACTAAACTGCCAATTAGGTGTGCCAATTTTGGTGATCACTGGGCAATCCATCCAGCGGTCTGTCGTAAATAGTCGTTGATAATTGGCCAAGCCTGCATAGTGTTCGATCCATGCGGATGGTGTGAAAAGCGGTAAAACTTTGATGTCGGTGAAGGAGAAAAGGACTGTCCATGCTGTGCCACCCACAAATACACCCAGCACGATCAGCATCATTGGAAGTGATGCGATCTTGGACGACAAGTTTCTGTACAGCGGGTTTGGGCGATCTAAGCTCATGTTTTGCGCTCGTGCTTTGGTCAAGAAAGTCCGGCATAAATCCCACCGCCACAACTCTAACGCACCGCGCTTAAGTCACAGCAAAAAATACCTTGCAACCGCCACTGAAGCAAAAGCTTCAGTGGCGGGTGCGATGGATTTACGAAAATCCGAAGTTTACTTCGGAGCCTTCTTGATGATGTCTACGAACTTGGCCTGCGCATCAGCAGCTTTCATGTTCGGGTCAGCCATAAACGCAGTGAACAGATCATTGATCTGGTTCAACGAGTCACGATCGAGCATCTGGATGTCGCTCGGGAACACAGCATCTGAGTGATCCAGAATTTGGAGGCCCTTCTTCATGCAGTCATTGGCAGCAGACAGGTCAACGTCAGCACGAATTGGCAACGAGCCTTTCTTCAAGTTGAAAGCAACCTGAACTGCTGGCTCAACCAAGGTGGCGGCCATCTTCTTTTGAGCAGCAGTCACTGCTGGATCTTTGTTCTTTGGGAAGTAGAACACGTCACCACCGGTGCTTAGAACTGGGGTCACACCAAGGCCTGGCAAGCAATCATAGTCTTTGCCAGCAACCATCTTGGCCACTGTGAATTCACCGGCAGCCCAGTCGCCCATAATGTTGGCGCCGGCTTTACCTTGAATTACAAGAGCCGTAGCTTCATTCCACTGTGGAACCATTTTGTCTGCTGGCACGAACTTGCGCACAGCGGCGAGTGCGTCAAACACTTTGCCGAATGCTGGGCCAGCAGCGAGAGTGAGATCGCGGTCCTTGTAAACCTTGACGTAGTTGTCAACACCAGCGATTGCCACGACAACGTCACCCACCAACAGACCAATTGGCCAACCTTGAGCAAGTGACATAGGTTGAATGCCCTTGGCTTGCAAAGCAGGAGCGGTAGCAACGAATTCATCCCAATTTTGTGGTGGCTTTAAGCCAGCATCTTCGTAAACGTGACGGTTTGTCCACATCCATTGTGCTGAATGCAGGTTTACTGGAACGCAATAAACTTTGCCGTCCACGGTGCAGGAATCAAGCTGAGACTTTGGACGCAGTTTATCGGCCCAATCACCCGCCTTAGCCACGTCGCTGATGTCCAACAAGAGACCAGCCTTGATCAGATCATCAGCGTCCTTGCCAGGGTTCAACTGGGTAGCACCCATTGGGTTACCACCCAAAATGCGCGAGATGATGATGGGGCGGGCAACGTCGCCCGAACCGGCGATGGCGCCGTCAACCCAATGATCGCCAGAGGCGTTCACGGCTTTAGCAAATTCCGCCACAGCAGCAGATTCACCTGGTGATGTCCACCAATGTGTAACTTCAATATCAGTAGCCTTGGCAGAGCCCATCGCAAACAGCGATGCGGTGAGTGCAAGACCAGCAGTAAATTTATTAAGACCCATGTTATTTCCTCCCTATGTGAAATTGGGTGAAGCGAAGCTATCTCAGGAATTTTGAATTTGCAACGTTTCAAATTTATTTTTTTCTATCCATAAATTATTGCATCGCAACATTACATTTGCAGACTTGAAACGATTCAGGAAGTGGCTAATGTTTGGGCATGGCTGAAAATTCCGAAAAGCGCCCAACCTTGCGTTCGCTGGCAGAAATCACCGGTCTTGGGATTTCCACAGTCAGTCAGGCGCTGCGCGACAGTCCTGACATTGCCCTCGAAACGAGAAAACGCGTCAGGCTTGCGGCCCAGCAGGCTGGTTATCGTCCTAATCGAGCGGGCGTTCGTTTGCGTACGGGCAAGAGTAATGTGATCACACTTGTCTTGAATCCGCAAGACGGAAACTCAGGGGGGTTCTCAAATCAAGACGGAAGTTCGGGGTTCTTCGCAAACATTGTGTATGGGATTTCCGATGCTTTAGCCAACACAAGCTATCATCTGGTGGTAACCCCCTATTCGTTATCGGATCCCATGGCACCGGTGCGCTATATTGTTGAAACCAATTCGGCTGATGGCGTGATCATCTCGCGCACCCAGCCCGATGATCCGCGCATTCGCTACATGGTCGAGAATAACATGCCCTTTGCCACTCACGGCCGCACCGACATGGGCATTGAACACGCCTATTTTGACTATGATAATGCAGCTTTCGCCCACGAGGCTGTGAGGCGGCTAAGCCAGCGCGGACGCAAGCGTGTCGCACTTTTTTGTCCGCCTCCCATGCTTACTTATTATCTGCACACATTGCAGGGTTTTGAACGCGGCCTAGCTGAAACTGGATTGACTGGATTTTCCGTAAGTACAGTGAGTAGTGATTCAGGTTTGGAAGGCCTGCGCGCCGCTGGCCTCGAAATGGCCCACCGCCGCGATGCGCCCGATGCGGTGATCTGCACCTCAGCCAGCATGGTGCAACCATTGATCTTGGGCCTAGGCAATGGAAACATGGAGATCGGGCAAGACTATGACATGGTCGCAAAGCCCATTAGTAAACTGATTGCGCTGGTCCAGCCTAAAGTTATTGGCATTGATGAAGACTTCCGCAAAGCGGGCCGAGAGCTCGCAAAAATGGTAGTGGCACGCATAGAAGGGACTCCCCCTGAAACTTTGCAAGTGCTAGATAGCCCCTGCTAATTGTCATACAAAAGGAACTATCCATGAATACCATCACATCTGGCGTACTCCCCGTTGCTCCCACCGTTTTCAATGCTGATGGGTCACTTGATCTTGATGGTCAGCGCCGTGTGATGGACTTAATGGTGGATCAGAAATCTGATGCCATTTGCATTCTGGCAAACTTCTCTGAGCAATTCTTAATGACAGATGAAGAGCGGCGCATTTCCACCGAACTCTGCTTAAGGCAAGTTGGCGGGCGCATACCCGTTATTGTTACTTGCTCGCACTTTTCGACAGGCATTGCGGCGGCGCGCGCCAAGCATGCAGCAGAGCACGGCGCAGCAATGGTGATGTTGATGCCGCCTTATCACGGTATGGGATTGCAAGCTGATGAAGCAATGATGATTGAACATTTTGCCAGCGTGGCGAAAGCTTCCGGCCTTCCTATCATGGTACAAGATGCGCCTTTGTCAGGCGTTAAATTATCTGTGCCGTTTTTGGTGCGGCTCGCGCAGGAAGTTCCGCTGGTATCCTATTTTAAAATCGAAGTGGCTTTTGCGGCACAGAAATTGCGGGATCTGATTGCGGCAGGCGGCACCTCAATTGTCGGGCCATTTGATGGCGAGGAATCAATCACGCTGATGGCAGATTTGGATGCAGGGGCAACCGGCTCCATGTGTTCTGCCATGATCCCCGATCTCATCAAGCCCATTATCACCGCTCATAAAGCTGGTGACCGGGCCAAGGCTGCGGCACTTTATAAAAATCTTTTGCCGCTGATCAATTATGAGAACCGTCAATGTGGTTTGCGTTCCGCCAAGACTGTTATGATGGAAGGCGGAGTCATTAAATCAGATCATGTGCGCCATCCGCTTCGCCCGCTTCATCCTGAAACACGCAAAGGACTACTGGAATTAGCGCGTGAGGCTAATCCATTGGCGTTGCGCTGGGGCAAATAACCATGCGGATTCTCATTACCGGTGCGGCTGGCATGATTGGCCGCAAATTGACGGCGCAATTGTTGGTCGATGGGCATTTAAACGGCAAGAAGATCGCTGAGCTTCATTTGCATGATATTGTCGATGCCGCTGTGGTGGGCGCACATTCACATGTTAGCGATTTGGCGGCGGCAGGGTCTGCGGCTGGCCTTGTTCATATAAAGCCTGATGTGATCTTTTATCTTGCTGGTGTTGTGTCAGGCGAGGCCGAAGCCAATTTTGAATTGGGTTACCGGGTAAACCTCGATGGTACGCGGCAATTATTTGATGCAATTCGCGTCGCGCAAATTTCACCACGGGTGGTTTTCACATCTTCGATTGCAGTTTTTGGTGCACCCTTCCCTGATGTAATTCCCGATGAATTTCATCTCACGCCACTCACCTCCTACGGCACACAGAAAATGATGGGTGAGGCTTTATTGGCGGATTATACGCGCAGGGGTTTCTTTGACGGCGTTGGCATTCGGCTGCCCACCATCTGTGTGCGGCCGGGCAAACCCAATAAGGCAGCTTCCGGCTTTTTCTCTGGCATCATCCGCGAACCACTCGCTGGCCTGCCCGCCATTCTGCCGGTGCCGCGTGATGTTGTGCACACTCATGCCTCGCCACGATCCGCAGTGAATTTTCTCATCCATGCGGCAGGACTCGATGGCAATTCTATCGGCCCACGACGCAATTTCACTTTGCCAGGCGTTGGCGTTTCGGTTCAAGAACAGATTGATGCTTTAGGGCGTGTGGCAGGAGCAAAAGCCGTTGGCCTGATTGAAGAGCGGCCCGATGCAACCATTTGGGCGATTGTGAAAAACTGGCCTACTCGTTTTAACGCAAAACGAGCGCGTGACTTGGGCTTTGTGGCTGAGCGCAATTTTGATGAGATCATCCAAGCGCATATCGAGGACAGCACAAAATAAAAAGGGCGCCCCAAGGCACCCTTTTCAAAATCAAATGCGTTGCAGCTTATGCAGCTGGCGTATTGCCTTGGTTCATCGACTTCATAATATAGCCGACGATCAAGGTGAGGATAATACCGCCGAGGCCGCCACCTGCAATGTTGCCGCCGGTGTTGCCAAGGTTGGCAAAAACGTTGGCCAACGGGCCAGTTGCAGCCAAACCGCCGCCGAGGCCGCCGACTGCACCAGCAATGGTGTTGACGACTGGGCCAGCATTGCTGGCTGGGTTAGCTGCACCCTGTGCATGGCCGCCCACGGCGCCAGCGATGAGTTGGGTGATAAGGTTTGTAAGCATAGTTGAATCCATGAATTGTCTCCCAAATGTGAATGATTATTATTCTGACTCAAGACTGGCGAAAGCTAGCATTGCTTTTTCAATTCTCAAAACACAATGTTAAGCATTGGTTAACCATATCACATTCACCCCAAATTGCTGGTGTTGAACGTGTTGCAGTCATTGATCGATTGAGCGGTGGTGCCCTGCTTGAACCACTTTACACGCTCAGCTGATGTGCCATGCGTGAAGCTATCAGGCACAGCATAACCTTGTGCCGCCTTTTGCAAATGATCATCACCGATTTGGCTGGCGGCATTGAGTGCTTGTTCAATATCGCCACTTTCGATTTGAACTTTACTCATAACTCCAGCTTCTTGCGCCCAAATGCCAGCGAAGCAATCGGCCTGAAGTTCAACGCGCACTGAGAGGCGATTGCCATCAACCTTAGAGGCACGCAAACTTTGCGCGTCGACCTGATCGGTGATACCGAGCAGATGTTGTACATGGTGGCCCACTTCATGGGCAATCACATAGGCCTGAGCAAAATCACCAGGCGCGCCGAGTTTATTTTTCAACTCCTGATAAAAGGCAAGGTCGATATAAACTTTGCTATCAGATGGGCAGTAAAAAGGTCCCGAGGCGCTTTGAGCCGTGCCACAAGCGGATTTATCAAAATTGCTGAACAACACTAAAGTTGGTTTGACATATTGTTTGCCCATGTCAGCGAATTCTTTGGTCCAGACTTCATCTGTCGAGTTCAAAACTTTCGCCACGAATTGCTTACCAGGGTCTGATGCTGCGGTGCCAGCCGACGTGCTGCCCAGCTGTGTCGTTGTGTGGCTTAGTTGAACCATGGTGGTTGTTTGCGGCATGACGACGCCACCGCCACCGCCGTTCACCATGTTCATTAGGTCAATGCCCGTCGTCATTTTCAAAGCGAAATAAATGACCGCTAAAATGATAATGCCGCGAAACCCAATGGTGTTGATGAGCAGGGGAATCAACAATCCGCCTAAACCGCCGCCACCGCCACTTCCGCCAAAGGCAGAACTATTGCCCCCAAGGGCCGAACCCATGCCTCCGCTGTTGCCGCGATCATCCTGAATGTTGGGGCTTTCAGCTTCATTATCGAGACGCATGTGGTTTCCTATTGCTAATAATTGTGATCATGCACACTAGCCCTTGCAGTGCCATTTTGCAAAGAATTGCAACTCCTGTATGACGCGTGTTGATGATTGACAAACTATCCATAGCACTTGCGCAATTAAATCCCACAGTGGGTGCAGTTGCTGACAACCTCGCCAAGGCCAAGGCCGAAGTGGGCAAGCTTTCGCATGTTGATCTGGTGGTGTTTCCGGAACTCTATATATCGGGCTATCCGCCAGAAGATTTGGTGTTGCGGCCGTCGTTCGTTGCAGCTTGTAAAGCGGCGGCGGAGGAATTGGCGCGAGAGTTTACCACGGGGCCAGCTATGCTTATTGGTTTGCCTTGGCGTGACGGCGACAAATTGCATAATGCTGTGGCTTTATTGGAAGGCGGCAAAATTGCAACTTTGCGCTTCAAATATGATCTGCCGAATTACGGCGTGTTTGATGAAAAGCGTGTGTTCCAGTCCGGCCCTGCTCCGGGCCCAATCAACTTCAAAGGTGTGCGGCTCGGCGTTCCCATCTGTGAAGACATTTGGACGAATGAAGTTTGCGAAACGCTGGAAGAAACTGGTGCAGAAATTTTACTAGTTCCCAATGGTTCCCCATTTGAACGCAACAAAGATGATGTGCGGTTGAACCTTGTTGTGGCGCGCGTGACAGAAACAAATTTGCCGCTCGCCTATGTCAACCAAGTGGGCGGGCAAGATGAATTGGTGTTTGATGGCGCATCATTTGTGTTGAATGCCGATCGCTCGCTTGCGCTGCAAATGCCGATGTTTGAAGAGGCTGTGGTTGTTACGCAGTGGAACCGCACGGCTGCTGGTTGGATTTGCGCCAAGGGTCATGTTGCGCCACTACCCGAGAATGAAGAAGAGGCGTGGAAGGCATGCGTATTGGGCCTGCGCGATTATGTGAATAAGAACCGTTTCCCCGGCGTGGTGCTGGGGATGAGCGGCGGCATTGATAGCGCGGTTGTCGCCGCCATGGCGGTGGATGCGCTGGGTGCGGCACGCGTACACCTCGTGATGCTGCCTTATCAATATACCAGCAAAGATAGTTTGGTTGATGCCGAAGAATGCGCCAAGGCATTGGGTGTGCGTTATGATGTGGTGCCGATCAAAGAACCTGTTGAAGGTTTTCTTTCCTCTTTGAAGGCGATGTTCGCAGGCAGTAATTCTGGTGTGACGGAAGAGAATGTTCAAAGCCGTTCGCGCGGCGTTATTCTCATGGCCATCTCAAATAAATTCGGCGCGATGGTTTTAACCACTGGCAATAAATCTGAGATGAGTGTTGGCTATGCCACGCTTTACGGCGACATGAACGGTGGCTTTAATCCCATCAAGGATATTTATAAGGTCGAGGTTTATCGCTTAGCCGTATGGCGCAATACGCTGGGACGCGTGATCCCTGAGCGCATCATCACCAAAGCGCCAACCGCAGAGCTGCGCGAGAACCAGAAAGATCAAGACTCGCTGCCGCCTTATGAAGTGCTGGATGATATTCTTGAGGGCTTGGTGGAGCTTGAGCAACCCGTGGCCGAAATCGTGGCGCGTGGACATGATGTGGCACTGGTGAAACGCATTCAGCATTTGCTTTATGTGGCGGAATATAAGCGCAGGCAATCAGCACCGGGCGTGAAGATCACGCGGCGGAATTTTGGGCGGGACAGACGCTATCCGATTACGAATGGATGGCGGGATAACTAGTCCCACCTCAGGGTGATTATGGTAGGCAAGAAAAGCGCTGGCGGAAGACTCAGTACCCCGCCAGTCTCCCTAGCATCATCAACACGCCCACCACACCTACGGCCCAGCAGGCTGTGCGCACATATTTAATGCCCATTATATAAACTGGCAGATAGACGATGCGTGCGATGATCCAGATTGTGGCACCGATTGCGCCGATGCCGCCGGTGTGGCCCGTGGCGATCAAAGCCAAATCCACAGCCACAAACGGCACATAGTTTTCAATATAGTTGTGCAGCGCGCGCGTGGCGCGGCCAACGTTTAGGCCCTTTGGGGTAACTTTCTTGTCACGCGGGGTGAACAGATAGTCGTCACCAAATTCACTGCGAGCGTTAAGCGCTTGGGTCAACACATGTGCCACCCACAAAATAACGCTGAGTTCTAAACAGGTAAGTTCATTCATGTTTCTTCCCCTTTGTTCTTTTTATTATCGGGGCAGACTATAGCAATTGCGCGACGATGTCACCGCTCAACAATATTGCTCGGCACTTCCCTGTTGTTCCACCGAATATCTGTTGCCATGCGCAAAGCCAGCGGGAAGAATGGCTTCGATCTCAGCTAAATCTTTTGCGGTGAGCGTGATCTCTGAGGCTTTCAAATTCTCCGCATGATGTTGCGCCGTGCGTGTGCCAGGAATGGGGATGATGTGCTCGCCTTGGGCCAACACCCAGGCATTGGCTAAGGCTTCCGCCGTCCAGCCCTTAGCTTTTGCATAAGCTCTGAACTTTTCAATATAGACTGCATTATGAGGCCAGTTTTCTGCCTGAAAGCGTGGCATGGTTTTGCGCCATTCGCTGTCGCCCATTCTGGCCGGATCAACGCTCTTATCAGTGAGTGCCCCGCGCCCCACGGGCGAGAAGGCAACCAGAGCCGTGCCTAACCGCTTGCATGCTTGAATGATGCCCAATTCCGGCTGGCGAGACCAAAGCGAATATTCATTTTGTACAGCCGCAACATGATGCACTTTTGTTGCACGTTCTAATGTGGACGGCGCGATTTCCGACAGGCCGATACCCAAGATTTTTCCCTCTTTCACAAAGCCCGCCATGGTGCCCATCAAATCTTCGATGGAGATGGTGGGATCACGGCGGTGAACATAATAAAGATCAATGTGGTCCACACCCAAACGTTTGAGTGAACCCTCCAAACATTCGCGCATGAAGGCGGCGGAATTGTTGATGCCGCGCGGGTTGGGCACGATGCCGCCCTTGGTGGCAAGGGTGAGTTTTTGGCGCACAGAAGGGTGCTTTTTCAACTGCTCGCCAATCAATGTCTCGGAAATGAAGGGGCCGTAAATCAGGGCCGTATCAATGAAGGGCCTGTCCTGCGCGAATACTAAATCAAGCGTCTTACGGCTTGTGTCTGGATCAGCCGGGCCGAAAGCGCCGGCAATACTCATGGCGCCAAAGCCGACTTCATCCACCCATGGGCCATTCTTGCCAATTTGCCGCTGCTTCATCTGTTAATTTCCCAATGTTGATTTTGCTTGTTGTAACGGCTAGGTGCTGAGCATGTCCACTATTGTTCGCTTCGCACCCTCCCCCACTGGCCGTTTGCATATTGGCAATGCGCGCGCCGCATTGCTCAACTGGCTTTTCGCGCTGAAAAGCGGTGGGCAGTTCATCTTGCGCTATGATGATACGGATGTGGCGCGCTCCACCCAAGAATTTGCCGATGGCATCAAAGCTGATGTGGCATGGCTGGGCATCAAGCCAGCACGCGTCGAATGGCAAAGTAAGCGCTTTGCGCGTTATGATGAAGTGGCGCTGGCGTTGCGTGCCGCTGGGCATTTATATCCTTGTTATGAAACAGCTGACGAACTTGACCGCCGCCGCAAGCGCCAGCAGGCGCGCGGTGTGCCGCCGGTTTATGATCGCGCTGCGCTGAATTTGTCAGCCGAAGAAAAAACTGCATTTGAAGCACAGGGGCGCAAACCGCATTGGCGTTTCAAGCTCGCACACAAGCCAGTGGATTGGGTGGATATGATCCGTGGGCCTGTGCATATTGATACAGCGACGGTGTCTGACCCTGTGTTGGTGCGCGAAGATGGCACTTATCTTTACACTTTACCGTCAGTGATTGACGATATTGATTTTGGCATTACGCATGTTATCCGTGGCGAAGACCATGTGGTGAACACTGCGGCCCAAGTTGAAATTTGCCGCGCTATTGGTGGCGCGGTTCCGGCTTATGCGCATTATTCGATGTTGCTGGGCGCAGATGGCAAGGGCTTATCAAAGCGGCTGGGTTCGCTTTCATTGCAACAATTCCGCGAAGACGGGTTAGAACCGATGGCAGTGGTGTCGCTCACGTCTTTGTTAGGCACGTCTGACAACATTCATCCGTGCACGGACATTCAAGAATTGGTGGATGGCTTTGATCTTGGTAAATTAGGCCGCGCGCCTGCCCGCTTCGACGAGGCCGAGCTTAAAGTTTTGAATGCCAAACTATTGCATATGACGCCATGGAGTGATGTTGCCTTGCGTCTGCCTTATGGCAATGAGGCGTTCTGGCTTGCGGTGCGTGGCAATATCGAAAAGCTTGATGATGCCAAGTTTTGGGATGATATCATCCATCAAGATTTGAAGATGGATGTAGCATCCGAAGATCAAGCTTTCATCGCCAAGGCGCGAGAGCTTTTGCCGCAAGAGCCATGGGATCAAACCACATGGAAGATTTGGACGGACGCTTTGAAAGCGGCCACAGACCGCAAAGGCAAGTCGCTTTTCTTGCCCCTGCGCCATGTTTTGACGGGCCTAGACCATGGCCCGGAACTTGCAGCGTTACTTCCACTGATAGGCTGGCAAAAGGTGCTCGATCGGATGGCGTAGTTGTCAACATTTTTGTTGACAAAATGCAATCGCTGCGTTACTGTTGGTGCGTTGAGTAAGAAATCACAAACTCTGTAAACTGACAGAGCAGCCCCACCAACAGGGTTCAGGACTAACTTATTTGGTTTGAACTTTATTGTTGGAGCTTTTGATGAAATATTCCGAATTCCGCCGCTGGCTGAAGAAGCAGGGCTGTACGTTTGAAACACGAGAAGGTGGAACAAGCCATTTGATTGTTCGTTATAAAGACAAGCAAGCACCGTTTCCCATGCATGGTAGCAAAGAGATAGGTACTGGCTTGGTTCATGCAATCAAGAAGCAGTTGGGACTCAAATGATCCGTTATCGTGTCAAACTTACACCTGATGACAATGGAACTTTCTTGGTTACCGCACCAGATTTTCCAGATGTAATCACTTTTGGTGACACCCGCGAGAAGGCCTTACACTATGCGATTGGCGCTTTTCGTGAAATGATTGCTGGCCGCATTCACTACAAAGAGCCCATCCCTGAGCCTTCCAAAATCCGCGCCAAGGATGACTTCATCACTCTTCCTTTACAGACAGAAATGAAAGTTCGACTTTATCAGTCGCTGAATGAATCCGGCATCAAGAAATCTGACTTGGCGCGCAAGCTGGGTCTGCATCGCCAAGAGATTGATCGGTTGTTGGATTTCAAACAATCTACAAGCATCGGCAAATTGGAATCCGCCTTTGCTGCCCTTGGCAAGCAATTAAAAATTGAGGTTGCCGATACGCCTTAACTGGCGCAAGATTTCTTTATGATCCTTGTTGGCCAATATGACTCGCCCTTTGTGCGGCGTGTGGCAGTGACGCTGCATCACTATCACATGCCTTTTAAGCGCAAGCCTTTGTCAGTTTTTGGTGACAAAAAAGAAGTGCAGGCGATGAACCCGCTTTTGCGTGTTCCAATTTTGATTTTGGAGGATGGCGAAACCCTCATTGACTCGAATGCTATCCTCGATCATCTCGATCATGTCGCAGGGCCGCCTCGCGCTTTAACGCCGCATAACGGACCAGAACGGCGCAAGATGTTGCAGATCTGCGCCGTTGCAACGGGCATATCTGATAAGGTTGTAGCGCTGTTTTTCGAGCGCACGTTTCATGAAGAAAAACAGATCAGCAAGACGTTGGATGCGCGACTTTCGTCACAAATCAAAACATCAATTGATTGGTTGGAACATGCCTGCGGAACGCCATGGTTTTTCGATGGCAAGATCACCCAAGCCGATATCACCATTGGGTGTATGTTGTCACATTTGAAATTGCGTCTGCCGGAATTTTTTCCCGCAGATAAATATATCAAACTACATGCCCTCTCGCTCCACTGCGAAATGCGTGAAGAGTTTGCGGCGGCGCGCATTGGTGAGAATGAGACTGTGCCGAAAAAATTATAGTTCGGCCTCTCGTTGAAGAATTACATCATAGGCGCCAGTGGGTAGAATTGAAAAACCCGTCATCATCATCGCTTCGCGTGCGTTAGCTAAAGATGGATCGGCAAATGCTTTTCGCAGGGCCTCGCGCAGTTGGGTGACATCGCCACTTCTCGTCACAAAGGGTAGGCCCGGCACAAGGGGCGAGCGAGCAATTTCATGCAGGCCTTGCAACAAATGTGGACGATGGCGGCGCACAAGTGCAACCACCACAGCATCAATGGCGCACACATCAGCTTTGCCAGATTGCACCGCCGTAAGGGAAGCCACATGGCTACCCGTAATCAGTGGCTCATCCAAGTTTGGGCAAACCATTTTCAACGCCAACATACCGGACATGGAATCGAGGCTATTGATGGCGGGCTTGGCGATATCGATTTGCGAGCTGCGCGCAAAGACGAAGCTTGAATAGTTGGCGCCTTCGCAGCCCTCCGCTACATAATGTGGAGTTGCTATGTAGCTAAGTTTGCCACGGAATTCATGGGTGAAGGGATAACTACAAGTTTGGCTGAAGCTCAGTGCCGGATCGCGCCACAAGGCATCATAGGCATCGTTTCGCGTCAGTTCACCAACCAATCCAGCATGGCGCGCCAAGCCCGCCCAGAACGCATCTGTGGCGGCGCGAATTTCTGGCCAGTCATACATGGGCAGTGAAGCTGTGGCGAACATGTTGGCTATCATGGCTCTTGTCGAAATGATATGATGACAATAGAAAGTCTGTGGGATCAAAATGCAAGCCATAAGGTCAAACTTCGTTGCGCGCATGGAATGGCCTACGCTGGCCTTGTTAGCGCTCGACTACGCCGTTCTGGCCGCTTTGGTATGGTTTCATTCCGCACTGGCATGGTGGATCATCTTGCCGATTGGCGCTTACTTCGGCTGCATCAACGGCTCATTGCAGCACGAAGCCTTGCATGGCCACCCAACATGGTCACGCCGCTTGAACGAGGCTTTGGTGTTTATCTCGCCGCAGCTTTGGTTGCCTTATGGTAGGTACCGCGATTTGCATCTTGCACATCACAATGATCTCAATCTCACCTGCCCGGTGCGCGACCCGGAAAGCTATTATCTGTTGCCGGATCACTGGCAGGCTATGCCTGGATGGCGCATAACACTGCACAATTTCAATAATACCCTGATGGGCCGCATGCTGGTTGGCCCGGCCATCAGCATCATTCAATTTTGGGGACAAGAATTTTCCGCCTTGTTGAAGGGAAGGACGCAGGGGCGCAAGTGCTGGTTGGCGTTTGGTGTTTCGAGCGTACTGGTCATTTCCTTTGTGGTGTGGTGCGCAATGCCGGTGTGGCAATATATTTTATTGATCGCCTATCCTTCCATCTCACTTTCTCTGGTGCGTTCATTCTGCGAACATCAGGCCGCAGAAGATGTCGGCCACCGCACAATATTGGTTGAGGCGTCAGCATTTTGGGCTTTATTATTCCTCAACAATAATTTGCACATTGCACACCATGAGCGACCAAAAATCGCGTGGTATAAATTGCCGGCTTATTATGCTGAAGAAAAAGCGCGGTTGGTTGAGCGCAATGGCAATTATTTGAAGCTAGGTTATGGCGAGATATTCCGCAGCTATTTTTGGCGTTCCAAGGAATCCGTTGCCCATCCCAATGTGAATTGGTTGCGCCACCGATGAGCCCGCAGTTCTCGGTGATTATCCCCACCCGCAACCGCGAGCACTATTTGCAAGAGGCCGTGGCCAGCGTGTTGACACAACAAGATGCGGACTTGGAATTACTCGTGGTGAATGACGGAGAACCACTCAGCATTTCATTCAACGACAGCCGCGTGAGAATTCTTGAGAATGAAAAACGTACCGCCGTGCCAGCCCGCAACCTTGGTGTGGCGAATGCAAAAGGTGAATTTGTTGCATTTCTGGATGACGATGACTTCTTTATTGATGCACGGCACTTGGCAAAAGCGACGACGGAATTTCGTCAGTATACGGATTTTTATTTCGCCAATGGCGAAATGCGGTTTGCAGATGGTATAGTGAAATTGTTTGATCAAAATGCCACTGCGCAATCTCTGGAGCGCGACAACACAATTCTCATTTCCGCTGTATGCTATCGCCGTTCCATTCATGAGAAGCTCGGCGTGTTTGATGAGAGCCTGCCTTACTATTGGGATTGGGATTGGTACCTGCGCGTGGCGCGTGGCGGCTTTAATCTGCATCATCAAAATGATCTGGCGGTGGCCATTCGTGTGCATCAAAACAACATGTCAACGCGCAACGAAGAGGCGCGAAGAGCGAATCTTAGTGCCCTGGAACGCAAGCATTGCCTTGCACCAATTCCGTTAAAAAACCATACTGACTTCGTATAACATGTTGATTTTATGGATGATTAACGCGTTAACACAAAATTAACCGTTTATTTTCAATGAATTCTGCATTGCGATGCAAAAAACCCTCGAAAAATAAGGGTTTTCTAGCTGGTAACAGTTCGGTAACTTACATCGATAGTGATTCGCAAACTGCCAAAAGGAGAGAACCATGGCTGATGAAAAGATTATGACTGTTTCTTTGACCAAGATCAGTGCTGACCTCGCGGAAAAGCACGAAATGTCAAAGAAGAGCACGGCTCTACTGTTGTCTGACTTTGTTGACTCCGTTGTGAAGCATCTCAAGAAGGGCAACAAAGTGCGCGTAACCGGACTTGGCATTTTCCAAGTCAAGAAGCGTCTTGCCCGCCTCGGTCGCAACCCAGCCACCGGTGAGCAAATCAAAATTAAGGCTTCCAAGAAGCTGGCTTTCCGCGCCGCCAAGGAAGTTAAAGAAGCAATCTAAGCTTTTTATACTTTGGATTTATCCTGATTGGCCCCGCAGAAATGCGGGGCTTTTTATTTGAGCAACCGATGGTCGATGGAACGTCGATAAATTGCTCTAACATTTTTAATCTAGCGCATCTTTCACTTCGCAAGTGACTCAACTTGCTCGTCTGATGCGCTAGTCGATCAAGATCACGCGCAGATCATTCACATTCGTAAATGTAGGGCCGCAGATCAATTGATCGCCCAGCTTAGCAAAAAAGCCATGAGCATTGTTGTTGGCGAGTTCCATCACTGGATCAATCCCTAAGGCGCGCGCGCGCGATAATGTGTCAGGATCAATAAACGCTCCGGCCACTTCTGCGCCACCATCAACGCCATCGGTATCGGCTGCCATGGCAAAGATGTCATTGGCACCCTGAAGTTTAACAGCCAGGCTCAACAAGAACTCCACATTGCGACCGCCGATGCCTTGCCCACGCATGGTTACAGTGGTTTCACCGCCAGACAGAATTGCGCAAGGCCTACGCGCAGGCTGGCCAAAGCGTTTCACTTGCAAAGCGATGCCAGCATGAACAATGCCAACATCGCGCGCTTCGCCTTCAAGTGAATCTCCAAGAATAAGCGGGTGGTAGCCGGCCTTGCGGGCGACTTCTGCTGCCGCCAACAAAGATCGCTGCGGCGAGGCGATGAGAATGGCTTTGGCATTGGATAAATGCTTTGGCGTTTCATCGATTGCCTGGGCCAGATGGCCCTGCACCGCCGCAGGCAAATCCAAACCATATTTAGCGACAATCGCTCGTGCCTGTGCAAAAGTGGATGGATCGACCACAGTGGGGCCTGAGGCCACGGCGGAAATATCATCCCCCGGAACGTCAGAAATAATGAGAGAAACAACCCGCGCTGGAAAAGCTGCTTGCGCCAATCTTCCACCTTTGATGGTCGATAGATGTTTTCGCACCACATTCATTTCTGCGATGGGCGCACCGGATTTGAGCAATGCCGCATTCACTTCCTGCTTCTCCTCAAGGGTAAGACCAAGAGCAGGCAGGCTAAGAAGTGATGAGCCACCACCCGACATAAGCGCAATGACCAAATCATCTTTGGTCAACCCTTGCACCAGTTGCAGCATCCGGCTTGCGGCCGTTTGCCCGGCCACATCAGGCACAGGATGGGCCGCCTCAACCACCTCAATATGCTTGGTTGGAACGCTATAGCCATAACGTGTGACCACAAGCCCTTCCACTTTGCCGCGCCAGGCTTTTTCAAAAGCTGCCGCCATTGCTGCGCTGGCTTTGCCTGCACCCACAACGATCACGCGGCCTTTTGGCTTGGCTGGCAGGTGTTGTGCGATAACTTTGGAAGGCTGGGCCGCGGCCACAGCAGCAGCAAACATTTTTGTGAGTAGTTTCTTGTGTTTCATGCTTGGCAAGCTAAACAAGTTTAAACACCGCCGCAACCGCGGCACGGAGCCTTAAGATGCCCAAACCCACGCCAAAAACCATTCGCCTCAAAGACTATCGGCCAACGCCCTATTTGATTGACATGGTCGATCTTACATTTCGCCTAAAGCCGCAAGCCACGCGGGTTATGAGCAAAATGCAGATGCGGCCCAATCCGAAATCCAAAGCCCATGGGGCATTACGATTGGACGGTGAGCAACTCAAACTGATTTCAATCACACTTGATGGAAAAATTCTGGCCGCCGGCGATTATACCTGCGAGAACGTAAGCCTGACGATCAAAAAGGCGCCCCAAAAGCGCTTCACCCTAGAAATTGAAACGGAATGTGCGCCGGCCAGCAACACAGCACTTTCTGGTCTTTACATGTCGAACGGCATTTATTGCACACAATGCGAGGCCGAAGGCTTTCGCCGTATTACCTATTTTTATGATCGGCCAGATGTATTAGCCACCTACCGCGTTCGCATCGAAGCTGAGAAAAGCCTTTCCATTTTGCTTTCCAATGGAAATCCACAAGCGCACGGGCCTATTGCCGGAACCGATTTTCATTTTGCTGAGTGGCATGATCCACATCCTAAACCCAGCTATCTCTTCGCATTGGTGGCCGGAAATTTGGCGAAAGTTGAAAGCAGCTTCACAACAATGGAGGGGCGCGACGTGGCGCTCGGCATCTATGTGGAGCAAGGCAAGCAAGATCGTTGCGCTTGGGCCATGCAATCTTTGAAGGCCGCAATGAAATGGGACGAAGAGGCCTTTGCCAGAGCCTATGATTTACACGTGTTCAACATCGTAGCCGTTTCAGATTTCAACATGGGGGCGATGGAAAACAAAGGTCTCAATGTTTTCAACGATAAATATATTCTGGCGCGGCCTGACACGGCGACAGATACCGATTTTGAACTGATCGAAGCCGTCATCGCACATGAATATTTCCACAATTGGACGGGCAACCGCATCACTTGCCGTGACTGGTTTCAGCTTTGCCTGAAAGAGGGCCTCACAGTTTTTCGCGATCAAGAATTCACTTCAGATCTGCGCTCACGCGCCGTGAAACGCATTGATGATGTGCAGGATTTGCGAAGTCGTCAAATGCCAGAAGATGCAGGCCCGCTGCAACATCCGCCGAGGCCCTCTGAATATATCGAGATCAACAATTTCTACACCGCAACGGTTTATGAGAAAGGCGCTGAGATTTGCCGCATGTTGAAAACGCTGATCGGCGAGAAAGCCTTTGCACGCGGCATGCAGCTTTATTTCCGCCGCCATGATGGACAGGCAGCAACAGTTGAACAATTCATCGCCTGCTTTGCGCAAACTTCACGCAAAAATTTGGCACAGTTTTTCAAATGGTATGAGCAAGCGGGAACGCCACTGATCTCGCTCAAAGAAAAATACGATGCTAGGCATCGCGTTTATAAAATAGCAATTTCACAAAAGGTGAAGCGTCGCAAAGGCCAACAGCCCAAGAAAGCTTTGCATATGCCGCTTCACATTGGCTTGTTGCAACAAAGTGGCAAAGAGATTTCCAAGACACTTGAATTGAAGCGCGCCGCCCAAGTGTTCACAATCAAAAATGTTGCAACAAAACCTGTGCTCTCATTCAATCGAGGGTTTTCATCCGCCATTGTCAATATGCACCAACCAAAATTGGCGGATCAACTTTTCCTGCTGGCCCATGACAGTGACAGTTTCAATAGATGGGAGCAGGCGCAATCTGTGGCACAGCAGTTGATCATTGAACATTATCGCCACGGTGCTTCCGCCAAATGGCAAAACGCCACGGAAGCTTTCACCAATGCCCTGCGTGAACCATTGCTTGATGAAACGCTTGAACCCGCCTACCGCGCCAAGCTGCTTGAACTGCCAGAGCTTGCTTCTCTGGCTGAAAGCCTTGATAAGGATGTCGATGCAACGAAATTGGAAATTACGCGTAACATGTTACGTGTAGCGATTGGCACTTCATTGGCCCCACAATTTGAAACCCTTTATCAAACACTCGCTGTTGGCGGGCCCTATTCTCCCGACCCCGATTCAAACGGGCGGCGCGCTTTGCGTTCCGCCATCCTGTCGCTGGCGGCGGATGCCAAAGCATCTTGGGTTTCTACGGCCCTGCGTCAACAATTTGCTGCACGCGACAACATGACTGAGGAATATGCGGCTTTGCGCGTGGCGGCAAATATGGGCGGAGCTCTGGGTGTTGAATTCATCACCGCCTTCTATGAGCGTCATCAGCATGATGCCCTTTTGATGGACAAATGGTTTGCTGCACAGGCACTTATTCCGGGGGTTGAATCGGCCGAACGGGTCAGGCAGCTGATGGGCCACAACAGCTTCAATTTCAAAACACCTAACCGGGTTTATGCCTTGCTGCGGAATTTTATTGGCAACAATTTCAGTGGCTTTCATGTGGCGACGGGTGCTGGCTATTTTCTGGCGGCGCAAGCCATCATTCATCTCAACGCCATCAACCCGCAGGTTGCTTCGAGGCTCGCCACCGGCTTTCGGAGTTGGCAGCTATTTGATGCGCCACGCCGTAAGAAAGCCCAACCCGCCATGCAGGAAATTCTGCGCGTCAAAGATCTTTCACGCGATGTCTATGAGATCATTTCGAGAACACTTAAGACCTGAAAACCATTTATGGCGCTTGGCAAATCAGATTGCAGTTTGATAACCCTGTTGCAGTGAACCTGCCGCTTAAGGCACATGCGTTTTCTGCGTTTTCCAAGTGAGAATTCGATTTTGCCCAAGGCCCAAATCAAAGACCTGTTTTTTCGTGACTCGGCTTGGCGATTGCCGTGGTTCCCTGGGCGAAAATTGCGGGTCAGTGAACGCGCCATGCGGATTCTGATCACCAGTCTTGTTGGCTTGTTTTTACTTTTACTGGGCTTGGCATTGCTTTCCCAACTTTGGTTGAGCCGCACGGATGCACTGAAAGAAGAAAGTCGGCTCACAGTCTTACAAACACAAAACGCGGCCCGCGCGATTAAACTGTCTGTTGAAATCGCGCACGCCTCAGGTGATAATTTTGTGATCGACGCGCAAGCGCTGGGACAGGCGCTGGCTGCGGATGCTTCCGATCACGCGCGGCAATTTCTTTTGCTTGATGAGAAAAACATAATTCTGGCCAGTGTGCCAAAACAGCCGAGTTGGAATGGTAAGCCCGTTACACAGGTTGTGGGTTCAGATTTTGTACCAGCAACGCAATCGGCAACAAAAGAAATGGCGCCCATCGTTCTGGTTGATGGCGAAGAAGCATTTATCGCTGTAGCAAGTTTGGCCCCAGCACCCGCTAGCCTGGTTGCCATTCAAAAGAAGGATTCGGTATTGGCTTTTTGGCGCGCCAGCGTAACCAAACTGGCGGCGCTTTTTACGGTCACCTTTGGTGTGCTGACTTTGCTGGCTGCCGCGTTCCATTGGCAAGCTGCCAAAGCCTATGATGCAGATGTGATACTTTCTCATGCAACAGGCCGTTTGGATATGGCGTTGCAAGGCGGTGAATGCGGGTTGTGGGATTGGAATTTGATGGAGGACCGGATTTTCTGGTCACATTCCATGTATAGTATTTTAGGCATGAGCCCGCGAGATTATCTCACCTTCCGCGAATTTGCTGCGCGGATGCATAGAGATGATCAACGTGTAGATGTGCTGATTGACGATCTGTTGCGCGGCCGCCGCAAAGACTTTGACCAAGAATTTCGTTTGCGTCACGAAAATGGTAGTTTTATTTGGCTGCGTGCGCGCGCCGCACTCTCGCATGGGCTGGATCAGGCTAAGCCGCATCTTGTCGGCATTGTCTTTGATATTTCACGACAGAAACGCCTTGATGCCATCAATCAAGCCGCAGAGTTGCGATTGAAGGATGCCGTTGAAAATATCTCTGAGGCTTTCGTGCTTTGGGATACTGAGAGCCGCTTGGTGCTGTGTAATTCAAAATACCAACAGTTTCACTCGCTGCCGCAAGATTCCTGTGTGCCGGGAACACCTTATTCCGTGGTAAGCGCTTCGGCCAAACAGCCTTTGGTGCAGCATTTTGCCAGCGAAGGGAAGACCTCACCGTCGGGCGCGCGCTCGCTTGAAGTGCAGTTTGCCGATGGGCGTTGGCTACAAATAAATGAGAGACGCACCAAGGATGGCGGCTTCGTTTCGGTGGGCACTGACATCACTGCGTTGAAACAGCAAGAAGTGAATCTGCTGCAATCTGAGCGCACGCTGATGAGCACGGTGCGCGATTTACAAAAAGAGCGCCAAATGGCGGAAGAACAATCTCAACGTTTGGCTGAACTGGCAGACAAATATGCCGCTGAGCGCAACCGCGCCGAAGAGGCCAATCGTTCTAAATCCGAATTCCTTGCAAATATGAGCCACGAGTTGCGCACGCCGCTCAATGCCATCATCGGTTTTTCAGAGATCATGTCTGAGCAAATGTTTGGCCCACTGGGTGCGCCTAAATATAGCGAATATGCCCATGACATTCGCAAGAGCGGGCAGTTCTTGCTGGATGTAATCAACGATATTCTCGATATGTCGAAGATTGAAGCGGGCAAAATCGAACTGGAATTGGATGAAGTTCATCTCGGCAGCATTATTGATGACGCACTGCGCCTCATCGGTGCGCGCGCTGCTGAAAGTGGAATTACCATAACCCGTGATGACAAGAACATGTCGCCGTTTCGTGGTGACAAGCGCGCCTTAAAACAGGTTTTGATCAATCTGCTTTCAAATGCCTTGAAGTTCACACCTGAGGGCGGGCGTGTGAAAGTGATGGCAACGCATGATCGCCATCACGTGCGCATGCAAATCATCGATACGGGGATTGGCATTCCGCCAGAGCAAATTGAAAAATTGGGCCGGCCATTTGAACAAGTCGAAAATCAATTCACAAAATCAAAGAGTGGATCTGGCCTCGGGCTGGCTATATCAAAGTCACTCGTGGAACTTCACGGCGGCAATCTTTCCATCACCTCACGTGTGGGTTTTGGCACGACCGTCACTGTAGATTTACCCTTTGTGCAGAGTGCTGCTGACGCTGCTGCATAAGCTGAGCCTTAATTCCACCAACGCGAAAGCCATCCTGCATGCTCATCACCATGCATGTGTTTTGGTGCATCATGGATAGCTGTGGCCAATTGTTTGCGTTCTGCCGGTGTTAAAACAGCGTAGAAGTCTTTCAACACCTTCCCACCACCAGCCGCGAGGCTGTCAGGGCCTGTGGTGAAAGTGTCAATTAAAGTGTTGACCTGTGCTGGATCATAATTGTCTTGCTCCAACGCGACTGCCAATTTCTGCGCATTCTCCGCAGCTTGACCACGCAATTTTTTAAAGTCTTGCCGGTTGGCCCGCAACGTTTCGGCCAGTTCGTGCCTGCGCTCTTTGCTAAGCTCTGCAAAGAACCGCCCAGGCACATATTGCACATAGGCGGGGCCCATCATCCTTGCGCCTTGGCCATGACGTAACTGTCCGATCAATATGCCAGCGACCAATAAGTTGAACATCAGCGAGACCAACAAAAGTGTGCGCCAAAACAACTGTGATTTGCCGCCATCACCAGTGAAGGGGGGAATTGAAGAAACGAAATTGCTCATGACTGATTTTCCCCATCAACGGTGCCGATATCATCAAGTCCTGCCGGTGCGAAATCCGCTACTTGGCCAGACGTTTGCAAACCCGTTACTCCATCCACCAATTCAGAAACACCCGCATTGTCACTGATCAAAATTCCAATGATCAGTGATGCAGCCAAAGCTGCTGCAATTCCAATGACACGCGAAACTGGTCTGGCAGGTTTAGGATTGATCGCAACTGGCCTCACAAATGGCACGACATTGTCGCGTTGCTTGCCAACGGGACGCATACTGGCCATGCGGCTCAACAGCTTTTCTTCAAAGCCTTTAAGCTGTGGCGGCGAGGAGGCCGTGGCCAAAAGCTTGGCCAGCTCCACATCGTTCAATGGCTCTTGCTGCTTGTTCATTTTGCCTTCTCCACAGCCAGAAGCATCTCTTTGCCCTCTGGCCCCAATATTTCTTTCAATCTTCGCCGCGCTCTCGCCAAAAGGCTTTCAAGCGCGTCCACACTCAATTCCATCACTTCAGCAGCGGCAATATTGCTCATCTGCTCAAAATGCACCAAAGCCAGTGCCATGCGTTGCCTGTCCGGCAATTGCGCTATCGCGGTATCGACGGCGCGGGAAACTTGCGAAAGTTCACGCCAACCATCTGGCCCGGGGGCCATATCCGCGATGTCTTCTGCTGCCTCAATGTTTAGCATCGGCTTGCGACGGTAACGATCCATAACCATATTTGAGGCAACGCGCAGCAACCAGCCTTTCAGTGCCTTGGCCTCACGCACTTGCGCGGGGTTTAGCCAAAGCCGCAAAAAAGTTTCTTGCGCAATGTCTTCGCTATCAGCATGGCCAGCGGAAATCCGCCATACGAGGCGGTAAACATCGCGTTGGTAACGCTGGATGAGAACCACAAAGGCAGGTTCGACATGGCGTGCCGAAGCCTCTAGCAAAGCCGCATCTGTGGCGGATTGCCAGCGGGTCACTGGTGCTTCAGGGCCTGCACGAAGTGCCAAAATTGCTCCCATCGGTTAATAGACGCGGCTATCGGCTTTTTCCGTCGCTAGGCTTCAGTTGCGGCTCGCTATGCTTCAGTTGCGGCTAACGGCAGGCGCAATTCAGCCCTAAGTCCCGGTTTATTATCGCTTAAAGAGAATTTTCCGTCGAGTAGGTTTGCCAAACTTGCCACCAAGCTTAACCCTAGGCCATTGCCCGCCTTGGTGCGACTGGTGTCTAGCCGCACAAAGCGCCCTAACACCCGCTCACGGTCGACCTCCGCGATACCTTGGCCTTGGTCGCTGACTGAGACAACAATCTCGGAGCCTATTTTCTCGGCCTCAACTTTTATGCGCGTTGTGCCATCTGCGCCATGACCATATTTGATGGCGTTGTCTATGAGGTTGATGATGGCTTGGGCCAAAAGCTCACGTTTTCCGCGCACATAAAGTTCAGGCATTACAACCAATTGCAAACGACCATTATTTTCTTCGGCCACCGGCTCATAAAGTTCAACGACATCATGCAATACATATGACAAATCAAGGCGCACCAATGCCGAACGAAGCTGGCCGGAATCGAGCTGATTGAGAGACATCAAGGCATTGAAGGTTGAAAGCAGTGCATCGCTTTCAGTGAGGGTTTGCTGCAGGGCACCTTCATAGGCTTTCTTGCTATTCTGGCGCAGCGCAGCTTCAATGCGGGCGCGCAAGCGGGTTAGCGGAGTCCGCAAATCATGCGCAACATTGCTTGAAACCTCGTGCAAACCTTGCATGAGACGTTCAATCTGGTCCAACATTTCATTAAGTGAACTTGAAAGTCGGTCAAGCTCATCCCCGGTGCCGGAAATAGGCATGCGGCCGGCTAGATTGCCGCGCATGATAACCTGGCTGGATTCCGTGATGGCATCAATACGTTTGAGAAAGTTGCGCGCCGCCAAAAGGCCGCCACTCAGGCCCAAGAGCAAAGCCAGTCCAAGGCCCCAGAACAGAGCCAATCGCACCACATTTCTGAACTGCGCTAGATCTTCCACGTCCATGCCGACAACCAGTTGAAAGTTTTGCGGCAACTGCATGTTAAAGCCTCTCACCTGATGGCCTAAAACCGCCTGTAAGTCGCCTTGCAGAATTGCAAAATCCACCCACGAATTATCTGGCATCTCATTTATCGGCTGGGCGTGCAAATTTCCTGCAATATAAGCACCCGTTGCATCAGCCAACATATATTGCATGCCACGTTTGTTGACATCGACGCGACGGTTGATGGCTGCAGCAAGTGCCGTCAATCCACCCGTGCGGTATTGATCCGCCAGGCCCGTCACTTCGGCCTTGATGATTTCTTCGTTTTGAATCTCAAGCAAGTTAATCGTGCGCAGGTAGACGTAACCCATAACCGCCGAAATGGAGATGGCAAAAAAAACAAGATAGATGGCCGTCAATCGAAAGGCAGAGCTGCGGAGAAACCTGAGATTAATGCGCACGGATCATATAGCCGGCACCACGCACGGTTTGCAGCAATGGGGTGGCGAAGCCTTTGTCCAACTTGCCGCGCAAGCGTGAAATATGCACGTCAATCACGTTGGTTTGCGGATCAAAGTGATAGTCCCAGACATTTTCAAGCAACATCGTGCGGGTAACAATATGCCCAGCATTGCGTACGAGATATTCCAACAATTTGAATTCACGCGGCTGCAATATAATTGGCGTTCCACCACGCGCTACAGTGCGGGTGAGGAGATCCAACTCGAGATCAAAGACCCTTAGCTTCGCGTCCTTCGGATCAAGTAATTTGCGTGCGCCCAAGCCTTCAACGCGAGCCAGCAACTCAGCAAAAGCATAGGGCTTGGCGAGATAATCATCGCCACCGGAGCGCAAGCCTTTCACGCGCTCATCAACATCGCTCAAAGCGGAGAGGATGAGAATAGGCACGGCATTTTCTTTTGCTCGTAATCTGCGAATGAGTTCCAGCCCATCAAGCTTTGGCAACATGCGATCAACCACCAACACGTCATAGTTGCCGTCGCTGGCAAGCTCAAAGCCAGATTCACCGTCGGTTGCGTGATCGACAATATGGCTGCTCTCTTTCAGGCCTTTAACCAGCCAAGAAGCGGCATCCTTGTCATCTTCCACCACCAAAATACGCATGGGAATATCCGTGCCCGTCAGCGTGGCATTTGTCAAATTTCTTGTTGCTTTGGGTTGCATGAAATTTCCCTTTGAATTGCGGCAGCGAGACTGTTGCCCCGCTGCCGATTCTTTTTTAGCCGTTGCTCTTGTCCAGGGTGAGGAAGCTTTGTCCTTGTGCAGTTTTCACAAGTAACAACACTTTTTTGCCTGTAGCCTTTTTCAAGGCGCTTTCAACTGAGGCTTGGTCGGTGACATCTTGCCCCTGAATTTTGAGGATCACGTCACCTTCCTTGATTCCAAGATCAGCAGCGTCAGAGTTTGGATCAATTTTCGTCACCTTCACGCCTTTACCGTCTGTGGCTGGCATAACTTGCAAGCCAAGGCCGGCGAGCGCGTGACTTTCATTGACGGTAGGTGATGCCTCGTCGGACGAGGTATTCATCGCCACTTTATCAATGGGCAACGTGCCGAGGGTTACGTTAACGGTTTCTGGTTTGCCATCACGGATTAGGGAGAGCTTTACGTCTTTGCCCGGCGGTATTGCGCCGATCAATTTTGCCAGATCACGATCTGTCTCTACGTCAGTATCATTGACTTTTACAATCACATCGCCTGACTTAATGCCAGCTTTAAGGGCAGGTGATTTTACCGCGAAGTCGGCAACCAATGCGCCCTTGGTGCCGGAAAGACCCAAGGAATCAGCAATATCGGCCGAGACCGGTTGGATCTGTACGCCCAACCAACCGCGGGTGACTTTGTGATCGCCAGACTTAAGCAGATCAATGACATTGCTGGCGGTGGCAGCAGGAATGGCAAAGCCAATGCCGACTGAGCCGCCAGATGGGGAATAGATCGCGGTGTTGATGCCGATGACCTCACCATCAAGATTGAAGGTAGGGCCGCCGGAATTCCCCTTATTGATGGAAGCATCAATCTGCAGGAAATCATCATAAGGGCCACTACCGATGTCACGACCTCGCGCTGAAATGATGCCGCGTGTCACCGTGCCACCCAAGCCGAATGGGTTGCCAACGGCCATCACCGTATCGCCGACTTTGGCATCCGTCTTGGCAAAATCAACATGAGGGAAGGTTTTGGTAGAATTTATTTTCAACAATGCGAGATCGGTTTTCTGATCGGTGCCCACAACCTTGGCATCATAAGTGCTGCCATCTTGGAAGGTGAGCTTTACGGTTTCGGCATCATTCACGACATGGTTGTTGGTGACCACATAGCCATCCGCAGTCAGCACAAAGCCAGACCCTAAGGCGCGGCCGCCCCCATTATGCTGTGGCGGGGCCTTGAATTTAAATCCAGGGAATTGGTCGAAAAAGTTTTTCATGTCAGGCGGCATCTGGCCATCTTGGCCGTCTCCATCGCCAGCTGCGGCCATGGCCTTATCTGACAATTTCACTTCAACGCTGACCACCGCAGGCATAACCTTTTCAACCAGCGGGTTCAGTGATTTTGTAGCATCTAGGCCAGCAATGTCAGCGTAAGCCGGTGCTGCCATGGGCAAGACAATGGCGACTGTGGACAGCAAGCTGGCCGATAATAGGCCAATGGTAAAAATACGGGATGATAATTTCATGTGCTCAAACTCCTATGTAGCAGATAATCCATTGTTGATCGCGAGACGTTACGCCCACATTACCATGTCATGAAAGATTGGTCAGTCTTGTGGCATTTCAAGGGCAGCGCCCAAATTTTGTGGCGACAGCGTGTAGATTTGAGGTTTTATCCGAGGTATTATTTATTCAGGCCGCCACTCGCCTTGGGCCTTGAGCTTATCGACGACTTCCTTTGGCATATATTTCTCATCATGTTTGGCCAGAACCACATCGGCTTTGAAAATGCCGTCCGCGCCGGTGATGCCTTCGGTCACTACGCCTTGGCCCTCGCGGAATAGATCAGGCAGCAGGCCTTTATATGTCACTTGCATGGTCTTGGTGTGATCAGTGATGTTAAATGTGACTTGCCCATCAGCGCCCTTAACCAAACTGCCGTTCTCCACCAGGCCGCCAAGCCTGATATGCGTGCCAGAAGCTATATGCTTTTGGCTGATTTCACTTGGCGTGTAAAAAAACACAATTGAATCGCGCAGTGCAAACATGATCAGCCCTACAGCCAGAAATAGAAGGCTGAGTGCCGCTAAAATGAGCGTGAGGCGGGTTTGCTTGCGGGTCATGGCAAGCCTTTTAGCAGGCAATGGGTGAATCACGCGTGAATTTATGTTCAACCTTGTCGCAGGCTCTGATAGGCTGATGGCCATGTTGAAACCACGCTATTCTATATTCTCGCTGGCCCGCAATGCCATAAGCTATCACAAGGATTGGGAGCGCGCCTGGCGTTCACCCCAACCGAAGACCGAATATGACGCTGTGATTGTGGGGGCTGGCGGGCACGGGCTGGCAACAGCCTATTATCTCGCCAAGAACCACAAGATGACGAATATCGCAGTGGTTGAGAAGGGCTGGCTTGGCGGTGGCAACACTGGGCGCAACACCACGATCATCCGTTCCAACTACCTCCAAGATAGTTCAATGGCGATTTATGAATTGGCGCGTTCACTTTATGAAGGGCTGAGCCAAGAATTAAATTACAATATGATGTTCAGCCCGCGCGGCGTGATGATGTTATGCCAAACCCAGCATGAACTTCGTGCCTTCCAGCGCACCGCCCATGCCAATCGTTTGGCTGGCTTGGATTGTCGGATGATTACTTCAGCTGAAGTCAAAGAGATTGTGCCAATCATCAATGATGATGCCAATTGCCGCTATCCGATTTTGGGTGCGTTCTGGCAACCGCGCGGGGGCACGGGGCGTCATGACGCTGTGGCCTGGGGTTATGCACGCGGCGCTGATGCCTTGGGTGTGGACATTATCCAGAACTGTGAAGTGACTGGAATTCAGCGCGATGGCGATCATGTTGTTGGGTTGGAGACGTCACGCGGTGTGATTAAAACCAAGAAGATCGGAGTTGTGACTGCGGGGAATGTCAGCACCGTGATGGACATGGCCGGCGTGCGCATGCCGATTGAATCGCAGTGTTTGCAAGCCTTGGTGTCAGAGCCGATTAAGCCTGTGCTCGGCTGCGTGGTGATGGCCAACACTGTGCATGGCTATATCAGCCAATCAGATAAAGGCGAGCTGGTGATTGGCGGTGGCACCGATGGCTATAATAATTATTCGCAACGCGGCTCGTTTCCAGCACTTGAACACACGGTCACAGCACTGGTTGAAACTTTTCCGATCATCTCGCGGCTGCGCATGCTGCGGCAATGGGGCGGCATTGTGGATATGACGGGGGACCGCTCACCCATCATTGGCAAAACACCCGTTGAAGGGCTGTATGTGAATTGCGGCTGGGGCACGGGCGGCTTTAAGGCCATTCCCGGATCAGGCTTTGTGTTTGCCGATACATTGGCCAATGACCGCCCGCATCCAATTGCTGAGCCTTTTTCGCTCAACAGATTTAGCGAGGGACGCTTGATTGATGAATCCGTTTCCGCAGCTGTGGCGCATTGAGGGTATGATATGCTTCTAATCACCTGCCCCGTTTGCCACGCCCAAGGCGATGAAACCGATTTTCATTGCGGTGGGCAGGCGCATATTGCTCGGCCTGCAACAACAAATCCTGAAGGCATTACCGATGAACAACAGAGCAATTACCTGTTCACGCGCATTAACCCCAAGGGATTGCAGTTTGAACGCTGGCGCTGTGATCGTGGCTGCGGCAAATGGTTTAATGCGGCGCGCGATACAATGACGATGGAATTCAAAGCATTTTATGGCGCAACAGAATTGCCACCAGCTGATGTGATGAAACAAGCCAAGGGTGCTTGGGCCGATTATTTTAAATCACGAATGAAGACTTCCAAATGACCAAACCATTTCGCCTCACTGAGGGCGGCAGCCGCATTGACCGCAACAAGCGCGTGACATTTTCATTCGACGGCCGCGATGTCACTGGCTTTGCTGGAGACACTGTGGCCTCAGCGGTTCTCGCAGCTGGCCAAAAACTATTTGGCCGGAGCTTTAAATATCATCGCCCGCGCGGTGTTGTTGGTTTGGGCTCAGAAGAAATGAATGCGCTGATTGGTGTTGGCGCAGATGCGCGCCACGAACCTAATTTGCGCGCCACGCAGGTTGAAGTTTTTCAAGGCCTTGTATCAGTGAGCCAAAACCGCTGGCCATCGCTGCGTTATGATTTGGGTGCTGCGAACTCGTTATTGTCGCGTTTTCTGCCCGCAGGTTTTTATTACAAGACATTCAAATGGCCGCAGGCTTTTTGGAAACATGTTTATGAGCCGCTCATCCGCCGCACAGCAGGTTTGGGCAAAGCCGCTATCGGGCCTGATCCAGATCTTTACGAACACATGCATGTGCATGTTGATGTTTTGGTGATCGGCGGTGGCTTGGCTGGTCTGGTTTCAGCGGAGACGGCAGCACTGGCGGGAGCCAAGGTTCTGCTCTGCGATGAAAATTCTGAACTCGGTGGCATTGCCGATCTCACAGCTGGCATGATCAATGGAGCGTGTGTGGCGGATTGGCTTGCACCTCTTATGGCGCAGCTTGCTGACATGCCCAATGTTCAACTCTTGAAACGCACAACGGTAGTCGGCCATTTCCATCATAACTATTTAATGGCGCATGAGCGGGTGGCAGACCATGATCCAGCCTTGCTTGCAGCAGGAGCACCGCGCCAGCGCGTATGGAAGATCCGCACTAAACACGTGATCCTCGCTACAGGTGCGCTAGAACGGCCTTTGGCCTTTGCCAATAATGATCGGCCAAACATCATGCTGGCCTCAGCCGCGCGCGGACTTCTCAGTCGTTATGCTGTTGTGCCCGGAATGAATGGCGTGGTGTTCACAAATAACGACGATGCTTATCTCACCGCCTTTGCTTTGAAAAAAGCTGGCGTGAATGTGCAAGTGGTGGATTCGCGCGCAAGACCTGGTGGTGATCTGGTAAACCGCGCACAGGCTGAAGGCATTGTGGTTTCGCTGTCGAGTGTGATCTCGGCGGTCGAAGGGACAAGCAGTGTAAGTGCCGTCAAAATTGCTTCCTACCGCAAGGGCCAAGGCCGTGTGATCACAGAGCGCAAAGTGCTTTGCGACTTTATCGCCATGTCTGGCGGGTGGAATCCGGTCTTGCACCTCTGGGCGCATAATGGCGGCAAGATCAAATTTGATGAAGCATTGCAAAGTTTCCGGCCGGATACACACCGCGATGCCATCACCGCCGTGGGTGCGGCCAATGGCACGATGTCTGTAAAGGATACGGTCGCCGAAGCGCAAGCCGCTGCCGAAGCTGCCGCAAAGGCAGTGCTGAAAAAAGCTAAACCCGTCAAATCAGCGAAGCTGGAAGTGAAAGAACCAAAGCGCGGCGCATTGGAGGCGCTGTGGTTTGCCCCAGCCACTGGTCAAGCCAATGAAGGTGGCAAGCACTTCATCGATTTTCAAAATGACGTGACTGTGGCTGATCTCGAACTGGCGCAGCGCGAAGGCTATGAAAGTGTTGAGCACACTAAACGCTACACGACGTTCGGGATGGCCACCGATCAGGGCAAGACGTCTAATCTTAACGGGCTTGGCATTCTGGCAGACGCCACGGGCAAAACCATCCCAGAGATTGGCACCACAACGTTCCGCCCGCCCTACACGCCTTATTCATTCGGCGCGATTGCTGGGGCCTTGACCAAAGAGTTGTTCCTTCCCGTGCGGCGCACATCAGTGTTTGATTGGCACATTGAAAAGGGCGCCATCTGGGAACCAGTTGGTCAATGGCGCAGAGCTTATACTTATCCAAAAGCGGGTGAGGATAAAACGCAGTCCATAGCGCGCGAAGTTCTGGCGGTTCGCAATAATGTTGGGCTGCTTGATGCCTCAACACTCGGCAAAATTGAAATCAAAGGGCCGGATGCGGCGGCTTTCCTCGACCGCGTTTACACCAATACATTCTCAACATTGAAGGTTGGTAAATGTCGTTATGGCTTGATGTTGAATGAGCTGGGCTTTGTGATGGATGATGGGGTAACGGCGCGATTGGCCGATGATCATTTCGTTATGCACACGACATCCGGTGGGGCTGACCGTATTGCTGCTTGGCTTGAAGAATGGCTGCAAACGGAATGGACAGACTATAAAGTATTCATCACACCCGTCACCGAGCAATGGGCGCAGTTTGCATTGGCAGGACCAAAGGCGCGAGAAGTTCTAGCCAAGTTGGAACCTGATTTTGATCTCGACACTGAGGCTTTCCCGCATATGAGTTTCAAGCTGGGCAAGCTTGGCGGATTTCCGGTTCGGGTTTACCGCATTTCATTCTCGGGAGAATTGTCTTACGAAATTGCCACACCATCAGGCTTAGGCCTGTCGCTTTGGAAGGCGCTCATAGATGCTGGCGCTGATTGTGACATCGCGCCATATGGCACAGAGGCGCTGCACATCTTGCGTGCTGAGAAAGGTTACATCGTGGTTGGCGATGAAACCGATGGCACAACAACTGCTGACGATGTTGGGTTAGGCGGTATGGTCTCAAAGAAAAAAGCTGATTTCATCGGCAAGCGTTCGCTTGGACAAACAGAGTTGACACGCCGAGGTCGCAAACAATTGGTGGGACTTTTGACGGAAGAGCCAAACGAAGTGTTGCCAGATGGCGCATATGCCGTTGCGGCTGTGCATGATAAGCCCCCGATGAAAACCATTGGCCACGTAACTTCATCTTATTTGTCACCCACTCTGGGTCGCTCCATCGCAATGGTATTGATTGAAAATGGCCGGGCACGGATGGGTGAGAGTATTTCCTTCTCGCTTGAAGGCGGCAAAGTCGTGAAGGCGCAAATCGTCGATCATGTTTTCTATGACAAGGATGGGGGCCGCATTCATGCTTGAGCCGCAACACGAAAGCGCATTGGCACATGTTGGCGAACCCAGTGGCACTTACATATCTATTCGTGAAATTCCTACGCGCGGAATGATTGATCTTCGCGGCCAAACCGCTGATCGCAAATTTATGTCACTTGCAAAAAATGTGCTGGGAATTGATCTGCCAAAACTGCCGCGCAGCTCACACTCATTTGGTGAAGTGAAGGCCCTGTGGCTTTCGCCTGATCAATGGTTGATCCTGTGCGCTTATTCAAAAGCTGCCATTTTGCAGGCTGAACTTTCCACCGCATTGAAGGAAATCCATGCGCTTGCGGTTGACGTCTCTAATATGCGCAGCGTCATTCGTTTGGAGGGCGAGGGTGCCAGAGAAGTATTGATGAAGGGCGGCTCGCTGGATTTCACCGATGGTACTATCGCGCCTGGCTATGTGCGCCGCATGAGGTTCGCTGAAATTGCTGCGCTGGCTCACATTGTGGAACCCAATATCATTGATCTTTATGTGTTCCGTTCATACGCACAATATGCTTTCGATTTCCTGCAAAAAGCTGCGCGAAATGGAAGTCAAACTGGCATGAAATAAAAATATTTATAGGTGAAAAGAGAGTTCGGGGAGCAAACCCTTGCGGGCTCGCTCCCCCGGCACGCCATCTCGCGACTGGGGGCAGTAAACGAAACGGCAGCCTGTCTCAAATGTGCAACTTTTAGTTGGTCAAATTTGTTTGCACGATCGACGAACCGTGTAACACGTGGCCAAGCAAATGACCAAAGCCTTATGTTATTCAATTTGAATGATATTAATGGTTTTAAACCGTGAATTGAATTCAAATTGCAACATCGCGCTTAGGACGTAAGCGTTCACAATTTTTGATTGCATCGTAGGTTTTTCATACCACCATTGGCAGTTTCAACACCGCTTTCAGGCCGCCAAGATCTGATGAGTCCAAAGCCATTCCACCCGCATACATTGTGGCGGTTTCGATAATGATCGACATCCCCAATCCTGAACCCGATTTCGTCTCATCCAATCTCTGCCCACGCTTGAGTGCTTGCTCACGCAGGTGGGTGGCAATTCCAGGCCCATCATCTTCAACGGTGATCTCAAGCCAAGCGCGTGCATCTCTATTTTCATGGGCAAGCGGTGCGGCTGTGATGCGACATTTGCTCTTGGCCCATTTGCCAGCGTTGTCCAAAAGATTGCCGAGCATTTCTTCAAGGTCTTGCTTCTCACCACGGAAAAGTAAATCTGCGGGAACAGAAATTTGAAAATCAATTTTCTGGTCGCGCCGCATACGTTTTACTGTGCGGGCCAAGGCCTCAACCACTGGTGCTATTTCAGTTGAAGAACCCGCGGTTTGTGCGCGCGCTTCTCTCCTTGCGCGCTCTAAATATAAATTGATCTGATCACGCATCACATCAAGCTGTTCGCGCAACTTCTTGGCTAAGCTTGAAGCATTTTTGCCAATCTCGTTGGTGATCACACTGAGCGGCGTTTTCAGGGCATGCGCTAAATTACCAACCTGCATGCGCGCCCGGTTCACAATCTCGCGGTTTGCGTCCACCAACAAGTTCAACTCCGTGGCCAGCGGTTGAATTTCATTTGGATAGTTTTCATCAAGGTGGTCAATCTTTCCGGCACGAATATCATTCATCTGGCGGCGCATGGCTGCAAGTGGGCGCAGAGCAAAGCGCACCTGCAAAACAAGAGCGCTTAACAACGCCAAACCCAGGCCAGCGAGCAAACCAAAAAGCGTATGCTGGAATGAGGTAATCTCGCCACTCAGTTCAGAAAAATTTCCCGCAACGCGAACATCATATTTCTGCGGTTTGCCAAACAAGCTGATGTCTTGATGGATCACGCGCAAATTTGTGCCCTTGGCATCTTGTGCGGAATAAGCAAACAGACCCGATCCATCAGTGCTTGTCTCATTATTTGCAGTTGGAATGAGTTGTTCAAGCAGAGACGGTGAAGCAAGATAAGTCTCACCGCTAGTGGTGTTTCGCACCTGCCAATACCAACCCGAAAGCGGCAAAGTAAAACGAGTGTCATCCAGCTGACTTTGCAACACAGGTTTGCCATTGGCCGAGATATCGATGCTGGCCAACAAGCCATCCATGGCGGAGCGCAAGCGCTGATCAAAGTTCCGTTCTAAGGCATGCACAAAAATTGCATTCAGCAGAAATGCAGCAGTGAGCAACAACACCGCAGATATCACTGCAGAAGACGCAAGCAGGCGAAACCACAGGGAATTACTGCGCATTGGCCTCAGCCGTCATGAGGGTGCAACCATGGAATAACCCATGCCGCGCACAGTTTGCAGCACATCAACGCCAAGCTTCTTGCGTAAGCGGCCCACAAAAACTTCGACCGTGTTTGAGTCACGATCAAAATCTTGGTCATAAAGATGTTCAACCAATTCAGTGCGCGACACAACTTTATCGGGATGGTGCATGAGATAGGAGAGCAACCGAAATTCAAGCGATGTGAGTTTGATGTTGCGCCCTTCAACCGTCACCTTAGCATTGGCCGTATCGAGCACCACCGGCCCGCAGGTTAATTCACTCGTTGCGATGCCTGCCGCGCGGCGCACCAAAGCACGAAGCCTCGCCAAAATTTCTTCCATGTGGAATGGCTTGGTCACATAGTCATCGGCACCAGCATCAAATCCCGCCACCTTGTCGCTCCAGCGATCACGCGCTGTTAGGATCAACACGGGAGTTTTACGCCCGGCGCGCCGCCATTTGGAAAGCACGCTTACGCCGTCAAGCACCGGCAGGCCAAGATCCAGAACAATGGCATCATAGGGCTCGGTGTCGCCCAGAAAATGGCCTTCCTCGCCGTCAAAGGCTTTATCAACGACATAACCTTTTTGAAGCAAGGCCTCGACGAGTTGGCGGTTCAGGTCTTTATCATCTTCCACCACCAGAATGCGCATATATAGCCCTTAAATCCAAAGTTGCGGCAATTCAGTTCACCGCGCCGCTCATGGCGTTAACCGTCACGCGCAGCACGTTATTGCCAGCGCGCAAGGTTACAACATATTGGCCACCCGGCAAGGGCCTGACATTCAGCACAACTGCGCCCGGCACCGAGCGCTGAGCGATAAGTGCGGCTTGCGTGGGCTTAATTGGCCAGCGTGATTGATCGTCGGCCACAGCAATAGTTGCGCCCGAAACCAATAAAAACAGTGCCAAAATCGTTGATTTTAACATAACAAAAGCCGTGCCTTTCCTTGATGCGTGGAATAGCACGGCGAAGCTGAACCGCATATGAACAACTAGTTACAATAAGCGTTTCGCCTGGCATTGGCGCGGCGGATGCCATCAATGGTCTCTTGGCTATCGTGGTGTGAGCCATAACTGAGAGGCAGCCATTGGCTACACACCAAGGGTTCAACCGGCGGCGTCACGGTCATTCGGGTCTGGCAACTTGCTATCAGCGGGGCCAATAGCAAGGCCAGCACGCGTAGCTTTATCAATACGTTTCGCTTCACGTGACAAATCCTCAACGCGCTGCTCAGCAGCGCCAGCGCTACGCTCACCGGCAACTTGCTTGGCGCTGAGCGCAAGGCCTACAGCCTTGGCCAGCGCCAAAATTGTTTCCACGATGAGCGTGATCCAACTCACGAAATGGTTTTACCAGTCTGATTGGTTTTGACTGACCAGGCGGCCGTAATCAAAGCCACCAGTGCGGTTATGACCCCGCTATAATCGCCTGCAGGCAAGGTGCCCTTGGCTGCAAGATATGCAAAGAGAGGGGGGAAAAGGGCGCGGATAATTCCGCCTATCATATCAGCGTTCATGAGTTCACCTTTGAAGAATTAAAAACCGGAAGCCGTCCGGCGCGGGAAATTACTTCACCAATGCAGCTTGAAAATGCATGCGGTCTTTGGGCAAGTTCACCCAGCCTTCATCAGAAAATGCGTCACAAACCGCATCGCAGAATTTGTTGGTGGCAACCCCCATGGGAAAACGCTCTGGTGCCAAGTCAATGGCGCAGCCATAGGCGTGCATGGATAAGTGTGATGATCCGCGCATCACGCGGAAATTATAGCTGCCACCAAAATCTGAAACACCCCATTCGTCAATTTGGTCTTGGCGCATTTCTGCAGCTTTCCAAATTGCAGCAAACACACGAATGAGACTGGCGGAACATTTGCGGTGAATTCTAATCTGCTTCACCTCTGCTCCGGCAAAGCGCATTTTAAATGGCGGTGTAACTTTTGTGAGGTTGAGCATTTCCCAAACCTTCGAGGCACAACCATTGCGGCCACGCGGATTGCCATAGTATGCATCAGCTTGCGCCTGAGTGGGCCAAGGATTCATGTAAATCTCCGCGTTTAAGTTAAGGTTTGAAGCCAGCGATAAGCGGCAGATAATGATCCATCACCGCGCCGCTTGAAGTTGCAATGCCAATGGCCAGGGCCAAAAGTTGCCAGCCGCCGCGCGCACTCACCACGATGTCGCGCAGCTCGCGCATGTCATCACGCAGGCCTTGCAGCTCCGCTTCAACCGTTTCCATGCGGGCCTGAAGGTTGCCGAGTTCGCGTTCGATGGAAGTCATGTTTCACCAACAGGCGATGACAACAAGGCCATCGCCACCTCTGCCACCAGCACCACCTGTAACGCCTGCCCCGCCACCGCCGCCGCCACAGCCGAGCGTGCCATTGCCGCCAGACCCGCCCACGCCAAATG